>WBZS01000196.1_pt1 | contig 106910 bp, 101 predicted proteins | sample 5204201 | NCBI WGS metagenome assembly WBZS01 (sample SAMN12344357, study PRJNA552823) | activated sludge metagenome | biome: Activated sludge suspended growth; feature: Nitrification reactor; material: Wastewater; isolation source: activated sludge from nitrification reactor of wastewater... | reverse complement strand
CCTCGCGGTGCTGGTGACGGTGTTGCCCACCCTCGAGCAGACCATCCGCCGGGACCGGGCCAACGAGCTGGCCGACTCGGTCATCGCGACCGTCCGCCGTTACCAACCCCGCAGCCTGGGCCGTCCCCTGGTCGACTGGGAAGCGGTGGCCAACAGCATCAGCGACGAGCTCGTGGGTGCCCAGGTGCGCATCGACGACGGCTCCACCATCTGGCAGTCGAGGTCGTGCTGCGGAACCCTCGACAAGCTGCCCTCCTTGGCCACCGACCTCCAGCCGCGGTTTCAGCTTTCGGCCAACGGCACCTTGATCCACGTGGTGGTGCCCATCGGCGTGCCCTCGATGATCTACCCGCGTCCCGCCGTCGTCGAGGTGGGCATGCAGGTTCAGGGCGCGTCGGCCGAGCTCACCTTCGTGCGTCGAAGGGTGATGATCGCGGTGGCCGTCGTGTTCGGTCTGGCGGCGCTGGCCGCCGTCGCTCTGGCACGTGTCTTCGGAGGTCGCATCCGACGCCTCGCCAAGACCGCCGCGCGCCTGGCCGCCGGAGACCTCTCGGCCCGCGCGCCTCTCACCGGCCCGCAGGAACTGGCCACCCTCGGCGACGGCCTCAACATGATGGCGGCGCGCATCGAGGAGCAGGTGGACGCCATCACCGGCGAGCGCGACCGCGCCCGCGTGCTCATCTCGTCGCTGGCCGAGGGGGTCTTCGCCGTGCGTGAAGACTCGTCGCTTGCGCTCATGAATCCCTCCGCTTTCCGGCTGTTGGGGGCGTCTCCCGACCAGCCTCCCAAGATGGTGTCGCAGCTGCCCCCTCCCGTGCTGAGGGCCATCGTCGATGCCAGCCGCCGCAACGACGACGTGGTCGAGGCGGAGGTGGTGCTGCGGGACGGAAGCGAGCTGAGCCTCGTCGTCGCCCGCCTCTCGGGACACGACGGCGGGCTGGTGGTGACAATGCGCGACGTCACCGAAGAGCGCCGCCTCGAGCGCGCGCGCCGCGACCTGGTGGCCAATGTGTCGCACGAGCTCAAGACCCCGCTGTCGGCCATCATGGGCCTGCTCGAGTTGCTCGAAAGCGACGCCGTCAGCGCCACCGACCGACGCAACTTCGTGGATCTCATGAGCACAGAGGCCAGTCGCCTGGAACGGCTGGTGGAGGAGCAACTGCAGCTCGCCCGGCTCGATTCCGGGGCCCTTCCCTTGGAGCGCGAGCGCGTCGACCTGGACGCCTTGGTCGAGGGTGTGGCCGAGTCGCGGCGGCCGTTGGCCGAGGCGGCGGGCATCGAGTTGGGGGTCCACGTCCCACCCACGCCCGTTACGGTGTACGCCGATGGCGCCCGTATTGAGCAGATTCTGTTGATCCTGATGGACAACGCCCTCAGGCACACCGCGCATGGCGATCGCATTGACCTGACCGTCGAGGCGGTGGTCATCGAGAACAAGCAATGGCATTCGCTGTTCACGCCGGCGGAACTTGAGCGGGCGCGCAAGCGGCTGCAGGAATACCGATACATGCCGAAAACGCAGGAATAACGGACGGTCTCGTTCGCCGTTCAGCGGCACGATGACACTGCGCAGTAACTCTGGCGCCGATTTCCCCCACCTTGCCGCGCAAAGCCTTTCGCGCTAGGCGTTCGCCACGATCCGCAACCCGCCGGAGCCCGCCGATGTCGCTTCCCGAAAAGGCCTTTCCCGTCTCCTGGGACCAGTTCCACCGCGACGCCCGCGCGCTCGCCTGGCGCCTGTCGCCGCACAAGGACCAATTGAAGGCGATTGTCTGCATCACCCGCGGCGGGCTGGTGCCGGCGGCGATCATCTCGCGCGAACTCGGCATCCGTCTGATCGAGACGGTGTGCATCGCCTCCTACCACGACTACACCGACCAGGGCGAACTGAAGGTGCTGAAGGACGTGCAGCCGGGGCTGACGGAGAACGAGGGCGCGGGCGTGCTCGTCGTCGACGATTTGACCGACACCGGCAAGACCGCCGCGATCGTGCGCGCGATGATGCCGAAGGCGCATTTCGCCACCGTCTACGCCAAGCCCAAGGGCGTGCCGATGGTAGACACCTATGTCACCGAGGTCAGCCAGGACACCTGGATCTACTTCCCCTGGGACATGGGCTTCACCTACCAGAAGCCGATCGCGGAAGGCCACGCGGGCTGAGCCCATGAGCACCGCGGGCCGGCGGCCGGCGCTGGCCTTCATCCTCGTCACCGTCGTCATCAACATGCTCGGCGTCGGCCTCGCCTGGCCGATCCTGCCGAAGCTGGTGCAGCATCTGTCCGGCGGCGCGGTGGCGGACGCGGCCTGGGCCTACGGCTTCCTCGCCACCGGCTTCGCGCTCGCCCAGTTCTTCGCCCAGCCGGTGCTCGGCGCGCTGTCCGACCGTTTCGGCCGCCGACCGGTGATGATCGTCGCGCTGATCGGCATCGGCGCCGACTACCTGATCATGGCGCTTTCCCCGAACCTCGCCTGGCTCGCCGTGGCGCGCATCGTCGGCGGCGTCTTCGCCGCCACCAATGCCACCGCCAATGCCTATGTCGCCGACATCACGGCGCCAAAAGACCGTTCGCGCGCCTTCGGCCTGATCGGCGCCGCGTTCGGCGTCGGCTTCGTGCTCGGCCCGCTTTTGGGCGGCGTGCTCGGCGCCATCGACCTGCGCCTGCCCTTCATCCTCGCCGCCGTCCTTGCCGGCGCCAATGCGCTCTACGGCCTCGCCGTACTGCCCGAAAGCCTGCCGGCGGACCGCCGCCGCGCCTTCAGCCTCGCCCGCGCCAATCCGTTCTCGGCCTTCGTCGGCATGGCGCGCTTTGCCGGGCTGGCGCCGCTGATGCTGGCGTTGCTGTTCATCAACACCGGCCAGCGCGGGCTCGAGGCGATCTGGGTGCTGTTCCTCGACTACCGCTTCGGCTGGGGCGTGCGCGACGCCTCGTTCTCGCTCGCCTTCGTCGGTGTGCTGTTCGTGCTGGTACAGGGCGTGGCCGTCGGTCCGGTGACGCGCCGCTTCGGCGAATGGCCGGTCGCCATCGCCGGCTTCGCGCTCTCCGCCGTGTCGATGGCCGGCTACGGCCTGATGGCCTATCCCGCGCTCATCTTCCCGCTGATCGCGCTGCAGGTGAGCGGCGTGGCGCTGGCGGGCCCGGCGCTCTCCTCGCTGTGCTCGGCCAAGGTGCCCGCCGACGAACAGGGCCTGCTGCAGGGCACGCTCGCCGCCGTCAATTCGCTCGCCGTCATCATCGGTCCGTTCTCGGCCTCGATGGTGCTCGCGGCGGTCACCCGGCCCGTCCCGCTGATCGACCTGCCCGGCGCCTGGTTCTTCATCGCCGCCGTCCTGTTTGCCGCCGGCGCGGCCCTCATCGCCATCGCGAGGCGACGCGAGACCGCTTGAAAGATAAGCAGGCTTATAATATGCGAGCCTGATGAATTCGCCCGCCCTCGACGGTTTCGGCCTGCTGCTGCACGATGCCGCCCGCCTGCTGCGTCGCCGTTTCGAGGCGCGCGGCGGCGAATACGGGCTGTCATCGGCGCAGTGGCGCTTGCTGGTGAAGCTGGTGCGCGAAGGCCGCGCCGCGCAATCGCGACTGGCCGAGCTGCTGGAAATCGAACCGATCAGCGTCTCGCGCCTGCTCGACCGCATGGAACAGGGCGGCTGGGTCGAGCGGCAGCCCGATCGGGCGGACCGCCGCATCCGCATCGTCGTGCCGACCGACAAGGCGATCCAGGCCTTCCAGGCCGTCAAGGCCGTCGCCGCCGATGTCTATGACGAGGCGATGCAGGGCCTGTCGCCCGGCGAACGCACCTCGCTGATGCACGCGCTCTCTCTCGTTGTCCAAAACCTTTCCCGCGACGCCGCCGGCGCCGCCAAAACATGAAACCGGTCATCCCATGAGCCAGGAAACGCCCGCCGCTTCGGCCGAACACGCCGCGCCCCGACCGACCGCCAAGGCACCCTCGCGCTTTCGCCGCGTGGCGCTGATGCTGCTCGTCCCGATCCTGCTTGCCGCCGGCGGCGCCTGGATGTGGCTATCCGGCGGACGCTACGTCGAAACCGAGGACGCCTATCTGCACATGGCGCGCGTGACCATCGCGGCCGAGGTCGCCGGCCGCGTGGCGACGTCGAATGTCGCCGAGAACGGATCAGTCCATAAGGGCGACGTGCTGTTTGAGGTCGATCCTGAACCGCTGCGCGCGGCGCTTGCCCAGGCTTCGGCCGCCGTCGACAGCGCCCGCCTTTCGGTGCTGCAGGCCCGCGCGGCCTATGGCCTGGCGCAGGCCCAGCAGCAGGCCGCCGAGGTCGAGGCCGCCTACCAGAAGGACAATCTCGACCGCCAGTTGGGGCTTGCCGCCAAGGGCGTTGCCACATCGACATCCGTCGACGATGTCCGCCATACCGCGCAGAAGGCGGCCGAGCAGCTTGCCGCCTCCATCCAGTCGGTCTCGGCCGCGAAGGCGATGCTTGGCGACAGCATCGAGGGTCCCGTCGACAACCATCCCTCCGTCGCCGCCGCTCTGGCGGCGCGCGACCGTGCCGCCTACAACCTCGCCGCCGCCACGGTGCGTGCGCCCGCCGACGGCGTGGTTTACCAGTCGACCGGCTTCCGTCCCGGCCTTTATGTCTCGCCGGGTGCGTCGCTCTTCACCATCGTCGAAACCGGTGCGCCCTGGATCGATGCCAATCTCAAGGAAACCGAACTGGTCAATGTGCGCCCCGGCCAGACAGCCGACATCGCCTTCGACGTCGATCCCGACGTGCACCTGAAGGCGACGGTGGAATCGATTGGCGCCGGTACCGGCGCGGAATTTTCCCTGCTACCGGCACAGAACGCCACCGGCAACTGGGTCAAGGTCACGCAGCGCATTCCGGTGCGCCTGAAACTCGAGACGCCAGGCGCCGACGTGCTGCTGCGCTCCGGCATGAGCGCCCAGGTCGCCATCGATACCGGCCGCAGCCGCAGCATCGCCGATCTGTTCGGCCGCGCCCACGCCGCCGAATAGGAAGCGGATCGGCGAAGTGTCGACGCCAACCAGCATGGACCCGACAAACGTCCCGCATCGCGGCCTCATCACCGTGTCGATCATGCTGGCGACGATCATGCAGGTGCTCGACACCACCATCGCCAACGTCGCTCTGCCGACCATGACGGGCGATCTCGGCGCCTCGCAGGACACCATCACCTGGGTGCTGACCTCCTACATCGTCGCCGCCGCCATCATGACGCCGATGACCGGCTGGATCGCCGACCGCCTCGGCCGCAAACAGGCCTTCGTCACCTCCATCGTCGGCTTCGTTCTGACGTCGATGGCCTGCGGGCTTGCCGGCAACCTGGAATCGATGGTGCTGTTCCGCCTGCTGCAGGGCGTGTTCGGCGCCGCGATCGTTCCGCTGTCGCAGACCTTCCTGCTCGACATCAACCCGCGTGAACGCCACGGCTCGGCGATGGCCATGTGGGGCGCCGGCATCATGGTCGGCCCGATCATCGGGCCCACGCTCGGCGGCTGGCTGACCGAAACCCTCTCCTGGCGCTGGGTATTCTTCATCAACCTGCCGGTCGGCATCGTTGCCCTGCTGGGCAGCATGGCCTACCTGCCGGCCATCGCCCGGCGCCTGCGCCGCTTCGACATGTTCGGCTTCGCCATGCTGTCGCTCGGCGTCGGCGCGCTGCAACTCATGCTCGACCGCGGCGGCGAGGTCGACTGGTTCGCCGCGCGCGAGATCTGGCTGGAACTGGCCTTGTCGATCTGCGGCTTCTGGATCTTTGCCGTCCACATGTTCACGGCGCGCGAACCCTTCGTCGAACCGGCACTTCTGCTCGACCGGAACTTCGCCACCGGCCTCGTCTTCATCTTCGTCGTCGGAATCGTGCTGTTGGCGAGCCTGGCGCTGCTGCCCCCGATGCTGACCAACATCTTCGGCTATCCGACCATCACCACCGGCATCGTCATGGCGCCGCGCGGCGTCGGCACGATGCTGTCGATGATTCTGGTCGGCCGGCTCGTGCGTCGCATCGATGCCCGCTTCCTCGTCATCATCGGCCTCGCACTCACATCGCTGTCGCTCTACCTGATGACCGGCTTCACGCCGCAGATGGATTCCTCGCCCGTCATCTGGTCGGGCATCATCCAGGGCATCGGCCTCGGCCTCGTCTTCGTGCCGCTGTCGACCGTCGCGTTCGCCACCCTGCCGCCGCGCCTGCGCACCGAAGCCGCAGCGCTGTTCTCCCTGGTCCGCAACATCGGATCGTCGATCGGCATTTCGATCGTTTCCGTCTTCCTGACCCGAAATATCCAGATCAACCACACCGAGCTTTCCGCTGCGATCAATCCCTTCAACCCGCTCGTCGACGCGATCATGCCGTCGCGCAACCTCGTCACGCTCAAGATCCTCGACAATTTGGTCAACCAGCAGTCCCTGATGATCTCCTACAATGACGATTTTCGCCTGATGATGATCATCACGCTGTCGGCGGTGCCGCTGGTGTTCCTGCTGCGCAAGGCTCCTGACGTCCGGCAGATGCCGTCCGCCGCCCACGCTGAATAGCCCTGCCCCGTCTTTTCCTGTTGACCGGCGCGTCGGCCCACTTCTGCCACGCGCGCGCAACGTCTATTGAGTCGACGAATATTTTGCCGACAGCCGCGGAGGCTCCCGATGTTCGAATTCTTCCGGAAGATGATGCCGAAAGAGGAGCGTTTTTTCGACATGTTCGAGCGTCACGCGGCGCTACTGGTTTCGGGGGCGAAAGCATTGCGCGCGCTCCTTGAGGGCGGAGCAAGCGTGGCACAGAACGCGGCCACGGTCGCGAAATTCGAGGACGAAGCCGATCGCGTCATCCAGGAGGTGATGGACGCGGTCCATCGCTCGTTCATCACGCCTTTCGACCGCTCCGACATCCAGCGCCTGATCACCGCGATGGATGACGCCATCGACCAGATGAACAAGACCGCCAAGACCGTGCTTCTGTTCGGCGTCGACACGTTCGATCCGCAGATGCGCGCGATGGGCGACCAGATCGTCCGCCTCGCCGAGGAAACCGCCGAGGCGCTGCCGCTGATGCGCAATATCGGCGCCAATTCCGCCCGTCTCAACACCCTCACCGCCGATCTCATCGGCATCGAGGGCGAAACCGACCACGCCTATGATTCCGGTCTCAAGGCGCTGCTCGCCGGCCCGGCAAAAAAGGACGCGATGGCCTGGATCATCGGCTCGCAGATCTACGAGCACCTGGAAAAGGTCGGCGACCGCTTCGAGGACGTCGCCAACACCATCTCCGGCATCGTCATCGAACACGCCTGATCCGGCGCGGGGACGAAGCGGCCATGGTCACCTTTTCCATCATTTTCCTCATCGCGGTCGCGCTTCTGTTCGACCTGATGAACGGCATGCATGACGCGGCGAACTCCATCGCGACCGTCGTCTCCACCCGTGTTCTCAAGCCGGTCCATGCCGTCATCTGGGCAGCCTTCTTCAATTTCGCCGCCTATTTCATCTTCGAGGCGCATGTCGCCTCGACCATCGGCAAGGGCCTCGTCTCGCCCGACCTCATCGATAATTACGTCGTTTTCGGCGCGCTTTCGGGCGCCATCGCCTGGAACGTCATCACCTGGCTCGGCGGCATCCCGTCCTCCTCCTCGCACGCCCTCGTCGGCGGCATTGTCGGCGCCGGCGTCGCCAAGGCGGGAACCAGCGCGATTGTCTGGGGCGGCCTGTCGAAAACCATCTACGCCATCGTCTTGTCGCCCGTGGTCGGCTTCACGCTGGCGTTGCTGATGGTGCTGTTGGTCGCATGGCTGTTCGTGCGCTCGACCCCGGCCTTCGCCGACGCGCTCTTCCGCAAGCTGCAGCTTCTGACCGCCGCGCTCTACTCGCTCGGGCACGGCTCGAACGACGCGCAGAAGACCGCCGGCATCATCGCCGTCCTGCTCTATTCCAACGGCATCTATTCCGAATTCACCGTGCCCGGCTGGGTCATCCTGATGTGCTACACTGTGATGGGCATCGGCACGATGCTCGGCGGCTGGCGCATCGTGCATACGATGGGATCGAAGATCACGCGACTGACCCCGATGCAGGGCGCATGCGCCGAGACCGCCGGCGCGATCACGCTGTTCGGCGCCACCTCGCTCGGCATCCCGGTCTCGACCACGCACACGATCACCGCCTCCATCGTCGGCGTCGGCGCGGCGCGGCGCGTTTCCGCCGTTCGCTGGAACATCGCCACCGGGATCGTCTATGCGTGGATCATCACCATTCCGGCCGCCGCATTGATCGCGGCCGTGTCCTACTGGATCGCCACGCTGCTCTTCTGAAGGCATCCGGCTTTATAAGAGGTCGCTTCAGTAATTCTTCAGCTTTGGCGTGTATCAGCGGCGTTCTGACTGTTGCACAACCAGCCGGATAACACCCATTGCGATACGCCACGCCCCTGATAGTCGCGGTCGCCGGCCTCGTCGGCATCGGCATCGCGATGGAGAGCAGCCGCCGCCTTGAGACCGCAACAACCGGTTTCCGCGAGCGCGCCATCGAGGAAGCGAAACTCGCCTCGGGCCCGGCCGAAAGCGGCCTGCGCAGCATCTACGAGAACCTTCGGACGATCTCGGCGCTTCCCGGCGTGCGAGGCCTCGACGACAAGGCCAATGCGCTCTCCGACGAAAGCCGCGAGACCGTCCAGCAGATCTACAACAACCTAGCCAGCGCCGTCGCGGTCTCGGAGGTCTATGTTGTCGGCGCCGGTTTCGATCCCGAGCGGATCGACGCGGCGACGGGCAAGCCCCAGGAACCGATCGTGATGTTCGACGAGCTGATCGTCGACGCCGCCAAGCGCCTTCCCGCCTCCGCGCAGGAGCGCCTGGTCCAAAGCGCCCGCGAAGAGGTCGAAATTCACGAGTACCGCGAACTGGTCCGCCAGATCGCCTGGTTCCGCGATCAATTCCCGAACCGGAATTCGTTTGCCGCGCTCGACACCCCGGTCCTCGCCTCGCCATCGCTGATTACCTGCGACAACACCCAGTTCGTACATTCCGGCAAGGATGCCGACCGTTCCGGAACGATCTTCTCGGTTCCGTTCTATCGGCAGGACGGCGCGCTCGGCGGCGTCGTTTCCGCCATCATCCTCGACCGCGCGCTTGCCCGCCTCCTGCCCGAACATGCAATGGCGCTGGTCAACGACGCGTATGGCTACAGCGTCGGGCTGTCGGCTGCCGATCGCGCCAAGCCGAACTACCTCGTTTCCGAAACGATCCCGCTGGCTGCGCGCGATTCGCTTGGCGAATGGCGTGTCTGGTCGGGACGCACGCAGGCCGAATTCGATTCCTCGCCCGAGGCGGTCGCCGCGCGAACCTTCCGCGCCGCCGGTCTGGCCATCGACGCGGGGCTGCTCGTCGTCGCGCTCGGCATGGCGCGCCTCGGACGCCGGCGGGAAGAAGAAGTGCGCCAGCAGGCCGAGCACCTCGAACGGGCCGTGGCCGAACGAACCGCCGAGATCGCCCATATTGCCGGGCATGACCAGCTGACCGGACTGGTCAACCGTTCGTTCCTCGATGCGCATCTCAAGAAGATCGCCGACGATGGGCCCGAAGCCGCCCGCTACGCGATCCTGTGCATCGACCTGGACGACTTCAAACGCGTCAACGATACGCTCGGGCACAATGCCGGCGACGAATTCCTGCGCGAGATCGCGCTGCGCATGGCGGCGGCCATCGGCCCCGACGACGTCGCTGCGCGCTGGGGCGGAGACGAGTTCGTCGTCGTCCACATGAATGCCGAAACCGCCGAGGACGTCGATCATTACGCCCGGCACATCGTCGACACCGTCTGCCAGCCGCTGTTCGTCGAGGGTAAGGAATTCCGCCCGCGCATGTCGATCGGCTATGCCGCGAGCGTCGAGATTCCGGGCCTTCCGGCAACGCTGATGCGAAAGGCCGACGTCGCCCTCTACCACGCCAAGGCCGACGGCAACGGCGTCTGCCGCCGCTTCACGCCCGATCTCGAAGCCGAATACAACAATCGACGCCAGTTCGAGCGCGAATTGCGCACCGCGCTCGACCGCGACGAGTTCGTCGTCTTCTACCAGCCGGTCGTCGAAATCCCGTCGGGCACGCTGCACGGGTTCGAGGCGCTCGTGCGCTGGCGCCACCCGACCCGCGGGCTGGTGCCGCCGATCGAGTTCATCCCGGTCGCCGAAAAGAACGGCATGATCGTCGAGATCGGCTACCGCGTGCTGCAGAAGGCCTGCACCACCGCCGCCTCATGGCCCTCGCATCTCGGCGTCGCGGTCAACCTCTCGCCCCTGCAGATGCGCCAGCCCTCGCTTGCCCTCAACGTGATGCGGGCGCTGGAGAAATCGGGACTGGAACCGCACCGGCTCGAACTGGAGATCACCGAGACGGTCATCATGTTCGATACGCCGGAAACGCGCCAGAACCTGCAGGCGATCCACGATCTCGGCGTACGCCTGTCACTCGATGATTTCGGCACCGGCTACTCGTCCCTCTCCTACCTCAAGACCTTCCCCTTCGATCGCATCAAGATCGACCGCTCCTTCGTGCGCGACCTGGCCGAGCGCCCGGATTCGCTGGCGATCGTCAAGGCTGTCACCGCGCTCGCCGGCTCGCTCGGCATGGCGACGACCGCCGAAGGCGTCGAGACTGTCGAACAGCTGGACCTGCTGGTATCGCACGGCTCGCGCGCCGCGCAGGGCTATCTGTTCGGCAAGCCGATGCCGGAAGAGGATGCCGGGCGCCTCGCCGCGGCGACGCGGACCGAAGCCCGGAAGCGCGCCTGAATTTTCCCTTTTGCCGGCTGTGATAATTTCGCCACCGAATCGGCCTAAGGTGCCGGCGATGTGGCGGGATTCCTGAGCCAATGGCAGTGAAGACGGATCCGAAGCTGGCGGGCACGGCGCGGCGGCTGTTCGGCATCGACACCGATGCCGTCCAGGTTGCCGCGCTGCCGTGGCGGCAATCGCGGTCCGGCATCGAGATCATGCTGGTCACCAGCCGGGGCACCGGCCGCTGGATTATCCCCAAGGGCTGGAGCGAACGCGGCGAGCTGAGGAACGAGGCGGCCGCGCGCGAGGCCTGGGAGGAAGCCGGAATCGCGGGCGTGACGCCGCCGCGCGTCATCGGCACCTATGACTACGACAAGGTGCTGCGCTCCGGCACGCTGCGCCGCTGCCATGTCGAGGTTTTCGCCATGGAAGTGCGCCGCGTCGACGACGTCTGGCCGGAAATGTGCGAGCGCGATCGGCGCTGGTTCACGCTCGACAAGGCGATCGAAGCGTGCGGCGAGCCGCTGCTCGCGCCCGTTATCGCCAATTTCGGACCCGCCTGAGCTCCGGCGACGTTCGTTGCGACGCCCGCGTGGACGCCTCCGCGCAGGCGATCACACCCGCCCGTCCCCAGATACGAAATCACCGTGGTCCCGTCGGCGATGCCGTCGACGCTTTACACCTTACAGGCGATGACGCTGTCGCCTGACGCCTCGTCCCACGGCGCGGCGACCGTAACGGTCATGCGGCTGTTGTAGGAGAGCGTCGGGCCGAAGACGCCGCAGGCCAGCGAAGATCGCCAGCGCCGCCAGCCCCGGCTTCCAAAGCGTCGAAATGGTCCGTCCGCTCATCGCTGCGCGCCTTCCGCGCCAATATCTGTTCCCCGCCGCCGCGCGCCGCGCCTGTCGAGAATGTCCTTGTCGGCAAGGCGTGCAATGAGCGGATGCAGGTTCAGTTCGCCGCCCTTGACCAGCGCGCCGAAGCCAGCGACCAGGGGCGCCGGTCCGGCGCCACCACGTCGATCAGCCGGTCGCCCCTATCGTTCGTTGCGTGTCGCATCGCTCCCGCCTTCGCCGCGATGACCGCGAGTATCGGCCATCATCACCCGCAAAGGTTGAAGCAAGATGAGCGGACGACGCGGCTTTGTCCGCCTCGCATGAATAAGTCTCCCCGTTTTCCACACCCCCCAGACACAATATCTAGTTTTGCGCGCCGGCTCACAATCGAGGCCTTGACGCTTGGGCGCGAGTCGCTTTTATTCGCTGGGCATCCGCGTTCGGGATGTCCCCGGCCGCAGCGCCGCGGGCGGTTTTTCAGGCAAAGTTGGGTGTTCTGGCGCATCCGCCGCGTACAGGCTGGCGGAAGGGGAACAAGTTTGCGTCGGATTTCAGGGGAATGGGGGCGGACTGAAAAACTGGCACTGGATACGGGCTGTTAACACAAAATTTAGTATTTGCCCCGACCATGGCCACTAGATATAGTGATGACCCGTTTCGGCGGGGATTCGGCAAAAACCAGTAAAGAGTCGGACCGTGCGGCGGTCTGCGTCGGACTTGTGCCTTGTGGCGCGTTTGTCCGGGAGCAGAGGCCGAGCGCATGGCAGGAGAGACCGGGGCACGCGGGCGCGCTCCCCGGACAGGCGGAGCTACGCCTTGCGGGATTGATCGGGACTTATCCTCCGCGAGGCGCTATATATAGAGAAGAGGACGGACACCATGCGCATCGAGCGCCACTTCACCAAGGCAGGCCAGTCGCCCTACGCGGAAATCGAATTCGTCAAAGTGACGAGCGAAATCCGCAATCCGGACGGTTCCGTCGTCTTCCGCGCCGCCGACATCGATGTCCCCGCCCAGTTCTCCCAGGTCGCCGCCGACATCCTGGCGCAGAAATATTTCCGCAAGGCCGGCGTGCCGGCGCGCCTGAAGCGCGTCGAGGAAAATGACGTGCCCTCCTTCCTGTGGCGCTCCGTGCCCGACGAGGCCGCGCTGGCCGACCTGCCGAAGGACGAGCGCATCGTCGGCGAGACCGATGCGCGCCAGGTTTTCGACCGCCTTGCCGGCACCTGGACCTATTGGGGCTGGAAGGGCGGCTATTTCGCCTCCGAGGATGATGCGCGCGCCTTCATGGACGAACTCGCCTACATGCTGGCGACCCAACGCGTGGCGCCGAACTCGCCGCAATGGTTCAACACCGGCCTGCACTGGGCCTATGGCATCGACGGCCCCGGCCAGGGCCATTTCTATGTCGACCCGCACACCGGCAAGCTGACGAAGTCTAAATCGGCCTACGAGCATCCGCAGCCGCATGCCTGCTTCATCCAGTCCGTGTCCGACGACCTCGTCAACGAGGGCGGCATCATGGATCTGTGGGTGCGCGAGGCGCGCCTGTTCAAATACGGTTCCGGTACCGGCTCGAACTTCTCCCATCTGCGCGGCGAAGGCGAGAAACTGTCGGGCGGCGGCAAGTCGTCGGGCCTGATGAGCTTCCTCAAGATCGGCGACCGCGCCGCCGGCGCAATCAAGTCGGGCGGCACCACGCGCCGCGCCGCCAAGATGGTGGTGGTCGACGCCGACCATCCCGACATCGAGGCCTATGTCGACTGGAAGGTGAAGGAAGAGCAGAAGGTCGCGGCTCTCGTCACCGGCTCGAAGATCGTCCGCCAGCACATGACGGCGATCATGAAGGCCTGCGTCAATTGCGAAGGCCATGACGACGACTGCTTCGACCCCGCCATGAACCCGGCGCTGAAGCGCGAGATCAAGGCCGCCAAGAAGGCGCAGGTGCCGGAGAACTACATCAAGCGCGTCATCCAGTTCGCGCGCCAGGGCTACACCTCGATCAAATTCGACACCTACGACACCGACTGGGATTCCGAAGCCTACCTCACGGTCTCCGGCCAGAACTCCAACAATTCGGTGTCGCTGACCGACTCGTTCCTGCACGCGGTGGAGGACGACGGCGACTGGAACCTGACCGCCCGCATCACCGGCAAGGTGACGAGGACGCTGAAGGCCCGCGACCTGTGGGAGAAGATCGCCTACGCCGCTTGGGCCTCGGCCGATCCGGGCCTGCACTTCAACACGACGATGAACGACTGGCACACCGCGCCGGAGGCCGGCCGCATCCGCGCCTCCAACCCGTGCTCGGAATACATGTTCCTCGACGACACGGCCTGCAACCTCGCCTCGCTGAACCTGCTGCAGTTCCTCGACCGCTCGTCCAGCCGCATCGACACGGCAGCCTATGAGCATGCCGTGCGGCTGTGGACCATCGTGCTGGAAATCTCCGTTATGATGGCGCAATTCCCGTCGAAGGAGATCGCGCGGCTGTCCTATGAGTACCGCACGCTCGGCCTCGGCTACGCCAATATCGGCGGCCTGCTGATGACGATGGGCCTGTCCTACGATTCCGACGAGGGCCGCGCGCTGGCCGGCTCGCTGACCGCGATCATGACCGGCGTCGCCTATGCGACCTCGGCCGAGATGGCCGCCGAGCTCGGCGCCTTCCCCGACTATGAACGCAATCGCGACCACATGCTGCGCGTCATCCGCAACCATCGCCGCGCCGCCCACGGCCTCGGTCACGGCTATGAGGGCCTGTCGGTGGCGCCGGTGCCGCTCGACCATGCCTCCTGCCCAGACGCCGCGCTGGTGGAACGCGCCACGCTCGCATGGGACAACGCGCTGGCGCTCGGCGAGAAGCACGGCTACCGCAATGCCCAGTCGACCGTCATCGCGCCGACCGGCACGATCGGCCTGGTCATGGACTGCGACACCACCGGCATCGAGCCGGACTTCGCTCTGGTGAAGTTCAAGAAGCTCGCCGGCGGCGGCTACTTCAAGATCATCAACCGCGCCGTTCCCGATGCGCTGCGCGCGCTCGGCTATTCGGAAGCCCAGATCGGCGAGATCGAGGCCTATGCCGTCGGCCACGGCAACATGAACCAGGCGCCGGGCGTCAACCCGTCGACGCTGAAGGCCAGGGGCTTCGACGACGAGGGCGTCGCCAAGCTGAACGCCGCGATGAAGAGCGCCTTCGACATCAAGTTCGTCTTCAACAAGTGGACGCTCGGCGAGGACTATTGCCGCGACAGGCTCGGCATGACCGAGGCGCAGCTCGCCGACCCGTCGCTCGACATGCTGGTGGCGCTCGGCTTCGCCAGGAAGGACATCGAGGCCGCCAACATCCATGTCTGCGGGGCGATGACGCTTGAAGGCGCGCCGCACCTGAAGGCCGGCCACCTGCCGGTGTTCGACTGCGCCAATCCCTGCGGCAAGATCGGCAAGCGCTACCTCTCCGTCGACAGCCACATCCGCATGATGGCCGCGGCGCAGCCCTTCATCTCGGGTGCCATCTCCAAGACCATCAACATGCCGAACGAGGCATCGGTGGAGGACTGCAAGAGCGCCTACATGCTCTCCTGGAAGCTCGGGCTGAAGGCCAACGCGCTCTACCGCGACGGCTCGAAGCTGTCGCAGCCGCTCAACTCGGCGCTGATCGCCGACGAGGACGACGACGAGGCGTTGGACGAGCTGATCGCCCAGCCGCAGGCCGCCCGCGCCCAGGCCGTGGCCGAGCGCATCGTCGAGCGCATCGTCGAGAAGGTGGTGCGCGACCGCGAGAAGCTGCCGAACCGCCGCAAGGGCTACACCCAGAAGGCCGTGGTCGGCGGCCACAAGGTCTATCTGCGCACCGGCGAGTTCGACGACGGGCGCCTCGGCGAGATCTTCATCGACATGCACAAGGAAGGTGCCGCCTTCCGCGCCATGATGAACAACTTCGCCATCGCCATCTCGCTCGGCCTGCAATACGGCGTGCCGCTGGAGGAATATGTCGAGGCCTTCACCTTCACCAAGTTCGAGCCGGCCGGCATGGTGCAGGGCAACGACGCCATCAAGAACGCCACCTCGATCCTCGACTACGTGTTCCGCGAGCTGGCCGTCTCCTATCTCGGCCGCCACGACCTCTCCCATGTCGACCAGTCGGATTTCTCCAATACGGCGCTCGGCAAGGGCATTTCGGAAGGCCGGGCCCAGCCGGTGTCGAAGGGGCTGACCCGCGGCGCCTCGCTGAAGATCGTCTCCGGCAAGGAGGAACCGCGCGGCTCGGCTGACAACGGCCCGTCGCGCCCCTCGCCCGTGCGCGCCGTCTCCGGCGGCGTCGTCGGCGGACTGGCGGTGAAGCCGGCGGTGCTGTCGCTGCGCGAAGAGGCGACCGCGTTCGCCACGTCGGAACCGTCGGCCTTCCGCCGCGACTACGAGGAGCGCGCCCGCGAACTGGAACTCGAAGCCAAGATCGAGGACGCCGCCCCGGCCGAGGCCCTGTTCACCGACCAGGCGGCGGCGGAAGCCAAGGCCGCCAAGGCGCTGGAGGCCGAACGCCGCCAGCAGGCGATCATGCGCGGCTACACCGGCAACATGTGCTCGGAATGCTCAAACTTCACGATGGTGCGCAACGGCACCTGCGAGAAATGCGACACGTGTGGCTCGACGAGCGGGTGTAGCTGAGGGGAAATCAAGCGTCACAGGTAGCGGCCCGGGCGCATGCTCGGGCCGTTCTGTTTCCCTCATCCGCGTTCGCTCTCGCTCAGCCACCTTCTCCCACGAGGGGAGAAGGACTGGTGGATTGGATTGCCGCTTCTGCGACCCGCCAACGCTTGTTTCCAGAACCGCTCCCGCCACGCGCCAGACCTTCTCCCCTCGTGGGAGAAGGTGGCGAGGCGTGTCAGCGCCGAGACGGATGAGGGGGACGCAGCGCAAAAACCCCTCATCCGACCTCGCTCAGCTCGGCCACCTTCTCCCACAAGGGGAGAAGGACCAGCGCACGGCCTATCGAGGTTCAGAACGGGAGAAGGACCGTTGGATGGGATTGCCGTCGCTGCCAGCTACCGACGTTTGCCGTTCCCCGGACCGCCTCCGCCACGCGCCAGGCCTTCTCTCCTCGTGGGAGAAGGTGGCGAGGCGCGAAAGCGCCGAGACGGATGAGGGGGCCGAAGACCTCAACGCATCTCGATCCCCTGCTCCCGGGCCGCCGCGACAATGGTGTCGCAAACAACCGTAAGGTCACGTAGGACATCGTCGTTCCAGAACCGCAGCACGCGGAAGCCGCGCGCCGCGAGTTCGGCATCGCGTCTCTGGTCGCGAACGGAATCGCCGTGCTGAGAGCCGTCGACCTCGACGACCAGCCGCGCCTCCATGCAGACGAAATCGGCGATGAACGGCCCGAGCGGAACCTGACGGCGGAATTTCAGCCGCATCAGGCGGCGATCGCGCAATTCCTCCCAAAGTCGCTTTTCCGCCTCGGTCGGCTCGCGGCGCATGTCGCGGGCGAATAGGCGAAGCCGGTCGTTGTCCAAGGATCCCTCATCCGTCTGCGGGCATGAAGGATGCCCGCAGCCACCTTCTCCCCCTCGTGCGGTCTTATGTAGCAAAAGCACCAAACGGTGCTATTCGACGTCCGGGATCGCTTTGTGAACTTCCGTGACGATATAGCCCTTCGGTTCACCAGCGACTATTTGAACAAAAACATCGACGACGAATGTCGAAGTGAGCGGGTTTACCTCTTTCGTCATTTGGTCCTTTAGGCTCGTATGGTTATCCCGGAAATAGACGGGTAAAGCCTTTTCGCAGATATCCGGGATAACTCCTCGGTCGCCAGTCCTACCCTTTTCCTTGCCTGGTCCACGGTTCGCTTGATCCATGAAAAGCATGACTTCTGATCGGAAAGTCTGCGATGGCGACGGCGCGACTTGAAGCGCTGGCAATTCCAATGTCTTTTCAATGTTGATCGCCGCGCGGTTCAACTCGGTTTCATCAAAATTGTATTCGACGACGGTTTCCCGCTCACCATCCTTATGACGATACCGCGCATGAGTGATCCCAAGTGCCGCTCCCTTTTTCCCAAGAAGCGGTTTCGTAAACTCCCGTATGTCGGCGGCATCGTCGCGCGAAGGCTGTTCGAGTTTTGGAATGTCCGCCGGCGTCCCGGAAAACGCCTTGATCGACCGCCACATTCGGTTTGTGAAATCGGCGACAATGACGCTGGAATCCATAGCCGCGACAGCTTGCCCAAGCAGCAGCGCATATGGTGCGATCTCCATGAATATGGAGCCGGTTTCAAGCCTCGTCACGTACAGTTTCGGTGCGGCGTCGCCATCCTTTCGGTAGTGGCGCTCGTACATGCGGGCGAGAGCGGCGAAGCTTTCCGACATATCGCCAAGCTCTATTGGCTGGCCTGGATCGAGATAAATTACGATCCGATCACCTTCGATTCTGTGTTCTATGGCGACCATCTAGAGTCTCAGCGTATCGACGCCAATTGCTGATAAACATTGGAGCAAGAATGCTGCCGTAAACTTACCACGGGACAACTTATTCCGCAAGTTTACTTCCTTTTCATCAACGCCGATTTCATGTAATTTTTCAACTGTTTGCGCATAGGTCACGCCCTTGCGCTTGAGTTCGGCCTTGAGAAGGTTCGCCGCCATCATTTCCCAGTCGGTCTTTTCGGCCATTGTATCGCTCACGCTGAAAAAAGCATCGTAAACGTTACATATGCCCTTGCATGCAGTACGTCAACGTACTATATCCGTTACATACGTATCGGAAACGTTGACAAATGGCACAGCACTTCCTCCTTTCCGCCGAAGCCCGCACCCTCTCCCTCAAGTGCATCTACAAGGGCGGCGAAGCCAAGGCTTACGAGTCCTTCAAGCGCATTCGCTGGTCGGCGACGGGCGGTAATCCGGTTTGCCCGAAATGCGGGTGCCAGGAGCATTACGAGATAGCCACGCGCCGTAAGTTCAAGTGCGCGGCGTGCGGTGCCCAGTATTCCGTCACGTCCGGCACGATCTTCGCCAGCCGCAAGATGGCCTTCGTTGACCTGCTGGCCGCGATTGCGATCTTCGTGAACGCCGCCAAGGGCATTTCCGCTTTGCAGCTCTCCCGCGATCTGAACGTCCAGTACAAGACCGCATTCGTCCTTTCGCACAAACTTCGCGAAGCGATTGCCGCCGAAGTCCATACCGGCGAAATCCTTGACGGCGAAGTCGAAGTGGACGGCGTCTATTTCGGCGGCCATATCCGCCCGGCGAACGTCGCTGATAAGCGCGTCGACCGTCGCCTTGCCAAGCATCAAACCGGAACGCGCCGTGTTGTCGTGGCCTTCCGCGAACGCCTTGGCCGCACCCTTCCTTTCGTCACCAAATCGGAAGCCGAAGGCGTCGATCTGGCTAAGGTGTGGGTTGATCGTCTTGCCATCATGTCCGCCGACGAAGCATCGCACTGGGATGCGCTGCATGCCGGCTGGCAGACCGAACGCGTCAACCATTCGCAGGCCTATTCTGACCACGGCAAGCATACGAACTGGGTCGAAAGCTTCTTCTCGCGCCTGCGTCGCATGGTGCGCGGTCAACATCATTTCGTGTCGCCGAAGTACTTGTACCAGTATGCCAATCATGCCGCATGGCTTGAGGACAATCGCCGCCGCGACAACGGCACGAATGCCCGCGCCGTCATTGCCGCTGCGATGGATGCGCCGATCAGCCGGAACTGGGCGGGGTATTGGCAGCGCTAGAAATAGAAGCCTTCAAAATGAACGTTCTCTATTTCGGCGCCGTTAATATACATTATATTCGTTGAAAGTTCACTAGATGATATCGACCGCGAGCTATTAATTGTTGTTATTGGCTGCCTATCATTTAATTTAATATAAAACTTCTCCGGATTACTAATCACGATGTGATCTATATTATTACCTTCACGCAAACTTATTTCTTCCGGAAATCCGGCATACATCAGACGCTTTCGGTCATGATTTATTTTTGTTAAAACAAAACACGTTATCAAAGAAGGGTTGTCGCGCATCATAATAGTTGATAGCGGACCATAAAGATATCTACTAGCAAACTTTAAATATTTGGCTATTTTCTGTATTGTTTTTGCGATTACCACGGCGAGGGCGCACATACAAATAAATAATATAATTGATATGATTGGATAGTTAACTATATAATTTATTAATTCATATCGCCTTGTGCCGACAAATAAATATAGCGTTCCATTAAACTCCACGAGCACGGTCTTCAAATCATAATGAGGGAAGATTTTGTTCCAAATAAATATTAAAATCTTTATTAGTCCAATATATAATATAAATACGATAAGAGAATACAGCAGCACGGCGATAGATGAATATATCGTCGTAGATGAATAAAAAGGGCGCTTTATCAACGTGCCGTGATACAAAGAATGCCGAAATAGCAAGCCAGGTATTAGTGCCAAAAATAACGTCACCGTTGAGGCGGTGAGCGACATAAGCTATTTTTTCCCGGAAGTCTTTTCAGACAGTATTCTTTTTATTCTTTCTGTAACATCACCCTCGACGAGAGTTCCCGTCGTGCTCTCGTTGGCAGCCTCTTTCAGGGCACGATAGATAATTTGAAATGACCCTTTCGACTCTTTTCGAAAGGTCTCAATCAATTGGTCACGCCGAGCAAAAGCGTTCATGCGCGCCTCCTGAATGCCTATCCGCTACCAGCGTTACAGCGGGCATCGTAGCGAATCAAATTTTACCGTTTGGTAAATCCGTGACATATGCACTGCACGTTAGGATGCGTCGCTGCCACAGTCAAACAGGAAAATAGGATTTCATACGACCCCATTCAAGTTCGCCATTATGCATGCGCTTGTACGCCACACCACATTCCCGTGCGTATCCGTTCCCTTGCGCGCGGCTTCCGTCTGCCTGAGGCACTTCCCGACGCGTTCTGTCAAATCGGCCATCGTCAATGAATTATGGCCGCGTTTGGCAGCTATCGTTTCCGCGATCTGGTGGTTTCTCATGGGCTCTCCCGCTTCTCGTAAGGCGTCCAGGATGAGCCTTTGAAGTTCGCCGCGCCGGAATATCGCTTCCCGCCTGAAATCGCGCGTGACGGCCTCGATATCGCCTGTGAAGCCCGCAAGCCGCAATGTCCGGTCAATTGCCGCGAGATCGTCTTGCAAGGCGTCTTGTCCGACTTCTCCTAGTCGCCCGGCGCGCATGCGCCTTGCCCGCAATGTCAGAAGGCCATTGATGGCTATGCGGTAGTCTTGTGACCGCTGGCGGGAAACGTTGTAGGCCTTCCTCGGCATGCCCCAAGCCTAGCGGAATCGGCTGTGTTTGGCGGCTGGAATGTTGGTGCTTTTGCTACATAAGACCGCCCTCGTGGGAGAAGGACAAGACGCCGCCGCCCGCCAGACCTTCTCCCCACCGTGGGAGAAGGTGGCGAGGCGCGAATGCGCCGAGACGGATGAGGGGGCAGCGCACCGCAGATCACCCCTCATCCGACCTCGCTGCGCTCGGCCACCTTCTCCCACAAGAGGAGAAGGACCTGCGACCGAAACGCCTCCGCCATTCACCATCGCATCACCCCCGCCCTTCCCCTCGGCCTTCCCTTGCGTTACCCTGCGGCATGGCTTCCTCGCCCGCCTTCGCCGCCAAGCCCGGCCACACGATCACCGTGACCCCGCATGCGGGCGAGGTGACCGTGCGCTTCAACGGCGCGGTCGTCGCCCGCAGTGCGCGGGCGCTGAACCTCAAGGAGGCCGCCTACCCGCCGGTGCTCTACATTCCCTTCGCCGATTGCATGACCAGCCATTTCGACCGCACCGGCCACCGCACGACCTGCCCGTTCAAGGGCGACGCCTCGTATCGGACCCTGTCGGCCAACGGCACGCGCGCCGAAAACGCGGTGTGGGGCTACGAGACGCCGTATGACGAGGTCGCGGCCATCGCCGGCCATGTCGCCTTCTATCCCGACCGCGTGACGATCGACGCCTGAGGCGCCCGCCGTTCCCCTCAATCATGGAGTTTGCGTGACCGGGGCCATGCGCCTGGCGCAGGACAGCCATCTTCTAAATCGGTTGAAATTATTGCTGCGCTGCACAATATTGTCACTTGGGAGGAGCGAAAGGAAAACGCCATGAAAACGCTCCTCAAGCGTCTGTTCACCCCCTTCCCGACCCGCCTCGACCTCGAGCGCGCCTATCTCGACCGTTCGGTCACCATCTACGACCTGGAACGGCGCCAGCGCGAAATCGCCGAGGGCAAGTTCGCCCGCTACTGAACGGCGTGGCGCGGGACGGCGGAAACGTCTCCCGCGCTTACCCGTCCAGCGGCGGGACTTCGCGGCGAAGATCCGGCTCGTCATGGATGAATGTGACGGCCAACGTCGCGAAGATCTCGCGATCCGACGGCTCGATCGCGGCGATGGCTTCCCGGCTTTCCGCATCGAGCCGCGCGCCGGCCGCTTCAAGCCGCCCCGCGAAAGCTCCGAACGCCCTGGCCGGCAGAACCAGCCGGAACGTCGCCGCCGCGTTCGAAAACAGCGAATGCCCTTCCACCCAGCCACCGAGCCCAACGATGGCGTCATCGATATCGGCGAAAATCTGGTGGCGGCTGGCGCGGGTGACGGCGGCAAGCATCAGCATTTCCCTGTCCGTGCCACGACTTCGCGACCGCTTTGCGGCGACGCGCAACGGAGCCCGGTGAAAGGACGCTGTTCCGCAGAACGCCGCGCCGGCGCCGGCGCGTCGCCCCTTCACAAGGCATGAATACATCACTATGTGTTCATGCAAATTCGAAGGAGAATCCCATGCGCCGTGCCGTCCTCGCCCTCGCCGCTCTGTTGTTCGCCCTGCCCGCCTTCGCCGCCGAACTGATGCAGCCGAAGGACGTTCACGACCTCGCGGTCGGCGGCAAGGTCGCCCTTGTCGATGTGCGCACCCCGCAGGAATGGGCCGAGACCGGCATCGCCGACGTCGCCACGCCCATCGACATGACCGCGTCCGACTTCGTGCCGAAGCTGAAGGAACTGATCGCGGCCAATCCCGACAAGCGCCTCGCCTTCATCTGCCGCTCCGGCAACCGCTCCTCGCACATCGTCGCGGCGCTGGAACAGGCCGGACTGAAGGACCTCATCGACGTCGCTGGCGGCATGGGCGGCAAGGGCGACAATCCCGGCTGGATCGCCTCCGGCCTGCCGGTCAAGGCGCCCTGACAAAAAGACCGCCGGGCAAACCCGGCGGCCTGTCATCACGAGAGAAAGCGTCCGGCGCGCGACGCGACGCAAAACAGCGCCGCGTGCCGATTACTTCTTGCCGGGTTTCGGCTTGGCGGCGGGCTTGGCGGCGGGCTTGGCAGGTTTGGCCATGATCATGGACCTTGCAAGGAGCGGCGCGGAGGCCTGACCCGGGTCGAGTCGCTTGGCGCGCGTCGCAAAGCCGATGCGGCCGTTCGATTGTGACGCAATTGCGGCGGGACGGCTGCCCTCCCCGGCCCGATTACGGGATTTTTTTCAACGACTTGCTGGCGCCGGCCACCGCCAATGCCGCGGCACGCGCCGCGCCGTCGCGACCCCTTGTATTCCCTAGCGTAAACAGGGTTGCGATGCCGCCATCGCGACTATACACTCAGACGAGAAAAAGGATCGCCGGACTTGAAGGATAAATCCTGAGTCTTTTGTGCGCTGGGAATCTTCATAGGATAAATATATACAGAGACAAACAAAAGCATTGAAATGAAATACCATTAAAAGGGAGGATAATAATGATTTCGGGAAATTCTGCCTTAGTGGCATCCTTTGTTTTCTTGTCGGCGTTCGTTCCGATCACCAGTCTCGCCAGCGAAGGCGGCAACAATGAATCCGCGCAGATCATCGATCCGGATGGAACGGTTATCTCAGTAAAAAAACGCGCGGACGGAAAAATCGTCAAGACAGTCCGCCAGGGCAACAAGGTCAAGGTGATTGTTGTCGAGCCGGTTGAAAACCCGTTGCTCAAGCTCTTCAAGCGTAAAGACTAGAGCCACAAGTATCGTTCCTTACCGGGTCCGCGCGTTCGTGGACATCGGCCGGCTGCGCGGCGCGGCGACCGCGCAGCCTGCGCAGCCGCCACCGCAACCGTTGTCCTGAACGGGTGCGCATGGCGCGTCCTTGCCTGCGAGCCGGTAGCGGATCTTCGTCTTCACCTGCACCGGCAGGAATATGCGCCACACCACATAGGCCGCCGCAACGGCAACAATGGCGAAGACAACGGCCTGGTCGAGCAGAGCGGCCATCAGCCCCACCCCGCAAGCACCGACAGGCGGTAGGTGATGAAGGCGGCGGCGTAGGCGAGCGTCAGCATGTAGAGGAACATCATCACCGGCCAGCGCCACGAATTGGTCTCCCGCTTCACCACCGCCAGCGTCGGCAGGCATTGCGGCGCGAACACGTACCAGGCCAGCAGCGCCAGCGCGGTCGCCAGCGACCATTCCTGGCCGAGCAGCACGCCGAGCGCATCGCCCGCCGTATCGCCGCCGCTGACGGCATAGACGGTCGCCAGGGCCCCGACGGCCACCTCGCGCGCCGCCAGTCCCGGCACCAGCGCCACCGCGATCTGCCAGTTGAAGCCGACCGGCGCCAGCAGCGGTTGGATCGCATGCCCAATCATGCCGGCGAAGGAATAATCGATGGCCGGGCCGACGGCGTCCGCCGGCGCCGACGGGAAGGTCGACAGGAACCAGATCACGATCATCATCGACAGGATGATGGTGCCGGCACGGCGCAGGAAGACAAAGCCGCGCTGCAGCACGCCCATCAGCACCGAGCGAAGCATCGGCCGCTTGTAGCCCGGCAGTTCCATGATGAACGGCTCGCTCTTGCCGCGCCACACCCAGTGGCGGAAGACGAAGGCGACGGCGAAGGCACTGACGATGCCGGCCGCGTAGAGCCCGAACATCACCAGCCCGCGCAAGTCGAACAGGCCGCCGACGGTACGCGCCGGCACGAAGGCGCCGATGATCAGCGTGTAGACCGGCAACCGCGCCGAGCACGTCATCAGCGGCGCGACCATGATGGTGGCAAGCCGTTGCCGGCGGTTCTCGATCACGCGCGTCGCCATGATGCCGGGAATGGCGCAGGCAAAGCTCGACAGCAGCGGAATGAACGAGCGCCCGTGCAGGCCCGCCCCGCCGATGACCTTGTCCATCAGGAAGGCGGCGCGCGCCATGTAGCCGAAATCTTCCAGCAGAATGATGAAGAAGAACAGGATCATGATCTGCGGCAGGAAAACGAGCACGGAGCCGACGCCGGTGATGATGCCATCGACGATCAGGCTGGAGAGAAGCCCTTCCGGCAGCAGGGCGCCGACCGTTGCAGCCAACCAGTCGAAGCCCTCGGAAATGAGGTCCATCGGCACGCCAGCCCAGCTGAACACGGCCTGGAACATCAGGAACAGCACCGCGAGCAGGATGGCGATCCCGGCGACCGGATGCAGCAGCACCGCGTCGATACGGCCGGTCCAGTCGCGGTCCTCGCTCGGCATCGACACGAAGCGCACGACCATGCTGTCGGCGGCATGGTGGGCGTCGCGCACCTCCGAGGCGCTCTGTTCCAGCCAGTGCGCCTTGCCGGCCGGGCGATGGTCGGCAAGCATCCGGTCCAGTTGCGCGAGCAGGGCGTCGGCGCCGTCATGCGCCACCGCTACCGCCTCGACGATCGGGATGCCGAGTTCGCGCTGCAGACCGGGAATATCGACGCGGATGCCGCGGTAGCGCGCGATGTCCGCCATGTTGAGCACCAGCATCATCGGCAGGCCGGTGCCCGACAGTTCCATCACCAGGCGCAACATCAGCCGCAGGTTGGAAGCGTCGGCAACGCAGACCAGCAGGTCCGGCCGTTTCGTTCCCTCAGCGCGGCCGAGGATCACCTCGCGAGTGACCATCTCGTCGGGGCTGCGCCCGCGCAGCGAATAGGTGCCCGGCAGGTCGATCACCGTCAGCTGGCGGCCGGCGGGCGTCGTGAGGCTGCCTTCCTTGCGCTCCACCGTCACGCCCGGATAGTTGGCGACCTTCTGGCGGCTGCCGGTCAGCGCATTGAACAGAGCCGTCTTGCCGCAATTGGGATTGCCGACCAGTGCGATGCGGGCCCGCTCCACGGATACGGCGCGCTCGACGACGTTCACGACCGCGCTCCGGCGGTTGCGGCCGGCGAGGCCTCGCGAACGAGGATGATGTCGGCTTCATGCCGGCGCAGCGCCACGCGCATGGCATCGAGTTTCACGGCGATCGGGTCGCGCCCGAGGAAGCCTTCGTGCAGCACCTCGACGCGCGCGCCTTCGACGAAGCCGATTTCCAGCAGGCGGCGCTCCAGCTCGCTGTCGAAGGCGTCGTCCCGGCGGCCGCCATCGCGATTGCCGACAGCGACGATGACGCCCTGCTGGCCCCGCTTCGCCCGCCCCAGTCTGAATTGATTGCCCGTGGTCACGCCGCCCTACCCTGAAAAACGATACGCCGGCGTCGTTCCGCTCGGCCCGGACCGACCATTGATGGCGGCCGGAAGCCAAGTCAAGAAACGGCGGGAAGCCTTGGAACGTTTCTAATTTCGGGGCGGGCGGGTAACGGCGCGACCGGCGTTTCTCATCCCGATAGCCGGACGGCGGACCGGGCCGTCGCCACGCCAGCCGGTCCGCCTTCAATGCTTCTGCGCCTGCACCAGGAACGCCGCGATCTCGGTTTCCCCAAGCGACCGCGCCGCCTCCAGCCGGTGAAGTCCCTCCACCAGCACGTGGCGATCGCCGTCGACACGCAGCTGGATCGGGATTTTCATGCCGTGGACCAGCATGTCCTCGGCCAGCGCCTGCACCCTGGTCGCGTCGAGCGTCTTCTTGCGCTTCACCGGCACATAGATGCCGTCGAGGCGGATGTTGTGGATGCGCAGCATGGCCGCTCTCCCGATTCGCCTTCAGTCTACGCCGATCGGAGTCAAATGGAGCTACCGCCCCGGCCTTCCGGTCTTGCCAGGCCGGCGCTTCTCGCGACGGACATCGCCGGGGTCCTCGTAAGAGCCGGCACCGGGACGGTGGCGCTTGAGAACACCCCCCTCTGCCCTGCCGGGCATCTCCCCCTCAAGGGGGGAGATCGGCGGCTTCGCCGGCGCGGCCCAGCCTTGCGGCGCAGCAGGCTTCTCGGTGCGGCCGACGGTCATCTCGTCCAGCGTCGGCTTGCGGAACAGACCGGATTTCGGCGCGGGCGCGCCGTCACCGGCTGATTGAGGAGGCGATGCCGCCTGTGCCTTGGTCCGACCCTTCGGGCCACCGTCGCCGCGCCGGGGAGAAGAGAACGCCTCCTCGCGCGCCAGCGGATCGTCCATGATGGCGAGTTCGGCCGCCTTGAGCCGCTTGATCTCGTCGCGCAGGCGCGCCGCCGCCTCGAAATCGAGATCGGCGGCCGCGTCGCGCATGCGCTTTTCCAGATGCTCCAGATGCGCGGCGAGGTTGGCTCCGATGAGCGCGCCTTCCGATCCCGCCGTCTCGGCCACGGAGGCGCGCACATGGTCGCGCTCCCAGACGGAATCGAGAATGTCGGCGATGTTCTTCTTGACGCTTTCCGGCGTGATGCCGTGCTCGGCGTTCCACGCCACCTGCTTGTCGCGGCGGCGGCTGGTCTCGGCCATCGCCCGCTCCATCGAGCCGGTGACGTGGTCGGCATAGAGCACGACCTTGCCGTCGACATTGCGCGCCGCGCGGCCGATGGTCTGTATCAGCGAGGTTTCGGAGCGCAAGAAACCTTCCTTGTCGGCATCGAGGATGGCGACGAGCGCACATTCGGGAATGTCGAGGCCCTCGCGCAGCAGGTTGATGCCGACGAGGACGTCGAAGGCGCCGAGGCGCAGGTCGCGGATGATCTCGATGCGCTCCAGCGTGTCGATGTCGGAATGCATGTAGCGCACGCGCACGCCCTGCTCGTGCAGATATTCGGTGAGGTCCTCGGCCATGCGCTTGGTCAGCACGGTCACGAGCGTTCGGTAGCCCTTGGCGGCGGTGGCGCGGATTTCGCCAAGCACGTCGTCGACCTGCGTGCGCGCCGGGCGCACTTCGACGGGCGGATCGACGAGGCCGGTCGGACGGATCACCTGCTCGGCGAACACGCCGCCGGCCTGCTCCATCTCCCATTCGCCCGGCGTCGCCGAGACGGCGACGGTCGACGGGCGCATGGCGTCCCATTCCTCGAAGCGCAGCGGCCGGTTGTCCATGCACGACGGCAGGCGGAAGCCGTATTCGGCGAGCGTCGCCTTGCGGCGGAAATCGCCGCGATACATGCCGCCGATCTGCGGGATGGTGACGTGGCTTTCGTCGACGAAGACGATGGCGTTGTCGGGCACGTATTCGAACAGCGTCGGCGGCGGCTCGCCCGGCTGCCGGCCGGTCAGATAGCGCGAATAGTTCTCGATGCCGGCGCAGGAGCCGGTCGCCTCCAGCATTTCCAGGTCGAACTGGGTGCGCTGCGCCAGGCGCTGCGCTTCCAAGAGGCGGCCTGCCTTCTCCAGCTCGGCGAGGCGCTCCTTCAGTTCCGCCTTGATCGAGGAGATCGCCTGCGCCAGCGTCGGCTTCGGCGTGACATAGTGCGAATTGGCATAGACCTTCACCGACTTGAGGTCGGCCGACTTGCGGCCGGTCAGCGGATCGAACTCGGCGATGGACTCGATCTCGTCGCCGAACAGCGCGATGCGCCAGGCGCGGTCCTCAAGGTGGGCGGGGAAGATCTCGATGGTGTCGCCGCGCACGCGAAAAGTGCCGCGGCGGAAATCGTTTTCGGCGCGCTTGTATTGCTGGGCCACGAGGTCGGCCAGCAATTGCCGCTGGTCGACGCGGTCGCCGACCTGCATCTGGAAGGTCATGGCGGTATAGGTCTCGACCGAACCGATGCCGTAGATGCACGACACGGATGCGACGATGACGACGTCGTCGCGTTCCAGCAGCGCCCGCGTCGCCGAGTGGCGCATGCGGTCGATCTGCTCGTTCACCGACGATTCCTTCTCGATATAGGTGTCGGTGCGCGGCACATAGGCCTCGGGCTGGTAGTAGTCGTAATAGGAGACGAAATACTCGACCGCGTTCTCCGGGAAGAACGACTTCATCTCGCCATAGAGCTGCGCCGCGAGCGTCTTGTTCGGCGCCAGGATCAGCGCCGGGCGGCCGGTGCGCTCGATCACCTTGGCCATGGTGAAGGTCTTGCCCGAACCGGTGACGCCAAGCAGCACCTGGTTGCGTTCGCCGCCTTCCACGCCGTCGGCCAGTTCGGCAATCGCCGTCGGCTGGTCGCCGGAAGGCTGGAACGCCGACACCATCTTGAAGGCAATGCCGCCTTCCGACTTTTCCGGCCGCTCCGGCCGGTGCGGCGTCCACAATTGCCCGTTCTTGTGCAGCGGGTTACCGCTCTCGATCAGCGAGGCCAGCGCCTCCACCGTGGCGGTGACCGCCGTGGTGCCGAGCGACGCCGCCTCCTCGAGACTGACATCGAGCCCGGCGACCGGCATCAGGCCCGCCGCCGCGCGCGTCTTCGGATCGTTGGAACCCCCGATCAGCGTGCCGCCGCCGGTGCGCTTGTCGCCGACGCCGGAGGCCTTCACCCGGTGCTTGCCCGCGGCCGAGCGGATGGCGCGCATTTCCTCGCTGCGCGCGCCCTGCTCCGCCTCGCGTTCCAGCGCGCGTACCCAGTCGGAGACATTGCCCTCGTAGGGCACGCCCTCAAGCGGCGGCTGCGGGGCTTCCGCGAAGCCCTGCGGTTTTTTCGGTGATCTCGCCATGCAGCGAATATGGGCGGAGTCCGCGCCGATGGAAAGGGCGCCTCCTGACAGGGATGTGTCAGGAGGCGCCTGCTTATCTGGGCAAGCTCATGGCAGGCCGGTCAGGGTTGAGGCAGTTTCCTCAGCGGACCGACGCCATCATCGTCTGTATCGTCGGTCGGCAGCAAGCGTTTGCCCGGCTCGATGATCGTCGGCGGGCGCTCGCCCGGCCCGAGGGATTGCGGCAACGGCCCGTTGGAACTTTCAGTCGGCAGTCTTCTGCGGACTTCCGGCGCGGGGACCCGAGGCGCGGGACCGGGCTCGATGATGGTCCGGGGAACCTTTTCGATCTTCGGCGCCGGCTCTTTCGGCAGCCTCGGCAGCACGGGTTCAACTGGACCCGGTCCGGGCTTCTTGTGATGGTGCTTGTGCTTGAAGAACGGATAGTGGTCGTAATACCGGTCCCAATAGCTGTCGAGATTGAACACGATGAACGGCAGGCCGATGTAAGGGCCGTAGGACGTGATCGGCCCGAGCCGGTGCTCATACGATACGCGGAGATATTTCCCGGCGGCCCAACCGCGGTGGCCTTTCCAGTTGATGTCGCACCAGCGCCAGCCCGACAGGCAGCCATAGATCGTGACCTCGTCACCGGCCCGCATCGTGGCCACGACCGGATAGCTGGATCCGGGCCCGGCGCGCAGGTTGAGATTGACGGTGACGTAACCGATCACGGCTGCGGCCGCCTGCCCGACGCCCGTCAGCGCCATCGCGGCAAGAAGGCCGATTAGCAGGGCAATTTTTCGAAATGTGATCACGTGTAACCTCCTTTTCCAGAGGCGCGGAGCCTGTGCTCCGGAGGAACGCCGTCGTCAGCCTGTTTGCATCGGCATTGTGACGAAGGCGAGTTCACGCAAGAGAAATGGGGATGGACCGTGTCCGATGCGATGCGACCCGGGGACGCATTGCGGTGACTTCGTTCTGCCGCTTGAAAACGAGTAGGAAAGCTGAAGGTCGCGCACGTAGCCCCGCTACTGCTCACGTGCCCTGCTCTGCCCCGCACCCCAAAAGCGACATCTATCCGAACAGAATGCCCTCAAAGGGCTCTTTTCGAAGCGACGCGCCGCAAACCCGTGAAACCTGGGCCGTTTCCGCAGTGTCCCGGACGAGCGTCAAATCAGGGACGTTGATCACGGCGATGGAAAGGGCGCCCGCTGGCATTGACGTGTCAGGAGTTAACCCTTGAAACGATTTTCGCGATGCCAGGCCAGATGGTCAGGGTGCGGGCGCAGACCGGGATTCTCGGGAACCCACGCGCGCATCTCCTTCCGGAGCAGATTCGAAACGTCGTGGTTCAAGTGACGTGATACCAAAATCCGAAAATCATCAGCCAAAGAAAGCAAACCGCGGTCGAACATCCAATGCACTGTACCCGAAAGCGCAATGCCATTCGTAATCGCGTCTGACCCGTTTTCCTCGACAGGGCGGATATGGGCAGCTTCGACTTCGGGGCGCCCTTGGCCGTTGATAAGACGAAGTCCAGTAAAGGCACATGTTCGATCATAGACTACTCGAACGTGTTGTCGGAATTTCCGATCGCGAAATCTGCGATTAAGAAGCTGTTCGAAAACTGGTCTTTCAAACACCGCTTGGGGTGCTTCACCGAAGCCAACGATCGAATGCGGTTCATAGGGCTCGATTTCAGGTTCATCGACACGGTCCGGCCATTCGTCGGCTTCGGAGAGACCCGCGCCGACAATGGCGGCGAACTCCATATCCGTGAGAAAGCGGACGGCGTTTTGAGCATAGCCGCCATTTATCGAGCCATCAGGCCGAAACAGCTTTTTCTCGAACCCTCCTCCTTCCCGGTAGGGTAGGTGGCGATCAAAATTAAGATATTCAACTATCAAGGCAAAGTAGTGGTCGGATTTTCCTGGATCGCTAACCAGTTTCGCCACGCGTGCAACCGCAAAATATCCTCTAATACCTCGGTCATTTGGACCGTAGTACACGACATGGTCGCCGACGACCTTTTCGACACGACTGAGGTAGAGTCGCGGAAAGTGGTACCGGGAGGCCGGGTCATCTTTATAGGGGCTGTCCGGCCGATGATAGAAAACTGCCTTCGCCATGTTCACAGAATCTTCAAAGCAGATTCAGACATCGATCAGCAGTTTCCTATACAGGCCGCAAATGCAAAACGAAAAGTCAACGACGCAATGGAACCGACAGCGGTAGCGTCTATTTCAATACAACGACCATGGTAAATGTTCTGGCGGTAAGTCAACTTGAACGGGATCACAACGATCCGGCCGATCTCTGATAGAGAATCGCGATAACGCGCATAACCCTACCGATCAGCTATCCCCCTCAATCGTCGCGGTAGACCTTCTCGCGGCGTTCGTGGCGCTCCTGCGCCTCGATGGAGAGCGTGGCGATGGGACGAGCGTTGAGGCGCTTCAGCGAGATCGGTTCGCCGGTTTCCTCGCAATAGCCATAGGTCCCGTCCTCGATCCGCGCGAGCGCCGAATCGATCTTGGAAATCAGCTTGCGCTGGCGGTCACGGGCGCGCAGCTCGATGGCGCGGTCCGTTTCCGAGGAGGCGCGGTCGGCGAGATCCGGCAGATTCGTGCTGTCCTGCTGCAGCGATTCCAGCGTTTCGCGCGCTTCCTTGAGGATGTCGTTCTTCCACGTAATCAGCTTGGCCCGAAAATAGGCCTTCTGCCGTTCATTCATGAACGGTTCGGATTCGGTGGGGACATAGTCGGCGTCGATCACGTCCGTCATTCCGATTCACCTCCCTACGTCCGGCTGGCGGCCATATACAGACATGAAAACGGCGACACAAGGTTTCGCACGCAGCTGTGAACACCTGCCCCAGCGGAACCTGCGCGTGCGGTCACCCGTCCTCTTGCGCGGGAAATGCGCGGCCGGTATTTCCTCGTTACCGGCCCGCATCCAGAGGGGAGTAGCGATGGGCGTGCTCTACCTGTTGCGTCACGCCAAGGCGCAGATGCCTCTGCCCGGGATGCGCGATTTCGACCGCCCCCTGGCGCCGGTCGGCCGCGATCAGTCCAGTTCGATCGGCGCATGGATGGCGGAGGCCGGCTACCGCCCGGCCGTTGTCCTGTGCTCTCCCGCCCTGCGCACGCGCCAGACGCTCGAAGGCCTGCGCGGGCCGCTCGCCATTCCCGAGACCGCGATCGCCTACAAGGACGACCTGTTCGGCGGCGACGCCACCTTCTATCTCGGCGAAATCCGGGCGCATTCGGAAGCCGGCGCCCTGATGATCGTCGGCCACAACCCGATGATCGAGGACGTCGCCTGCGCGCTGGCCGGCAAGGGAGATCCCTCCGCGATGCGCCGCCTGCAGGGCGGCGTGCCGGTCGCAGCACTCGCGGTGGTCTCCTTCGACGACGGGTTCGCCAGCGCCGCGGCGGGCTCGGGACGGCTCGAAAGCTTCACGACCCCGGCGGACATCTGAACCGGCGCTCTTTGCGCAGGCGGAATAACGCTTATATGCGGGGCGGTTCACCTCGGAGGCGAAACTGTCCGCTCTGACGAATTGGCGCGACGAAACGCTGTTTGCGCTGGACGCACTTGCCGATCGCGCGTCGGCGCTCGTCAACCCGTCGCTGCGCCTCGGCGTGACCGGGCTGTCGCGCGCCGGCAAGACGGTCTTCATCACCGCGCTCGTCCATAATCTGCTGCATGGCGGCCGCCTGCCGATGTTCGAGGCGGCGCGCGGCGGCCGCCTCGCCCGCGCCCGTCTCGACCATCAGCCCGACGACGCGGTGCCGCGCTTCCAGTACGAGGACCACGTGGCGCAGCTGGTCGAATCGCGCATCTGGCCGGAATCGACCCGTGCGATCTCGGAACTGCGCGTCGTCATCGACTATGAATCGGCATCGACCTGGAACCGCCTGCTGACACGCGGGCGTCTCGCCATCGACATCGTCGACTATCCGGGCGAATGGCTGCTCGACCTGCCGCTGCTCGGCAAGGACTACCGACAATTTTCGGCCGAATCCTTCGCGCTGGCGCGCGACAAGGCGCGGGTTGACGAGGCCGCCGAATGGCTCGCCGTTGCGACCGCCGCCAATCCGGCCGCCCCGGCCGACGAACCGACCGCGCGGCGCCTGTTCGAGGCCTTCGCCGGCTATCTGCGCGTCTGCAAGGCCGACCGGCTGGCTCTGTCGACCCTGCCGCCCGGGCGGTTCCTGATGCCGGGCGATTTGGAAGGCTCGCCGGCGCTGACGTTTGCACCGCTCCCCGACCTCGGCGAGGCACCCTTTGCCGCCGGATCGCTCGCGGCGATGTTCGAGCGCCGCTACGAGGCCTACAAGACCCACGTGGTCAAACCGTTCTTCCGCGAGCACATCGCCCGCCTCGACCGGCAGATCGTGCTCGTGGACGCCATGCAGGCGCTGAACGCCGGCGCCGATGCCGTTACCGATCTGGAACGGGCGCTGGGCGAAATCCTCACCTGCTTCCGCGCCGGGTCCGGCGGCACGCTCTCCAGCCTGTTCCGCCACCGCATCGACAAGGTCCTGATCGCGGCCACCAAGGCCGACCACCTGCACCACGAAAGCCACGACCGGCTGCAGCGGCTGACGCGCCGCCTCGTCGACGAAGCCGCGTCCAAGGCCGGCGTTTCGGGCGCAAGCGTCGACGTGCTGGCGCTGGCGGCGGTCCGCGCGACGCGCGAAGGCACCGCGAAGGCCGGCCGCGAGACGCTGCCCGTCATCATCGGCACGCCGCTTGCCGGCGAAACCATTGGCGACAAGACCTTCGACGGCGAAACCGAAACCGCGATATTTCCCGGGGACTTGGCCGAGGATCCGGAATCGATGCTGAAGGACGGTGCATCGGTCCGCTTTGTCCGCTTCCGCCCGCCGCGGCTTGAACACGACGCCAGCGGACGCTCGCTTTCGCTGCCGCATATCCGCCTCGACCGCGCCCTGCAATTCCTGATCGGGGACCGCCTGGCATGACACGCAAACCCATCGCCATCAGCCTCGATCCGCAACCCGACGCTGCGCCGAAGCGCGTTGAAAAGTCCGCACCGACCGCGCGCGCGCCGCGTCCCATCGAGACGGCCGCGGTCACGCCGGCCGAAATCGACGCCTTTGCCGCCGAAATGGAGAACGCGGCGCCGCTTCCCGTAGCGGTCGAAAAGCGCCGGCGCGGTTTTGCCGGCTGGCTTTTCGCCGGCCTCGGCGTGTTGCTGTCGATGGCGATCGGCTTGTGGACCGATCAGCTGATCCGCGATCTCTTTGCCCGCTCCGACTGGCTCGGCTGGACCGCTGTCGCCGCCGCGTCGATCGCGCTGCTGGCCTTTCTCGCCATCATCGGCCGCGAATTGCTGGCACTTCGGCGGCTCGCCTCGGTGACGAGGCTGCATGCCAAGGCCGAGGCCGCACTGTCCGGCAATGACGCCCGCGCCGCCGAATCACTCGCCGGCGAGGTGTCGCGGCTGTTCTCAGGCCGACCAGAAACGGCTGCGGGCCGCCAGTTGCTGGCCGAGCAGCGCGACGAGGTGGTCGACGGCGCCGACCTGCTGAAACTCGCCGAAATCGAGATTCTGGGGCCGCTGGACGCGCAGGCGAAATCGCTGGTCACCGCGGCGGCGCGCCGGGTCGCAGGCGTCACGGCGCTATCGCCGCGTGCCGTCGTCGATGTCGGTTATGTGCTGTGGGAGGCGGCGCGGCTGGTCTCGCGCCTGTCGCAACACTACGGCGGACGCCCCGGAATCCTCGGATTCCTGCGTCTGACACGCTCGGTTCTGGCCCATCTGGCCGTCACCGGCACCATCGCGGCCGGCGACGCGCTGATCCAGCAACTGGTCGGCCAGGGGCTCGCCGCCCGCATCTCCGCCCGCCTCGGCGAGGGATTCGTCAACGGCATGATGACCGCCCGAATCGGCATCGCCGCCATCGAGACGACACGCCCCCTGCCCTTCGCCGCCCTGAAACGCCCCGGCCTCGGCGAGGTCGTCGCGACGCTTTCCGACCTGACGACACGAAAGGACCGCGAGGAAAACTTGCGCGAAAACGCGGACGGCGGCATGATCCGGTGACGAAGCATTAACCAAGCTTCACCATGATCGGATCACGGCGGCCACGAATGCGAGGGTCGCCGTTGGTTCAGTTGCTCCAGTCCGGGTGCTCCATGTCGAAACGCGCCGTAAGCCTGTCTGTCCTCGCACTTGCGGCTCTCGCGGCCGCCGCGCCGGTTTCGGCGGGCACGCCCGACCGCGATGCCGTGCTGTTTTCCTCCATCAAGGGAACGTGGACGGGACCGGGCGAAATCGTCGCCGGCAAGTACAAGGGCACGAAATTCACCTGCAACCTGACCGGTGCCACGCCGAACGGCGTGGTCGGCATGAAGCTCGACGGCGCCTGCCGCGTCGGCGTCTTCACCCAGCCGATGTCGGCCACGGTCGAACGGCGCGGATCGGGCTATCGCGGCGCGTTCCTCGATGGCGCCGCCGGCAAGGGTCTCGACATCACCGGCGGATCGGTCAACGGACAGCGCGCGGTGTTCAACATCGACCGCAAGGAACTCCGCGGCGCCATGCTTGCCAAGCTGAATGGCAACGACGCCATGAATGTCACGATTTCCGTGCGCGTCGACAACAAGCTCGTGCCCGTGATCGGCATGAATCTGAAGCGGGTCGATTCGCGCTCGACCGGTTCCGTCTCCGCCGACTGATTTTCATTTCCACCAATCGCCGTTGGCCACCCGGCGCATACCGTCGGGCATGTCGGGTCGCCCAAGTCGCCCGGCCAGATCCGGCGCGATCTCCGCCAGCGGAACCATGACGAAGGCGCGCGCTCCGGCGCGCGGATGCGGGATCTGCAATCCGGTCTCGTCGACGACACGGTCGCCGAACAAAACGATGTCGACGTCCAGCGTGCGCGGTCCCCAGCGTTCCCGGCGCTGGCGTTTCAACATTCTTTCGGTCTCAAGCCCCGCCTCGAGCAGGTCCATCGGCGAAAGCTCCGTGCGGATTTCGACAACGGCATTGAGGAAATCGGGCTGGTCGACCACACCCCAGGGCGGCGTCGACCACAGCGAGGAGACGGCGACGATCCGGTTCGTGCCGTCGGCTGCGAGCGCCTTGAGGGCGGAGCGCATGGCCTGCGCCACCTCGCCGACATTGCCGCCGAGCGCGAGGAAAACCCGCTCCTCAGGACGGCCAGGAGACCGTGACTTCGACATGATCGAGAACGCCGGCGACGGGCGCGTTGGGCTTGCGTACGGTGATTTCGGCGCGGGATACGATGGGGAAACGGGCGGTCAGCGCCTTGGCGACATCGACGGCCAGCGCCTCGATGAGGAAACGGCGCTGCCCGGTGACGATCTTTTCGATCAGCTTGAAGGCCTCGCCATAATCGACGGTGCCGGCGATATCGTCTTCCTGCAGCGCCCGCTCGGGTTCGACCGTCAGCACCGCATCGACGTAGAAGCGCTGGCCGAGCGTGCCCTCCTCCGCCATGACGCCGTGGCGGGCGAAGAAAGCGCAGTTCTTCATGCGGATGACATAGCTCACGGCGCGAAGGCCTCCCCGGTTTGCGCCGAGAGCATAGCATCGGCGACACGCACCGCATCGAACGTCATTGCGACATCGTGGACGCGAAACACGTCGGCCCCGGCAATGCGCAGCAGCGCACTCGTCGCCGCGGTCGCCACATCGCGCGATTGCGGATCGCGGCCGGTAATGGCGCCGAGGAACCGCTTGCGCGAGGTGCCGACCATCAGCGGATGGCCGAGCGCGCGCAATTCGCCGAACCGCGCCATCAGTGCGGTGTTGGCCTCCGTCGTTTCCTTGGCGAACCCGAATCCCGGATCGAGCACGATCTGGGCCTGCGTGACCCCAGCGTCGCGGGCGATCGCCAGCGAACGGGCAAAGAAGGCGAACTGGTCGGCGACCGGGTCGGCAAGCCGGGCGCGTTCGCGGCCGGTGTGCATGATGACCAGCCCGGCACCCGCCCGGGCCGCCACGCCCGCGATGGCCGGATCGCGCTGAAGACCGTGCACGTCGTTGACGATATGCGCCCCGGCGGCGACGGCCAGCGCCGCCGTCTCCGCCCGCCATGTGTCGATGGAGAGGATCGGGCCATCCGTCCGGGCGAGGCGCTCGATGACCGGGATCACCCGCGCCTGCTCCTCGGATGCCGAAACGGGCGCGGCGCCGGGCCGTGTCGATTCCCCGCCGATGTCAATGATCGCCGCGCCCTGCCCGGCAAGCCGCAGCGCCTGCGCGACCGCGGCATCGACGTCGAGCCAGGCGCCGCCGTCGGAAAAGGAATCGGGCGTCACGTTGACGATGCCCATGACGACACCGCGCGCGCCGAGTTCGAGGTGGCGACCGTGAGCCAGGGTCCAGCGCGGCATGGGCAACTCCCGCAGGGGTTTCGCGGCCTCCATCGGCAACGATGGGAAAATTGTCAACCGACGGCGGCGCTTTGCCTTGCGACAGCCGCGATTGCAGCGCAAAGTCTAACGATGAAACGCTTGTTCGCCGCTGCTCTTGTCGCTGCGATATCCTGCGCGCCGGCCACGTCGGCGCAGCTCTACAAGTCCTACGCCTATTTCACCGTCGGCGGCACGACGCTCGAATCGCTCGAACAGGAACTCAACAAGCGCGGACCGAAGGTCGCGACCACCGGCATGCACCATCCCGGCGCCACCGAAATGCAGTTCTTCACCAAGACCAGTTTCGAGGAAAACGCCAAGGGCTGTCGCGTGTCCAGGGCGACCGTCGACGTCAAGGCGAAGATCATCCTGCCGCGCTGGTCGGCACGCGGCAGCGCCGACGACCGTGTGCGCCTCGTCTGGGACACGCTCTCCGCCGACATCAAGCGGCACGAGGAAAGCCACGCGCTGATTGCCAAGAAATACGCCCGCGAACTGGAAGACGCGCTTGAGGGCCTGTCGCGCGCCACGGATTGCGCGGCGGTCCAGGTCAAGATCAACGCCGCCACCCAGAAGGTCCTGGCGGCCCATGATCGCGAGCAGGAGCGCTTCGACCGGATCGAGGGAAAAGGCTTCGAGGACCGGATCCTCCGCCTGTTGCAGTATCGCATCGAGCGTAGCGCCGGGGCGACGGATTAGCCGGGCGGGATTGCCGCCTTCATTTCTTCCCAATCGCATGGTCGTAAAGGGACGGGCGTAGACAAGGGCTTGGGAATGATCGCGTCGATCCGCGTCATGATGCTCGTGTTTGCCCTGGCCGTGGCGCTTCCGGCCGAGGCGGCGAAACGGGTCGCTCTCGTCTTTTCCGACGAAAAATACGAGCAGCTGCGGCCGCTTTCCAATCCCGACAATGACGCGCGCGCGGTGGCCAGGGCGCTGGAAGCCATCGGCTTCGAGGTTACCCTGGAAACCGACCGAAACCTGAAGCGCATGCGCCGCGCCATCGAGGACTTCCGCGACGATTTTGCCGGGGCCGATGTGGCGGTCATCTATTTCGCCGGTCACGGCACCGAGATCGCCGGCGAAAACCGCCTGCTGCCGGTCGATGCCGACGCATCGTCGCTGGACAGTCTGCGCGCCACCTCGTTGCCGCTCGAGGAGGTGCGCGCCGCCGCCGCGTCGGTCGCGCCGGTGGCGGTGCTCCTCATCGACGCCTGCCGAAACGATCCGTTCGGCGCAAGCGGCGGCGGCGGACGCTCGGCCAAGGCGCTCGGCAATGATGTCGGCGCTAGGGTCCAGCCGGGGTTCGGGCGTGTCGGTCGCGCCGAAAATACGCTGTTCGCCTTTGCCGCCGCCCCCGGCGCGACCGCCTCCGACGGCGAAGACGGCAATTCGCCCTTCTCGGCCGCGCTCGCCCGATACCTGCCGACCGATGGTCTCGAAATCCGCTCGGTGCTCACCCTGGTACAGCAGGAAGTGTATGAGCGAACTCACGCCGCCCAGCTTCCCTATGTCGAGAACGGCCTGCCGCGGCTGTTCTTCGCCGGCCAGAAGGGCGAGCTGCCCGAGCGAGAACGCCTGCTGCTGGCGATGGCCGATGTCACGCCGCAATTGCGCGACGAGGTGGAGCGCGTCGCGAGCGACCGCGACATGCCGCTGGCCCCGCTCTATGCCGCCCTCATTTCCGCCGACCTGAAGGACCTGTCGGCCGACGAACGCAACCAGCGCCTGGCCGAAGCCGCCGATGCCTTCGTCCAGACCCGCGACGAATTGCAAAAGCTGTCGTCGGACGACCCGCAGGTGGCGAGGTTACGCGCCGAGGCTTCCGAACAGCTGGCGCTTGGCGCCATCGGGACCGCGCGCGAAAGACTGACCGAAGCCGCCGACATCGACGCGCGATCGCGCGGCGCGCTGAAAAAGAACTATGTCGCGCGAACCCTGTCGGAGATGGACACCCACCGCATTGCCGCCGGCGCGGCGCGCGCCGCCTCCGACTATGCCGCCGCCGTCGCTTCACTCACGACCGCGACATCGCTCTACAGCGAGATCGAGGACGACGACATCGACGAGCGCCATCGTCAGGATGCGTTGTGGATGCTCTCTGACCTCGGCGACCTGCACCGCATCACCGGCAAGTCCGAGGCCGCGCTTCAGGACTATCGCGCGATGACGCGCGCGGCCGAACTTCGGGCCCGGCTGTTCCCCGATTCCGCCGATGCCGAACCGGACCGGTCGGCCGCGCATTCGCGTGAGGGGAATGCCCTGCGAATCCTTGGCAGGCTCGATGAAGCCATGACCGCCTACAGGACCGCGCTGGAGATCGCGCGCGCCTACGCCGACCGTCATCACGACAGCACCGACGCGCAGAACAACCTCGCGGTTGCCTGGAGCAAGATCGGCGACGCGCTGTCGGACGGCACGGACCTTACCGGCGCGATCGCGGCCTACCGCAATGACGCGGCGATCATGCTGAAGCTCGTCGATGTCCATGCCGGCGACGCGGAACTGGAGCGCAACCTCGCCATCTCGCTGGAGCGACTGGCGAGCGCCCTGGCGGTCAACCGCAACGAGGCGCAGGCGCGCGATGCGAACGAAACGGCGGTGGAGACGCGCCGACGACTGGTCGCCGCCGACCCTGAAAACCAGGAGGACCAGCGCGGCCTGTCGATCAGCCTCGGCAATCTGTCGGAACGACTGCAGGCGGCCGGCGACCTGCAATCGGCATTCGATGCGGCCGACGAATCGCTCTCCATCGCGCGCGCCCTTGTCGCCGAGGATGCCGGCAACGTCATTCTCGCCCGCGAACTGGCGCTGGCACTGACGCGGCAGGCGCGCGTCCTTCGCGCAGCAGGCGAAACAGCCGACGCGCGCGAGACCTATGACGAGGCGACGAAGATCTTCGACGAACTGACCGCCGGCGACCCCGGCAACGCGGTGCTGGCGCGCGACGCCTCGGTATCGCTGTCGCAATATGTCGACCTCCTGCTGGAGACCGGCGACAAGGCGGCCGCGGCGGAAGCGCTGGATAAGGTTGTCGCGGCGCGGGAAGCGCTCTCGGCCGCAGATCCCGGGAACGCCAACCTGGCGCGCGATCTGTCGCTGGCCCTGATGCGCAAAGTCGACCTGCTGGCTGCCGCGGGCAACCAGAAACAGGCCGGAGAGACGATGAAGCGCGCGCTTGCCATCGCGGTTCGGCTGGCGGAAGCCGACCCGAACAATCCGCAATGGCAGCGCGATCTCTCAGTGGCGGAAATCAAGTCCGGCGACCGCGCTCTGGCACAAGGAGACCGGTCCGCGGCCGGAAAAGCCTATCGCGAGGCGCTGAAAATCCGCAAAAGCCTCGCGGCGGCCGATCCGTCTGACAATGGCGCCGCGCGCGATCTTCTGATCGTCCATACGCGCCTGGCCGCTGCCGGCGTCGACGTCAAGGCGAACCTCAGGGCGGCACTCGCCATCGCCGAGCGGCTCAGCGCCGCCGGCGCACTTTCCAGTGCCGAGGCGAACATGCCGGACATCCTGCGCCGGCAACTGGCAAAGGCCGGCGGATAGAATTCAGTCGGCGACGCCGAGCTTGCGCTGCAAATTGGTCGACGACGTCGTGTACTGGAAGACGATGCGCTCGCCCGGCGCGACGATCCGCTTGGCCGCCTGCGCCATCAGGGCCCCCTCGTGGAAGCCCGACAGGATCAGCTTCAGCTTGCCGGGATACCAGTTGATGTCGCCGATGGCGAAGATGCCCGGCGTCGACGTCTCGAACTTCTCCGTATCGACCGGAATGAGGTTCTCGTTGAGATTGAGGCCCCAATCGGCAATCGGACCGAGCTTCATGGTGAGGCCGAAGAAGGGCAGCATGCGGTCGGCAACGACGGTCTCCTCGCCCTTGTCGCCCTTGATGGTGACGGAAGAAAGCTTGCCGTCGTCGCCATGCAGGCCGGTGACCTGACCGACGATGAAGCGCATGTTTCCGGCTTCGACCTGCTCGAACATCTTCTTGACGCTGTCGGTCGCGGCACGGAATTCCGGCCGGCGGTGGACCAGCGTGACCGAACGGGCGATCGGCAACAGGTTCAGTGTCCAGTCGAGGGCCGAATCGCCGCCGCCGACGACCACAAGGTCGCGGTCGCGGTATTCCTCCATCCGGCGGACCGAATAGAAGACCGACTTGCCCTCATAGGCCTCGATGCCGCCGATCGGCGGGCGCTTGGGCTGGAACGAGCCGCCACCGGCGGCGATGACCACGACCTTGGCTTCGACGATTTCGTTTTCGTCGGTCGTCACGCGGAAGGTGCCGTCGTCGAGCTTCTCGACGCCCGTCACCATGCGGTTATAGGCGAAGCTCGGCTTGAAGGGAGCGATCTGCTCCATCAGCTTGTCGACCAGTTCCTGACCGCCGATGACCGGCCAGCCCGGAATGTCGTAGATCGGCTTCTCGGGATAAAGCTCGGCGCACTGGCCGCCCGGCCGGTCGAGAATGTCGATGAGATGGCATTTCAGGTCGAGCAAGCCGAGCTCGAAAACGGCGAACAGGCCGACCGGGCCGGCGCCGACGATGACGACATCGGTCTTCAGGGGTTCGCTCATGGGTCAGGCCTGGCGTTCGGGAACCGTGACGACAAGGCCGTCGAGTTCGGGACGGACCTTGATCTGGCAGGACAGGCGCGAGTTCGGCCGCACGTCGAAAGCGAAATCGAGCATGTCCTCTTCGGTCGCCGCCGGCTTGCCGGTCTTTTCCGTCCAGGCGTCGTCAACATAGACGTGGCAGGTCGCGCAGGCGCAGGCGCCGCCGCATTCGGCCGTAATTCCGGGCACGGCATTCTGGATGGCCGTCTCCATGACCGTCGCGCCGTCCTTGGCGGCGACCGTCATGTGCTCGCCGGTATTGGTAATGAAGGTGATCTGCGTCATCGCGCCCTGCCCTGTCGAAATGTCCTGCCGGACATAATGCTTGGGCAAGCGCTGTCAACCGGGCTGAATGAAATGCCGCACGTAAGGGGCGGAATCGCTTCTTCGGCTTTGAAAAGGCCAATCAGCGTGAGATGGCCGCGATGAAATCGATGACGTCGTCGATGCGGCGTTCGATCTCGCGAACCTGGGCATCGCTGGCCGGCGTGAGCTCCAGCACCGCCGCCGCGTCGGCCAGCGCGAAGGCCCCCACCGAGCGCGACGAACCCTTCAGTCCGTGCGCAATGGTCTTACGGTCATCGGCCTGCGCGTCGCGCAGCCTCGACTTGATCGAAAGGATTTGGCTGCGGAACATTGCGAGGATTTCCTCCTCGAGCGCCCGCTCGCCAAAGGTCTGCCGCGCCAGGTGGACCAGGTCGATCGCACGCCCGCCGGACGGCCATTCGCCCTCGCCGCCCGGCCGGGCAAACGCCAGTTGTTCCACTGCCACCTGAGCCACCGCTCGAACTCCACGCAGACACGTCTTTTTCCAGCATAGACCGGAGTCATGGAGAAGCTGTTAACGTAGAACTTGAACTCGGCGCGCAGGGTGCGCATCCCATTCGATTTGGCTTAAATTCACGTAAAAATTAACCTTATTTTTACACTTTTACCCATTCTTGAATATGTAGGTTTCCTTCTTAACCTCCTCACATTACGATAAGAACGGGCGAAATCGTCGGCGCCGGCGGGTCCTAGGGGCCGGTGCGCGATGGCCGCGTGGTCGGCGTTGAGGTGTAATCGACATGGTAGCGAAGAAGGATGCCGCTGGTTCGGCGGTTGAACCCTCCCACGGCGAACATGCCGGTCCGGTCGCGGACGATCACATTCCCGAGCTTTTCGACGATCTGGAAGCGCAGATCACCCAGGCAGCGGACGAACTCGTGCGCGAGTCGAAAACGAACGGCCGCTCGAAGGGCCAGCAGCCGTCGGCCCCCCGGCGCCCCGACGCCGGCGTGCCGGCGCGTGCACCCGCCAATGACGATCGCCTCGGCGATGCCCGCGCCCTGCTCGCCGCACTCGACCGCCGTCCCCCGCGCACGATCTATCTGATCGCGGGCCTGCTTTCGTTGCTGTGGATCGGCGCCGGCGGCTGGTACGCCTACACGAATTACGCCAACGCGATTCTGGCCATCCGCTCCGTCAACGACCTGCTGGCGCAACCGGCTCTGATCGCGACGGTCGCCATCACCTTTGTTCCGGTCTTCCTGCTTTGGGCGTTCGCGGTCATGACCCGCCGCGCCCAGGAACTGCGCCTCGTCGCCCGCTCGATGACCCAGGCGGCGCTACGCCTGGCCGAGCCGGAGACCGCCTCGCACGACCGCGTGGCGTCGCTTGGGCAGGCGGTTCGCCGCGAAGTCAACGCGATGAATGAGGGCATCGAACGCACTCTCGCCCGCGCCGCGGAGCTTGAATCGCTCGTACAGACGGAAGTCAGCGAGATCGAGCGCGCTTATACCAACAACGAAAATCGCATTCGTGCGCTCGTCGACGGGCTCGGAAACGAACGCGAATCCGTCATTTCGCACGCCGAGCGCGTCCGCGCGTCGATCACGTCCGCGCATGACCAGCTCAGGGACGACCTGAATTCGGCGGCGGGCATCATTCGCCAGAATGTCATCGACGCATCCGGCGTCCTGACCTCACAGCTGTCGGAATCGGGCGATTCGCTGCTCAACCGCTTCGCAGAAAGCGGTGACAGCATCTATCAGGCGATCGACCAGCGCATGGAGTTCGCCGCCAACCGCATCACCACCTCGGGCGAAGCCTTCGCAAGCCTTCTCGATACCCGCATCGCCAAGCTGACCGACAGCGCCGATTCGGTCACGCGCACGCTTTCCGACCTGTTCGACGAGCGCGCGACCGGCATGGTGTCGTTGCTGGGCGAAGCCACGGGCACGCTGACGCGCGAATTCGACGACCGGCTCGCGTCCATCGAGCGTACGCTGGCCGAACGCGGCCAGTCGATCATCGGCGAGTTCGAGACCCGCGCCCACGCGGTCGATTCGTCAACGGAACGGCTCAACTCCGCCCTCGAGGCGCGCGCGCGCCAGATCAACGACGCCCTGGTGGAGCGCACCCGCGAAGTTGCCCAGGCCTTTGCCGCCGGCCGTGCCGACCTCGAAGCGGCCATTGAGGAAGGCAAGGCGCGCATCGGCTCCGACATGGCCGATATCGTCATGACGACATCCTCGATGCTGCAGTCGCGCGCCCACGACTTCGGTGCGCAGCTGGCAACCGGTCGAGACATGCTCGCCGACACGCTCGACCGGGACCTCGCCCGCGTCGCCGTCGATTTCAACCGGCTGACCGCGCTGGGTGCCGAACTTGCCAGCACCGCCAAGGAGAATGCCGCCGCCCTGTCCGACAGCCGCGCCGAACTCTCCCTGGCGCTGGAACACGACATGTCGAAGCTCGCCGAACAGCGTGCCCAGATCGATGCGTCCATCGCCGACCACTCGGGATCGCTGGCGGCAAGCCGGTCGGTTCTTTCCGCCGCCCTCGCCGACGACATCGGCAAGCTGAACGTGCTGCGCGGTGAGTTCGACGCCGCGGTCAAGTCGCACGCCGAAGCGCTGGTAGAAAGCCGCACCGGCATCACCGCCGCGCTCGACGAGGACATGGCACGCCTGGCCGCGGAACGTGCCCGCATGGACGAGGCGATCGTCGCCCAGGCACGCGCCATGACCGACAGCCGCTCGGGCATTTCGGCCGCGTTGAAGGAAGATCTGTCGGTCTTCGATGCCGCGCTCGCCGAAAGCCGGTCGCGCATCAGCGAGACCGTCGACAACGACCTGCGGCGCCTGCGCGCGCTGCGCGATCAGTTCGACGACGCCATCAAGGCGCATGGCGATGCCCTCATCGAAAGCCGCTCGGGCATGACGTCGGCGCTCGACGACGACATGGCCAGGCTCGCCGACGAGCGCGCCCGCCTCGACGCCGCCCTCATGGAGCAGGCGCGCAGTCTCTCCGACAGCCGCGCCGAGCTGGCCGCCGCCCTCGACCGCGACCTGGGCAAGTTCTCCGAGCAGCGCCAACGCCTGGAAGAAGCGCTCAAGCAGAACCGCGCCGCCCTTTCGGCCTCGCTGGAGGACGACATGGAGGCTATCGCCCGCAGCCGTGCGGAATTTGTCGGGGAGATCGAAAAGTCGAGGGGCGAATTCGCCGCCTCCATCGACGCCGATATTTCCCGCCTTGTCGACACCCGGGATGCCTTCGTCGCCAATCTCAAGGGAAGCCATTCCGAGATCGCCACGGCGTTCGATCAGAACGTTTCCCGCCTGGCTGAAAATCGCGACGCCATCCTCGCCGACCTCAAGGGAGGCCACTCCGAAATCGCCGCGGCGATCGGCAGCGACATCGCTCGGCTTGTCGAAAGCCGCGAGGAATTCACCAGCGAATTCGCGGAGCAACGCAAGAAGCTCTCCTCGGCCCTTGAACAGGACATGTCTGCCTTGCGCGCCCTGCGCGGCGAGTACGACGACGCCGTGCGCGCCCACTCCGAGGCGCTGGTGGAAAGCCGCGCCGGCATGGCCGCGGCACTCGATTCCGACATGGCACGCCTGGCCGAATTGCGCAGCGCCATCGACGAGGCGGTCAGCCAGCATACCGCTGCGCTCAGCGACGCCCGCGCCACGACGGCGCGCGAACTGCAGGCCGACCTCAACCGTCTGACCGAAGCGCGGTCGCTGGTCGATACCGCCATGGCCGATCACGCCCGCTCGCTGGTCGATACACGCGCGGCGATGACCGGTGCGCTCCAGGACGACATCACGCGGATCACCGAGGTACGCGCCGAGGTCGACGCGGCTATCGAGGCCGGACTGCGCCGCGCCGCCGAACGCGAAGGCAAGATCACCGAATCGATCGCGGCCGAGATCGCCCGTATCGGCGATGCATTCGAGACCCACACCAAATCGATCGACGGCAAGGCGACGATGGTCTCGGAAGTGCTGTCGCGTGGCGTCGAGAATATCCGCACTGTGCTGGAAGGCAGCGCGATCCGCGCCGCGGGCGAGCTGCGCGACCGCGTGCTCGAACTGACCGGCTCCATGTCGACCAACGCCGAGGCGATGTTCGCCGAGGCCGACCAGCGGGTGACCAGCCGCGCGGAACAGGTCGCCCAGCGCCTGTCCGCTGGCGCGTCCGAAATCGCCCAGTCGTTCGACGATGCCGAACGGCGGATCGTGCTGCGCACCGAAGAGACGTCGGCGACCCTGGAGGCGCGCGCCGTCTCCATCGCCGACCAGTTGCTCGGCATCGAGAGCCGTATCGGCGCCGGCGCCGAAACGGTCGCCTCGCGGATTTCCGAGGCCGTCGAGGCCGGCGAAATGCGTCTCACGGAAGCGGCCGATACCACGACCCGCCGCCTGACCGACGAGTTCACGCGCAATCAGAACGAACTCGCCGCCAAGGCCGAGGAAGTCGCCCAGACCTTCAAGGCGGTCAACGACCACATCTCCGAGCGCACCGGCGACACCGCCCGCATGCTGGAGAGCCGGACCCGCGAGATGGAAAAGGTGCTGGCCGACCGCACCGCCGAGATCGGCAAGCTGTTCGAGGATACGGCCAAGCCGCTCGCCGAACGCATGGCGGCCTCCGGCGTGGAATTCGCCGGCCACATGGAAGCGGCCAGTGACCTCGCGGCCGAGAAGCTGCGCGAGGAGAACGCCAAGCTCGTGCAGGCGCTTGCCAGCCGTGCCTCCGAAACCGTCGCCGCCGTCGAAGGCGCGCGCTCGTCGCTCGCCGACAGCGTATCCTCGCTGTTCGACCGCCTGACGGTGACCAACCGCGAACTGTCCGAGCTGATCAGCGTGGCGACCGTCAACCTGACCGACGTTGACGAGAAGCTCTCCAAGACGACCGAAAGCTTCGCCGGCAACGCCGACCGCGCCGCCCAGCAGTTCTCGGCCTCGACGCGGATCATCGAGACGAATGCCAACCGCCTGGCCGAGCTTTCGACCAGCACGCTGCACCAGATCGGCTCCATCGCCGCGCGCTTCGACGACCATGCGCAATCGCTGTCGGCCGCTTCCGACCTGCTGCAATCGGCCCAGTCCTCGCTTGCCGGAACGCTCGACGAGCGCAAGAAGGCGATCGAGGCCCTGGCGCTCGGCCTGGTCAGCAAATCGGAGGAGATCGAGCGCTCGCTGCGGTCGTTCGAATCGCTCGGTGGCCGCGCCGTCGAGGAGGCGTCGGCGCGATTCACCTCGGCCACGCAGGAGATCCGCGGCGCTGCCGAGCAGATCCGCGTCGAACTGGAGGAAACCCGCGCCGAACTGCGCCGCGGCGTCCTCGAACTGCCGGGCGAAACGCGCGAATCTGCCGCGGCCATGCGCCGCGCGGTCGCCGACCAGATCAACGCCCTGCAGGAACTGTCGGAAATCGTCACTCGCGCCGGCGGTGATGCGCGCCGCGAACGAAAGAGCGCCGGCAGCGAACCGGCGCCGGCAAAGCCGGTCGCCCGCGCCCCTGAAAAACCGGCTCAGCCGGCCCCTCGCACACCCGAGCCGCGCCGCGAGGCACCGATCGGCTCCCGCCAGGCGCCCGCCGGCGAAACCGCATTGCGCGGACGCATCGATCCGGATCGCGCCCGCCCCTCGGCTCCCGCGAAGGACGAGGTTCCGGAAGGCGGACGTTGGATGCAGGATCTGCTGCGCAGCGCATCGGAAGAGCAGAAGCCTGCGCCGGCGGCCCGCCCCGCCGCGCCGCGCACGCCGCTGCATGTGTTCGAGTCGCTCAATTCGTTGTCGGTCGACATCGCCCGCGCGATCGACCACGACGCGTCGGTCGAGCTGTGGAACCGCTACCGGCGCGGCGAGCGCGGCGTATTCACACGGCGCCTTTACACGCTGAAAGGCCAGGAGACGTTCGACGAACTGCGCCGCAAGTACCAGTCCGACGCGGAATTCCACCGTGCCGTCGACCGCTACTGCGAGGATTTCGAGCGGCTGCTCGAGGATGTGTCGCGCAATGACCGCGATTCCATCATGGCGCAGACCTACCTGACCTCAGACACCGGCAAGGTCTACACCATGCTCGCCCACGCATCGGGCCGCTTGAACTGAACGCGGCATATAACAACGCAAAAACCCGGCCTCGCGCCGGGTTTTTTATCGGTTGCGCGGAGTGGTTTCAGAGCCGGCCCGAGATCCAGGCGGTAAGGTCCGAGGCGACATCGCCGAAGGCGCGGTCAAGCGCGCCGACATAGGCATCGTTGCCGCCGCCGCTGACGGGCGCATCGGCCTCGAAAAGTTTCTCGCCGACGACCACGCCATTGCGGTCATTGAGCAGGCGCACGAACAATGCCACCCGGGCCCGTTCGCCGCCCGTCGAGACGACTTCGAAGCCACGGATGTCGGTCACAAGCTGGTAGTCGATGGCGAGCCCCTCGCCCGGCTTTCCGACCCCACCGAACGCATTCGCCCTCTGCAGGGTCTCGGCGATGCGCGCCTGCACGATCTTCGGCAGGCGATCACCCCATTGCGCGCCGTCGAGATAGGCAATGGCCGTCGGTCCGGTCCGGACCACGATATTCTGGCCGTCGAGGCTTTTCAGCGCCGAGGGTTCCGCGACGAGAATCTGCAACCGTGCCCGCCGACGCACCGCGTGCGTATCCGGAGCGGTCAGCTCATAGGTGTCGAGCGGCTTGGAGCCGCCGCCGGGCAAGGCGGCGCAGGCCGAAAGCGCGGAAAGGACGGTCACAACCGCCAGTCGCGGGCCATATCTCCTCAAACCAAACACTCGGCAACTCCGAAAAGGCGGCGGCACGTTGATGTCTTGTGCAGGCGGTCGACGCCCGTTGTCAACGCCGCGTGCGGCCCGAATAGGTCCGCACTTCGCCCTCGCCACCCGAAAGGATGCGTTGCGGGTTGCGTTCCAGGTCCGTTATGGCCGTCTCGATGCGCGCGACCGAACGCCGCCCGTCGCGGATCAGCGCTTCGAAATCGCGCAAGCCCTGGCCGGAGAAACGTGCAAGGCCGTCGGCGATGGTATCGGCACGGCTGTTCAGCGTATCGGCGAGCTTGCGGTAGGAGGCGAGCGTATCGCGGGCCTGCGCCGCAAGGCCGTTGGCATCGTCCGAGCCGAGCAGGTTGTCGACCTTGGCGAGCACGCCGTCGACCCGCGTCGAGGCCTTGTTCAGCCGTTCGGCCAGTTCGCGTGCATCGGCAATGATCTTGTCGATGTCTTCGGCGCGGTCACCAACCTTCTTGGTGACCTTGGCGGCATCCTCGGCGGCCTGTCGCGCGCTCTGGCCAGCAGCGGCAATGTCGTCCACCGCCTGCTTGACCTTCCCGGGATCGACGCCTCCAACCAGAGCATCGACCTTGTCGAGCGATTTTCCGGCATCCTCGGCGAACGATTTTACCGAGGTAATCGCCTCGTCGGCGTTCTTGACCAGCTTGTCGAAGCCGGCGGACGCCTCCTCGACCCGCTTGGCCGAAGTCTCGACGCTGGCAACGATGTTCTTGACCTTGTCGCGGTCAACGGCATCGAGCAGTTCGTGGGCCGATTTGAGCGTGCCGTCGAGTTCGCCGGAAACGGCGGAAATCGTGTCGGACAGCTTGCCGACATTGGCGAGGAAATCGTCGATCTCGTCGGCGTTCTTGCCGAGCGCCTCGGAAAACTTGCGAATGTTGCCGGTCGTGTCCTTCAGCGGGTCGCGGACTTCCTTGACGAAGGAATCGAGCCCGCTCAGCACCTCGTCGGCCTTGGTGAAGATGCCCTGCGCGGACTCCAGCAGGTTCGACACGGCGGAAGGCCGCGCCGTGATTTCCGCCGTCGTGCCCGCTTCGTCGGCCAGGTCGAAAAGGTTCGGTTCGTTTGGGTCGCCGCCGCGCAGATCGATGCTGGACGGACCGGTCAGCCCGCCAATGCCGATATCGGCCTGGGTCGATTTGGTGATTGGCGTCGAGCGGTCGACCTGGGCATCTGCGACGGCTTGGTTGGGATGATCGAGGTCAATGAAAACGCGCTTCACCTCGCCGACGCGCACACCGTTGAACAGCACGGCGCTGCCGCGGCCGATGCCCGAAGCCGAGCCGACGATGCGGATGCGCAAATCCGCCGCCTCGGCGAAATCGCCACGCGTCGCCGTCCAGTAGACAAACGCAAAGGCCACCGCCAGCGCCACCAGCGTGAAAATGCCCACCGCAACGTAGTTGGCCTTGGTTTCCATTGCCTCCGCACCAGAGTCGCGGCGAGCCGCGACGCGCGAACAATACAAGCGAAACCGGCGGGAACAAGGCGCAAGGTCGTGCGCCCCCCGGTTGCACGCTCAGGACACGGTGATGGCCCGCCCCCTCTTGCCGCGAAAATACGACTTCACCCAGGGGATTTCGCTCGCCATCATGTCGCGAACCGTTCCCTCGATCAGCACCCGCCTTTCACCCAGTACCGCGATGCGGTCACAGGCCGAAAACAGGCTGTCGAGGTCGTGGGTCACCATGTACACGGTCAGCCCCATCGTGTCGCGCAGCTTCATGACCAGTTCGTCGAATTCCTCAGCGCCGATCGGGTCGAGACCCGAGGTCGGTTCGTCGAGGAACAGGATCGAGGGATCGAGCGCCAGGGCGCGGGCGAGCGCCGCACGCTTGATCATGCCGCCGGACAACTCGTAGGGCATCTTCGTGGCCGCGCTCTGCGGCAATCCGACCAGGTCGATCTTCAGTCGCGCCAACTCTTCCATCAGCGGCGGCGACAGATCGAGATATTCGCGCATCGGCAACTGGATGTTTTCCAGAACCGTCAGTCCGGAAAACAGCGCCCCCTGCTGGAAGAGCACGCCCATGTCTGTGTCGATGACGAAGCGCTGGTGTTCCGTCGCCTTGTCGAGGTCGACTCCATGCAGCACGATGGACCCGGAGCGCTTGCGGATCAAGCCGAGCACGGTGCGGAGCAGCACCGATTTTCCCGCGCCCGACGCACCGACGAACCCGAGGATCTCGCCACGATAGACGTCGAGCGACAGGTTTTCCAGCACCAGCGTGTCGCCGAACCCGACGGTCACGTCGCGCACCGCCAGGATGACCTCCCGTCCGTTTGCCGCCGTGCCGTTGCCGTTCATCGCCGCCTCAGAAATCAATCGCGCCGTAGAACACGGCGAAGAAGCCGTCGATGACGATCACCAGGAAGATCGACTTGACGACGGTCGCGGTGACGTGGCGGCCGAGCGATTCCGCGCTGCCGACGACCATCAGCCCCTCCATCGATGCGATGATGGCGATGACCATCGCCATGAACGGCGCCTTGAACAGACCGGAAAAGATCGTCGACAGGTCGATCCAATCGTGCATGCGCTGGATGAAGACCGACGGGACGATGTCGGCGTACCACCATGCCATCAGGATGCCGCCGCCGAGCGCCGCCGCGTCGGCGGCCACGGAAAGCGCCGGCAGCGCCACCAGCATGCCGATCAGGCGCGGAAAGACCAGGACGCCGATGGGATTGAGGCCCATCACCCGGAGCGCGTCCACCTCCTCGCGCATCTTCATCGAGCCGATCTCGGCCGTAATGGCGCTGCCGGTTCGCCCTGCCATCATGATCGCGGTCATCAGCACGCCGAGCTCGCGCAACACCAGCACCGACACGAGATCGACGGTAAACAGCTCGCCGGCGAAGTTCTTCAACTGGAAAGCCGACTGCTGGGTGATGATGGCGCCGACGATCGCCGACATCAGCATGACGATTGGCACCGCGCCGATACCCATGCGGTCGATCTGCGCGACCACGGCGGCCGGGGAGACGGCGCGCTTGCGCCCGACCTTGAGCTGCGAGCCCTGGATCGCCGCGCCGAGGATGTGCATGGAGATCAGGAACTGATCGCGGGTGCGCAGCACCACACGGCCGAAAGCGTCGAGATAGCGGATGACGACGTTGGGCTCGGCCGGGGGCGGTACCGGAGGCGGCAGCTCCGAGGCGGGACGAACGGCACCGAGCAGCGTCTGGGCGCTCGCCCCACCGCCATGCACGGAGACATCGCCGCCCGAGGCCCGCAGATGCGCCGCGAGGCGCTGGACGACCCAGGCCCCCGCCGTATCCATCGCCGACACGCCGCCAACGTCGATGTCGACTGCGACGAGACCGGTCTCCCTCTCGATCGTGCGCATGTCCGCATCGACCTGCCCGACGGTCCGTGTGGTCCAGTCCCCCGACAGGCGGAGCACGAGCTTGCTGCCGTCCCGTTGCTTGACAAGCATCGGAACCGAGTCGTTCGACTTCGCGCTTGCGTCGAGGACCACTTCGTTCAACATGGCCCTTTCTTAGCTTCTGCGCTTCGCCCTGTCACTTGGCGCGCGCCCGACGGATGACAATGACGAGATCGCTGATCGTCGCCCGCGAGACCTTTCCCATCGCCGGCGTCTTCACCATTGCCCGGGGTTCGCGCACGGAAGCGCATGTCGTGACCGCGACGATCACGCAGGGCGCGAATGTCGGCCGCGGCGAGTGCGTTCCCTACGCGCGCTACGGCGAGACCGTCGAAGCGGTCATGGCCGCGATCGAAGCGATGGCGCCCGCCATCGCCGCCGGCATCGACCGGATGGAGCTCGCCCGGCGGATGCCGCCCGGCGCGGCGCGCAACGCCATCGACTGCGCGCTCTGGGACCTCGAGGCGAAGCGGAGCGGCGGCGCGGTGGCCGACCGTCTCGGCATCGACCCGAAACCGTTGACGACCGCCTATACCATTTCGCTCGGCACGGCGGACGACATGGCGGCACGCGCCGCGGCGGCGGCCAACCGCCCGCTGCTCAAGGTGAAGGTCGGAACGGACGACGACATCCCGTTGATGCGGGCGGTAGCCCGCGCCGCGTCCGGCTCCGCGCTGATCCTCGACGCCAATGAGGGATGGACGCCGGAAAACTGCGCCCGGAACCTGGCCGAAGCCGCGCGTCTCGGCTTCCGGCTGGTCGAACAGCCGCTGCCGGCCGGGGCCGACTCGGTTCTTTCGACCATCGACCATCCCATTCCGGTCTGCGCCGACGAAAGCCTGCACGTCGCCACGGACCTTGCCGAACTGAAGGGCCGCTACGACGCCGTCAACATCAAGCTCGACAAGACCGGCGGGCTGACCGAGGCTCTGGCGCTGCGCGACGCGGCGCGCGCCGCCGGTTTTGGCATCATGGTGGGGTGCATGGTCGGCACCTCGCTGGCGATGGCCCCGGCGGTGCTTCTGGCGCAGGACGCCGACTGGTGCGATCTCGACGGACCGTTGCTGCTTGCCCGCGACCGCGTGCCCGGTCTTGCCTATTCAGGGTCTCTCGTGCACCCGCCGGCCCGCGACCTCTGGGGCTGAGCGCGCCGAGGCGACGGCAAGCACAATTCCCATCGCTCCGGCAAGCGCCATCGCCAGGAAGCTCCAGGGGCCGAACGCGCGATAGAGCGGGCCGGCAATGAGCGTGAACGTCGCCAGAAACGCGCCGTTGGCAAACGTCATCAACGCCTGCGCCGCGCCGATGCGTTCCTCGTCGATGCGCTCGCCCATCAGCCGTTGCGTGGCGATGAAGGAGACGGAAAAGGTCAGCGCATGGCTGACCGCGAGGACGAGGAAACCGGGCAAACCGAGCCCGCTTTCGCCGATGAGCGGCATCGCCGTCCAGCGCAGGATCGCGGCGCCGCCGCCGAGCGCGAGCATGGACACCGGACGCCAGGACGAAAACAGCCGGCGCGCGGCAAGGAACACAGTCACCTCGCAGCCGACCGAGACCGCCCACAGCCAGCCGATCATTTGCTCGCCGATGCCGAGCGAACGCAGATAGATCGACCCGAATGCATAGAAATGGGCGTGGCTGGACATGATGACCGCGCCGGCGAGGATGAAGAGCACGAACTCGCGGTCCCTCAGCAGCGACGGCGACATCAGCGCCTCGCCGGGCAGCGGCACCCGGCGGCGCGGCGGACCGAGACGCGGGGCCAGGAGGGTGACAGCGACAAACAGAACAAAGCCGCCGAACAGAAGCGACGGAACCACGTCCGCCCCTCGCGCCGCGACGACATAGCCGGCCGCCACGGTGGCCGTGAGGAACGCGAAGGAGCCGGTGCCGCGCATGATGGCATAATTCGAACCAAAGCGGCGTACGCCCGACAACGCCAGCGAATCCACCAGCGGCGTGTGTGGGCCCCAGAAGACCGCCAGAAGCAGCGACAGAAGAAGCACGAGCGCATAGCTCGTCGCGACGAAATAGCCGGCGGCGACGAGCGCGGCGGCGACCGCGCAGGCGAGCAGGACCGGCACCCGGTCGGCCGAACGGTCGGCCCAGGCCGAGACGAACGCCGAAGCCGGAACACGCAGGAACAGCGGCGCGGCCAGCACGACGGAAATCTGCTCGGGCGTGAAGGCGAGATCCTTCAGCCACAACGGGAAATAGGCGACCGAGACGGCGCTCGACACGAACTGGGCCGAATAGAGTGCTGCCATGCGCGCTTCGAAGGCCGCCGGCCTTGTAAAGATGCTGTCGGCGGCTGGACTTGTGTCGGGGCGCATGCTCCCCCGCTATCACGCGGTCATCAACGCCGGAAGGCCCTCCGTGCTCCCTTGCCCGATCGGCGTGAGGATGGTCTCGAAGGTATCCGCGCACGCTTCCCAGCTGAAATCGGCAAGCGCCTTGTCCGGATCGATGCGCCCGAGCGCCAGCGCCGCCATCGCCGCCTTGCCCAGATCCTCGTCGAGAACGCCGGCGCCGCTGGCGCCGATCACGTCGAGCGGACCGGGGACAGGGAACGCCGCCACCGGCAGACCGCTGGCGATGGCTTCCAGCAGCACCAGGCCGAACGTATCGGTCCGGCTCGGAAATACGAAGGCGTCCGCGGCGGCGTAGTGGTAGGCTAGGTCTTCCCCCTGCTTCGCGCCGACGAAATAGGCCTGCGGAAACCGCCGCTCCAGGTCTTTGCGCGCCGGACCGTCGCCGACCACCAGCTTCGATCCCGGCAGGTCCAGGCCGAGAAAGGCATCCACCCCCTTCTCGACCGCCAGCCGGCCGACATAGGCGAAAACCGGCCGGGTGAGGCCGAGATCGGCCTCCGGTTGCGGGCGGAACAGCGTCCGGTCGACGCCACGGGTCCAAATACGGAGATTTTGAAATCCCCGGCGTCCGAGTTCGTGTTCGATGGACGCGGTCGGAACCAGGCAATGGGCGGCCGCGTTGTGGAACCAGCGCAGCCACGCATAGGACAGGCGCAGCGGCACCGGCAGCCTCTCGCGCAGATACTCGGGAAAGCGCGTGTGGAAGCCCGTCGTGAACGCCCAACCGTTCGCGAGGCAGGCCCGGCGCGCCATCAGGCCGAGCGGCCCTTCCGTGGCGATGTGTACGAAGGCCGGCTGCAACGCCGCAAGCCGTGCCTTGATGGTGGCCGGACGGGCCAGCGCAAGGCGGATCTCCGGATAGGTCGGACATGGCGCCGAGCGGTAGTCCGCCGGCGTGATGATCTCGACGCGGCGCCCGCGCGCGACCAGTTCATCGATGAGATGCTGAAGCGTGCGCACCACACCGTTGATCTGCGGCGCCCAGGCATCGGTGACGATAACGATCTTCTCCGCCATCATGCGGCGTGCGCCCGTGTCGGCGCGACCGCCGGGACCACGCTTTCGGCCTCGAGGGCCGGTTCCGTCCACACGATCATCTCCATGCGGCCGTCGCGGTGCTCGCCGACGGCCGTGCAATGCTCGACCCAATCGCCGGTGTTGATGTATTCGACCGAGCCGATCTGCGTCATGGCCGGGTGATGGATGTGGCCGCAGACGACGCCGTGGGCGCCTTCCCGATCGGCCTCTTCGGCCAGAAGCTGCTCGAAGCGCGAAATGAAATTGACCGCCTTCTTCACCCGCACTTTCGCCCAGGCCGAAAAGGACCAGTAGGGCAGCCCGAACAGGCGCCGCGTCCGCGAGACGGCGCGATTGATGACGATGGCGAGGTCGTAGGCGATGTCGCCGAAATAGGCGAGCCAGCGGGCGTTGCGGATCACCGCGTCGAATTGGTCCCCGTGCAGGACGAGGTATTTGCGCCCGTCCGCCGCCTCGTGCATGGCGCGGTCGCACACCTCGATGCCGCCGAAATGCGTGCCCTGGAAATCGCGCAGGAATTCGTCGTGGTTGCCGGCGATGTAGTGGATGCGCGAACCCTTGCGCGCCTTGCGCAGCAGCTTCTGTACCACGTCGTTGTGCGCCTGCGGCCAGTGCCAGGATCGTCTCAACCGCCAGCCGTCAACGATATCGCCGACGAGATAGATCGTCTCGGCGTCGTGGCAGCGCAGGAAGTCGATGAGCAGGTCCGCCTTTGCCGCCCGCGAACCGAGGTGCACGTCGGATATGAATAGCGTCCTGAACCGGCGTACCGTGTCCATGGTTGATCTCCGCCGCTGTCTGCGGCAAGCCTCAACCCGACTCGCGTTACAGCCGTGTGACGGACCGGCGGAAAGGATCGCAGTGGACCTGGGATTGAAAGGACGGACGGCCATTGTCTGCGCCTCGTCGAAGGGACTGGGGCGTGGTTGCGCCGAGGCGCTGGCCGCCGCCGGCGTCGACGTGATGATCAACGGCCGCAATGGCGAGACCCTGGAGCGCGCCGCCGAAGCCATTCGCGAGCGACACGGAGTCAAGGTGACGCCGGTTGCCGCCGATGTGTCGACGCCGGAAGGCCAGCACGCGCTGCTCGCCGCCTGCCCTGCCCCCGACATTCTCGTCAACAACAATGGCGGTCCGCCGTTCAAGGATTTCCGCGAGTTGACACGCGGCGCCATGCTGGAGGGCGTGACCCAGAACATGGTCACGCCGATCGAACTGATCCAGAAGGTGATCGACGGCATGGCCGAGCGCGGGTTCGGCCGCATCGTCAACATCACGTCGCTCTCGGTCTACATGCCGATCTACGGGCTCGACCTGTCGTCGGGCGCGCGCGCCGGACTGACGTCGTTCCTGTCGGGCGTGGCGCGAACCTATGCCGGGCGCGGCGTCACCATCAACCAGGTCCTGCCCGGAAAATTCGACACGGACCGCCTGCGCTCCTCCTTCGCCGCCGCCGCCAAGGCCGGCAGGGACCCGGAAGCCGCCGCCGCCGAACAGCGTCGCGCCATTCCAGCCGGCCGCTTCGGAACGGCGGAGGAGTTCGGCGCCGCCTGCGCCTTCCTCTGCTCGGCTCATGCGGGCTACATCACCGGGCAGAATCTCATCCTCGACGGCGGGCTATACGTTTCCGCCTTCTGAATCGTTTTCTCAGGAAAGGGCCCCAATCCCATGAAATTGCTGCGCTTCGGAAAGAAAGGCGAGGAACGCCCCGGCCTGCTGGGTGACGATGGCGTCATCCGCGATCTTTCCGCAGTCGTGGCCGATTTCTCACCGGAAACGGTCGGGCCGTCCCTGCGCACCCGCATCGCAGCCCTCGATGTCGCTGCCCTGCCCGCGGTCGATCCATCCGCGCGTATCGGCCCGCCGCTTTCCCGCACCGGGCATTTCATCGCCATCGGCCTCAATTACGCCGACCACGCCGCAGAGGCCGGCTTGCCGATCCCGGCCGAACCGGTGGTGTTTTCCAAGGCGCCGAGCTGCCTGTCCGGCCCTCATGACGACGTCGAAATCCCGCCGGGCTCCACAAAGCTCGACTGGGAGGCGGAACTCGCTTTCGTCATCGGAGAGCGCTGCTGGCAGGTCCCCGAATCGGAAGCCCTGTCGAAGGTGTTCGGCTACACGATCTGCAACGATGTCTCGGAACGGCAATGGCAGATCGAGCGCACCGGCCAATGGATCAAGGGCAAGAGCGCCCCGACGTTCGGGCCGCTCGGGCCTTGGCTGGTGACGGCGGACGACCTTCCCGATCCGCAATCGCTCGACATGTTTCTCGACGTCAATGGCGAGCGCCGCCAGACCGGCAGCACGGCGCGCATGATCTTCCCGGTTGCCCAAATTGTCTCGTTCCTCTCCACCGTCATGGCGCTGGAACCGGGCGATATCATCACCACCGGCACGCCTCCGGGCGTCGGCATGGGCATGAAGCCGCCGATGTTCCTGAAATCCGGCGACGTCATGCGGCTCGGCATCGCCGGCCTCGGCGAGCAGCGTCAGCGCGTCGTTGCCCGCCCCTGAGTTGCCCGCCGTTGGGGGAAGGCGAAACAGTTTTCGGTTTGCCGCAATCGAGGCGACGCGGCGAACGTGATAGAACGCCTGTGTGAGATCGGGAGGAAACGATGGTCGACGGATTGGGCGGAGAGCAGAAGCCGGGCAAAATGTCCGACCTCGACGAGCAGGCGCTGTTCTTCCACCGCTATCCCGAGCCGGGCAAGCTGGAGATCCGCGCCACCAAGCCGCTCGGCAACCAGCGTGACCTGGCGCTGGCTTATTCGCCGGGCGTCGCCGCGCCCTGTCTCGCCATCCGCGACAATCCGGACCGCGCCGCCGAGTACACCGCGCGCGGCAATCTCGTGGCGGTCGTCTCCAACGGCACCGCCGTTCTCGGCCTCGGCAATATCGGGCCTCTCGCCTCCAAGCCGGTGATGGAGGGTAAGGCGGTCCTGTTCAAGAAATTCGCCAATATCGACGTCTTCGACATTGAGATCGACGCGCCGTCCATCGAGGAAATGGTCTGTACCATCGCGGCGCTGGAACCGACCTTCGGCGGTATCAATCTCGAGGACATCAAGGCACCCGAATGCTTCGAGGTCGAGGAGCGCCTGAAGGCCAAGATGGCCATTCCGGTGTTCCACGACGACCAGCACGGGACCGCCATCATCGTCGGCGCGGCGGTAACCAACGCGCTCGAACTGGCCGGCAAGGACATCGCGAAGGTCAAGATCGTCGCCTCGGGCGCCGGCGCGGCGGCGCTGGCCTGCCTCAACCTGCTCGTGGCGCTCGGTGCGCGGCGCGAGAACATTTTCGTCACCGACATCGAAGGCGTCGTCTTCAAGGGCCGCGAAAAGCTGATGGACCGCTGGAAGGCGGTCTATGCGCAGGAGACGGAGGCGCGCACGCTTGCCGAGGTGATGCCGGGCGCCGACGTGTTCCTCGGCCTGTCTGCCGCCGGCGTGCTGAAACCCGCGTTGTTGACGTCGATGGCCGAGAAGCCGCTGATCCTGGCGCTCGCCAACCCGGTGCCGGAAATCATGCCCGAGGAGGCGCGCAAGGTCCGTCCCGACGCGATGATCTGCACCGGGCGCTCCGATTTTCCCAACCAGGTCAACAATGTCCTGTGCTTTCCCTACATCTTCCGCGGTGCGCTGGATGCCGGCGCCAGCGCCATCAACGAGGAGATGAAGATGGCCGCGGTGCGCGCCATCGCGGCACTCGCCCGCGAAGCGCCCTCCGATGTCGCCGCCCGCGCCTATTCCGGCGAGACGCCCACTTTCGGGCCGGACTACCTGATCCCCTCGCCCTTCGACCCGCGCCTGATCCTGTGGATCGCACCGGCCGTGGCCAGGGCGGCAGCGGAAACCGGCGTGGCGCGCCGGCCGATCGCCGACATGGATTCCTATCTCGACCGGCTGAACCGCTTTGTCTTCCGCTCCGGCCTGGTCATGAAGCCGGTCTTCTCGGCCGCCAAGACCGTGGTGCCGAACCGGATCGTCTATGCCGACGGCGAGGACGAGCGGGTGCTGCGCGCCGCGCAGGTGGTGCTGGAGGAAGGCATCGCCACGCCCACCCTGATCGGCCGCCCGCAGGTGGTCGAGGCGCGGCTGGCGCGCTATGGCCTGAAAATCAGGCCGGGCGTCGATTTCGCTCTCGTCAATCCCGAGGACGACCCGCGCTACCGCCAATATGTCGACCTGCTGGTCACGCTGACCGGCCGGCGCGGCATCACCCCGGAGGTGGCCCGCACGCTGGTGCGCACCAATTCCACCGTCATCGCGGCGCTGTCGGTCATGCGCGGCGAGGCCGACGCCATGATCTGCGGGCTGGAAGGACGCTTCGAGCGGCATCTGCGCCATGTCGAGCTCATCATCGGCAAGAAGGACGGTGTGCGCGATCTTTCCGCCCTGTCGATGCTGATCACGCAGCGCGGCATCACCTTTTTCACCGACACCTATGTCAATGTCGACCCGACCGCTGGCCAGATCGCCGCCGGAACCCTGCTCGCGGCCGAGGAAATCAGCCGCTTCGGCATCAAGCCGAAGGCAGCCTTGCTGTCGCACTCCAATTTCGGCTCGCGCGACTCCGCGTCCGCGGTGAAAATGCGCGAGGCCGCCGCGCTTCTGCATGAGCGGGCGCCGGGTCTGGAAGCCGACGGCGAAATGCATGGCGACGCGGCGCTTTCGGAACCCCTGCGTACCCGTGTTTTCCCGCACGCGCGCCTGAAGGGCGAGGCAAACCTGCTCGTCTTCCCCAACCTCGACGCCGCCAACATCGCAATGACCACGGCGAAGACGCTCACCGAAGCCCTGCATGTCGGGCCGATCCTGCTCGGCGCCTCACGGCCCGCGCACATCCTGACGCCGTCGGTCACGTCGCGCGGTATCGTCAACATGACCGCACTCGCCATCGTCGAGGCCGGCCAGACGGCAAAACCGTAGCGTTCCGGCCCGTGACCCAGTACCCCCGTCCATGATAAAGCCAAGATTAACCGGATAGGCGGTATTGGAAGAATTTGTCGTCGCCCGTGGCGGCAATCGGGCGGTTCGGAGATCTGGATGAAACGCGGCTTGGCCGGCATCATCGCCTTCGCGGCAGCGGTCCTGACCGTTGCGGCGCCGCGCGCCGATGCGGCGTCCAGCGTGTGCCGCGCGCTGGAGGCGAAACTTGCCGCCGCCTCTTCGGGATCGGGAGAATCGGCCGAAGCGCGGAAATGGCGCAATGCCGCCCGCAAGCAGCGTTCCGAAATCGCCAAGGCCCAGTCGCGCTGCGGCGGCGGTTTCCTCCTCTTTGGCGGCGGCCGCGAGCCGGGTTGCAACGACACGATCCGGCGGATGCAGCGCAATCTCGACCAGTTGGAACGGCGCGCCGACCAGCTCTCAGGCCGGTCCGGCGCCGGTCGCAGTACCATCCTTGCCGCGCTGGAACAGAACGGTTGCCGCGGCGGCACCCGCGAATTGCTGGTCCAGAAGCGCAACCAGAACCGGGATATCATATCCCAGATCTTCGGCGGCGGCCTGCCGCGAGGTTCGCTCGACGAGGACGCAAACCGCAAGACAATCCGCGCGACGCTTAATCCGAACAACCCGAACTCGGTAACGATCTCGGGCTTCGGCACCTACCGGACGCTGTGCGTGCGCACCTGCGACGGCTATTTTTTTCCGATCTCGTTCTCCACACGCAAGGAGATGTTCGACCGCGACCAGGTCGCCTGCGAGGCGGCCTGTCCGGGAACGGAAGTCAAACTCTACGTGCACGAAATTCCCGAGCAGGAGACCGAGGACATGGTCTCGGTGTCGGGAGAGCCCTATGCGAAGCTTTCGACCGCGTGGAACTTCCAGCAGGTCGGCTACAAGCGCGCTCCGGCATGCGCCTGCGGAGCGCCGAAGGGCTATACGGTTGTTGCCGGCGACAAGACCGTCAAGGCGCCGCCGCCCTCCGAAATTCCGCTGCCGAATCCGCGCCCCGATCCCGACGCCGTCGTCGAGGAACCGCCGCCGCCTGCCGAGCGTGATTATGCCGCCGCCGACCGCAAGGTCAGGGTCGTCGGGCCAACGTTCCTGCCCGACCCAGAAGAGGCATTAGATCTGCGATCTCCGGCCCAGAAGGCCGTCCAGTAAGCGCCAGCCTGAGCGGCAGGAACAGCGCCTTGCCCTTGCGGCCCGTCGCCTCCTTCACCCGACTGATCCACGCACCATAGACGTCGTCGCCCCAAGGTTCCTCCGGCAGCAGATCGAAGGCCTGGCGGACGAAGTCCGTGTCTTCCGGCGTCGGCGCGCCATCCGGCGCCGGGCCGTCGACGACGATACGCCACCAGCCGGCGGCGTCCGACACGCGGTCGCAATTGCCGCGAATGGCGAACCAGAAAGCCTCCGACCGCGCCGTATCGACGCCCATTGCCGCGAGACGTTCTGCCACCGCGTCGTGATCCAGCCCATGCACGACATGCGCGCTCATGCCGGCGAGGTCGTGCGGATCGAATTTCGCCGCCGATTTCGATGTCTCGGAAAGATCGAAATGGCCGGCCAGTTCCTCAAGCGAGGCGGGTACCGCCACGTTCTCGGAGGTGCCGATGAGAACCGCGAAGGCGGCGACGGCGCGCGGCTCCAGACCGTTTTCGCGCAGCGAGTGGATCGACATCGAACCGGTGCGCTTCGACAGGCCCTCCCCGCTCGCATCGGTCAGCAGATTGTGGTGTCCGAAAAGCGGCGGCTCGGCACCGAGCGCCCTGAAAAGCGCGATCTGGACGCCGGTGTTGGTGATGTGGTCGCCGCCACGGATGATGTGCGTGACGCCAAGGTCGATGTCGTCGATGACGGAGGTCGGCGTGTAGAGAAAGGCGCCATCCTCGCGGATCAGCACCGGGTCGGAGAGCGAGGCGAGATCGACCGTCTCCTCGCCGCGCGCCAGATCGTTCCAGCGGATTTCCGTACGTTCGGGCTGCGAGGGATCGGAGATAAAATTCGGCAACAGGAATCGCCAGTGCGGCTTGCGGCCGTCGGCTTCGAGGCGCAGGCGCTCGGCGGTGGTGAGCTTCAGCGCCTCGCGCCCATAGACCGGCGGCAGGCGACGCGACAGCAGCACCTTGCGCTTCAGTTCGAGCTCGTCGGGCGTCTCGTAGCAGGGATAGAGCAGCCCCGCCGCTTTCAGCCGGTCGAGCGCGGCGCGATAGAGGTCGAAGCGGTCGGACTGGCGCGCGACAAGGTCGGGCACAATGCCGAGCCAATCGAGATCGCGCGCGATCGCGTCGGCATATTCGGTCTTCGAGCGGGCCGTATCGGTATCGTCGAAGCGCAGGATGAAGCGGCCGTCGTGCTTCAGCTTGAACAGCCAGTTCATCAGCGCCGTGCGGGCGTTGCCGATGTGGATGTAGCCGGTCGGAGACGGCGCGAAGCGGACGGTGACGGTCATGGGCGTGGGGCGTAGCGCAGGCGCGGGTTTTGGACAAGCGGGCAAGGGTTTACGCAAGCCTCGCGCACGCCTAAATAGCATGACCGGGGGCAGACCATGACCGTGCAACAGCGGCTTTTCCGTCTATATGAGGGATCGAGCAAACAGGCGCACAGGTTCCGCTACGCTCTTCTCGCCTTCGACGTGGTGACGATCGTCTTCCTCGTCGCCTCGTCGTTCCTTCACTGGCGCGGTACCGAATTCATTGATTTCATCATCGGTGTCGTCATCCTGGCCGATCTTGCCGCCCGTTTCTGGATTTCGCGGCAGAAAGCCCGCTTTTTCTTCAGTCTCTATGGCATCATCGACGTGGTCGTGGCGGCTTCGCTCCTGGCGCCGTTCGTCGGCGAGGGCCTTGCCTTCCTGCGTGTCGCCCGCGCCCTGCGCCTGCTGCGCTCGTACCAGCTTCTGCGCCGCCTGCGTCAGGACATCGGCTGGTTTGCCCGCCATGAGCAGACGGTCTTCGCGGCGCTCAACCTGGCCGTCTTCATCTTCATCATGACGGCTCTCGTCTACGAGACGCAGCACAACGCGAACGACCAGATCAACAACTACGCCGATGCGCTCTATTTCACCGTCACCGCGCTGACGACCACGGGCTTCGGCGACATCGTACTGAAAGGCACATGGGGACGCCTGATCTCGGTCATCATCATGGTCTTCGGCGTCTCCCTTTTCCTGCGCCTCGTCCAGGTGTTGCTGCGACCCGAGAAGGTCGAGCACAAATGCCCCCATTGCGGCCTCAAGCGGCACGATCACGACGCCATCCACTGCAAGCATTGCGGCAACTTGCTCGCCATCGAGGACGAAGGCGCGGTCTGAGCCTCCTCATCCCCCGCGCGGCGGATGAACCCGTACGTCTCCCGGCGCTACACAGCGTTATCGACCACCCGAGACACGGAGAAAGCCGTTGTTGCGCCTCGCTCTCATCGCCTTCGTCGTTCCCGCTGTCGCCTTTGCGGCCTCGACGCCGCGGCCGTCGTCGCCGGCACAGTCGCCCTTCATCCTGGCCAAGTCCAAGTCGGTCATCGACAAATCGTGCCTGATGATCTGCAAGCGCTGGGGCGAGCACGATTGCCTGGAATGGAAGATGGTCTGCAAGGGCGACGCCGACTATCCCAAGGGCATCGTGCTCGACCGCGCCGGCTGAACCGGTCAGCGCACCGCCTCATCCGGCCACGCGATCTTCGCGATCCGTTCGCTGCGCTCGGCGACGTCGGCCGGCAGTTCGAACAGCGCCAGGGAAGCGGTGGCGTCCGGCGGTGGCGGCAGGAATTGCGGTGTCTGCGCCACGCCCGCCCCTTCCAGCGTCTTCGCCCGCACGAAGGCGAAGATCTCGCTTTGCGAGACGAAACTGTCGCCGTTGAAATCGGCGGCGCCCAGAAGGCCTTTGGCGAAGGCATCGGAGACGATGCCGTGCTTGCGGCCGTCGATCACATACTCGCCGACATACTGGTCTTCGGTGCTGGCGCCAATGAAGGAGACATTGGCGAATTCCCGGTCGAGCAGGCCGCCGCCGTGGCAACCGTCGACGACCAGGGTCACGTTGATGTTGCGGTCCGCCGCCATCGCCATCCATTGCGTCAACACGTCGTCGGTGATGATGTCGGGATGGGTCTCGGTGACGCCGGTGCGCAGCAGATCCTTCATGCCGGACCCCGCCATCAGCAAAAATTCCTGACGGCCATCGGCCTCCTCGCTGCCGGGCAGTGCCGGAAAATTCGAGCTCGAACCGGCGTAGTGGAACACGATGGTGTCGCCGGGCGAGGCGCGCTCCACCAGCGACTTCCAGACATAAGCAACGAAATTCCGCCGCGCGTCGCCGTCATAGATGCGCACGACCTCGTTGGCGCCCAGCGCCTCGAGCGCGCGGGCGACCTCCTCCGCATCGTTCACCGCGCCCTCAAGCTCGCGCTTGCCACCATAGACGTCAATGCCGATGGTCAGCCCATAGAGTTTCGGCTTTGGCGGCCTCAGGTAGAACTGCCCGATCACCTGATCGTAATAGGCCGGCGTCTGGACATGACCGACAGTCGCAGCCAGCGCCTTGACGTCGACCTGCGTACGCTTGGCGATTTCGACGATCGGCAGGCCCGGCGTTTCCAGGATCGGCGAGAACTTGCGCGTAAAGACCGAATTCGGGCTGGCATCGTCCGGACCGAGGCGGTCGAGCGCTTCCTGGCGGATGCCGGCCGAATAGATGACGAAGGCGCCCTCGGTCGGCTTCATCCGCGCAAGGCCGGCAACGGGCGCGGCGCTGCGGCCGGTTTCGAGCGCGAAGGGATCGTCCCGGCAGGCATCGAGCACGACGAACGCGACGGAGACGCCTCGCCCCTTGATTTCCGCCACGACTTCGGACGCGTCGATCGCCTTGCGGTCAAGCGCCCGGCGCTCCATCTCGGCGAGCTTCGGCATGTCGATCGGCAGAAGGTAGTTGTTGTCGCCGTCGGCAATGCCGTGGCCTGAGTAGTAGAAGAAGGCGACATCGCCTTGCTCCAGCGACCCGTAGAAATCGCCGAGCGCGGAATCGAACCGGTCGACATCCAGATCGTTCAGTGTCGTGACGGCAAAGCCGAGGTCGGTCAGCGTGGCGCTGACCGTGCGCGCGTCGCCGATGGCCTTCTTGAGCGGAGCAAGGGCCGCATACGCGTCGTTGCCGATCACCAGCGCCTTGCGCCGGTGCGTTTCGGCGCTCTCGCCGCGCGGTAGCGGCGGTAAGGCCTTGAGCTTTTCGACGATGGCTTCGATCTGGCCGGATTCGACGCGACGGGCCTCCTCGTCACGGGCCGTCTGGTCGGTTAGGACCTTGACGGCGGCATCCGCCCCGCCGGCGAACAGCACCAGCACGATCACGCAGAAGACCACCCATCGGCCGAGTGCGCCCAACCCGTCTCGCTCCCGTTTCGCGCCCGGAGAATTCCCGCCGATTATGGTCCGACGATGGCCGGATGGAAACCGCCATTGTAGCGCCGCCGGCGGGGGTTGGGTCCGCCGGCGGCCATGACCGGCAACGGGCCGGGCCGTCTACGCGAGCCGGACCCGGCCTCTGCCCCTGCCGGTCATTTCGTTCCCGACGTGCAGCACGCCGAGGAAACCTTGGGCGGGACGCTGTCCTTCAGCCAGCAGCGCGGATTGGCGCCCTGGTAGCCCGGCTTCACGAAGGTCCAGGCCTTGCAGGTGGCGCCATCGGCATTGCACAGCGTCCGGCAGGCCTTGTAGTTCGTACCGGCCGGCAGCGTCACATTGGTGTAATCGTGGCCTGGACGGTCGGTATTGAAGTCCAAGGTGACAGAGGATGTGCCGGCCTTCTTGCCGGAGACGCAGCAACTGTCAGTGACCTTGGCCGGGACGGTGTTCTTCAGCCAACACTGGGCGAGCGGCCCCTGAACGCCCGGCTTGACGTAGGTCCAGGCCTTGCACTGCGCGTCGCCATTGCAGGCGACCTCGCATTGCTGCGGCAGCGGCACGACAAGCGGGAAGTGATTGTAGTCGCCACCCGGGCGGTTCTTGTTCCATTCCAGGGCATTTGCGGCACCAGCCATCGCCAGAAACGCGATCGCCGCAAGGGTGCCGGTCTCCAGAATGGCCGAACGCTTGAAATTCAGAAGCATGGCGTTTCTCCTTCATCATGCGGAAATGACATCATTTCCGACCGACAAACGCCTCTCCTCGGGCAAACCTTCGTCGCGAGCCCCCGCCTGTTGTTTCCTGCGCTTCCGGTCCTACCGTATCAAAGCAAAACAGGATACGTCCGCCTGCGATCCGGCAGGTTGATCCCCGTCAATGCAACAACGAAAAGCTGTGCTCTCAGCGCCGGTCGCGGAAACGGTTGGTGATCGGATAACGACGGTCGCGGCCGAAATTCTTGCGCGTGATCTTCACGCCCGGCGCGGCCTGGCGGCGCTTGTATTCGGCGATGTAGAGCAGGTTTTCCACGCGCTCCACCGTCGCCCGGTCGTGGCCGCGAGCGATGATCTCCTCGACGCCCATCTCGTGCTCGACGAGGGATTCGAGGATGTCGTCGAGTACCGGATAGGGCGGCAGCGAATCCTGGTCGGTCTGGTTCGGGCGCAACTCCGCTGACGGCGCCTTGTCGATGATGTTCTGCGGGATGACCTCGCCGGAAGGCCCGAGCGCGCCCGGTGGCACATGGGCGTTACGCCAGCGCGCCACCGCATAGACCTGCATCTTGTAGAGGTCCTTGATCGGATTGTAGCCGCCGTTCATGTCGCCGTAGAGCGTGGCATACCCGACACTCATCTCGCTCTTGTTGCCCGTGGTCACCACCATCGAGCCGAACTTGTTGGACAAGGCCATCAGCAGCGTCCCGCGCGTGCGGCTCTGCAGGTTTTCTTCCGTGACGCCGGAATTCGTGCCCTCGAAGGACGGCGCCAGCGCCTCCATGAAGCCCTCGACCGGCTTGAAGATCGGGATGATTTCGTAGCGGCAGCCGAGCGCGCGCGCGCAGGCTTCCGCGTCGGTGAGCGAATCCGCCGCCGTGTATTTGTACGGCATCATCACGCAGTGCACACGCTCCTCGCCGAGCGCATCGACGGCAAGCGCGGCGCAGACGGCCGAATCGACGCCGCCCGACAGGCCGAGCACGACATTGCGGAAGCCGTTCTTGTTGACGTAGTCGCGCAGGCCGAGCACGCAGGCGCGCCAGTCGGCTTCCGCGCGTTCGGGCAGCTTCGACATCGGCCCGTTGTCGCAGGTCCAGCCCTTCGCACCTCGCCGCCACGTCGTCAGCGTGACGCTTTCCTCGAACTGGCTCATCTGGAAAGCGAGCGACCCGTCGGCCTCGAGCGCGAAGGAGGCGCCGTCGAACACGAGTTCGTCCTGACCGCCGAGCTGGTTGGCATAGATCAGCGGCAGGCCGGTGTCCTTCACCTGGCGCAGCGCTATTTTATGGCGGACCTCCATCTTCTCGCGGAAGAAGGGCGAGCCGTTCGGCACAACGAGCAGTTCTGCCCCCGCCTTCGCCAGAACAGCGCAGACGCCGGCTTCGCCCCAGATGTCCTCGCACACCGGCAGGCCGAGCGTGACGCTGCGAAACGTCACCGGTTTCGGCTTTGGACCGGGGGCAAAGACACGCTTCTCGTCGAATTCGCCGTAGTTCGGCAGGTCGACCTTGTAGCGCTCGGCAACGACCTTGCCGCCGTCGAGCAGGGCCACCGCGTTGTGCAGGCCGCTCTTGCGCTTCAACGGCACGCCGATGACGACGCCCGGCCCGCCATCGGCGGTGTCGTCGGCGAACGCCTTCAGCGCTTCCTCGCAGCGGGCGGCGAAAGACGGCTTGAGCACGAGATCCTCCGGCGGGTAGCCGGCAAGAAACAGCTCGGTGAAGACCACGAGATCGGCGCCCTGACGTGCCGCGTCCGCCCGTGCCTCGCGCGCCTTCTTCAGGTTGCCGGCGATGTCGCCGACGATCGGGTTGAGTTGCGCGATGGCGATGCGGAGGACGGAAGCGCTCATGATCGCCGATGGTTAGCGCAGCACCCCGATCCGCGCAATCGGGGTTCCAACAGGCGTTGCTGGCGCATACAATTGCCTCGGGAGAAGGAAGACCGCCGATGCTCTGGCGCATGATGAAGGCGATCCTGCTGCTGCCGGGCAATATGCTCGTGCTGATCCCCGCAGTGATCCTCTGGGCGACGCGCAACGGCGCTTGGGCGGCCGGATGGCGGCCCGCCTCCGGATTGGCCGGCGTCGCGGCGATCGCCATCGCAATCCCGGCCCTGGTCCTGATGATCTGGACGGTACGCCTGTTCGCCACCAAGGGCGGCGACGGCACGCCGGCGCCGTGGGATCCGGTCCAGAAGCTCATCGTGGACGGGCCCTATTGCTACGTCCGCAACCCGATGCTGATCGGCGTCATCCTTTTCCTCGTCGCCGAGGCGATCTGGCTCGCCTCCTGGCCGCTGCTCGTCTGGGCGGTCGTCTTCACCGCGATCAACGCGCTCTATTTCCCTCTGTCGGAGGAACCGGCGCTGCTGAAGCGCTACGGCGCGCCTTATGCGGACTATTGCCGCAATGTTCCCCGCTGGCTGCCGCGTGCGACACCCTGGACCACGCCGGACTGACGCTATCGTCTTTCCGCATTTTCGCGGAATCAGACACGATGGCCAGCGTCAGGTCGGACAGGGAGCAATCGTCATGGTTCAGGACTGGGTGGGATCGGCAAGCCGGTGGATCGGGCGCGAGACCGCGGCGCTGACCGCGCGGGAACGGGCCATCGTCGAAAAGGCCGCCAGCAGGCGCACCGTCGCCCGCGACCTGACCAAGGCCTATGACGAGGTTGGCGGCCTTGGCGGCCGCGTCGCCGACAGGCTTACGGGCTGGGCCGGCTCCTGGACCTTCATCCTCCTCTTTCTTGCCTTCCTGGTGATCTGGACGCTGTTCAATGCGTGGCTGCTCGGGACTGGCGCCTTCGATCCCTACCCGTTCGTCTTTCTCAATCTCATCCTGTCGATGGTCGCCGCCATTCAGGCGCCGGTCATCCTGATGGCCCAGAACCGCCAGGCCGAACGCGACCGCATCGACGCTCGCCACGACTACGAGGTGAACCTGAAGGCGGAGATCGAGATCATGTCGCTGCACGAGAAGATCGACGCCATGCGACGCGAGGAAATCCGCCTTCTCGCCGACGAATTGGGCAAGGCGCGCACCGAACTGGCGGCATTGCGCTCCGATATCGACGCTAGGGACAGGCCGCGGACGTGACCGACTGGCTGCACCTGCTGATCGAGCGCTACGGCCTCATCGCCGTCTTCGTCGGCTGCCTGGCCGAAGGCGAAAGCGCGGCAACGCTGGCCGGGTTCTTTGCCCATCAGGGCCTGTTCGCGCCCGCGACCGCCTTCGCAACGGTGTTTTCCGGCGCTTTCCTCGGCGATTCTGCCGCCTATCTTGTCGGCGGCCGCACCATAGGCTTCAAACGGCTGGAAAAACTGCGCGCCAGCCCGAAATTCATCCGCGCCGCCGAATTCGTCCGGCGCAATCCGGCCAAGGCGATCCTGCTCATGCGCTACATTTACGGCCTGCGCACGGTGGGGGGCATCGCGGTCGGCGCGGCCGGCGTCCCGCTCGGCCGATTCCTGGCGCTCAATGGACTGTCGTCGCTGATCTGGACGGCAATCTTCTGCGGCGTCGGCTATGCCTTCGGCCTGACATTGCAGACGCTCTTTGCCGCCGAACTGGCGAGACACGAGCGGCTGTTTGCGGCGCTTGCGGTTGCGATCCTGGTCACAGGCGCGGTCTGGCTGGCGTCGCGCCGATTGCGGCGCGACGCGCAATGAAAACCCGTTCTACTGGAACAGCCACGAATCCCAGGCGAAGAACCCGTACTGGCGCGATGCGTGGGCGCGCTTCGCCTCGGCATCCTCGCCTGCCGCGCCATAGGCGAAGAACAGCGGCATCAGGTGCTCGTCCGTCGGATGGTTCGCCGCCGGGAACGGCGCCAGGCGCTTCCAGTCGAGGATGGCCGCCTTGTCATGGGCGGCGAACTTTTCGGCGAACCAGTCGGTAAAGGCCGCCACCTGCCCGGCCATCTGCGGATCGGGCTTTGCGCCGCTGCGCATCACCGTGAAGACGGCACGCAGATTGTGGGTGATATGGCCGGAACCGACGAGCAGGATGCCCTCCTCGCGCAACGGCGCCAGCGCCTGGCCGAGCGCGTAGTGGTAGGCGGCGTCGCGCCGCGGATCGATGGAGAGCTGCACGATCGGCACGTCGGCGTCCGGATAGGCCAGGATCATCGTGTTCCAGGTGCCGTGGTCGTAGCCGCGCTTCGGCGCGATGCGTGGCGTCAGCCCTGCGTCGAGCAGCATGTGCGCAACGCGCATGGCGAGATCCGGCTCACCGGGCGCCGGGTAGATCATCTCGTAGAGCTCGTCGGGAAAGCCGCCGAAATCGTAGATCATGCCGGGCGCGGGGTCGGTGACGACGACCGGGCCGTCCGTCTCGAAATGTGCCGAGACCAGCACGATCGCCTTTGGCTTCGGCATGAGCGTGCCGATCGATTTCAGGTAATCATGCGCCTCGGAAGGCTCGATCACCACATTGGGGCCGCCGTGAGAGACGAACAGGGTTGGCATCGAAGACATGGGCGTTTCTCCTTTGCTTCCCGATGTAATCCGCGCGACTGTTCGTCAAAAGACCCGCAAATGCGATACTTCGTTCAACAATTGCGAACGACGTCAGTCGCCGGCCACGACGATCCCCGATGCCGAGCGCTCGTGCTTCGGCAGGCCGTCGGTGATCTCGTAGTAATCGCCCTTGTCGGCGACGAAAATGTGCATGGCGCCGTGCAGGCCGGTCGGATTGTCGAAGGCGCCGGCATTGATGGAAGTGTAGTCCAGCTTGCGGTGCTTCCAGAACAGCACGGAGCCGCAGGTCTTGCAGAACCCGCGCTGCGCGTCGTCGGACGAGGCGAACCATGCGACGTTGTCATCGCCTTCCACCTCGAGCCGGTCGTCGGGCACATTGGTCGAGGCGTAATGGTGCCCCGATTGCCTGCGGCACTGCGAGCAATGGCAGTAGATGACGCCACGCAATGGCCCACGCGTCTTGAAGCGAACCGTCCCGCACAGGCAGGATCCTGAATGCATCGTGTCGGACATGGAATGATCCTCCCTTGCCCGACTGTGCCCGCAAAGCGGCTACAACGCCATCGCGTTTGCGTCGGCCGGCCGCCACGGAAGCGGCACGGTCAGGTCCGCGAGGCAAACAGGCGCGACACCCGTTTCAGGAACGACAGAAAAGCCTGATGGCGCAGGGACTTGCCCTGCTCCATTGAATCAGACTGGCAGGCGCGGATCACTCCGCCGCCTTGCGCTGTTCTGACCCGGCACCGTCCTTCTTGAGGAGTTCGGCGGTCAGGAAGGCGAGTTCCAGCGCCTGCTCGGCGTTGAGGCGCGGATCGCAGACGGTGTCGTACTGGTCGCCGAGGTTTTCCGCCGAGATGGCGCGCGCGCCGCCCATGCATTCGGTGACGTTCTTGCCGGTCATCTCGATATGGATGCCGCCCGGATGCGTGCCTTCGGCCCGGTGCGCCTCGAAGAAGGTCGTCACTTCGCGCAGGATCCGCTCGAACGGCCGTGTCTTGAAGCCGTTGGCGGTGACCGTGTTGCCGTGCATCGGATCGCAGGACCATACGACGCTGCGCCCCTCGCGCTCGATGGCGCGGATGAGCTTCGGCAGGTGGTCGCCGACCTTGTCGGCGCCGTAGCGGGTAATGAGCGTCAGCCGGCCCGGCTCGTTTTCCGGATTGAGCTTGTCGACGAGGCGGATCAACCCTTCCGCATCGAGGCTCGGGCCGCATTTGAGGCCGATCGGGTTCTTGATGCCCCGGCAATACTCGACATGGGCGTGGTCCTCCTGCCGCGTGCGGTCGCCGATCCAGATCATGTGGCCGGACGTGGCGTACCAGTCGCCGGTCGTGGAATCGACGCGCGTCAACGCTTCCTCATAGCCGAGCAGCAGCGCCTCGTGGCTGGTGTAGAGGTCGGTCTCGCGCAGCCCCTCATGCGATTGCGCCGTAATCCCGATGGCGCGCATGAAATCCATCGTCTCCGAAATGCGCGCCGCGAGCGCTTCGTAGCGGTTCTTCTGCGGGCTGTCGGAGACGAAACCGAGCATCCAGCGATGTACGTTGTCGAGCGAAGCGTAGCCGCCCTGGGCGAAGGCGCGCAGCAGGTTCAGCGTCGCCGCTGACTGCCGGTAGGCCATCTCCTGCCGGTTCGGATCGGGAATGCGCGAGGCGGCATCGAAGCCGATGCCGTTGATGATGTCGCCGCGATAGGAAGGCAGCGTCACACCGTCGCGCGTTTCGGTGTCGGACGAGCGCGGCTTGGCGAACTGGCCGGCGATGCGCCCGACCTTCACCACCGGCTGCGAACCGGCGAATGTCAGCACCACCGCCATCTGCAGGAAGACGCGGAAGAAGTCGCGGATGTTGTCGGCGCCGTGTTCGGCGAAGCTCTCGGCGCAATCGCCACCCTGCAGCATGAAGCCTCTGCCCTCGGCGACATCGCCAAGCGCACGCTTCAGCGCCCTCGCCTCGCCGGCAAAAACCAGCGGCGGCCAGCTTTTCAGGCGGTCCTCCACGTCGGCGAGCGCGCGCGGATCCGGGAACAGCGGCACCTGCTGGATCGGCTTGTCGCGCCAGGACGACGGCGTCCAGCCGGGTTCGGCCTGCAGAGGCGTGAATTCCGTCAGCGACTTTTTCCCGGCGTCGAGCGCCCGCGCCGTGAAGGCGGCGTGGTCGGGCACGTGGATGAGGCTCTCGTCGGCAAGCGCACGGATCTTCAGCACGGGAATCGATTCATGCGCCTTGTTCGGATCGAGCTCCATCCGATAGACGGTCGGCTGCGAAACGCCGATGCGCGCGGCCAGTTCCGCCTGGCTCAGGTCGAGCATGGAACGGATGTACTTGATCTGCCGGCCGGTCAGCGTGGGAATATCCATGAAAGTCGTCTCCGCATTCTTGCGGCGCACCCGATACCCGAACTGAATGAATTATTCAACAGGAATTGCGAAGTGAATTAATTCATCGTGTATCGACCGAAGACGGGCCGTGCGGCCGAGAGTCCAGCGCATGGCCGCTGGCGGGCCCGAGCGCCGGCTGGATCAGCATGCGGTCGAGCCAGAGATCGCGGTTCGTGCGGAATTGCTCGATGCCGATCGCCATGCCCTCCTGGCCGAGCCGCGGCTCGGCCTTGTAGGTGCCGAGCATGCGATCCCAGACGGAGAGATTGAAGCCGTAATTGGTGTTCGTCTCGGCCGGGTCCACCGAGTGGTGCACCCGGTGCATGTCCGGCGTGACCATGAACAGGCGAAGCACGCGGTCGACCGCTTCCGGCAGGCGGACATTGCCGTGGTTGAACATCGCCGTGGCATTGAGGAGGACTTCGAAGACGAGAACCGCCGCCGCCGGCGGCCCCAGTACCGCCACGACGGCAAGCTTGATCCCCATCGACATCAGGATTTCGACGGGATGGAAACGTAGCCCCGTCGTAACGTCATATTCGAGATCGGCATGGTGCATCCTATGCAACCGCCACAGCGCCGGCACCGCATGGAACATCACATGCTGGAGATAGATCGCCAGATCGAGCGCGATCACCGAGACGATGAAGGCGACGGCGTAAGGCACGGGATAGGCGTTGAACAATCCGAAGCCGCGCTCCTGCGCCAGCATCGCCATGCCAACGGCAACGACCGGAAAGGTCAGGCGCACCAGCAGCGTGTCGAGCACGACGATGCCGAGATTGTTGGTCCAGCGCAGCAGGCGCGGGATTTCGCGGCGCCGGCGCGGCGACGCAACCTCCCACACGGCCATGATCGCCAGCATGCCGAGGAAGAATGACAGGCGGATGGCAGCCTCGTGTGTGAGGAGGAAATCGGACATCATGGCGCCCCTCGCCGCGCGCCGACCGTCCGGCGCCTCTGGTGGCATCTAGGTATGGGTGGCAACCGCTTCAAACCACCCTGCCGCGACGTCTCGCCTCACAGCCGCTGGCCACCTCTCACCCGATAGCTCGGCGTATACATCGTGACCAGTTCCTCCGCCGCCGTCGGATGCACCGCCATGGTGCGGTCGAAATCGGCCTTGGTCGCGCCCATCTTCAGCGGGATGGCGAGAAGCTGCGCCATTTCGCCGGCGTCGGGACCCATCACATGGGCGCCAAGGACGCGGTTCGTCGTCGCGTCGACCACCAGCTTCATCAGCATCCGCTCCGAGGAGCCCGAAAGGGTCGCCTTCATCGGGCGGAACTCGGCGCGATAGATGTCGATATCGCCGAGACGCGCCGCCGCGTCGTCCTCGCTCATGCCGACAGTGCCGATCTCCGGCCGCGAGAAGACCGCCGTCGCGATCATTTCGTGATCGGGCGCGGTCGGATTGTCCTTGAAGGCCGTCTCGATGAAACACATCGCCTCATGGATCGCGACCGGGGTCAGTTGCACGCGATTGGTGACGTCGCCGACGGCGAAGATGTTGGGCTGGCTCGTCCGCGAATAGGCATCGACCGTGATCGCGCCGAGCGCATCGGTTTCCACCCCTGCCCGGTCGAGCCCGAGGCCCTCCGTATTCGGCAGGCGGCCGACGGCGAGAAGCACCTCCTCCGCCGAAATCGACGCCCCGCCGGAGTGATGCACATGCAGCAGCCCGTCGCGGCCGCGATGCACGTTTTCCAGCACCGTCTGCGTCAGGATGGTCACGCCCCGCGCCTCCAGGCCGCGATGCAGTCCGGCGCGCAGGTCGCTGTCGAAGCGCGACAGGATTTCCTTGCCGCGATAGACCAGCGTCACCTGCGACCCGAGGCCGGCAAAGACGCTGGCGAATTCCACCGCGATGTAGCCGCCGCCCTCGATGATGATCGACTTCGGCAATCGCGGCAGGTCGAAGACATCGTTGGAACTCAGGCAAAGATGGTGACCCGGCAGCGCCGCGTGCGGGTTGGGCCGCCCGCCGGTGGCGATGAGAATGGTCTCCGCGCTGACGGTGCGGTCATCGGCCAGCAGGCGGATATGGTGGGCGTCGACAAGCTCGGCACGGCTGGCAAAAACGGTCGCCTTGTTGTTCTCCAGCCCCTTGCGGTACAGCCCCTCGAGACGCGCGATCTCCTTGTCTTTCGCCGCGATGAGCGACGCCCAGTCGAAGGCGGTCTCGCCGACGCTCCAGCCGAAGCCGGCGGCATCGTGGAAATGATCGGGGAATTCGGAGGCGTAGACGAGCAGTTTCTTCGGAACGCAACCGCGGATGACGCAGGTCCCGCCGAAGCGGTACTCCTCGGCAATGCCGACGCGCTTGCCCATCGACGCGGCGACCCGCCCGGCGCGGACGCCACCCGATCCCCCGCCGATGACGAACAGATCGAAGTCGTAATTGCTCATCGGTTCGCTCCTTCGCTCGCGATCATCAGCTAGTGCGTGGGCATCCAAATGAAAAGCCCGGCGCGGAGGCCGGGCTTCAATCCTTGCGTAACGGACGCGTTACTGCTGCGGCTTCTGCTCGCCTTCGGCAGGCGCCGCGCCACCGTCAGCGGGAGCCGCACCGCCTTCAGGCGTCTTGGGCGACTTCTCCGCCAGCGCGGCCGCGACTTTCTCGGCCAGGTCGCGCGCGACGCCCTTGGCCCAGATGTCGGCCGACTTGCCCAGTTCACGGGTCGCGATCGGCCCGTCGGAGAGCAGCTTCCTGCCGGTCTCGGAGGTGTAGAACGCCGTGATCGCCTTCAGATCGGCTTCAGTGAACGACTTGGCGTAGAGCGTCGCCGCTTCGGTTTCGAGATCGCCACGCCGGGCCGCAAGCGCCAGCACGGTTTCGTCGACCGTCTGCGAAATCAGGTCGAGAAGGTCCGGGTTCTTCTGGATGAGTTCGCTTTTCAGCGAATCAGCCGCCTGCAGCAGAATGCCGTCGTAAGGATCGGTTGCGTGGATCGCAGAGATGGCAGCGCGGGCGGCGGCCAGATGCGAATCCGTGATTTCCTGGGCCTGGGCGAAACCGGCTTGCGCCATGAAGAGCGCCACTGCCACCGGGCGAAGGATGCGAAACGCGGAAGCCATGTCCTGAGAAACTCCGTTCAACTGCGGGCCGGCGTCATTTGCCTGACGCCGTCTTCGAATGCAATGACCGCACGCTTGGCGAGATCGATGAAGAGGCCGTGTTCCACGACCCCGGGGACGCCCTTCAAAGCGTGCGAAAGCGCTCTTGCGTCGGGAATGCGGCCAAAAGATGCATCAATGATGTAATGGCCGCCATCCGTGACGAAAGGCTGCGAATCGCCGCCGCGGACGGTCAATTGCCCCGCCAGACCGAGCCGGTCGGCCGCCCTCGCGATCGCCAGACGCGTCGCGCCGAGCCCGAATCGATTGACCTCGATGGGCAGCGGGAACCGCCCGAGGGTTTTCACCACCTTGGTGGAATCGGCGATGACGATCATGGCGCCCGAGGCCGCCGCGACGATCTTTTCGCGCAACAGCGCGCCGCCCCCGCCCTTGATCAGCGTCAGTTCGGCGTCGATTTCGTCGGCCCCGTCGACGGTCAGGTCGAGCGCCGGCTCCATTTCGAGCGTCGTCAGGGGAACGCCGAGATGCGTGCACAGGGCTGCGGTGCGCTCCGACGTGGGCACGCCGACGACCGACAGGCCGGATGCGACCCGCACCGCCAGCAGCCTGACGAATTCCTCCGCCGTGGAACCGGTGCCGATGCCGATTTTCATTCCGTCCTGGACATAGGCCAGCGCGGCATCCGCCGCGGCGATCTTGAGTGACCGGGGATCCATTGCTCTGCCTCCACCTCTTGTCCGCTCCTACCCCATCGCGCGGCATCCGCAAAGGCGGCACCTCGCCGCTTGCGCCGGAACGGCATGCGCGCTAGCGCCATGCTCGAACGGAGAACCACCATGCGGCCGATCGCAGTCTTCGACCTCGACGGCACACTCGTCGATACCGCGCCCGATCTGATCGCCAGCCTGAACCACGTGCTCGTGCAGGCCGGCCTTTCGCCGGTCGATGTCGCCGCCTTCCGCCCCTTCGCCGGCCGCGGCGGACGCGTGATGATCGAAACCGCCTTCGCGCGGGCACGCCGTTCGCTCGATGCCGAAAGGATGGCGCCGATGCTCGCCGCGTTTCTCGCTCACTATGGCGACACCATGCCGGGAACATCGCGGCTCTTCCCCGGCGGGCAGGAGGCCCTGGACCGGCTGGAACAAGCCGGCATGCTTCTGGCCATCTGCACCAACAAGCCGGAGGCGCTGGCGCTCCGCCTGCTCGACCGTCTGGGCCTCGCGCGGCGCTTCGCGTCGATCGCCGGCGCCGATACCTTTGCGTGGAAGAAGCCCGATGCGCGACACCTGCTCTCCACCGTGGAGGCCGCCGGCGGCGATCCCGCCCGTGCCGTGATGATCGGCGACACGGCCACCGACATCGACACGGCCAGGGCCGCCGGCATTCCGGTGATCGCGGTGGACTTTGGCTATTCCGGCACGCCGGTCCGTGGCCTGGGGCCGTCGGCGGTGATCGACCATTTCGATGCGTTGACGCCCGACCTGTTGCGCCGGGTCGCTGCCGGCGGCTAGCGGCTAGGTCCTGGCCGTCGCGGCGCGCCACGTCTCGGCGTCGCCGTAATCGGCGAAGCGCGCGTAGTGGCGATGCATCGCGGCGATGCGGCGCGAGTGCTTGATCGGGCACCAGTAGGACTCGGTCAGCCCGGCAATCTCCGACACCCAGGCCAGCAGGCCGTTGGCATAGGAACAGTAGAAGCAGTTGAACTTCTCAAAGATGTTCAGGTAGGCGAGCTGTGCCCGGTCAAAGACGATGAAATCGCTGCGCGGCACCTTTTTCAGCCCATAGACCGGGAAGCAGACCGCCTGATAGACGATGACGAACAGGTCGAGCAGAAGCAGCGGAACGGCCACGGCGAGGATCGCCGGCGCCGACAGGATGACCGACAGGCGGGCGCCTCGGATATAGGCGAAAATCCCTGTTCTGAACGTGCGGTGCAGCGCGGCGACCTTCTCGTCGAAAACCGCCTTTCGCCCCTTCAGGATGAACGCCATCTCGCGGCTCTGTGCGTCAAAGGCTTCCTCGAGCGCGTCCTCCGCCGATTGCAGGCGTTCCAGTAACTCCCCGATCGTCGGGCTCATGAGCGGCGCTCCCAGCTTGATTCCGGATGATTGCAATAGCACGCCGCCGGTCGACGTATCCGATGCGACGCCGCTTGCAATTCACCCTGCCGGCGGCTATTGGCCCCTCACCGGGCGCGTAGCTCAGCGGGAGAGCACTCCCTTCACACGGGAGGGGTCACAGGTTCAATCCCTGTCGCGCCCACCATTCAATAACCTGATATTATTGGTGTTTTTTTACCATTGGTGGGATTTTCCCAACATTGCAACCGGCACAAACCGGCAATGAACGGCATATCTCGGCACGGGCAGGCGTGAAAAATCCGTCGAAACCGTTCCCGGCCCGTTCTGTTAATTGTCGCCATCTGCGGATAAGCGCCGTCAACTTGGATTGCTAACCACCCTCGACGCCCGAGCAAAAGAACTCACCGATCGAAAGATCGGCATCCCGTGCCACAGTGAAGGTTCATCTGCCGCAACGTCGCTCTGCCCGGCATGCCGCCAAGCGCGATCAGCCTTCCCACTATGTATCCCTATCTTTGTTTTCCGCGCCCTTGGCGCCTAGAGAGAACGACGACATTCGTCGGTTTTGGCGAGACGTTCCCTGACCGCACTCGCGGTTGCGCCAGTGGCTGGCCCCCGCCTCGCGGTCCTCGGCCCCCGGTGCAGAATTCATTGAACGCAACCACCATGATCGCCACGCCCCCTGATAAGCCGATAACGAAACCCATGATGAGACTCACCAAAACCGCGTTGTTATAGGACATGGGTGGAGGCCGGGGACGACTTTGCGGCGCAGAGTTTTGCGCGCCGGCGCCGTGGCGCGGAGGCCTCTGCCAGCGCCATTTCGAGCAGATAGGCCAGGAACGTCTGCCCCTCCGCCCGAGCTCGCGCGACAAGAACTTCAAGGTGTTCGACGTAATATTTGGTGTCCTGCATAGCTGCCTCCCCGTTGGATGCAGCTACCTTTTCAGTTTCGCGCTTACGTCGGTATTCCGTGATCACGTAATATGGAATCGCGGAATAGACTGGCCCCCCAAGCATGATCACAACCTCGCATACTGGCGCCTGATGACCGGAAAACCTAGGCGGCGTTTCGCTGGCGAATATGTAGAATTGTCAATTTTGGGGTTGTGTAGGGCCGCTTCTCAGAAGTCTGCTTTGCGGTACCTTCTGCAACGGTCTCGCGCTCAATATGGCGAGCATGCTCCAAGGCCATGTTTAGGATTTGGCCCAACACCGGAAGGCCATCGGTTTCCGCTTTATTCCCAAGCGCGGACAGATCGCGGATATAGCAACTCATCTCTGGCATAGGCGCATCTCCCCGAAAAACAGGGCGAGTATGCACGAATCCAAATCGCGGTAAAGTTGTTTTATAGGACACGTATACGTTAATAGGTTGTATACAATTCAACCGACCAGAAAAACACCGCCTACCAAGGTATGAATCGCAAAAGGCTATGCGCGAGCCCTGCCCAAACTTCATCATTTTGTCAGGTGACAAGGCTGTTGCCGCCGTGTTTGGTTCGCGGTCGAGGTGGCCGGCGGCAATCGCGGACCGCCGGACCGTTGTTTGCCAAGGATCGATGCCCGGATGTCCTGGTGGAAGCAGCTTGCGCTGATCGTCGTCGTCGCCGTCGCGGCGGTGGCCGTGTGGGCGCGGCTCGATGATGGCGCGCCGGCGCGTCTTGAGGCGGTCGGATTGCCGTCCGGGCTGGTCCGTCTGGTGGCGGGCTCTCCCTCGGCTGACGCACTGGTGACCGGCGCATCCGAAAAACCCGGCGCCAAGGCCAACGGGCAAGCAGCGCCCAAGGCGCGCCCGGCTCCGGTCATCGTCTCGACCGTTTCGGAAGGACGCATCAATGACCGCCTGACCGCCATCGGCGACGGCGCGGCGCTGCGATCCGTCTCCGTCACCCCGCTTTCGGCCGGCGTACTTACCGAGGTCATGGTGCGCTCGGGCGATCGCGTGTCGGCCGGCATCCCCCTCGCCCGCCTCGATTCCCGTGCCGAGGAGATCGCCCTCGACCGCGGCGAACTGGCGCTCGCCACGGCACAGGACAAGTTCGAGCGTATTGATGCGCTGGTGAAGTCCAGGACCGCCACTGTCGTTCAGCTTGCCGACGCCCGCAACGAACGCGACAGCGCCGATCTGGCCTTGCGCGATGCACGCCTGAAACTCGACCAGCGCACGATCACGGCGCCGATCGACGGCGTCGTCGGCATCGTTTCCACGGCCGCCGGCAATGCCGTGACCACGCAAAGCGAGATCGCCACCATCGACGACCGCTCGTCCATTCTCGTCGATTTCTGGGTCCCAGAACGCTTTGCCGGGACGATCGCACCGGGACAGCCGGTCAAGGCGCACGCGCTGGCCCTGCCCGGCGAGGATTTCGACGGTGTCGTCGATGCCATCGCCAGTCGGATCGAGCGCGACAGCCGCACCCTGCGGGTGCGCGCGGTTCTCGGCAACGAAGGGGACCGGCTGCGGCCCGGCATGGCGTTCGAGATCGAGATGCATTTCCAGGGAACCGCATTTCCGGCCGTCGACCCGCTTGCTGTCCAGTGGAGCTCCAATGGCGCTTTTGTGTGGACCGTTATCGACGACCAGGCGAAGCGGGTCACGATCCGGGTGATCCAGCGCAACTCCGATCGCGTGCTGATCGAGGGCGGATTGAAGCCGGGGGACACCGTCATCACCGAAGGTGTCCAGTCGCTGCGCGACGGCATGCCGGTCCTGGTCGTGCCGACTGAAGCCGTTACCGGCGCTTCCTGAGGGCCGCGCCATGTCCAGCCCCCAACATGCCGCCCAGGGGATCAAGGATCTGGCAGCGCTGTTCGTGCGGCGTCCGGTGCTCGCGCTCGTCATCAACCTGCTGATCGTGGTGGCCGGGCTTGCGGCCTTTCGCGGCGTCGAGGTTCGCGAGCTTCCCGAGGTCGACAGTCCCGTCATCACCATCTCCACCGATTTCGCCGGCGCCGCACCCGAGACCATCGACCGCGAGCTGACCGCGCGCATCGAGGGCGCCGCCGCCCGCGTTCCCGGCGTGCGTTCGCTTTCGTCGAGTTCGCGCTTCGGCCGCTCGGAGGTGACCGTCGAATTCACCGAGGCGACCAACATCGACGCTGCCGCGTCTGACCTGCGCGACGCCATCGGCCGCATCGCCCGCGACCTCCCCGACGGGGCCGACGATCCTCGCGTGGTCAAGGCGGATTCCAATGCCCAGTCGGTGCTTCGCCTGGCGCTGACATCCGACACGATGTCGGTGCAGGACATGACCATCCTTGCCGAGGACGAGATCATCGGGCGGCTCGCCGCTGTCGACGGCGTGGCCGACGTCCAGGTGTTCGGCGACCGGGCAAAGGTGTTCCGCGTCGATGTCGATCAGGCGAAACTGGCAAGCCGCGGCCTGACTGTCGCCGACATCACGGCGAACCTCGGCGATTCCGCCTTCGACGCCCCCGCCGGGTCGCTGACCAGCCGCGACCAGGACATCGTCGTGCGGGCAAGCGCGGCGGTCACCTCGCCGGCGCAGTTCGAGGCGATCCAGATCGCCGGCAATGTGCGCCTGGGCGACGTCGCGACGGTGACGCTTGGCCCCGATCCGGGCGATACCGCGCTGCGCGCCAACGGCAAGAACGGCATCGGCATGGGCATCATCCGCCAAGCCGGATCCAATACGCTCGAGATTTCGGCAGGCATCGGCGCCGTCGTCGCCGAAATCGGCACGATCCTGCCGCCGGGCGTCGATCTGCGCGTGACGACCGACGATGCCACCTTCATCAACGGCTCGATCGATGAGGTGGAGAAGGCGCTGGCGCTTTCCATCGCCATCGTGGTCGCGGTGATCTTCGTCTTCCTGCTGGATTGGCGCGCAACGCTCATACCGGCCGTCACCCTGCCCGTAGCGCTCATCGGGGCGGTCGCGGGGATCTGGATCGCCGGCTTCTCGATCAACATCCTGACGCTGCTCGCGCTGGTTCTGGCTACCGGCCTTGTCGTCGACGACGCTATCGTGGTGCTGGAAAACATCGTGCGCCAGCGCGGGCTCGGCCTCGGCGCGCGCGCAGCCGCCGCCATCGGCACGCGGCAGGTCTTCTTTGCCGTGCTGGCGACGACCACGACGCTGGCCGCCGTCTTCATCCCGCTGTCGTTCCTGCCCGGCAAAGCCGGCGCGCTGTTTCGCGAATTCGGTTTCGTACTGGCGATCGCGATCGTCATTTCATCGGTGGTCGCGCTGTCGCTGTGCCCCATGCTGGCGTCACGCATCCTCAAGCCGCCGGCGGCAAGCTCGTCGTCCGGTGGCCTTTCCTCGGCGGGTCGCGCCGCCGCCTCGCTCTACGGCCGCCTTCTCGCCCGCGCCCTCGACGCGCCCATGCTCGTCGCCGCCTTCGCGCTGGTATTCGCGCTCGGCGCCTGGGGTATCTTTTCCGCACTTCGTTCCGAACTGACGCCGCCCGAGGACCGTGCCATCGTCTTCCTGTCGGTCTCGGCTCCGCAAGGCGTCAGCCTCGACTATACCGGCGCACAGACGCGGCGGATCGAGGAGTTGTTGCAGCCGCTCGTCGACAGCGGCGAAATCCGCAACACCTTCGTCAATGTCGGTCGCGGCGGGCGCGCGAATGCCGCCTTGATGGTTCTTGCACTGGCACCCTGGGGCGAACGCCAGCGCGGCCAGGGCGAAATCGTCGACGAGATCGACCGGCTTGCGCGAACGATCCCGGGCGTGCGCGTCATTGCCTCCCAACCCAACAGCCTCGGCATCCGCGGAGCCGGGTCGGGCCTGCAGGTCGCTCTGCTCGGCGACGACTATGACGCACTGGCCGTGGCCGCCGAAAAACTGTCGCTGGATCTGGAAAAGGACGGCCGCTTCGGCCGCATCCAGCTCGGCTACGAGACGACCCAGCCGCAGCTCTCCGTCGCTATCGATCGGGCGCGCGCCGCCGACCTCGGCATCTCGATCGGCGGGCTCGCCGCCGCGCTGCAAGCCATGCTCGACGGGCGCGAAATCGGTTCGGTCTTCATCAATGACCGCGAAGTGCCGGTCAAGCTGATGAGCTCGACCGACCCGGTCAACGATCCGACCGACCTGGAAAACATCTATCTGCGCACCGGCGACGGAAGGATCGTGCCGATGTCGGCGATCGCGACCCTGACGGAGCGGGCCATCGCGCCGACGCTGAGCCGCGAGGAAAAGATGCGGGCCGTACCCCTCATCATGACGCTGACGCCGCAGATTTCACTCGCCGATGCCTATGCGACCGTGCAGGCGAAGGCCCGTGACGTGCTTCCCGCCGGCATCCGCGTCGCGCCGCTCGGCGAGGCGGCAACGCTTGCCGAAACCTCAAGCGGCATCAGCCGCACCTTCGGCTTCGCGCTGATCGTCGTGCTGCTGGTGCTGGCAGCGCAGTTCGAGAGCTTCGTTTCCTCCCTGATCATCATGGCGACGGTACCGCTCGGCCTAGCCTGTGCCGTGTTCGCCATGAAGGCGACGGGCGTCAGCCTCAATGTCTATTCGCAGATCGGCCTGGTGCTGCTTGTCGGCATCATGGCCAAGAACGGCATCCTCATCGTCGAGTTCGCCAATCAGTTGCGCGATCGCGGCTATTCCGTGCGCGCGGCCATCGCCGAGGCCTCAACGGTGCGCCTGCGCCCGGTGATGATGACGATGATCTCGACGGTCCTTGGCGCCCTGCCCTTAGTCATGGCGAGCGGAGCCGGCGCCGAGGCGCGCGTGGCACTGGGCTGGGTGATTGTCGGCGGCCTCGGCCTTGCGACCCTCGCGACGCTGTTCCTGACCCCCATCGCCTATCTCGCACTGGCGCGGTTCGTCACGCCCAAGGCGAGCGAGACGGAACGACTGGAGCGCGAACTCGACGAAGCCGGAAGGATCGGCGACAGCGCAAACTGATCAGCTCTGCCCGGCGCGTTCGGCTTCCAGCCGCTTGATCGATTCGAGAAGATGGGCGTCGCGGTTGTAGACATCGGCGAAGTAGTCGACCTTGCCCGAAGCCTCCGGCCATGCCGTGAAATAGGCGACATAGATCGGGATGCGCTCAGGCGTCTCGACGCCCGAATGGCCACGCTTCAGTTCCGACGCTACCTGGTCGACATTCCAGCCGAGCACCGCCGCGGCCATGTCACGCGGACGTTCCAGACGAACGCACCCGTGACTGAAGGCGCGCATGTCCTTGGAGAACAGGTTCCTGGACGGCGTATCGTGCATGTAGATGGCGTGCTTGTTGGGGAACAGGATCTTCAGTTCCCCCAACGCGTTGGCCTCGCCGGGAGACTGGCGCACGCCGAACGGGATCTTGGCTCCGTAGGCGCCCCAGTTGACCGACGACGACGGCACGCGACGCCCCTTGGCGTCGGTGACCTCGTAGCCCGCCCGGTCGAGGTAGCCGGGATCGCGGCGCAGGCGCGGCAGCATCTCGTTGACCAGGATCGACGCCGGAACGCCCCAATACGGGTTGAACTCGACGCGCTCGATCTCGTCGATGAAGAAACTGGTCTGGTTCGACGGCTTGCCGACCACCACGCGCATCGACAGCGCCTCGGCCCCCTGATTGTAGTAGGTCGCCGTGAAGGCCGCCTGATTGATGAACACGCGGCGCGGCTCGAAGGAGCGCGGCAGCCAGCGCAGTTCCTCCATTGCCACCTTCACCTTCTCGACGCGGTCGGTCTTGCTCTCGCCCGCCAGCGCGGCGACGGTTCGCGGACCGATCACGCCGTCGGACGCCAGGCCCGCGGCCTTCTGCGCCGCCTTGACCGCATCGACCAGCGACGGGTCGTAGGTTTCGCCGCTGCCCGCAGCGTCGAGAACCGCGCCGTGTTCGGCCAGGAAGGTCTGATCGCCCTTGCGGCGGATCAGTTCGACGATCTTGGGAAACTCGGGATTGGACTGGCCCGGCTTCAGCACGCCCTTGAAATCGACGGTGACGGTGTCGTCCTCGGCGGCCCTGAGCGCTTCCAGCTCTGCGGCGAGGACTTGGTATTCCGGCATCTGGGGATGACGCGACAACAGGTAGGCGCGGATGTCGGGAGATGCGGCCAGGCTCTGCATCACGCCGAGCAGGTTGACCGGCTTGACCGGCAGGTCGTGATACCCGGACAGCTTGTTGGGATCGATGCGCCCGTCGGAAACGTCGCGCACATAGCGCAGCAGCCGCGCCGAAAGCGCCATCTCGTAGCGGATCAGCGCGGCATTGCGCGACCGCATGTCGGAGGCATCGAAGCTCGCCGCAGGAATGGAAAGGGCATACTCGGCCGGATTCAGACCCCACTTGTCCGCTTCGGCAAGCACGCGCGCCGCCTCGACGCTGCGCGCCGTCGGCGAAGTCCCCGCGACCCAGATGAATGCCGGGTGATCGCGGTACCAGGCGACAAGGGTATCGGAAATGTCCTTTTCGGCCGCAAGGACATAGCCGTCGAGCAGCGGCAGGGATTCCTCGAACGGGCTGCCGAGGCCGGGTTCGAAGGCGACATTGCGCGGCTGCGGCGCGATCCCGGCAAAGGTGACGGGACGAACCGGTTCGGGCTTGTAGGTGTAGTAGGTCGGACCCGAAATGCGCACGGGCTTGACCGGCGCGGTGTTCAACGGAGTGCTCGGCGCTGGCGGCATCGGATCGCCGCGCTTCTTGATCGGACCGCCGAACAGGAGATCGAAGAGATTTCCCGCCGAAGCCGCGGGCGTGATCCCCAAGGCCGCCGTCAACACCACCGAACCGGCCACCGCCAAGGTTCTGCTTGCCCTCATCATCCATCTCCCGCCGCGGTCCGGAACTGCGCCCGACACTGCTTCACCTACGCCCACGCCGCGAAAAGTGAACGCCAAGCGCGGCTGTTTTGTGACTGTGTCCCGACTCGCCGACTATGCCGGACGCTGTCCGGTCAAACAAGCGGTCAACGAAAAAGGCCGCCCCCATTGCTGGAGGCGGCCATACTGGAGGTCATTCCGGGAGCATCACATCGTCAGTCGTACGCGGTTGAGGCGGCCCGCGATTTCATCGAAGGCTTTTGCCAGCGCCGCCGAATTGGCAGCGTCGAAATAATGCTTGGCGTCGGTCGCGCATTTCTGCATGACGTCCTTGCCGTTGGCGGACACGTCCTTGCCAAAGGTGATCGTATAGATCTCGATGCCATCGGCGCGCGCATTCGAACAAGCCGTTTTCGTCCAGTTGTTCGATTGCGCCGCGTCTGTTCCCCAATGGCCGTACCAGTCTGGAATCTGGGAGGACATGGTGTTGTCGCCGTCCGACATCAGCACCATGACTTTTTTCACGTCGGCGGTCGTCTTCTTCGGATCGACACCTTCCGAGTACGGCGCATCAGGGGTGAGCACGCGCTCGCCCCACAGAACGCCGTCGACGATGTAGGTCTCGCCTCGCGGCGTCAACCCGTCGATGGCGGTGAGCACGTCCGCCTTGGTTGACGTCAGCGGCTGGATCGGCGTCGGACAGGCCCAGGTGGTCATGTCCCAGGCGTCCATCATGCCGGGGAACGGAATCGCCGGCTTGGTATCCTTCAGCGTGTAGGGCGCATCGCGATCGCCGACACAGCCCCACCATTTTACTTCCTGCGTACTCGCCGGATAGCAGACTTCCTTGGGATCGCCGTAAACGTAGTCGCAGACCTCGCCCTGGTAGGGCACGCCGTCCGAATAGTAGGTCTCGGTGTGGCAGTTGGATTTCGAGATGACCTCGCGTTCCATTTCGCAATGCGCCGCCACGGCCTCGGTGGAATCGGCCGGAACCGACATCCAGGGCTGGTTCCGGTTGGTCAGGCCGACATTGACGTAGTTGGAGAACGGAACGACGCCGATCTTGACGACATTGTTGGGGCCGGCAGTGGCGAAGACCGCGTTGACGAAGCTCGTCGCCGCCGATTTGAGGCCGCCGATCTTGTCGTCGGTGACCATTGAATAGGTTGTGTCGAGCGCGAGCGACACTTCGAGCACGCTGTCGCCGCTGATCGGCGCGGCGCTGCGCACCGCAATGTCGGGCACGTATTTGCCGAACATGCCGAAGATGTAGAGCTGGCCGCGCGCCGAACTGTCGATGACGATGTCCTCGCCGACAATCTGCGTCTTGGTGGTCTTCAACTCGCCGGAATAGTTGGCGGCCATGAATTCCTTGATAGTCCCGTCGGAAGGCATCTTGCCGTTGACCTGCCGGTAACGCGCGGCAAACAGCACGGCCGCGTCATTGGCGTTCTGCAGGGTCGAACGGGTCGACGACAGGCTCGAATAGTCGACGGCAAGCCCGACGGCCGCCAGCAGCGGAACGGTCGTCAATGCCATCATCATGGCGAAATTCCCGCGCCGATCGGCATTGAAGCGGCGAAGTATCGGTCTTTTCACAAGCACCTTGCCCAAACCTCGTGTCCTCTCGGAGCGGACATTCGCACGCCCGGATTAAGGTCACGCGAAGCCGTTGGGTAAATGTTTCGTCAAATTCGAACGAATTTCTTCTGTTTCTGCTGCCGGAACAGACCGACGTCATCCCAATGGCGGCATGGACAGGAGGACGCGAGGACGGCTAAACGGCGCACGTCAAGAAGGATCATCGCCATGTCCGCAGACAAGAGCCTGTCCGGCCTCTTCCCGCTCGCTCCCGACACGACGCCCTGGCGCAAGCTGACATCCGATTTCGTCGGGGTGGAGCGCTTCCGCGGCGAGGACATGCTGACGGTCGACACGGAAGCCTTGCGGCTGCTCTCCGAAACCGCGTTCGGCGACATCAATCATCTGCTGCGCCCCGGCCATCTGGCCCAGTTGGCGAAGATCCTCGACGACCCCGAAGCCACCGACAACGACCGCTTTGTCGCCTACGACCTGCTGAAGAACGCCAACATCGCCGCCGGCGGCGTGCTGCCGATGTGCCAGGATACCGGCACCGCCATCATCATGGGCAAGAAGGGCCGAAAGGTGTGGACGCCCGGTGGAGACGAGGATGCGCTGGCGCGCGGCGTGCTCGATGCCTACGAAAAGAGGAACCTGCGCTATTCGCAGCTGGCGCCGCTCACGATGTTCGAGGAGAAGAACACCAAGAACAATCTCCCGGCGCAGATCGACCTCTATGCCGAGGGCGAGGACGCCTACAAGTTCCTCTTCGTCGCCAAGGGCGGTGGCTCGGCCAACAAGACCTTCCTGTTTCAGGGTACGCCGAGCCTGCTGACCCGCGAGCGGCTGATCGCCTTCCTGAAGGAAAAGATCCTGACGCTCGGCACCGCCGCCTGCCCGCCCTACCATCTCGCCGTCGTCATCGGCGGCACCTCGGCCGAGATGAACCTGAAGACGGTGAAGCTCGCCTCGACCCGCTATCTCGATGGCCTGCCGACGGCAGGATCGGAAGCCGGGCACGCCTTCCGCGACCTCGAGATGGAAGCCGAGATCTTCAAGCTGACGCAGTCGCTCGGCGTCGGCGCGCAGTTCGGCGGCAAGTATTTCTGTCACGACGTACGCGTCATCCGCCTGCCCCGCCACGGCGCCTCGCTGCCGATCGGTCTCGGCGTCTCCTGCTCGGCCGACCGCCAGGCACTCGGCAAGATCACGAAGGACGGCGTCTTCATCGAGGAACTGGAGCACAACCCTGCCCGTTTCCTGCCCGAGATCGACGAGGCGAAACTGTCCGGCCATGTCGTGAAGATCGACCTCAACCGGCCGATGACTCAAATTCTCGGCGAATTGACGCAACATCCTGTCAGGACTCGCCTTTCGCTGAACGGCACCATCATCGTCGCCCGCGATCTGGCCCATGCCCGCATTCGCGCGATGATCGAACGCGGCGATCCGATGCCGGCCTATTTCAAGGACCACCCGATCTATTACGCCGGCCCGGCCAAGACACCGGCGGGCATGCCGTCCGGCTCTTTCGGCCCGACCACGGCCGGGCGCATGGACAGCTACGTCAACCAGTTCCAGGCGCTTGGCGGCTCGATGGTGATGCTGGCCAAGGGTAATCGCGGCCGCGAGGTGCGCGAGGCCTGCCAGGCGCATGGCGGCTTCTACCTCGGCTCCATCGGCGGCCCGGCCGCCCGCCTGGCGCAGGACTGCATCCGCAAGGTCGAGGTGCTCGACTTCCCCGAACTCGGCATGGAAGCGGTGTGGCGAATCGAGGTCGAGGATTTCCCGGCCTTCATCGTCATCGACGACAAGGGCAACGACTTCTTCAAGGAACTCGGGCTGGGGTGAGGTCGCTTATCGGACCTTTGTTGCGATCCAGTTCTTCCACCCCTCCGCCGAGCCGTTGAAGGCGTTGAGGTCGATGTGGTTGTCGACGCCGGAGGCAAGGCCGGTTCCCGAATATTGCCAGAAGGTAAAATCGCGATCGCCATAGACCTTTGCCGGATGCGCCGCCACCGAGCGCAGCCAGAACGGGTAGTCGGTGAACGCGCCTTCGAGGTTGTCCTCATAGAAGTCCGGCGCGGTGTAGATGATCGGCCGCTGACCGTAATGCGCCTCGACCTTGTCGAGGAACACCTTCATCTTCGCCAGCACCTTGGCGCGCGACGGCTTGGTCCGGCAGGTCCTGGAATCGTGGTTCCACTCGACGTCGAGCACCGGCGGCAGCGCGCCCTTGACCTTCGGCACGTTGCGGATGAACCAGTCGGCCTGCGCTTCCGCCGGCGAACACCAGTAGAAGAAATGATAGGCGCCGCGCGGCACGCCGGCCCGGGCTGCCGCGGCCCAGTTGCGGCGGAAGGCCGGATCGGAATGATCGTCGCCGTCCGTCGCCTTGATCCAGGCGAAGTTGGCGCCCTGCTTCTTCAGTCGCGCCCAGTCGATGTCGCCCTGCCAGCGCGAGACGTCGACGCCATGTACCTCGAAATGCTCCGGCTTGACGCGGCCGAACTTGACCGGCTTGGCGTCGGAGAAGCGCGGGCTGCGCACCGGCTGGTTGGCGAACGCGGCGGCCGACGCCATTTGCACCGGCTTTTCGGCCAGCGCCAGCGGTTCCGTCTCCACGGCGGGTTCCGCGGTCTGCGCGCGCACCGTCGCGTCGGAGGCAGTCTGGGTGGTTGCCAGATGCCGCCCGGCCTTGACCGCCTTCACGTCGTCGCGGGCGAGCAGGGCGGCGACGGCATCGGGCGCCGCCGCCATCCCCGCATCGGTGCGCAGCGGCTTGCCGGCCGCATCGTCGGCGGGACGGATCGAACTCGTTTTGGTCGCGTCCGTCAGCACCTCACCCGCCCCCGACGAGGTGCAGGCGGACGTTCCAACGGACAACAACAGGGCAAGGCCGGCCGCGATACGCATGGCGATACTCAACTCAGGTTACGCGGGCACGCTTTTCGCGCGCCATCCCTTCTGGTTACCGCCGAATTGCAAACAAAGGAAAAATGCCGCCATTAACCACGCAAGCGTTTGTCACGAAAGCAACCCTCGGGACCGGACGCCTTTCGGCCGCCCCGGTCGAGGAATTAATCCCCCGCAATGCGGCCTCACGTTGACAGCGCCGTTTCGCCCGGCAACATGCACCGCACGATTTCGATAGAAAGGACGAGGCAATGGCGTTCAGGACTTGGGCATATGCCGTGACGGCTTTGGCGTTGACATGGACCGGGACCGCCCGTGCCGAAATGACCTTTGCCGATTTCATGCGCGGCGGCCAGAAGCCGGTGGTCCATCGCAACTTCGCCTCCGACAAGTCGCCGATCCCGCGCCAGAAGGTCCGCTTCACCGATGTGACGGAAGCCGGCGTCATCGTCATCGATACGTCCGAACGCCGCCTCTACTACACGCTCGGCAATGGCAAGGCGATCAAGTACGCTGTCGGCGTCGGCCGCGAGGGCTTCGAATGGGCCGGGACCGACCGCATCTCGCGCAAGGCCGAATGGCCGGGCTGGACGCCGCCCGAACGCATGCGCGCCCGCGTGCTCCGCGAGGAAGGCCGCAAGCTGCCGGCCTACGTGCCCGGCGGCAAGAACAATCCGCTCGGCGCGCGCGCCATGTATATCGGCAGCCGGATCTACCGCATCCACGGCACCAACCAGCCCTGGACCCTCGGTCAGGCCATGTCGTCTGGCTGCATCCGCATGGCCAATGAGGACGTGATCAATCTCTACGAACAGGCCCCCGTCGGCACCAAGGTGATCGTGCGCCAATGAGCGACGCGAGCGAAAAACGAGTCTCCGTCAAGGACCTGCTGGCGCAAGCCAATGCAGTGGTGAAGGCCGTCTCGCCGGCGGAAGCACTGCAACTGCTGCCGCGCGACGACCATGTCTTCGTCGATCTGCGCGATCCGCGCGAACTGGACAGGGAGGGTCGCCTCGACGGCGCCTTCCATGCGCCGCGCGGCATGCTGGAGTTCTGGATCGACCCCGAAAGCCCCTATCACAAGAAGGTTTTCGCCGAAGACAAGACGTTCGTGTTCTTCTGCGCCGGCGGCTGGCGGTCGGCGCTCGCCGGCAAGCTCGGCCTCGACATGGGCCTGAAGCGCGTCGTCCACCTCGAAGGCGGTTTCTCCGAATGGAAGAAGGCCGGCTTGCCACATGTGCCTGGAAAGCCGAAGGACAAGACCTGACGCCCCTTGAATCCGCCGGCAAATGGGCCGAAATTGTCGGCGTCGGCGCGCCTTGACCGCGCCTGGAGTCTTCGATGATCGACCCGTTCGGCCGCCACGTCACCTATCTCCGCGTCTCCGTGACGGATCGCTGCGACTTCCGCTGCAGCTACTGCATGGCGGAGGATATGGAATTCCTGCCGCGCAAGGACCTGCTGTCGCTGGAAGAACTCGACCGGCTGTGCACCGCCTTCGTCGCCAAGGGAGTGAAGAAGCTGCGGCTGACCGGCGGCGAGCCGCTGGTGCGCAAGAACATCATGCATCTTGTGCGCTCGCTGTCGCGCCACCTCAAAAGCGGCGCGCTGGAAGAACTGACGCTGACCACGAACGGTTCGCAGCTTGCCCGGTACGCCGCCGAACTGGCCGAGGCCGGGGTGCGGCGCGTCAATGTTTCGGTCGATACGCTCGACCCGAAGAAATTTCATGACATCACCCGTCGCGGCGATCTCGACCGCGTGCTCGCGGGCATCGATGCGGCGCTGGCCGCCGGCATCGCCATCAAGATCAATGCCGTGGCGCTGAAGGGTTTCAACGACGCCGAGATCCCGCAGATGCTGCGCTGGGCGCACGGGCGGGGCATGGACTTCACCCTGATCGAGACCATGCCGATGGGCGAGATCGAAGGCGACCGGCTCGACCAGTATCTTCCGCTTTCGGAGGTGCGCAGGTCGCTGGAGCAGGACTTCACGCTCGCCGACATTCCGCTGCGCACCGGCGGGCCGGCGCGCTACGTCGAGGTGAAGGAAACCGGCGGCAGGCTCGGCTTCATCACGCCGCTGACGCATAATTTCTGCGAGGGCTGCAACCGCGTGCGCGTGACCTGCACCGGCACCCTCTATATGTGCCTCGGCCAGGACGACGCGGCCGACCTGCGCGCGCCGCTTCGCGAGTCCGAAGGCAATGAACTGCTGAACGTGGCCATCGACGAGGCCATCGGCCGCAAGCCGAAGGGCCATGACTTCGTCATCGACCGCGCGACGTCGCGCCCGGCAGTGGTTCGCCACATGAGCGTCACCGGGGGGTAAGGTGCGACGCCTGGCCGCCCTCGCCTTCGCAGTCCTGGCCGCGTTTGGCTCGCCCGCGCTTGGCGCCGATCAAACCTATGTCAATGCGCGCTTCGGTACCGTCCTGACCTATCCCGACGACATCTTCTCGCGCCCGCAGCCGCCGTCTGAAAACGGCGACGGCCTGAGCTGGGAATCCGATGACGGCGGCTGGCTCGGGGTGTGGGGCCAGTACAACGCGCTCGAACAGGATGAGAAGGGCCTGTTTGATTTCCTCGTCGACGATTTCGAGACGATCACCTATTCCAAGATTGGAAAAGGTTTTGTGGTCGTTTCCGGTCTCGACGGCGGCAAGGTGTTCTACCAGCGCACGATTTTTGGCGCCGACGACATCCTGCACACGATGCTGATGCGCTATCCGAAGGCGCTGAAAGCGAAGTACGACCCGCTGGTCGGGCCCATCGCGACCTCTCTCAAGGGGCCGTGACGACCGGCGACACGCAATTCGTGCCGGCACGTCGCTTTTCGCGTTCCTGAGTGCCCCCAAATCGGCTATGCGGCGCGACGCATCGGATTCACGTCTTGACCAGATCGCACAATCTCGCCGGCGCAGCCTTCATGACGGTCTCGATGGCCGGGTTCACGCTGTCCGACGCAATCACCAAGTTTCTTTTCGATTTCATGAACATGGGCGAGCTGATGCTGGTGCGCGGCGTCATTGCGACTGGCCTCGTGGCCATGCTCGGCTGGACCCGCGGGGCCTTCGACAAACCGGCGGCCCTCCTCCATCCGCTCATCGCGCTGCGGGTGTTCGGCGAGGCCGCCGCCACGCTGACCTTTTTCATTGGCCTCGCGGCGATGCCGCTGCCGAACGTATCGGCGATCATGCAGGCGCTGCCGCTCGCGGTCACTGCGGGCGCGGCCATCGTCTATGCCGAACCGGTCGGATGGCGTCGCTGGTCGGCCGTCGCGGTCGGCTTCCTCGGCGTGCTGCTCATCGTCCGCCCGGGTACCGAAGGATTTTCGTCCGCTTCGCTGTGGATTCTCGCCTGCGTCTTCTTCTGCGTCGTGCGCGATCTCGCCACCAAGCGCATCCCCGAAGATATTCCCACGCTCGCCGTTTCGACGCTCACTGCCGCCGCCGTAACCGCCATCGGCGCGGTGATGATCCTCCCCCTCGGAGGCTGGCGGCCGATCGAGCCAAGCCACCTCGGTCTCATCGCCATCGCGGCCGTCTTGCTGCTGTTCGGCTACCAGTTCATCATCATGGCGATGCGTCGCGGCGATATCTCCTTCGTTGCGCCCTTTCGCTACACGGCGCTCATTTGGGCCTTGTTCCTCGGCTGGCTGGTCTTTTCCGTGATCCCGGACACAATGACCCTGACCGGCTCGGCGATCGTCGTCGGATCCGGCCTTTACATGCTCTGGCGCGAGCGTCGGCGCGACAATCCGATTGTCGCGGAAGCCACGGGGCCGGCGATGGCGCCGGACGGTTTGTAGGCCGTGAGCCGCACAACGCCGCCCCATATCCTGACCCTGGTCATCGCGACGGCGACCGGCGCGCTGGCAACAAACGTGTTTCTGCCGTCGCTGCCGGGGATGGCGCGCGATTTCGGCACCGACTACGCCACCGTTCAGCTGACCGTTTCCGTCTACCTCGTCGCCAACGCCGTCGTCCAACTCATCGTCGGACCGCTGTCCGACAGGTACGGGCGGCGCCCCGTCATGATCGGCGCGTTCACGATCTTCGTGCTCGCCACCCTCGCCGGCATGTTCGCGACCTCGATCACCGTTCTGCTGGTCCTGCGCGCGGTGCAGGCCAGCGCCGCGGCGGGTGTGGCGCTCTCGCGCGCCATCGTTCGCGACATGGTGCACGCAGACGAGGCGGCAAGCCGCATCGGGTACATCACCATGGGCATGACCGTCGTGCCGATGGTGGGACCGGTGATCGGCGGCCTGCTCGATGCCCCGCTTGGATGGCACGGTTCCTGGCTGGTGATGCTCGTCGTCGGGGTGGGTGCGCACGCCGCCATCATCTTCGACCTCGGGGAAACCAACCACAAGCCGGCCGCGACCTTCTCCGCCCAGTTCCGCGCCTGGCCGCGCCTGCTGACCTCCTCCCGCTTCTGGGGGTACGCAGTGTCCGCGGGCTTCACCGCCGGCTGCTATTTCGCGTTCCTTGGCGGCGGACCGCAGGTAGCCTCCCGAACGCTCGCCATGAGCCCGTCCGCTTTCGGCGCCAACCTCGCCTTCATCGGCCTCGGCTACATGACCGGCAATTTCATCTCCGGGCGCTATGCGCGCATCATGGGTATCGATGCGATGGTGCTCGCCGGGAACCTGGTGACCGGCGCCGGACTGGTGATCGCCTACTCGCTGTTCCACTTCGGTTTCGTCGTTCCCCTGTCGCTGTTCGCACCGCTCGTGCTTCTCGGCATCGGCAACGGGTTGACCCTTCCGAGCGCCGCGGCCGGGATGGTCTCGGCCCGACCTGATCTGGCCGGCTCGGCCGCCGGGCTCGGCGGCGCGATCCAGATCTCGGCTTCCGCGATCCTCTCGATGATCGCCGGCTGGGTGGTCGGCAGTCACGGCAACCCTGCACCGCTGCTGATCCTCATGCTCGCGGCAACCGCCATCGCCATCGGATTTGCCTTCATGGCGCGCCTGGAACCACGCACTCCGTAAGACCACCGCAAATGCGGCTGCGACTGCATATCGCTTGTCAGTCGTCACAGGCGTGCTATCGGCTTCGCGCCGGGCGGCCATCCACAAACGCGCGCGCCGAGCCGGCGGACATCAGGGAGACGATGAATTGAACCCGCCTGTCTTCGGAGTCACCGGCTGGAAGAACTCGGGCAAGACCACGCTGACCGAGCGGCTTGTCGCCGAACTGGTGGCGCGCGGGTGGCACGTCTCCACCGTCAAGCACGCCCACCACGAATTCGATATCGACCGCGAAGGCGCCGACTCCTGGCGCCACCGCATGGCCGGCGCGACCGAAGTCGCCGTCGTCTCGGGCCGGCGCTGGGCCCTGATGCACGAATTGCGCGACGAAGCCGAACCGCCGCTTGAGGCGGTCCTTGCCCGCATCGCCCCCTGCGACATCATCATCGTCGAAGGCTACAAGCGCGAAGGCCATCCGAAGATTGAGTGCCGGCGGAACGGCGCGAAAAGCACGGAACCGCTCGCCCCCTCGGACCCGACCATCGTCGCCATTGCGGCGGATCACGAGACGCAGGCAGGCGGCCTGCCGGCATTTGCCATCGACGACGTGCGCGCCATTGCCGATTTCGTCGAGCGGATCGCCGGCTTGCGGAATCCGCAATCATAGGCAGCATTTGCCGGATTGCTTTTTGGCCAAAAAAGTTGGGAATATCAGGCATGCGGGCGACAATCGTTCCGTACCCGATCATCGCGACGGCGACGACGCCGTGCGATCTGTTTGAGAGAGAGGACTGACATGACTCTGTTCACGCGTCTCGCGCTCGCCGCCACAGCGGCGCTCGCGCTCACCGCCGGCGCCGCTTCCGCCGAAGACATGATGAAGCTGAAGATCGGCACCGAAGGCGCCTACCCGCCCTTCAATAACCTGACCTCCGACGGCAAGCTGGAAGGCTTCGACATCGATATCGCCAAGGCGCTCTGCGAAGAGATGAAGGCGGAATGCGAATTCGTCACGCAGGACTGGGACGGCATCATCCCGGCGCTACAGGCCAAGAAGTTCGACGCCATCATCGCCTCGATGTCGATCACGGCTGAACGCAAGGAGAAGGTCGACTTCACCAACAAGTACTACAACACGCCGCCGGCAATTGCCGTGCCGAAGGACTCCGCCCTCGCCGGCGTGACGCCGGAAGACCTCAAGGGCCATTCGCTCGGCGTGCAGGGCTCGACTACCCATTTCAATTTCGCGGAAGCGAAATTCGGCGACAGCGAAATCAAGCCGTACCCGACGGCGCAGGAATACCAGCTCGACCTCGCCAATGGCCGCGTCGACGCTGTCATGGACGACATCATGGTGCTGAAGGGCTGGGTGGACTCGGCCGACGGCGCCTGCTGCAAGATCCTCGGTGCGATCACACCCGATCCGACCATTCATGGCGAAGGCGCCGGCATTGCCGTCCGCAAGGGCGAGACCGACCTTGTCAACAAGCTCAATGCCGCCATCGACGCCATCCGTGCGAGCGGCAAGTACAAGGAAATCAACGACAAATACTTCGATTTCGACGTGTACGGCGGCTGATCCGGCCACGCATCGCAAATCCAGGCGGCGCGCCCTCGTGGCGCGCCGTTTGCGTTTGCGCACGGTGGAAAGCCGATTTCAAAGTAGACAAGCCCGCCCGCACATGCTCGTCTAACTCTCGGGATACGGGGCCGGTCGGCGGCCGCTGCGACGGGACGGCATGCAATCGGTTTGGACTCTTCTCAGTTTCGGACCTGACGGCTGGGGCGACGAAATCCTCAAGGGCGTCGGCGTCACGGTTGTCCTGGCGCTGGCGACGCTGCCGGTCGGGCTTGCCATCGGCTTTTTCGTCGCGCTCGCCAAGCAGGCCAAGGAACCGACAATCCGGCTTGCCGGCAACATCTACACCACCATCTTCCGCGGACTGCCCGAACTGCTGACGCTGTTTCTCGTCTTCTACGGTGCGCAGCTGGGCATCCAGCAAGCCCTCTCCATGTTCGGCGCCGATCGCGTCATCGAGGTCAACGCCTTCGTCGCCGGCATGATCGCGCTCGGCGTGGTCTTCTCGTCCTACGCCTCCGAGGTCTTCCTCTCGGCCTTCCGCGCCATTCCGATCGGCCAGTACGAAGGCGGCTATGCGGTCGGCCTGTCCTACGGGCAGACCATGCGGCTGATTATTCTGCCGCAGCTGATCCGGCTGGCGCTTCCCGGCCTCGCCAATCTGTGGCTGATCCTGCTGAAGGACACCGCCCTGGTCTCTGCCGTTGGCCTTTCCGACATCCTGCGACAGACCGGGGTGGCGGCTCGCGTCACCAAGCACGCGTTCCTGTTCTTCGGCGTCGCCGCTTTCGTTTATCTCGCGCTCGCCATCATCTCGTCCTTCTTCATCCAGCGGATTTCCGACTGGGCGCACCGGAGCGCAGCCGCACGATGAGCCTTGCCGAAGCCGCCAAGATCGAACCGCCGCCGCCCGTCGCCGTCGCCTGGAGCCGCGAGCGCACTATCGGCGTTGTGCTGCTGGCGTTATGGGCGGCCCTCATCCTCGGCCTTGTCCTCTGGCTCATCCTCGCCTGGAACCCCGACCTTTTTGAAAAATACGCGCCCAAATACCTCTCCGGACTTTGGGTGACGATTCGGCTCGTCTTCTTCTCGATCATCATCGGCGCGATTCTTTCGGTGCCGATTGCCGTCATGCGCATGTCGAAGTGGATGCTGTTTTCGTTGCCGGCCTACGCCTATGTCTATTTCTTCCGCGGCACGCCGTTGCTGGCCCAAACCTTCCTCATCTATTACGGCTTCGGCGAGTTCCGGGGGTTTTTCGAGAGCATCGGGTTGTGGGGCTTTTTCCGCGATGCCTGGAGTTGCGCCCTGCTCGCCTTCTCGCTCAATACCGCAGCCTATCAGGCCGAAATCCTCAAGGGCGCCATCGAAAGCGTTCCCAAGGGCCAGTGGGAAGCCGCCTCCGCCCTCGGCCTGACCCGCCTGCAGACGGTGTGGAAAGTGGTCCTGCCGCAGGCGCTGATCGTGGCGCTTAGACCCTATGGCAACGAGATCATCCTGATGATCAAGGGCTCGGCCATCGTCGCCATCATCACGGTCTACGACCTCATGGGCGAGACACGCCGGGCCTATTCACGCTCCTTCGACTTCCAGACCTATATCTGGGCGGCGCTGATCTACCTTGCCATCGTCGAGGCGCTGCGCCACGTCTGGGACGCGATCGAAAGGCGCCTGACGCGCCACCTCAAGCGCTGACCGCAAGCGATTCCAACGACAGGAGAATAACATGGCCGATGTCGCATTCCTCGGGCTCGGAGTCATGGGTTATCCCATGGCCGGGCATCTGATGGCCAAGGGCGGCCACAAGGTGTGCGTTTACAACCGCACCGCGGCCAGAGCCGAGAAATGGGTGGAAACCCACGGCGGCGCCATGGCACGGACGCCGAAGGACGCGGCGGCCGGCAAGGATTTCGTGTTTTCCTGCGTCGGCAATGACGACGATCTGCGCCAGGTGACGCTTGGCCCCGAGGGCGCCTTCCAGTCGATGAAGCGCGGTTCGATCTTCGTCGATTGCACCACCGCATCCGCCGATATCGCCCGCGAACTCGCCGAGGAAGCCAGGAAGCGCGGCTTCGGCTTCATCGACGCGCCCGTCTCGGGCGGCCAGGCGGGAGCCGAGAACGGCGTGCTGACCGTCATGTGCGGCGGTGACCCAGCCGATTTCGACAGGGCCAAGCCGGTGATCTCGGCGTTCGCACGAATGGTCGGGCTGATGGGGCCGGCCGGCAGCGGCCAGCTGACCAAGATGGTCAACCAGATCTGCATCGCCGGCCTCGTGCAGGGCCTGGCCGAAGGCATCGGTTTCGCCAAGAAAGCAGGCCTCGACGTGCTCCAGGTGATCGACGTCATCTCCAAGGGCGCGGCCGGCTCGTGGCAGATGGAAAACCGCCACAAGACCATGAACGAGGGGCGCTACGATTTCGGCTTCGCGGTCGACTGGATGCGCAAGGACCTCGGCATCCTGCTCGGCGAGGCGAACCGCAATGGCGCGTCGCTGCCTGTCACCGCGCTGGTCGACCAGTTCTACAAGGACATCCAGCAGATGGGAGGCGGCCGGTGGGACACCTCCAGCCTGCTGGCTCGCCTCGATCGCTGATGGACAAGTCGGCGACATCTATCGACGTCCTCGCCTGGCTTGAGGCCCGGCGTTCAGCGGCGAACATTGCCGGCATGGCGCGCTACGGCATTACTACGACCCAGGCGTTCGGCGTCTCCAACGCGGACCTGCGCCCGCTCGCCCGCGCCATCGGCCGCAACCATGAGCGCGCGCTGGCGCTATGGGAGAGCGGCTGGCGCGAGGCGCGCCTGCTCGCCGCCTTCACCGAGGAAAAGAAGAAGGTGACGGCCGACCAGGCGCGCCGCTGGGCTGCCGATTTCGACAGCTGGGAAATCGTCGACGGCGTATCCGACCTGTTTGTCGACGCCAATCTCGGCGATGGGCTGATCGAAGAATTCGCGACCGACGAGCGCGAATTCGTCCGGCGCACCGCCTTCGCCATGATCTGCTGGGTCGCGGTGCATCAGAAGAAGCGGCCGGATGCCGAGGTGATCGCCTTCCTGCCCTTGATCGAGCGCCATGCCGCCGACCCGCGCAATTTCGTCAGGAAGGCGGTCAACTGGGCGCTGCGTTCCATCGGCAAGCGCAACAGCACCTGCCATGGCCCGGCGCTGGCGCTCGCCGAAAAACTGGCGGCTTCAACCGACAAGACCGAGCGCTGGATCGGCAAGGACGCGGTCAAGGAACTGACGGCGCAAAAGACGCTGGAGCGGCTCTCGTCGCGGGTGTCACGCGGCCGTTGACGGCCCCTCCTTGTCGAGCGGCATGTAGTCGAGCGGCAGCGCCGTCGTGTACTTGATCTGCTCCATCGCAAACGCCGACGAGACATCGTGGATCTCGATTTTCGCGATCACGCGCCTGTAGAACACGTCGTAGGCGGCGATATCGGGAACCACGACTCGCAGCAGATAGTCGACCTCGCCGCTCATGCGGTAGAATTCGACCACCTCGGGGAATTCGGTCACCACCTCCGAAAACCGCTTCAGCCATTCCACCGAGTGGGACGCCGTGCGGATCGAAACGAACACGGTAACGCCGGCATTGATCTTCTTCGGCTCCAGGATCGCGACGCGGCGGCGGATGACGCCGTCTTCCTCGAGCTTCTGGATGCGACGCCAGCACGGCGTGGTCGACAGGCCTACCTTCTTGGCGATGTCGGCAACGGCGAGCGTCGCGTCTTCCTGAAGCAGGCGCAGGATCTTTCGGTCAAGTCGGTCCATTGGGGAAGCTCCGGAGCATTTTTCGCCTTTTCCTGCCTGCGGCGGCCGGAGGCAAGAATATTTTTTCTCTCTTTGGCTTCCAACAGGAATTCTTTACGTCATTTCGCGATCCGCGCATGCACCTCCCGCTTCAGGACCGGCAACAGATCGGCCTCGAACCACGGATTGCGTTTCAGCCAGCCTGAATTCCGCCAGGACGGATGGGGAAGCGGCAGCACCCGCGGCGTCGTATCCCGTGCAAAGACATCGCGCCACGCCTGCACGGTCGCCGTGAGCGATGGCAACCGCCGCCCTCCAAGATGCCAGCGCTGCGCATAGGCGCCGATGGCGATGACCAGTTCGATCCGCGGCATCGCGGCAAGGAGCTGCATCCGCCATGCCGGAGCGCATTCCCTGCGCGGCGGCAGATCGCCGCCATGCACATCAAGACCGGGAAAGCAGAACCCCATCGGCAGGATGGCGAACAGATCGGCATCGTAGAACTGATCGCGCGACACGCCGAGCCAGTCGCGCAACCGATCGCCCGAGGGGTCGTTGAAGGGGACGCCCGTCGCATGTACGCGCGTGCCCGGCGCCTGCCCGGCGATCAGGATTTTCGCCGTCGTCGACAGCACGAAGACCGGGCGCGGCTCGTGCGGCAACGGCTTGCCGTGGGGATCGACGACGCACAGCCGGCAGGCGCGGACGCGCGCCGCCAGATCATCGGCTCCACTCACGCGTTGGCGCTCGGCCGCGCCCGGAGTTCATCGCGCCAGCGCAGTACATGGGAAAAAGCGTCCGGAACATCGATGCGCGCCGGCTTCATGAAGTCGAGCGCGACCAGCCCGGTGATGTCGGCAATGGAGTAGTCATCGCCCGCCGCGAAACGGCGACCGGCAAGCTCGCGGTCGAGAAGTTCCAGGAATTCGATCGTCTTCGGCTTGTTGGCCTCGCCCCACTCCGGGATTTGCGGCACTTCCCATTCCTTCATCGCCGGGTGGATGTGCCGGAACGCCGCCGCGACGGTCGCAAGGAAATGGAATTCGAGGCGCCGTTGCCACATTTCCACCTGCGCCCGCCCCAGCGCCCCGCGTCCGAACAGCGGCGGATGGGGATGGAGTTCCTCGAAGTAGCGGCAGATGGCGACCGACTCGGTCAGGATCGTGCCGTCGTCGAGCTCGAGGACCGGCAGGCGCCGCAAGGGGTTGCGCCCCGCGACCTCCTCGGAGCGATGACCCATCGCGTTCATGTCGATGGGGACCAGCGGAACAGACAGACCCTTTTCGGCAAGGAAGATCCGCACGCGGCGCGGATTGGGCGCCCTGCCCCCGTCAAACAGCTTCATGCGTTGCCTCCTTCTTTCGCAGCAAGCGATTCTGGCGATTCATGAAATGCCAAGCAAGGCTTTGAGTGCGTTGAGCACCGTCTGCCACGACGTGTGCTCGGCTCCCGCCATGTCGCCATGTTCGGCGCGCCAGTTGGACGGTCGTTCGAATTCGCCTGCCCAAAGCCCGCGCCGGGCGGTCTTCGCCGCCGCCTCTTCGGCGCCGTAGGCTCCATAAGACACCGCCCAGCCGTTGGTCACCAACATGGCGTTGAGATCGGTGCCGCCTGCCCTGCACAAGGCGAGCAGCCGGCCATAGCGGTCGCGTTCCCAGCCCTCGCAGGTGACGGGCTTGTGGCCGATCAGCCGCAGCAATTCCTGGCGCGCCGACCGCCCGCAGGCGTATTCGCTACCGGCCGCACGACAGGATTGGTGCAGTTCGGGCGCGTCGATGCCCTTCAGCCGGATGCGTTCGTTGTCCAGCGTCAGCGTATCGCCATCGGCGACCTGCGCCGATCCTGCCTTTTCTTGCGAGGCAATGCGGTCGAGACGAGGGATCGCCCAGACCGTGAAGCCAATCAGCGCGACGAGCGTGACCAGCCCGCCCAGCAGCCGCGCACGGGCGCGCGAACGCGAAACCGCGAGCGCGCGAGGATCGGGTGCGGAACGGCGTCGGCGGAAGGGTCTCTTAAACATTGGCAACTAGGCTCGGAACCGAATCGCAATCTTTCGTCAACAGACCGCAAGCCGTCGTGTTCCACAGCGCCGAAATCGCCGACAAGATCATTGTGGACCGCCGCAAGAAGCGCCGCAAGTCGGACACCTATGACGCGATCCGCAAGACGCGGCAGCGCCTTTCGGAACAGTCGGCCGGCCCGGCATGGGACCGCGAACTGCTGCGCCTGCATGCCCATTCGGTCTCGCTGTCGGCGCCGGCCATTCCGGTGCTGGTACTGCTGATCGCCTGCGCCGGCTTCTATGCCGGTCTCTACGGCGAGATGTTGGTCTGGGCCGTTGTCGCCGTGACCTTCTATGCCGGGCTCGCGCTCGTTGCACGCCGCGTCGACCGTGCGGATGCCGATTTCGACCCGGTGTCGGCGAGCCGCCAGTTCCTTGCCGCCCACTTTGCGTCCGGCCTTGGCTGGGCATGGTTCGCAAAGCTGAGCTGCGGGGATTGCGGGGTTTCCAATTTCGTCGTCATCCAGGCGATTGTGCTGCTGCTGGCGATCGCAGCCACCGCCATCATCGCGCACGCGTTGAAGAATGTGCTGTTCATCACCTTCGCGGTGCCGGTCGGCGTCCTGATCCTGATGTCGGCAGACCTGAAGAATTCCCTCGACATGATCATGTCGGGCCTGCTGGTCGTCTCGCTGCCGTTCTTTTCGTACATCGCTTCGCGGCTCAACAAGTCGACGCAGATGCTGCTCTCGTTCCGGACCGAAAAGGACGGGCTGATCGCCGAGCTGGAAACCGCGAAATCGATGTCGGACGAGGCGCGCCGCCGCGCCGAGGAAGCCAACCTCGCCAAGTCGCGCTTCCTGGCCTCCATGAGCCACGAGCTGCGCACGCCGCTCAATGCCATCCTCGGCTTTTCGGAGGTGATGGCCAACCAGGTGCTCGGGCCGCTCGACAACCCGACCTACCGCGAATACGCCAACGACATCCACGATTCCGGCCAGCACCTGCTCAACCTGATCAACGAGATCCTCGACCTGTCGCGCATCGAGGCCGGGCGCTACCAGCTCAACGAAGCGCCGGTGCTGCTCTCCGACGTCGCCGAGGATTGCTGCCACCTGGTCGCCATGAAGGCGCAGTCGAAGCAGACGCGCATCGTCCGCAACTATGAGCCGAACCTGCCGCGCCTGTTTGCCGACGAGCGCGCCGTCCGCCAGATCGTGCTCAATCTCCTGTCCAATGCGGTGAAATTCACGCCGCAGGGTGGCGAAGTCGCAATCATCGTCGGCTGGACCGCTGGCGGCGGCCAGTATGTCGCCGTCCGCGACAATGGCCCCGGCATTCCGCCGGAGGAGATACCCATTGTGTTGTCGGCATTCGGCCAGGGCTCGATCGCCATCAAGAGCGCCGAACAGGGCACGGGTCTCGGCCTGCCCATCGTCCAGGCGCTGGTGCATATGCATGGCGGCCAGTTCGACCTGCATTCCAAGTTGCGCGAAGGCACCGAGGCCGTCGCGACCTTCCCCGCCAGCCGCGTGCTGGAGCCGATGCCGGCCGTGCCGACCGCCGCAAACGGCCGCCGCTGACACCAATCACCCTTCCCGTTCTTCCGGCCTTCGCCAACAGCCGCGCCGCGATCGCATTACGCCGATTTAATCCGCATGGCTCTTGAAGGACCTATCTTGCGATATATCTTTAGACATGTCGCAGCAAGGAAAGGACCCTTCGATGAACACTGCTTCCGAAACCGCCGGCTTCAATACCGGCAACAACGCTCCCCACGGCTATGGCCCGCGCTTTGGCGGCGATGGTGATTTCTTCTGGTGGGCGAAGACACCTCGTTTCAATGTCTTCAAGCTTCTCGCCACCGTCGCGGCGTTCGCGATCTTCCCGCCGCTCGGCATCGCCGCGCTGGTTTACTTCCTGTGGATCGGCAAGCGCATGCGCCAGGGCGGCTGGCATGGACATGGCGGGCACGGTGCCGGTCGCGGATGCGGCCACCACCGCATGGGTCGCACCGGTAACGTCGCCTTCGACGAGCACCGCGCCAAGGCGATGGAGGAACTCGAGGCCGAACGCCGCGCCTTCGAGGAGTTCCGCGCCGAACAGCGCCGCAAGCACGACGCCGAATCCTTCGAGGCCTTCAAGGCCGGGCGCAAGGATGGCGACAGGACGGCCGAAAACGGCTGATTGACGCGACGCACCTCGATGCGTCAATGCTTCTTGCCCTGCGCCGGCTTTCCGGCGCAGGGTCTGGGCTTATTACCGGGATGCCATGAGCAAGGACAAGAACTGCCGTACCCCCTGGAGCTGGTCGCGCCGCGAACACGGCCGCCATTCCTGGATGCACGGGCCGCGTTTCGGGCCATGGTCGATGGAAGGACCGCGCCCGGGCCGCATGTTCGCGCAGGGCGATCTACGGTTGCTGCTGCTGGCGCTCATCGCCGACAAGCCCAGCCACGGCTACGACCTGATCCGCACCATCGAGGCCCGGTTTTCGGGAACCTACGCACCAAGCCCGGGCGTCATCTACCCGACCCTGACGCTGCTGGAGGAGCAGGACCTCATTCGCGCCGAAAGCCAGACCGGCGGCAAGAAATCCTACTCCGCCACGCAGGCCGGTCTCGACCACCTCGAGGAAAATGCCGAAGAGGTGCGCGCTCTGATGGCCCGCATCGACGTGATGGCAGGCGAAAAGCCGGCCTCGCGCCCGCCAACGGAACTCATCGGCGCCATCGCGGCACTGGGTCAGGCGGTGATGTCGCGGATCGCGGTCTGGTCGCCGGAGGAAGCCCGCCGGGTGCGCGCAATCCTCGACAAGGCCGCCAAGGACGTTCTTTCGGGCCGCGAGCAGGACTGAAAGCGGACTAGCCGGCTTCGACGAGGATCTGGGCTGCCGACTTCGTCAGCGACGCGGCGAGCGCCGCCCCTGCCCCGCCTTCCAGGCCGAGACCGAGATCGAGAACGGGATCAAGCCCGATGAGCGCGGCGGCGCGGTCATAGCGCCGGGAAGCCG
>WBZS01000195.1_pt1 | contig 107397 bp, 98 predicted proteins | sample 5204201 | NCBI WGS metagenome assembly WBZS01 (sample SAMN12344357, study PRJNA552823) | activated sludge metagenome | biome: Activated sludge suspended growth; feature: Nitrification reactor; material: Wastewater; isolation source: activated sludge from nitrification reactor of wastewater... | reverse complement strand
CGGCTTCAACCTCTGAGTCGCTTCAACCTCTGAGACGTCGATGCCGCCAGGGCGCTCCGAGGTCGCTCCCGAGCGCTTTGAGGCATGGCTGGCGCACCGGGCGCTTGAGCACCCCGAGGCCCAGGTCACGACTGACGGTCCGCTGACCGTCATCCGATGGGACGGCGGTGGGGCCCGCTGCGAAAGTTTTCCGCACGATCTGATCGGTCTCGTCCTCATCCGGCGGGGAGGGTATGCCGTCGGGCTGGCTCGCGGGGCCGCTCTCGAAGCATCGAAGGCCGGTCGTCGGCACGTCCAGAGCCGGACGGCCGCGGGGGGCTGGTCCCAACAACGCTTTGCCCGGCGCCGGGAGAACCAGGCCGACGCCTTGGTGGACGCCGTCGTCGGCCATGTCGAGCGGCTGATCGTCAGGGGTGCGGGCGGCACACCAGATGCGCTGGTGACCGGTGGGGACCGGAAGCTTGTCGCCGCAGTGCTCGCCGATCCGCGGTGCCGGGCGCTGGCGGAGCTTCCGCGTCGCGAGTTGCCGGACCTGCCCGACCCCGACGCCAAGGTGCTGGCTGAGGCGCAGCGCCGAGGCCGAGCCGTGTGGGTGCGTCCGCTCTGAGGTGTCGGTGGCGCCGACTCGTGGTCACGTCACGGTGAAGGTCTTGGAGTCCCAGAGCTGCAGCGTCGCGTCCATGCCGTTGTCGTTGTAGGCCCGCAGCTCATAGGTGCCCGGAGGCAAGGTGATGGTCGTCTGTGCCTCAGCGAAGCCGCCCATCATCGTCGTCACCTGGGTCGAGGTCACCTCGGTGGCTCCCCGGAAGACCTTCAGCGGGACATTGCCCTCAAATCCAGTGCCGTAGACCTTGACGGTCACCGGCGACCCGATGCTCAAGCCCTGGGTGGGCGCAAGAATCCACACGTTGGCCAGGTCATCGAGCGGGTTGCCGCGCTTCTGGACTCCGGTGAGATCCAGGTGGGCGGACGTGGGGACGGTGCCGCCCAGGCGGACCTTGACCCCGGTGATCGTCGGGTCGACCGCCGTCGCCGTGTAGACCAGCTGCTTGATGGCAGCGGCTTCGTAGGCCTCGCCCAGTCCCGTCTGGTAGGCGGTGAGGTCTACCGTCGCGATCCCGGCCGAGACGTCCACCGACCGCACCGTGGTCGCTGCCGGCCAGTTCGTCGCGTAGTCCGGATCCAGCGGCGGGAGGGACAACATCGCCTGCACGGCGGTCGCGACCTTGCCGGCGGGCATGAGGGTGAGGGACCTCAACTCGCGGTAGAGCCGGGGCCCAGCCACCCCGGAGACCTCGTCGACGTAGTAGACCGGAAGGAGCACGGACCCGGCCGGAGCGGACGGGGCCGCCGTGGCGGGCGCCGGCGTGACCGTGCCGGTCCTGGAGGAAGACGGTGGCCGGGTCGACGGGCCGGTCGGCACCTGCCCGGAAGATGTGACGGTCACCGTTGGGGTCGCGGTCGGGGCGGCGCCACCTTGGGCGCGAAGGATGATGAACGCGGTCAGGCCGATGAGGACGACCGCGATGGCCGCGATGAGAGGACCGAGCGACCGACGTCGGGGATCGATCTCGTGCGGCCCTGTTCCCTCCGGGCCGAGCGGCGGCGTGGGAGGGAGGTGGGGCTGGTCGAAGCTCATGGGCTCACCATCCTGATCGACGTCTGCGTCGCCCCTGCGGGCACGTTGGGACCTGGCGCCGACATCATGATGACGCGCTCCGTGCCTACCCGGTTGACCGCCACGCCATGTGCCAGGGGGAGCCTTCGCGGCATACTCCCGGGATCCCTAGGATGAGCGCATGAGCGAGGACTACCGGATCGTCGAACTGTCCGAGAACGAGTGTTGGGAGATCCTGGACCGGGAACGGTTCGGGCGGTTGGCCGTTGCGGTGCACGGCGATCCGGACATCTTCCCGGTCAATTTCCTCGTGGACGACGGGAAGTTGCTCATGCGGACTGCGCCGGGCACCAAGCTCACCGAGCTCGTGATCAACGCTGCGGTCGCCGTCGAGACCGACGGCCGCGACGGCGACACTGCCTGGTCGGTCGTGCTCAAGGGGGTGGCTCGGATGGTCGAAACGTTCTCGGAGACCTACGCCGACGACGCGAAGCACCTGGAGACCTGGCTGCCCTCGGACAAGCCCATCTACGTCGAGATCACGGCGCGCTCGCTGAGCGGGCGACGATTCCTGCGCGGTTCCGCAGTCTGACGGGTCCGTTGGCACAGACGTGAGCGGGCGGCATACCTCGGGGGTATGCCGCCCGCTCACCTGCGGTGACGTCACGCGGCTCAGACGCGGGACACTCCGAAGGTGTTGCACTGGTTGATGTCGCCGCTGGTGTAGCCGGCCATGAACCACTTCTGCCGCTGCGCCGAAGACCCGTGGGTCCAGTTCTCCGGGGTGATCCGGCCCTGCATGGTCTCCTGGATCCGGTCGTCCCCGACTGCTGACGCGGCCGACAGGGCCGAGTCGATGTCCTTCTGAGTGATCGGCTTGAGGAAAGCGACCCCGTTGGCGTCCTTGGTCTCGGTGGCGTGCTTGACCCAGGTGCCGGCTAGGCAGTCGGCCATCAGCTCGACCTTGACGGCACCGGACTGCGGACCTTGCGGGTCTTGCTGAGCTTTGCCGAGGATGTTCAGAACGTTCTGGATGTGGTGGCCGTATTCGTGGGCGATGACGTACTCCTTGGCCAGGTTGCCGCTATCGGCTCCGAACCGGCTGGTGAGCTCGTCGAAGAACGACGCGTCCACATAGACCCGGCTGTCCAGCGGACAGTAGAACGGCCCAACCTGGTTGGATGCCGTGCCACACCCGGATTGCGTTGCGCCGGAGTAGATGACCGTCGGGGCCTTCGGGTACTGCTTGCCATATTGCGGCAGCAACTGACCCCAGAAGGCTTGCACGCTGTTGACCGTGGCGATGATGAGGCACTCGTCGTCTCGGTTGGCGTCGGCACCGGTCTTGCACTTGGAGAAGTCGTCGCTCTGCTGACCCCCAGCGCTCACCTGTCCAGGGTCCAGTGGGCTGCTCTGGCTGCCGGTGGTGGAGGTGTCGGGCACCTGGGTATTACTTCCGCCGATGGCGCCCCCGCCGAAAATCATCATGAGGATAAGGAGGATAAGTCCGCCGATACCACCACCGACCTGGATGCCGCCGGGAAAACCCCCTCCGCTACGGCCGAATCCGCCGCCGCTGCTCCGCCCACCGGACTCCACCTGCGAGGTGTCGAGCTGGACGTTCTCGTTGAAGGACATGCACCCCTCCAGTCATGTGGGCGGCACGACCGCCGTGTCACCCCCACACCCTAACGGCCGGGGAGCCGACAACCTTCCTTCGCCGCTCCACGAGAAGATCACGACCTGAGCACGCGTCGGTACGGGCTTGCCCTTCGCGGGTCGGGCGCTACTCCCGAGCCTGGCAGAATGGGTCGGTCCAGCCGTTCGCCGCCGCTCCCGGCGCCCACCACCCGTTCGAGGTATGCCGTGATCGTCGCCACCGCGGTGCAGTTGCGCGTCGGCGCCCGGCTGTTGCTCGGCGACACGAACCTGCGGATCTCCGAGGGTGACCGGATTGGGTTGGTCGGACGCAACGGCGCCGGTAAGACGACGCTGACCAAGGTGTTGGCCGGCGAGGCCCTGGCCACCTCCGGGTCGGTGACGCGCACCGGCGCCGTCGGCTATCTGCCTCAAGACCCGCGTACCGGCGACCTGGAGGTTCTCGCCCGTGACCGCATCCTGTCCGCCCGCGGACTGGATGTCACCTTGCGGGACCTGCGCGCCGCCGAGGCCGCGATGGCCTCGGGGGATGACGGCATACAGGAACGTGCGATGCGCAAGTATGCGCGCCTGGACGCGGAGTTCAACGCCCAAGGGGGGTATGCCGCCGAATCGGAGGCCGCGTCGATCGCCTCCTCGCTGGGGTTGCCCGATCGCGTCTTGGGTCAGCCGCTGCGGACCCTGTCCGGCGGGCAACGTCGCCGGGTGGAGCTGTCCCGGATCCTGTTCTCCGGGGCGCAGACGCTGCTGCTCGACGAACCGACCAACCACCTGGACGCCGACTCGGTCGCCTGGCTACGGGAGTACCTCAAGGCCTACAAGGGCGGGCTGGTCATCATTTCCCACGACGTGGCGATGCTCGACACCGTCGTCAACCGCGTCTTCCACCTGGACGCCAATCGGGCTGAGCTTGACGTCTACAACGTCGGGTGGAAGCCCTATCTCCTGCAGCGCGAGACCGACGAACGGCGCCGGCGCCGGGAGCGGCTCAACGCCGAGAAGAAGGCCTCGGCGCTCATGGCCCAAGCCGACAAGATGCGCGCAAAGGCGACCAAGGCGACGGCAGCGCAGAACATGGCCAGGCGGGCCGAGCGCCTGCTAGCTGGGGTCGAGGGGGAGCGGGCGCACGACCGGGTCGCCAAGCTGCGTTTCCCGAGCCCCGCTCCGTGCGGCAAGACCCCTTTGACCGCTGAGGGGTTGTCCAGGTCCTACGGGTCGCTCGAGGTCTTCACCGATGTCGACCTGGCCATCGACCGGGGATCGCGGGTCGTGGTCCTGGGGCTGAACGGCGCCGGTAAGACGACCCTTCTGCGGATCTTGGCCGGAGTCGACCCGCCGGACACCGGGGAGGTCGTGCCCGGGCATGGACTCAAGCTTGGCTATTACGCGCAGGAGCATGAGAACCTCGACATCGAGCGCACCGTCTTGGAGAACATGAAGACGGCCTCACCGGACCTCGGCGAAACCGAGGTGCGCAAGGTGCTGGGGTCGTTCCTGTTCACCGGCGACGACGTCGACAAGCCGGCCCGGGTGCTTTCCGGTGGTGAGAAGACTCGGCTCTCGTTGGCGATGCTCGTGGTCTCGGCGGCGAACGTTCTGCTGCTCGACGAGCCGACCAACAACCTCGACCCGGCTTCGCGTGCGGAGATCCTCGGAGCCTTGCGGACCTATCAGGGGGCGGTGGTTCTCGTCACCCATGACGAGGGTGCGGTGGATGCCCTCGAGCCCGAACGGGTGCTCCTGCTGCCCGATGGGGTAGAGGACCTGTGGGGCGTGGACTACAAGGACCTCGTCGCGCTGGCGTGACCGAACGGGCGCGCTCCGCCGGGGGCCTGCCGGCATACGGACGACCAATGGGTCGTGCTCAGCCTCGAGGCTGAGCACGCGGTGGGCCCGTGGCGCGAAGCAACGGTATGCCGTGTGCTCAGGCCGAGCCGAGTCCCTCAGCCCGGAATCGAGGGGAGACGGGTGAGCGCCTCGGCGACCGCGTCGCGGATCTCGGCCTCCTCGTAGGAGTGATCAGTCATTTCCCCGGCCAGATAGGCGCCGTAGGCCGGCAGGTCGAGGTGACCGTGCCCGCACAGCGCCGTGAGGATGACCTTCTCCTCGCCGGTCTCCTTGCAGCGCAATGCCTCGGCAACGGTCTCGGCGAGCGCGTGGGTTGGCTCCGGAGCCGGGACGATTCCCTCGGTCCGAGCGAAGAGAACACCCGCTGAGAAGCACTCCAGCTGCTTCTTGGCCACCGCTTCGATGAGTCCCGACTCGTAGATATGCGAGATGAGCGGGCTCATCCCGTGGTAGCGCAGGCCACCGGCATGGATTGGGTCCGGGATGAAGTCGTGCCCGAGCGTGTGCATCTTCATCAGCGGTGTCATCCCGGCCGTGTCGCCGAAGTCGTAGGCATAGGTGCCCTGGGTGAGCGACGGGCACGATGCCGGCTCGACGGCGCGGATGACTGGAGACATCCTCCCGGCGAGCTTCTCGCGCAGGAAGGGGAAAGACAAGCCAGCGAAGTTCGATCCGCCACCGGTACACCCGACGATGAGGTCGGGGGTCTCCTCGATCTTGGCCAACTGGCGAAGGGCCTCCTCGCCGATGATCGTCTGGTGCAGCAGGACGTGGTTGAGTACCGACCCCAGCGCGTAGTTCGTCGTCTCGGATTGGGCGGCGATCTCGACGGCCTCGGAAATCGCGATGCCTAGCGAGCCCGGCGAGTCCGGATGGTCGGCCAGGATGGCTCGGCCCGCCGCGGTGAGCTCGGAGGGTGACGGGTGGACCACCCCACCGAAGGTCTCCATCATGAGGCGCCGATAGGGCTTCGAGTCATAGCTCGCCCGGACCTGCCACACCTCGCACTCCAGCCCGAACTGAGCGCAGGCAAAGGCCAGCGACGTCCCCCACTGGCCGGCGCCGGTCTCGGTCGTGAGCTTCTTGATCCCCGCCTTGGCGTTGTAGAACGCCTGGGGCACCGAGGTGTTCGGCTTGTGCGAGCCCGCGGGGGAGACGCCTTCGTACTTGTAGTAGATCCGCGCCGGCGTGCCCAGCGCCGCCTCCAGTCGGTGCGCCCGGTAGAGGGGCGAGGGCCGCCACAGCCGGTAGACGTCGAGGACCTCCGGCGGGATGTCGACGTACTGCGCCGTCGTCACCTCCTGCTCGATGAGGTCCATCGGGAAAAGCGCCAGTAGGTCCGGCGGCCCGACGGGTTGCCCGGTCGCGGGGTGCAGATATGGCGGAGGCGGCGTGGGCAGGTCGTGGAGGATGTTGTACCAGCGGGTCGGCATCTCCTTCTCATCGAGGACGACCTTGTGCCGTTTGACCGTGCTCACCGCTGTCTCCTTCGCGTCGGGGGCGCTGGGCCTCATCTTTGCGTGTGGCAGTGACGCCTCCAAACCGGGTCCGGTTCGTGGGCAGGAAGCCAGCGGGGCGGCATACTGAGCCGATGCTCGCCCCCACGAGGAGGTATGCCGCGGGTGCCCGTTCGCTCGCGCGTCGCCGATCATGGTGGGCCGTCGTCGGTCTCGTTGTCGGGGCCAGCGGCCTCGGCGCGTGCTCCAGCCCGGTCGAGCCCTGGACCCGCGTCGACCTACCGTCCGGCGCGACCCCGGTCACCGTCACCGACCACCAGGGAACCCTGATCGTCGGGGCGTTGACCGACGGACGGCCTGCGGCGGTGCGCCGGCGCCCGGGGCCGAGCGGAGCCTGGACCTCGATGACGGTCACACCGGTGAGCGCATACGGCAAGGAGGCCGAGTGGCTGGGCATCGCCGTCGAGCCCGGTGGCGGTTTGGTCGCCGTCGGCGGAGCGCGCGGAGGGGCCCACTCCAACGTCCGCTGGTCGGTGTGGCGGGGGGACACGACGTCGCTGTCCGAACAGGAACAGGCCTTCTCGACGTTCGGTGGGTGGGGGGCTGGCGAGCAACTCGGGCCGATCGCCACCACCGCGGGCTCGATGTTGCTGGGCAGTTGGGAGAGTGCCAGGGCTGCCCTGGACGCCGACATCTGGCTCCCGGAGGGCGCTGTGTGGGTCCGGCAACCAGCCGCGGGAACGGCGTTGGAGAGCACGGCGACAGAGCTGGTCGGTCCCCGCTCAGGGACGGCGTGGGGCGCGGGAGCCTTGGTAGCCGGTTCAGTCCTGCACCTGGGTGACGGCGTCCGACAGACGCCCGCCATCTGGCGGTCGAGCACCTTTAACAGCGGGTGGCAGCGGACCGACCTTCCCGACGCAGGCACCGCAGGAGAGGCGGTCAGTGCGGCATGCCAGACCGGGCAATGCATCGTGGCGGGGTGGGTGGATGGCCAACTGGCGATGTGGGCCCTCGAGCAGTCGGGGGCTCGACGACTCGGCGGGGTCCCGGCGATCGCTGTCGGCGACCGGGCGGTTGTGCCGGCTCCGATCCTGGACGACCAGGGCCGAGTGACCCTGGTGCTCACGGACGGCGGGGCGGTGACCGTGCTCCGTCAGGCGCAGACTGGATGGGACCGTCACCCCGGTCCCCCCGGTGTCGTCTTGGCGACGGCTCGGGTCGGCAGCGTGCTCTACGCCATCACCCGCGCGCCGGACGGTTCCCGGTCGTTGTGGGAGCACGCCTCCTGAACGAGGGGGGCACGCGGCATACATGAGCGACGGCGATAGCCTGCCAGGGTGAGCAATCCGCAGACCTCGCAGCCGCATCCCGCCATTCGCGTCGTCCAGGAGGGCGCGGTCGTCCGGGTCATCCTGTGCAACCCTGACCAGCTCAACGCCCAGGTGCCATCGATGTGGTTGGCGCTGGCCGAGATCGCCCACTCCCTCACCGAAGAGGTCCGGGTTGTCGTCCTGGCCGCGGAAGGGCGCAGCTTCTCGGCTGGCCTCAACCGCGGGATGCTCCGCCCGGGGGGTATGCCGGGTGAGCCGGACCTGCTCGCCGCGGCGGCTCGCAGCCCCGAGGCGATGAGTGCACTCATTGGCCCTTTCCAAGAGGGTTTCGCGGTATGGCGCCGAGTCGCCCCCGTGGTCATCGCGGCGGTGCAAGGACATGCGATCGGTGCGGGGTTCCAGCTCGCCCTGGCCGCTGACCTGCGGATCGTCGCGGACGACGTCCAGTTCGCGATGCGAGAGGTCAGCCTGGGAATGATCCCCGACCTGGCCGGCACCCAGCCGCTCGTCGACGCGGTCGGCTATTCGCGGGCCCTGGAGTTGTGCGCCACGGGGCGGTTTGTCGGAGCGGACGAGGCGGTGCGGACCGGCCTGGCCACTCTCGCGATGCCCGCGGCCGAACTCGACGGCGCCACCACCGACCTGGTCCAGGCGCTCCTTGCGGCGCCGGCTCCGGCCTTGCGGGCGCTCAAGCCTCTCCTGCACCAGGCGCTGACCTCCACCGCCGAAGAGCAGGTTCATCACGAGCGGGTCGCGCAGGGCTACCTGCTGCATGGCATGGCCCGCGCCGCCGGTCTCTCCTGACCGCAGCGCCGGGGCCTCCCCATCTCGCGACAGGTGGCATTCGGTGGGTTCGCGCTCGCCGGAAGCCGCCTATCCCCACCTTTCGGCGAAGAGAAGGGCCGCGCGCCTGGGTATGCCGCGCGCCTGGGTGAGTCGAGCGGCATACCCTCGGAATCAGCCACCCGCCCACGGCGTTGCGCGGGTGACGACACGAGATGCGCCGACCTGCGCCCACCTGGGCGCGCCGCTGGGCGCGGAGGGAGGGGCCGATGAGCTTCGGTCACATGGGCCCCGGCCATATGGGGATGATGCGCGGGATGACCAAGGACCAGTCGGTTCTGCGGGCCCGGCTCGAGCACGGCACGACCCGTCGGGTGGTGGCTTACGCCCGGCCGTTCTTGCGCGCGATCATCGCCTTCCTCACCCTCGTCGTCCTCGACGCGGGGATCGTCGTCGCCGTCCCGCTCCTGCTGCGTGACCTGGTCGACGACGGGGTCATCCCCAAGGCAGGGGATGTCGTCGTCCGCCTGGCGCTACTGGTCGCCGCGCTTGCCGTTGCCGACGCGGCGCTGGGGATTGCGCAACGGTGGTTCTCCTCCCGGATCGGTGAGGGGCTGATCCTGAGGTTGCGCACCGAGGTCTTCGCCCATGTGCTGCGCCAACCGATCGCCTTCTTCACCCGCGCCCAGACCGGCTCCCTGGTGAGCCGGCTGAACTCCGACGTCATCGGCGCCCAGCAGGCGTTCACTTCGGTCCTGTCGTCGGTCGTCTCCAACGCGGTGTCGCTGCTGCTCATCGTCGCGGCGATGGCCACCCTGTCGTGGCAGCTCACCCTCGGTGCGCTCGCGCTCGTCCCGTTCTTCCTCATCCCGGCCAAGATCATGGGCCGGCGCCTGTCAGAGCTCACCCGCACGATGATGACCGCCAACGCCGAGCTCGGCACCCGCATGACCGAGCGGTTCAACGTGGCTGGCGCGCTGCTCGTCAAACTCTTCGGCACGCCCGAGCGCGAGGAACACGAGTATGCCGTCCGCGCCCGCCTCGTGCGCGACACCGGCGTCAAGATCGCGATGAACCGCACCGTCTTCATGGTGGCGATGTCCCTGGTGGCCGCTTTGGCCACCGCGATGGTCTATGGCGTCGGCGGCCTGATGGCGGTGTCCGGGTCGCTCACGGTCGGGACGCTGCTCGCGTTGGCTGCTCTCCTGGCCCGGCTGTATGGCCCGCTCACCGCTCTGTCCAACGTCCGGGTCGATGTGATGACCGCGCTCGTGTCCTTCGACCGGGTCTTCGAGGTGCTCGACTTGCAGCCGCTCGTGGCCGAGCCGGTTCAGCCGGTCCAGCTGCCCAACGGCCCGGTCGCGGTCGAGTTCGAGGGCGTCGGCTTCTCCTACCCTTCGGCCGACGAGGTCTCGCTCCGATCGCTGGAGTCCACCGCGTCGGGCGATCGCGCTGGCGGGGGACCGGTCCTGGAGAGGGTGAGCTTTACGTCATACCCGGGGCAGCTGGTCGCCCTCGTCGGCCCGAGTGGCGGCGGCAAGACGACGATCACCTCGCTGGTCGCGCGCCTTTACGATCCGACGGACGGCGTCGTGCGGATCGGCGGAGTCGACCTGCGGGAGGCCTCCTTCGCGTCCCTTCACGAGACCGTCGGCATGGTGACCCAGGAAGCGCACCTGTTCCACGACACGATCCGCGAGAACCTCCGGTATGCCGCCCCGGACGCCACCGAGGAGCAGATGCGCGAGGCGCTGGAGGCCGCCCAGGTGCTCGGCCTGGTCGACTCGCTGCCCTCCGGCCTGGACACCGTCGTCGGCGACCGGGGCCATCGGCTGTCAGGCGGGGAGAAACAGCGTCTGGCCATCGCCCGACTCTTGCTCAAGCAGCCCCAGGTCGTCGTCCTCGACGAGGCGACGGCCCATCTGGACAGCGAGTCCGAGGTGGCCGTCCAGCGGGCCCTTGATTCGGCGCTGGCCGGGCGGACCGCCCTGGTCATCGCCCATCGGCTCTCCACGGTCCGCGGCGCCGACCAGATCCTCGTCGTGGAGGATGGGCGGATCGTGGAGAGCGGCAAGCACGCGGAGTTGCTGGGTCGCGGCGGCCTCTACGCCGATCTCTACCGGACGCAGTACTTCGAGGACAGCACCGCTGCCCCCGGTCCCTGGTGACCGGCGCTCGTCACCCGTCTTCCTCGTCCCAGATCCGGGCCTTTTTCGGCTGGGGATCCTTGATCCGTTCGACGGGCTCGCCGGGCGGGTGCCGGTAGAGGTAGACGACGAACGCAGCCCCCAGTAGCGCAGTCAGCCACCACTGGAGGGCATAGGCGAAATGGGGACCTCGGTCCGGGGTGGGCTGTTCCAGGGGGGCTGGTCGCGCAGGTGCCGCCAGCCCCGCACCGAGCGACTCACTGCCAAGGACCAGGTATGCCGCGTAAATCCGACCGTCGATCTGGGCCTGCGCCTGCTCCAGGTTGATCGTCGCGAGTTGTCCGGCCGGGAGGTCCTTCTCGCGGGCCTCTTCACTCGGTTTGAGCCACCCGGTCAGCGTGACCGACCCGGCCGGCACCGGTGGCACCGTCGGAAGATCTGCGGCCTGGTCGCCATTGGGCACCCACCCCCGGTCGACGAGCAGCAGCGCCCCACCGTCGACCTGGAACGGCACGAGCACCTCCATGCCTTGCGCGGTGTTGAGTGCCCGGCCGCGAACGAGGAGCTGGCCGGAGGCGGCATACCGGCCAGTGACCGTGACCGGGGTCCAGATGCGGTCCTCCGGGAGGGGGGAGGTCGGGGAGGCCAGGACGGTGGCCAGGGGGACCGGTGCGGAGAAATAGTTGTGCTCGACCGCTGTCGCGCGGGCGTCCTTATCCTCGAACCGCGACAGCTGCCATCGGCCGAGGAAGAAGCACACCGTGCCGAAGACGAGGGCGAACGCGACGGCATACAGGATCCGCCGGGTGAAGATCGCGCGCCACACCTCATCACCGTAACCGACGTAGGGTGGCGCCTGTGACCCGCCTGCCCGACCCCTACATCCGGCCTCCTGGGGGATCGGCCCTGGTGGACACCTACGGTCGGGTCGCCCAGGACCTGCGCGTGTCGGTGACCGACCGCTGCTCGTTCCGGTGCACCTATTGCATGCCCGCCGAGGGTCTGCCCTGGATCCCTCAGGCCGAGATGCTCACTGACGACGAATTGCTGCGCCTTGTCGCGGTGTTCGTCTCAGCCGGAGTGACCCAGGTGCGATTGACCGGTGGGGAGCCGTTGTTGCGCCGCAGCATCGTTCATCTAATCGCTGGTATTGCCGATCTGCGGCCCCGCCCGTCGATCGCCATGACGACCAACGGGGCCGGGCTTGCGGGCGTCGCCTCAGGCCTCAAGGCCGCGGGCCTGGATCGAGTCAACGTCTCACTCGACACCATCGACACCGAGCAGTTCCTGGCGCTCACCCGCCGCGACCGGCTCACCGACGTCATCGAGGGCCTTGCTGCGGCCGCCGACGCGGGGCTGACCCCCGTCAAGGTCAACGCCGTGGCCATGCGTGGTGTCAACGACGACGCAGTTGTCGACCTGCTCGCCTGGTGCCTGGCGCGCGGTTATGAGTTGCGGTTCATCGAGCAGATGCCCCTGGATGCCCAACACGGCTGGGATCGCTCGATCATGGTGACCGCCGACGAGATCCGGGCCCGGCTGGCCACTCGCTTCACCCTGTCGCCGGTCTCGCGGGTCGATCGCGGCAGCGCGCCTGCGCAACGCTTTCTCGTCGACGGGGGACCGGCCACCGTGGGGATCATCGCCAGTGTCTCGGCGCCGTTCTGCTCGGCCTGCGATCGGGTGCGGCTCACCGCCGATGGTCAGGTGCGCAATTGCCTCTTCTCGCAGCGAGAGACCGACCTGCGTGGACCGCTGCGAGCGGGCGCGTCCGACGCCGACCTGCTGGCTCTGATCCGGGGTGAGATGTGGCGCAAGGGACCGGCGCACGGCATCGGGCGACCGGACTTCCACCAACCGGAACGTCCCATGTCGGCCATCGGGGGCTGACCGCGGGGCGCCGCCCTCCAGCCAGCCTGGCTCAGTGCCGGTAGACCTCGGGCCCGATGACAGGGCCGCTGGAAGGAGCGGACGCATGCAGACCGGCATACGACGTCTCGTATTTGTCGACCCCGGAGATGCGGCTACCCCACCTCGGGCCGACGGCGTTGGCGAGCACGACGGCGACGTACGGCAGGATCGTCGCCCCGGCCACGAACACCCACCGCAGCCACCCTTCGAACACGACCGCCAGCACGAAGCACACGATCCGGACGGCCATGGTGATGAGGTAGCGGCGCATCCGCATGTCGGTGTCCTGCGCGACAGACATCGGCGCGGAGGTCACCGTGTGGACCACCGTGGGCAGTTGCTGCTTACGGCCCAGCCTCACCCCTCAACCATACGTCCCGTATGCCGTGTTGTCGCCTGTCCGTGCGTCCCACGCCGGGCTACCGCGGGGTAACCGACTAGCGTTCCTCGAACACGCGGTCAGCACGAGCCCACGGCCAGTCACCACCACCGTTGAGGAGTCTCACGATGTCGGATCCAGCACCCGGACGCACCGTCCTGGTGACCGGCGGCAACCGAGGCATCGGCCTGGCCATCGCCCGGTCGTTCACGGCGGCCGGGGACCGGGTGGTCGTCACCACCCGGTCCGGCGAGGCCCCTGACGGCCTGCAGGCCGTGCCGTGCGAGGTGACCGACACGGCGTCCGTCGACGCCGCGTTCGCAGCCGCCGAGACGCTGCTCGGTGGACCGGTCGAGGTGCTGGTCGCCAACGCCGGCGTCACTCGTGACCAGCTGCTGCTGCGAATGAGTGACGAGGACTTCGACCAGGTCATCAACACCAACCTGGCCGGGGCGTTCCGTTGTGCGCGTCGGGCAAGCAAGGGGATGATCCGGCTCAAGCGCGGGCGGATGGTGTTCATCTCGAGTGTCGTCGGGCTCTACGGGTCACCGGGGCAGGGGAACTATGCCGCCAGCAAGGCCGGCCTGATAGGACTGGCCCGGTCGATCAGCCGCGAGCTCGGGGGCCGCAACATCACGGCCAACGTCGTTGCCCCTGGGTTCATCGACACCGACATGACGGCGGCTCTGCCCGAGGAGCGGCGCGCGGCATACCTGGAGAGCATCCCGGCAGGCCGGTTCGCCACCCCCGAAGAGGTCGCCGCAGTGGTGCGTTTCCTCGCGAGCCCGCAGGCGGCTTACGTCACGGGGGCGGTCGTCCCGGTCGACGGCGGCCTCGGCATGGGCCACTGACCACCCGCCGACCGGAAATCTGGACACGAAAGCGAGCCACCCGTGGGCCTGTTCGACGGAAAGACCCTCCTGATCACCGGAGTCCTCATGGACACCTCGATTGCCTTCCACGTCGCCAAATTGGCCCAGGAGCAAGGCGCATCGGTCATCCTCACGTCCTTCGGGCGGACCATGAAGATCACCCAGACCATCGCGCGACGCCTGCCGGTGACCCCGCCCGTTGTGGAGTTGGACGTGAGTAACCCCGAGCACCTGGACACCCTGGCCGAACGACTGCGCGAGCACACCGACCGGATCGACGGAGTGCTGCACTCGATCGGGTTCGCTCCGCAGGGCGCCTTCACCTTCCTCGACGCGACCTGGGAGGACGTGGCGACGGCCGTCCACGTGTCGGCCTATAGCCTCAAAGCCCTGGCTGTTGCGACGCGGCCGCTCATGCAGCCCGGCGGTTCGATCGTCGGGCTGACCTTCGACGCGCGCTATGCCTGGCCGGTATATGACTGGATGGGTGTCGCGAAGGCCGCTTTTGAGTCGACCAACCGTTACTGCGCCCGCGACCTAGGTCCCAAGGGCATCCGCTGCAACCTGGTCGCCGCCGGCCCGATCCGCACGACGGCCGCCAAATCCATCCCGGGCTTCGAGGTCTTCGAGGAGCAGTGGGACACCCGGGCGCCGCTGGGCTGGGACGTTACCGACCCGCTGCCAACGGCCAAGGCGTGCGTCGCGTTGCTCTCGGACTGGTTCCCGGCCACGACGGGTGAGATCGTCCACGTCGACGGCGGTGTGCACGCGATGGGCTGCTGAAGAGCCCGCCGCTAGGCTCGCCCGTCATGGAACCCGTGCGCGCCGACGAGGTGCGGATACTTGAAGGCCCTAATCTCTACGTCACCCGACCGGCGGTCAAAGTGAGCCTGGTGATGCCCGGTCTGCTGGGGATGGACGGGCATAAGGCGCTCGACTTCGGTCGACGCCTGGGGTTGCGCACGGCCCGGCCCGGCCGGCCGGGCACCGGACAGCGCCAACGGTTCCTCATGCGGGTCGTCGAGCACGTCGTGCGTCGAGTTGCAGCCGAGGCGGGGGTGCGGCGCCTGGCCGTTCGGACCCGCGCGGGACGGCATACGGAGGAGGTCGTCGTCGCCGTGCCGTGGCGACGACGAGGGCGGGCGGTCGCCCTCGGTGAGGAAATCGCGCCACTGTTGACCGCGTTGACTGAGCCGGGCGTGGACGTGGAGGCCCTCATCGCGGCGGCTGGAGCCACGGTCGCAGCGGCTCCGGTCGGGGCCCCGGCCGCCGTCGTCACCCCATCCGTGCCGGTCATCGCGATCACCGGGACCAACGGCAAGACGACGACCACCCGGATGGTGGCCCACATGGTCATGGCGGCTGGTCTGCGCACGGCCTGGAGTTCGACGGACGGCGTTGTCGTCATGGGCGACATGGTCCAGCCGGGGGACTACTCCGGTCCCGGTGGTGCGCGCGAGGTGCTCGGGACGCCGGGCCTGGAGCTGGGGATTCTCGAGACAGCTCGGGGCGGGATGCTCCTGAAGGGCATGGGGGTCAACCAGACCGACGTCACCGTGGTCACCAACGTCGCGGCTGATCACCTGGGGCTCAACGGTATCGACACCCTCGACCAGCTGGCTGAGGTCAAGGCGATTCCCACCCTCATCGTCAAACCGACCGGCTGGACCGTCCTCAACGGTGACGACCCTCGGGTCTGGGCCATGCGGCATCGGGCCCGCGGCCGGATCTGGGCGTTCTCCCTCGACCCCAACTCGCCGGCGCTACGCGAATCGCTCGCCGCCAGCGGACGAGGGATCACCGTCCTGGACGGCGAGATTGTCGTCTTGACCCCTGGACGTGATCCGGACCGGCTGATCAAGGTCGTCGACGTGCCGATGACCCTGGCCGGCTTGTCCAGGATTAACGTCGCCAACGTGCTGGGGGCCACTGCGGGCGGGTTGGCTCTGGGGCTGTCTCGGGCGTCCGTCGTCGAGGCGCTGCGCTCCTTCCGACCCGATCCGGTGCTCAACGCGGGCCGGTTCAACACCTACTCCGTGCCGCTCGCCGCCGGGGGGTCCGTCACCGTCGTCGTGGACATGGCGCACAACGAGGCGGGATTGGCGGCGCTCCTGGAGGTATGCCGCGGGCTTGCCGCCCCGGGTGGGCGAGTGCGGATGGGCATCGGTGGTACGGGAGACCGGCTGCCCGAGGCCAACGCGGCGCTCGGAGAGATCGCCGGACGTGGGGCTGACCAGGTGGTGCTGGCCCACAAGCTCAAGTACCTGCGCGGAATGACTCTCGGCCAGATGGACGCGCTGTTGCGCGAGGGGCTCGCTCGATCGGGGATGCCCGAGGTCGACGGCTACGAGAGCGAGATCGAGGCCCTGACTGCCCTGCTGGCCGATGCCGACGACGGCGACGTCATCGGGCTGATGTGCCACGACCAACGCGACCCGGTGGCCGAATTGCTCGCCGCGCGGGGTGGCACCGTCGACGAGCCGCGGACGATCCGACGCAAGGTCATCGCCTCGCGTGGCATGCACGAAGCCGAGGACGAGATCGCGGCGATCTGGGCACTGTCAGACAGTGAGGCCCGGGTGACGGCAGCTGGCCGGTTGGCCGCGGCCCACCCCGCGGACGCTCGGCTGGCCTACGAGTGGGCCTGCGCCATCGATGCCATGGGGGATCGCGGGCGGGCGGTCTCGATGTACCACAAGGCGCTCGACGCGGGTCTGCGGGAACCGCACCGACACCGGGCCCAACTGCAGGCCGCGGCGGCATACCGAGATCTCGGTCACCCGGAGATCGCCGTCGAGTTGCTTGACGTCGTCGGTGCGGGCTACCCCGGCAGCTCCGCCGTCGCCGCACTGCGAGCGTTGGTGCTGGTGGACACCGGGCAGGCGGCCGAGGCCGTCGCAGACCTCATCGACGCCCTCCTGGACCACGCTACGGACGACGACGCGGCGGCATACCGGATCGCCTTGCACCAGGCCGCTGCCCAAGTGCGCGAAGCGGCCCCGACCGCGCCGGAAGCGCCAACCGCCTGACTTCGGGGACAGCGCGCTTCAGCCCTCCGGCGGGACCGAAGAGTGGGACCCTGGCGCCCCGTTCACCGACGGGTGAGTCATGGCGAGGTCTTCCGCGGCAGCTCCGGCAGCGGCGCCTGACGCGGCAGCGGCGTCATGCAGCTCCCCGGGGTCCAGGTCAGGGTCGGCGACCCCGCCGCCGTGGGAGCCCGGCTGCGCCTGGCGAGTCATGTCCTCCAGCGCCGCAAACACCTCGGCGGACTTGTCGACGCACACCACGACGAGGTCACCGGGGTTGGCCCGGGCCATGATGTGCCCGACCGCCTGTAGCTCGTCTAGGACGATGTCGACCTGACGGCAGCGCACCCCGCCCTGCTGCATGGCGTCCAGGACACCTGCACGGATCAGTTCGGCGGCCTCACCCGGCCGGCGCCCACGCAACCGCGAGTCCTCCCGGACGACCAACACGTCGAAGTGCCGGGCTGCCACGGCCCCGAGCTCGCGCAGGTCGGAGTCGCGCCGGTCACCGGCCGACCCGATGGCGCCAATCCGGGAGACCCGGCCGAGATCGGCGCGGCCTTCGCGGGTTGCGGCATACCGATCGACGAAGTCCCCCAGCGCCCGCATGCCGGCGGCGTTGTGGCAGTAGTCAACGAACACCTCGACGTTGTGGACCTCGACGAGGTTGAGCCGCCCGGGGGAGAGGTAGTAGTTCGTCGTGAAGGTCCGCAGCCCTTGCCGGATGTCGTGCAGCGGCGCGCCGGCTGCGAACGCCGCGCCGGCTGCAGCCAGCGAGTTGGCCACATTGAAGCGAGCCGTGCCGCCGAAGGTCGAGGGCAGCAGATGCGTCCAGGCCAATTGCATGGCCCGGCGACCATGCTGGATCACGATCATGTCGCCTCGGTCGGTGGGCTCCAGATAGACGGCTCGGCCACCTCGCCGACAGTGCGCGTCGACGAGCTCGCGGATCTCGCTGCCGGGAGCGGCGAGGGTGAACCAGATGATTTCTCCGGAGCATCGCCGACGCATGGCACGCACGTGCGGGTCGTCGGCGTTGAGGACCGCAAACCCATTCTTGGGCACCGCCTCCACGACGACCGCCTTGACCGCGGCCAGCTCGGCGAGGGTGTTGATCCCGCGCAGCCCCAGGTGGTCGGGGGCCACGTTGGTGACGACCGCGACGTCGTTGCGGTCGTACCCGAGTCCTTCGCGCAGTATGCCGCCCCGCGCCACTTCCATGACCGCGAAGTCGACCCGGGGGTTCATCAAGACCATTCGGGCCGACTTCGGACCGGACGCGTCGGCCTTGATGACCAGGCGCTCGTCGATGACCACGCCGTCGGTCGAGGTCATCCCGACCTTGCGGCCCAAGCCCTTGAAGATGTGGGCGATCATGCGGGACGTGGTCGTCTTGCCGTTGGTTCCGGTCACGGCGATGATCGGCACCCGAGACGGAGCGCCGGGCGGGAAGAGCAGGTCGACGACCGGCTTGGCGATGAACTGCGGCACCCCGACTGTCGGGTGGGTGTGCATCCGGAATCCCGGAGCCGCGTTGACCTCGACGATAGCTCCGCCGGTCTCGCGGACCGGGGCGGCAATGTCGGGGCAGATGAAGTCGATCCCAGCGACGTCGAGGCCGACCATCCGGGCGGCCTCCTCCGCCACCTCAATGTTGTCGGGGTGGGCGTCGAACGTCCGGTCGATCGAGATCCCGCCTGTGGACATGTTGCCGGTTAACGCCAACCGCACCATGACCCCATCGGCCGGCACCGAGCTCAGACCGTAGCCCTGACCGTCGAGCACCTCGAGCGCGGCGGCATCGACCTTGATGCGAGTCAAGACCTTCTCGTGGCCCACGCCGCGGCGTGGGTCCGAGTTGGTGATATCGACCAGCTCCTTGACGGTGTGCTTGCCATCGCCGATGACGTGGGCGGGAACGCGCTCAGCGATGGCCTGCATCCGACCGCCGACGATGAGACAGCGGTAATCCCGGCCGGTCACAAAGGACTCGACGACCAGGACGCCGCTGCGTGACTGCTCCTTGGCGATGGCATAGGCCTTTTCGACCTCGTCGAGTGAGCGCAGGTTGAGGCAGACTCCCCGGCCATGGTTGCCATCCAACGGCTTGACGACGACGGGGAAGCCGATCTCCCGCGCGGCGTCCAGGACACCGCGCAGGGTGCGAACCGCGTGTTGCTTCGGCGTCGGGAGGCCGGCGGCCGAGAGGAGCTTCCCGGTGAGGTCCTTGTCGCTGGCGATGTCGACGGCCAGCGCCCCAGTGCGAGAGGTCATCGTCGCGCGGATCCGCTGGGCGTGGACGCCCTGTCCGAGTTGGACCAGTGAGGCGGAGTTGAGCCGGATCCATGGGATGTCGCGGCTCACCGCCTCCTCGATGATCGCGGCCGTCGACGGCCCGAATGCGGCCCGATCGGCTTTGCGCAGGAAACCGTCGAGCTCCTCGGCGAAATCGAAATCCTCCTGCGCCTGCACGAGGTGGTTGACAAGTCGAACCGCGAGCTGACCGGCCGCCAGACCGACCGTCTCATCGACGTAGCCAAAGACAACGTTGTAGACGCCCGGGCGCCCCTTGACCATCCGGGTCTTCCCACGGCGCAGGTCATGCCCCGCCGCCGTCTGCAGTTCGAGGGCGACGTGCTCCGCCACATGGCCCAGCCAGGTCCCGTCCTCGAGCCGCTCGATGAACCCGCCCGCGCGCCCCACCGAGCAGGTATGCCGTCGCAGCCCCGGCAACAGCTCGACCAGGGCCGGCGTGAACCCCTCGATCGAGTCGCTCGGGTAGCCCTCCAGGACCCCGAGATCCACCACCAGGTGGATGGCCGGCTCGTAGGACCAGATGTTGGGACCCCGATAGACCCTTGTCTCGAGGATGCGCAGGTCCGGGGCGATGGGGCCGGTCGGGGTGGGGTGGTCCTTCGCCATTCGAGCTCCTAGCCGGGAGTGGGGAGGATCACACGTTAGCGGTCAGGCGGACGGTGGCACAGTCGCATGGGCCGGGAGCATCGGCGCCCGGTCTTTGGCAGCGACAACGGCGACCTCGATGTCCGGGTGACGCTCGACGAACCGGACGAGTGACACAGAGTCCAGATCGAACGTCGCACCGGCCGGCAACGTGTGGACTGTGGCTCCGGACACCAGCAGCGGAGCGCCACGGCGTGCCTCGGGAGCGTCCGTGACGGCCTCCCTTGCGTCAAGGACGAAGACCGCGCCAGCGCCGACCACGGACAGCAGCCGTTCGTCGCGCACTTCGGCGGCGGTGTTCTCGTCGATGCCGATCCCGAGCAGACTTGGGGAGATCGCAACGATCGAGAGCAACCGTCCATAACGGCCACGTTGGTCGAAGTGCTGGTCGACGACCACGCCCGTGATGAGACCGAGTCCGGCCGAGAGCTGGCTGGAGCGCTGGCGAGGGGTGATCCCCTCGTCGCCGAGGGAGATCATGAACTGGCTCATAATCGAGGCGCCCGCCGACGTGCCGGCGATGACCGCCCCGCGCTGATAAGCCCGGTGGATTGCGTCCCCGACCGGCGTGCCGACGATGTTCTGGCTGAGCTTGAGTTGGCTGCCGCCGGTCATGAAGACGCCGGTGGCGGCGTCGATCGTCGCGACGAAGTCGGGGGAGGACGCGGCTGCTCGGGTCGGTGGGTGGACGATCTGGACGTCGGGGCCGGCCTTGAGCCTGGCGAACACCGTCCGATAGAGCGCGGCCGCCTCAGTAGAAAACGACGACGCGGTCGGGATAACCACGATCCGGGACGACCGCCCCCCAGCCAGGCGCACGAACCGGCGCAGGACCACCGACCGTCCCAGCTTGTCCTCGGCGCCGCCGATGATCAGCAGGGTGCGTCGCACCGGCCGGGCGTTCAGTGGCATACCGGCCCCCTCGGTGGGGCCCGCAGTGGAAAGCACCGTCACACCCTAGTCGCCTCGCCTGCAGCGGTGAGCACAGGCGCGGGCGTCGGCGAGCCCGCTTCGGCGTCGGCGTCCTCGACGTCCTCACGGGTGATGCCCAGCAGGAATAGCACCGCGTCGAGATAGGGCACGTTAACGGTGGCGTCAGCGCGTTCGCGGACGAGCGGCTTGGCGTTGAAGGCGATTCCCAACCCGGCCGCCGCGAGCATGTCCAGGTCGTTGGCGCCGTCGCCGATCGCGACCGTCCGCGACAACGGCAACCCGGCCTCCGTGGCGAACCGCCGCAGCGCGGCCGCCTTGCCAGCCCGATCGACGATCGGACCCTGCACTCGACCGGTCAGCCGCCCGTCGACCACCTCAAGGCGGTTGGCCAGCACGTGATCGATGTCCAGCTCCGCCGCAACCGGCCCGACGATCTCGAGGAACCCGCCCGACACCAGGGCGACCGTGTCGCCGAGGCGCTTGAGCGTCCGCACCAGCGTCCGAGCTCCCGGCGTGAGGACGATCTCGTCGCGGACCTCGTCGAGGACCGAAACCGGCAGCCCCTGCAACAACGCGACGCGCGCGCGCAACGACTCGGCGAAGTCGATCTCGCCGCGCATTGCCCGCTCCGTGACAGCGGCGACTTCTGCCTCGCACGCGGCGTGCGCGGCAATGAGCTCGATGACCTCCTGCTGGATAAAGGTCGAGTCGACGTCCATGACGACCAGCCGCGAGCCGATCCGGGCCAGACCGGCGGGCGCGACCGCGATGTCCACGCGTTCGGTCGCCGCCACAGCGGCAAGCTCGCTCCGCAGCCGCGGCACATCAGCCCCCGAGACATCCAGCTCGATCGTCGTCACCGGATAGCTCGACAGGCGTCGGATCCGGTCGATGTTGGCTCCATGCGCGGCGATCCGGGCGGTTACTGCCGCCAGTCCGCGGGCCGTGAGTGGTTGGCCTAGGGCAACGACATGGGCTCGGCCGTCGCGCCGGGTGTTGGAGTCGCCGCGGCCGGTTCTCGTTCGGGTGCGCATGCCCAGACGATGGCCGACCGCGTGGGCCAGGCTGGTCAGCTGTTCGGGGTCGGCGCCGCCGAGCAGGACCGAGAGGGTGAGGTGATCGCGAACCACCATCTGCTCCAGGTCCAGCACGTGCGCCCCGGCGTCGGCAACCGCAGCGAGCACGGCATACGTGACGCCGGGTCGGTCCTCACCCGAAAGGGTGACGCGCAGGGTCGGGGGGGCGGTTCCGGTCACGCCCACCAGGCTAGAGCGTCGCCGGTATGCTGACCGCGCCCCGTCCGTGGGAACGCTCGGCCCGGCTCAGGCGTCGGGGGAAAGCATCTCGTGGAGCAGGTTGAGGTCGTGGATGTCGACCGAGCGCAACGGATAGCCCGCATGGGCCTGGGCCTGCAGAGTCAGGGAGGCGCATCGGACGGTGCGCCCACCGATCAGGCCGCCGACGATCGAGCCCTCCGGGTAGCGGTAGCGACCACCATCTCGGGCGGCCTGCCACCACCCGCCCGACCCGTCGGGATGCACGGGATGGACGTCGATGATCTGTATGCCGTCATCCAGCTCCACGCGCACCGGCAGCCAGTCGGTCGTCACGACAAAGCCCCTGCCCTGCAGCGCGTCGAGCACCTGGGCCAACCGGTCGGCCAGCACCATGACATCCAGGTCGCGGTGGACGCGGGTCTGACGCTCGACGAGGGCATCGACGCCCCACCCACCGGCGATCCACGGCTGCGCGCCCACCGACGCCAACAGGTCGAGCAGGGCCACGACCTCCATGTCCGACACCGCCATCTCAGGCGGTCCCTGTCCTCGGGGCGGACGCCGGTTCACAGTTGACCTCGTCGCGCCAGGCCAGGACGTCGCGGATCGGGCCAAGGTCGTAGGGAGGAGTGGTCAGGCTCAGCGTGAGCAGCCGGGTCCCGATGTCAAACAACTGCTGAGCCTGGGCGGCATAGTCCAGCGACGAGTCCTCGGGCAACCGGGCCGGGGTGAACGCTACGCCCGCCGACCGCTCGATGGCTAAGGGGTCCCGCCCGCGTGCCGCGCACCAGTCGTCGAGCACGAGATGCTTGTGGCAGATCGTCTCGGGTTCGCCGAACCCATGCCAGATATCGGCATGCTCCGCCGTGATCCGCAGCGTCTTGCGCTCACCGCCACCACCAATGAGCACCGGGATCGGGCGGGTCGGCCCCGGATTGAGCCGCCTCCAGCGCTCCTTGAGCACCGGGAGGTCCCGAGCCAGGGCGTCCAACCGCGAGCCGGCCGTCCCGAAGTCGTACCCGTAGCCGACATAGTCCCGCTCGAACCACCCGGCTCCGATCCCCAACACCAAGCGGCCGGCACTGATGTGATCGACCGTCCGGGACATGTCGGCGAGCAACTGGGGATTGCGATAGGACATCGCCGACACCAACACCCCGAGCTCGACCCGTTCGGTCGCCTCGGCCCACGCCGACAACAGCGTCCATGCCTCGAAGTGCATCCCGTCCGGGTCGCCGGACAGTGGGAAGAAGTGGTCCCAGGTCAGCACGAGGTCGACGCCCAGCTCCTCCATGGCTAGGCAGGTGTCGCGCAGCGCGGCATACGGGGCATGTTGGGGGGCGACCTGGACGGCCACTCGCGCGGGCCGTGGGTCACCCACGGACGCCGGTATGCCGTCGCGACGCTGCCCGTGCGGTTGAGAGCTCACCCGCGCAGGTTAGCCCGCTCTCACAGGGGCACCTTCTGGCCCTTGCCGATGACGGTGATGCCGCCTTCGGTGACGTAGAACCCACGAGAACGGTCGTGTTCGTGGTCGACACCGATCCGGCAATACTCCGGTATGTAGACACCCTTGTCGATGATGGCCCGGCGGATGACGGCATACCGGCCGACCTCGACATCATCGAGCAGGACGCTGTCGGCGATCGTGGCGTAGCTGTGGACGCGGACTTTTGCGGACAGTACGGAGTGGTTGACCTGGGCACCGCTGACGACGACGCCGGGGGAGACCATCGAGGACAGCGCCTCACCGACCCGGTCCCCCGACCCGTGGACGAACTTCGCCGGCGGCAGCGGGGCCATCGTCGTGTAGATCGGCCAGTCGTAGTTGTACAGGTTGAAGATCGGGTGGACCGAGATGAGGTCCATATGGGCGTCGTAGTAGGAGTCCATCGTCCCCACGTCGCGCCAGTAGCCGCGATCGCGTTCGGTCGCGCCCGGGACGTCGTTGTCCTTGAAGTCGTAGACGTAGGCGTCGGACTCCTTGACGAAGCGCGGCACGATGTCCCCGCCCATGTCGTGCTTGCTGCCCTCGAGGTCGTGGTCCTCGGTGACGGCCTCGACGAGCTTGCTGGCGGTGAAGACGTAGTTGCCCATCGAAGCGAGCACCTCGTGCGGTGCATCGGGCAGCCCCACTGGGTCGGTGGGCTTTTCGCGGAAGGCGCCGATCTTGCGGGTGTCGGTGGGATCAACCTCGATGACCCCAAACTGGTCGGCCAGTCCGATCGGCTGGCGGATCGCGGCCACAGTAAGCCCGGCGCCGGTCTCGATGTGCTGCTGGACCATCTGGGAGAAGTCCATCCGGTAGACGTGGTCCGCGCCCACCACGACCACAATCTCCGGCCGCTCGTCGTCAAGCAGGTTGAGACTCTGGAAGATCGCATCGGCACTGCCGAGGTACCAGTTCTTGTCGACCCGCTGCTGGGCCGGCACCGGTGCGACGTAGTTGCCGAGCATGGTCGACATGCGCCACGTCTTGGTGACGTGCTTGTCGAGGCTGTGCGACTTGTACTGCGTCAGCACGACCACCTTGAGATAGCCCGAGTTGACGACGTTCGATAGCGCGAAGTCGATCAATCGGTAGATCCCGCCGAAGGGGACCGCTGGCTTGGCCCGGTCGCGCGTCAGCGGCATGAGCCGCTTACCCTCTCCACCCGCTAGGACGATCGCCAGAACCTTGGAGTTTGCGCCTCTGCGTGCCATGGGATCACCCTAGAGCTCGGCCCCTTTCGAGGGCAGGCCTATCCATGTCAGGAATGCCACTGTCTCGGCGAACTTCCGGTGACTACGGTTGACCCATGCGCGTCGACATCATCAGCAAGGAATACCCACCGGCCATCTACGGCGGCGCTGGGGTGCACGTGGCCGAACTTGTCAGGGCGCTGCGCGCCCGCGGCGACGTCGATGTCCAGGTGCGTTGCTTCGGCGTGCCACGGGACGAAGCCGGCACCACGGCATACCCGGATCTGCCCGAACTCGCTTCTGCCAACGCGGCATTGCAGACGTTCGGTGTCGACATCACCATCGCTGCAGACTGTCAAGGCGCTGACCTGGTCCACTCGCACACGTGGTACGCCAACCTCGCCGGACACGTGGGCGGCCTGCTCGCCGGAGCGCCCCACGTCATCACGGCGCACAGCCTGGAACCGATGCGTCCCTGGAAGGCTGAGCAACTCGGCGGCGGCTACCGGGTGAGCTCGTTCGCCGAGCGCACGGCATACGAGGGAGCGGCCGCGGTCATCGCGGTCAGCGCGGGGATGCGCGCGGACATCCTGCGCAGCTACCCCTCACTCGACCCCGCCAAGGTGCCCGTCGTGCACAATGGAATTGACTCGCAGCTGTGGCAGCCGATCCGAGACGAGGACGTGTGCCGCAAGCACGGGATGGACCCGGACCGCCCTGCCGTCACCTTCGTCGGTCGGATCACCCGGCAGAAAGGTCTGCCCTACCTCATGCGCGCAGCCGCACGGCTGCCCGAGGATGTCCAAGTGGTGCTGTGCGCCGGCGCCCCCGACACCCCAGAGATCAAGGCCGAGGTCGAGGGCCTGCTGGCGGACCTGCGCGCCCAACGGGACGGGGTGGTGTGGATCCCCGAGATGCTGCCACGCCGCGAGGTGGTCGCGCTGCTCACCGCCTCGACGGTCTTTGCCTGCCCGTCGGTCTACGAGCCCTTGGGCATCGTCAACCTCGAGGCGATGGCCTGCGAGCTGCCGGTCGTCGCGACAGCCACCGGCGGCATCCCTGAGGTGGTCATGCACGGCGAGACCGGCTGGCTGGTGCCGATCGAGCAGGTCCAGGACGGCACGGGCACACCTGTCGACCCGGAGAAGTTCGTCAGCGACCTGGCCGTCGCCCTCACCGACGCGGTGTGCGACCGCGAACGGGCTCGAACCATGGGCTTGGCCGGGCGCACGCGCGCCGTTGACCACTTCTCGTGGGAGTCGATCGGCGACAAGACGATGGCGGTTTACCAGGACGTCCTCGACCGCGCCTGAGCCGAACCTGAACCGGACCTGAGCCGAGCCGATGCCCGGCTCGCAGGCGTCACGCCGTCAGGCGGGTCGCCAGCCGGCGATCGTCATCGCCAAGACGTTCGTCGCGCCGACCAGAGCGGCCTCGGCCTCCACCAGCAGCGCCCGTAAGGTCGCCGTCCGCACCGCCGACGTCGTGGCATCGAGCGCCGCGCCGCGCCCCTCGACCTCGAGTCCGCTGAGGGCAAGTGCCCTGACCTCGACGGCCCGGTCGAGCAGATGCAGCGGGCGCGGGGGCAGACCCGAAGGCAGACCGGGCACGTTCGCGCGCGGCGGCGGATTGGCCTCACCACTGCGCCACGGTATGCCGCCCACCGTCACCAGTCGATTGGTGGCCTCCTGGACTGCCTCCGTCAGCCGACGGCTCAGGTCGCGGATGTCGGTCGCCTCGGCCACATGGCGTGGGACCGGCTCGGCGTCGTATGCCGTCCACTCCACCAGTAGCCCCGGGTCACCGTCCGGACCGAACGGGGTCAGCCTCGGCACCAGAAGTCCCCCCACCGTCGGCGCGTATGCCGCCTGCCCCGCCTCAGCCGCCTCGGCGAGCGTGAGTCGGTCGGTGCGCGGCATACCGACGAGGGCGCCCGGACGTGGGAGGGCGAGGAAGACCGCGCTCTCGCCGTAGGTCTGCCAGTCGCGCAAGGTCTCATCGAGCGGTCCGCCGCAGTCGGTGACAGCGCCGGCGTGGGACTTGTGGAAGACGTCTTCGACCTCGTCGTTGCCCGCCATCCAGCGCGTGGCCCACATGGCGACGCGCACGGACAGCGGGAGCGCGAGCACCGGCATACCTTAACGAAGCGGGCCGACACGCTCGTCGGCGCCGGGTCGCCGCAGGCCCCCGGGCTAGGGTGGGTGCCCATGAGCGATGTCCTCGCCTTCGCGGGCGTCAGCGTGGTGCGCGGGAACAACCGCCTCCTCGATGACCTCACGTGGGAGGTCGAGGAGGGTGAACGTTGGGTCGTGCTGGGCCCCAACGGAGCCGGAAAGACGACCCTGTTGCAAATCGCAGCAGCCCGGATGCACCCGACGACCGGGGTGGTCGGCATCCTCGGTGAGGTGCTGGGGACCATCGACGTTTTCGAGCTCCGCCCGCGGGTGGGCCTGGCGAGTGCTGCGATCGCCGAGCGCATCCCCGGGGGTGAGACGGTCGGCAACGTCGTCGTGACGGCGTCCTACGGCATCATCGGCCGCTGGCGGGAGAGCTACGACCGGCAGGACTACGTGCGGGCAATGAGCCTGCTCGATGCACTCGGCGCCGCCCACCTGGCTGATCGGCGTTACGGGACCCTGTCCGAAGGAGAACGCAAGCGAGTCCAGATCGCCCGCGCCCTGATGACCGACCCCGAGCTCATGCTGCTCGATGAGCCGGCCGCCGGACTCGACTTAGGCGGCCGCGAGGACTTGGTGGCCAGGCTTGGGGTATTGGCCGAGGACACCGAGGCCCCGGCGATGGTGTTGGTCACCCATCATGTCGAGGAGATTCCGCCCGGCTTCACCGACGTGCTGCTGCTGCGCGACGGGCGCATCGTCGCGGCAGGCCCGTTGCCCATCACCCTGACCTCCGCGAATCTGTCGGCGACGTTCGGGCTTGCGCTCGTCGTCGAACGGCATGGCAACCGCTGGAGTGCCCGCGCGGACGCCTCACTGCCACCGCCTGGATCGACCGCCGCGGTGCACGCCCAGGTATAAGGAACCCCCCGACGCGTCCGCACGTCGTAGGGTGAAGGAGCCAGTCGAGGTGATCGGCTCCGTAGAGAGGTGATGTGGTGTTCCAAGACTCTGGATGGTTGATCTGGGTCGGGATTGCCCTCACCCTCGGGGCCATCGAAGCGGCCACCGTGGACTTCATCTTCCTCATGCTCGCCGGTGGCGCGCTGGCGGGAGCCACGGCCGCAGCCTTCGGTGCGGACTTCACCGTTCAGGCCGTTGTTGCGGCGGTGGCCTCGGTCGCCCTGCTGGTCGGCGTGCGGCCGTGGGTCAAGCGGCGCTTCACGACCCGGACTGAACGCCCCGCCCTCGGTGTCGCTGGGAACGTGGGGCGAACGGCATACGTCGTCGAGACAGTCACCCACGCGGGCGGCCGGATCAACCTCTCGGGTGAGGTCTGGTCGGCCCGGTCCACCGGAGGTGATGCGCTCCTGCCCGGAGATCGCGTCGAGGTGGTCGCCATCGACGGCGCGACCGCCGTTGTCGCTCCACAGTCCCTTCCGCCCGAACCCCTGCCCTGACGCGGCATACCTCTCGCTCGGACGTCCTGCGGGCGAGCACCCGATCCATCTCTACAACGGAGGAACCATGCCTGGAACCGTGACCCTGGTGGTCCTGGTCCTGCTGCTCATCTTCGCGGCGACCGTTGTCGCCCGCACCATCCGGATCGTGCCGCAGCAGACGGCGGTGATCATCGAGCGGCTCGGGTCCTATTCACGAACCCTCGACGACGGCATGCACATCCTCGTGCCGTTCATCGACAAGCCGCGAGCGACTATCGATCTGCGTGAACAGGTCGTCACCTTCCCGCCCCAGCCGGTCATCACCAGCGACAACCTTGTCGTTTCGATCGATACGGTCATCTACTACACGGTGACCGACGCCAAGTCGGCGGTCTACGAGATCGCGAACTTCATCCAGGGCATCGAGCAACTCACCGTGACCACCCTGCGTAACGTCATCGGTTCGCTTGACCTGGAGCAGACCCTCACCTCCCGCGACCAGATCAACGGCCAACTGCGTGGCGTTCTCGACACCGAGACAGGTCGCTGGGGCATCCGGGTCAACCGGGTCGAGCTCAAGGCCATTGACCCGCCGCACTCGGTGCAGGATTCGATGGAGAAGCAGATGCGCGCCGAGCGGGACAAGCGAGCCGCAGTGCTCACGGCCGAGGGTGTCAAGCAGTCGGCGATCCTTACTGCCCAGGGCGAGAAGGAGGCCCAGATCCTGCGGGCCGAGGGTTCGGCACAGGCGCGGGTCCTCGAGGCCCAGGGCCAGGCCCAGGCGATCCAGCAGGTCTTCGACGCCATCCATCGCGGCAAGCCCACCCAGCGGCTGCTGGCATATCAGTACCTTCAGGTGCTGCCGCAATTGGCTCGTGGTGACGCGAACAAGATGTGGATCATCCCGTCGGAACTCACCGATGCGTTGCGTGGCGTGTCGTCGGCCCTCGGCGGCTCCGCCAGCGGGGGAAGTGGCGGCGGCGGGCTGGACGAGGAGTGGGTCGAGCCGGCTCCGGCGCCCGCCGCGGCCCCGCCGATCCAGCGGGCCCGCGAGTTCGGCGAGCCCGAAGTCATCGGCGACGCTCAGCCGCACTGACCCACGCTGCTCTAGCCGTTGTCCTAGGCCCCGTGGTCGGCGACTCGGCGGTGAGGGCGCCACCCGCTGTTTGCGATGTCGCGGGTCGTTCACCCACGAGCCGACGCGGCATCCGCGAACAGCACTAGGCGGCCGGGCCTGAGTCGAACCACGGGTCTGCCTCTGGCGCAGCCTCGTGCCGATCAGGGTGATCGGCGTGACCGGCGTGACCGGGGTGATCAGCGTGACCGGGGTGTCCGGCTGACTGGGCATCGGTCGGTTCATCCCGGTCTGTCCAGGGGTCCATTCGCGGCGATGTCCTCCCATTCTGTGGCGGGTCGCTCCGTTGTGAGTCGGCGGCTGGTGCGTCGCCGGGTGGTGGAAGCCCGGCGCGATGTCGGTCGTAGCTCCCGGGGATGAGGTCCCAGGTCACGGCCACCGAGTCAACGCAGCCGAAGAGGTGGTCGCGGTGGACCACGCTGTGATGTCGCCCGCACAGCAGCGCCAGGTTGTCGGTCCGGGTCTCGCCGCCGTCGGCCCAGTGGATCAGATGGTGGGCGTCACACCAGTGGGCCGGGGTGGTGCAGCCAGGGAAACTGCAGCTGCGGTCGCGCCACCAGAGAGCGGCGAGTTGCCCGGGCGTGGCCAGGCGAGTCGTCCGGCCGAGCTCGAGGATTTCCCCGTCGCCACCCAGGACGACGGGGATGACCGACGCGTCGCAGGCGAGTCGACGCACGGTCTCAGGGGCGATGAGCGTGCCGCCCTGCGCGGAGCCGAGGACCGTGGCGGCACCGGTGCGGGCCACCAGGTCGGCGTAGCTCATCGTGACCATGAGAGTGGTCTTGACCCCCGAAGGAGGCCGGTCGCCCGCGCTGGTCGCGCGGCGGCATACCTCGACAAGGGCCTGGCCGCGACGCAGCTGAACGCTACGGCGGTCGCGTTCACCGTCGGGGCCAGGCACGGGCGCGGACAGCGGCCCGATCGCGGCCTCCAACGCGGCCGCACCGGCAGGGTCGAGGACTAGGTGGTAGGTGAGGGACCCAAGCTCGTCAGCCGACGGGCGGGAGAGCGAGACGAGTCGTTCGGCGGTGTCTGCGTCGGCTTGGAACTCCCCGTCAGCCCCGTGAGCCGCCAGCAGCGCCGGGCGCAGGGAGCGCACCCCACGCGAGCCATCGGCGACGCCTATGTCCAGCAGGCCCTGGAGCACGGTCGGTGCCGCATCCTCGCGAAGCCGCGGCTTCAACCGCGCGAACTCGCTGAGCACGGTGAGCGCGACCGGCACGCTGACCGAACCGCTGACGGCTGCCGCCCGGACAGTCGCCACCTCCGGGCGGGCGCTGTCGTGGACCAGCCGGGCGACCTGCCCAGCGCCGCTGCCCGCAGCCAACGTCGGCGCATAAGTGGCGACCCAGCCCGGCATCGACCCGGCCTGGGAGGCGGCGATCTCGCCACGCGACTCGGCCTCCGCCACGACCGCAACCCGGGCACCACCAGCCGAAGCAGCCAGGGCGTCGAGCTCACCCAACACGTCACCGAGCTCGGCGCCCTGGACCTGCCAGAGCAGGGCCACCAGGTCGGCGACCGCGGCCGTCCCGGCCGCGATCGCAGCGCGGCATGAGGCCGAGTCGCGAGTCGCTCCGGTGATCTCCATGACCCCGACGCTAACAGCGACCACCGACAGACCCCCTACCCCAAAAGGGTTGTCCAACAACGCAATACATCACGGTCAGCTAACAATTCGAACCCCGGGAGCTGCCGGGTGTGAGGCCCTCGGGCCACGCCGGGCAGGTGTCGTTTGTTGACGTGGCAGTTGCGTCGGTTTCCTGGCAGATGTTCTTGCCAGGAAACCGCTGTAACTGCCACTGGACATCGGTCCTAAGGTGAACCCGTGTCCGCACTCGACGCTCTCCTCATCCTGCTGGCCGGCGTCGGCGCTGGAACGATCAACTCGATCGTGGGGTCCGGAACGCTGATCACGTTCCCAACCTTGCTCTTCCTCGGCTACCCACCGCTCATGGCCAACGTCAGCAACAACATCGGGATGGTCGCGGGTGGCGCCAGCGCCTCCTGGGGATACCGCAAGGAGCTCACCGGCCAGGGCGGGGCGTTGCGCCGGCTCATGCCGATGTCGCTGCTCGGCGCAGTCCTCGGCGCCACCCTGCTGCTGACCTTGCCGGCCGCCGCCTTCAAGGCCATCGTTCCGGTGCTCATCCTGTTGGCACTGGTTCTGGTCGTCTTCGGACCTCGACTGCAGCGCGCGGCAGCGGCACGGCATACGGGAGAGGCGGGGGGTATGCCGCCCTGGCGCACCCGCGCGCTGGCGGCCGGGGTGTTCGTGGGCGGGGTCTACGGCGGCTACTTCGGGGCTGCTCAGGGCGTCCTGCTCATGGGGTTGTTCTCGGCGTTGAGCAGCGAGCCGATCCAACGGCTCACGGGTTTCAAGAATGTCCTCGTGACCATCGTCAACACCGTGGCTGCGATCGGGTTCTTGCTGTTCGCCAGGGAACACGTGCACTGGGGGGCGGTGCTGTTCGTCGCCATTGGGACGTTCATCGGCGGCTGGCTCGGGGCAGCGATTGGGCGGAGGCTGCCGGGGGTGGTGTTGCGGTCGATCATCGTCGTCGTGGGTGTGTTGGCCATTGTCAAGATGGTGTGGTTCGCGTGACCGACGGCGCAACGACGGGGGGGAGCGCCCCGGCGAATGCCCACGCGGGGGCCACGGCATCGGTCTCCCTCCCGACCGGAGTGGACTGGATCACCGACCCGAGTGACCCTCGGCTGGCCGACTACGTATCCCTCACCGATGTGGCCCTGCGGCGGCGAACCGAACCCGAGCGCGGGCTCTACGTCGCCGAGTCCGAGAAGGTGATCCGCCGTGCGCTCGCTGCCGGGCACCGACCACGGTCGTTCCTCATGGCCGCCCGCTGGCTCACCGACCTCGCCGACGTCGTCACGCAGGCGCGGGAGGACGGCATACCCGTGTATGCCGGTGACCACGACGTCATCGAGACGCTGACCGGCTTCCACTTGCACCGGGGGGCGCTAGCGGCGATGCAGCGGCCGGTGTTGCCGCCGGTCGGGGAGTTGCTCGCGGGAGCCCGGCGGGTGCTCGTCCTCGAGGACATCGTCGACCATACGAACGTCGGGGCCTGCTTCAGGAGCGCCGCTGCGCTCGGTGTCGACGCGGTCCTCGTGACGCCGAGATGTGCTGACCCGCTCTATCGCCGCTCGGTCCGGGTGTCGATGGGGACCGTGTTCCAGGTGCCGTGGACCCGGATCGAGCCGTGGCCGCGCGGCGGGGCCGAGGCGTTGCGAGAGCACGGCTTCACGGTGGCGGCGTTCGCGCTCACCGATGAAGCGGTGACCTTGGACGCCTTGGCGGCCGATCCACCCGAGCGGCTCGCGCTCGTCCTGGGCACCGAGGGGGACGGGCTGACGCGGCATACCATCGCGGCGGCCGATCTCTCGGTACGGATCCCCATGTCCGGCGGGGTGGACTCGCTCAACGTCGCGGCAGCCTGCGCGGTCGCTTTGTGGGCGCTGCGCCCGGGCGGTTCGGTGCCGGGAAGTGCCGCGACTGTGTGAGGATGCTCGCCGTGAGCACCCCCACCAAGACCGTCGATCTCATCGGCGCACCCACCGACGTCGGCGCGGCACACCGCGGTGCCTCGATGGGCCCGGAGGCCATGCGCGTGGCCGGCATCCAGCAGACCCTGACCCAGTTCGGCGTCCACGTCAACGACCTCGGCAACCTCGCCGGGCCGCCGAACCCGTGGCTGCCGCCGGTGGACGGTTACCGGCATCTGCCGGAGGTGCGGGCGTGGAATCAGGCCGTGCACGATGCGGTGTATGAGTCGCTGGGTGCCGGGCGGCTGCCGATCCTGCTCGGGGGTGACCACTGCCTGGCCATCGGGTCAATCAGCGCCGTGGCACGACACTGCCGCGAGCAGGGCCTGACGCTGCGGGTGCTGTGGCTCGACGCGCATGCGGACTTCAACACGATGGGCACCACCCCGACCGGGAACATCCACGGTATGCCGGTCGCGATCCTGCGCGGCAAGGGCCCGGCCGAGCTGACCTCCATCGGCGGTCGGACGCCAGCGATCGACCCGGGGACGGTGCGCCAGATCGGCATTCGCAGCGTCGACATCGACGAGAAGCGGCTCGTGCATGAGGACGGCATGGAGGTCTACGACATGCGCAACATCGACGAGCACGGGATGCGCAAGGTCATGCGCAAGGCGTTGGAGGGCGTCGGCGAGGGGACCCACCTGCACGTGAGCTTCGACGTCGACTTCCTCGACCCGGCGATCGCTCCGGGCGTCGGGACGACCGTGCAGGGCGGGCCGACCTACCGGGAGGCGCAGCTGGTCATGGAGATGATCGCCGACTCGGGGCGCTTGGGGTCGCTGGACGTCATGGAGCTCAACCCGGCCAAGGACCACGCCAACCGGACCGCCGAGGTGGCTACGGACCTCATCGACTCGATGTTCGGCAAGAGCACCTTGCTGCGGCTCAAGGGCACCCCGGCCGGCTGACTCCCTGTCCAGTCAGCGCAGGACGGCGACCGTCTGCCGGGCGATCTCCAACTCCTCGTTGGTGGGGACGACCCAGGCGGGCACGGCGCTGTCCTGCGTCGTCACCACTCGTTCGGCCGGGCCCTCCTCGTTGCGACCCGGGTCCACCCGCATCCCTAGCAGCCCAAGCCGGTTGAGCACCGCAGCGCGCAACGTGGGGGAGTGCTCGCCGATGCCCGCCGTGAAGGCGAGGCCGTCCAGCCGGCCGAGGGCGACGGCATACGCCCCGACGTACTTCGCGATGCGGTAGGCGACGATGTCCAGCGCGAGGACGGCGTCGGGGTCGCCCGCCTCGACAAGCCCCACGACCTCGCGGAAGTCGTTGGTGCCGGTCAGCCCGCGCAGCCCGCTGTCGGCGTTGAGCGCGCGGTCGTAATCCTCGATCGAGACGCCCTGACGGGCGAAGTGGCTCGGCAGGGCCGGGTCGAGGTCGCCCGGCCTGGTCCCCATGACCAGACCCTCCAGCGGGCTCAGGCCCATCGAGGTGTCGATGCAGGCACCGCCGGCGACAGCAGCCGCGCTGGCTCCGTTGCCCAGGTGCAGGACGACGACGTTGGTCTCGCCGGGGGAGCGCTCCAGCAGCGTCGCCAGCCGGCGGGAGACGTAGGCGTGCGACGTGCCGTGGAAGCCGTAGCGGCGCACCCGGTGCCGTTCGCGCCACTCGCGGGGCACGGCATACGTGAAGGCGTGCGGGGGCAGGGTCTGGTGGAACGCGGTGTCGAACACGGCCACCTGCGCGGTCGTGGGGAAGGCGGCGCGCGCGGCCTGGATCCCGGCGAGGTTGGCCGGGTTGTGCAGCGGAGCCAACGGCACGAGGTCCTCGACGGCATCGATGACCGCGTCGTCGATGACCACAGGGGAGCGGAAGCGATCGCCGCCGTGGACGACCCGGTGGCCCACGGCATACAGGGCTCGCGCGTCGAGGGCGGGGCCGTGGGTGGCGAACGCGACGAGGACGACCCGCATCGCGGCGGCATGGTCGGCGGCGTCGACTTCGCGGGTGGTCGCCTGGCCCGAGACGGTATGCCGTGCAACGGCTCTCGCATCCGGCTCACCGATGCGTTCCACGAGTCCGGACGCGGAAACGGCGCCGGTGTCGGCGTCGACGAGCTGGTACTTGAGCGAGGAAGAACCAGCGTTGAAGACCAGGACGAGGGCAACGGAGCTCATCGGCCGGCCGCCTGGACCGCGGTGAAGGCGACGGTGTCGACGATGTCCTGGACGGGGGCTCCTCGGGGGAGGTCGTTGACCGGCTTGTTGAGCCCTTGGAGGATCGGGCCGATCCCGATGGCGCCGGCGAAGTCGTTGCTGGAGGCCACTGGCTCAGGCTAGTCGGGCGGGGCCGTGGCCGGGTCGCCGCGCGGGATCGCGGCCGGTCCTCGGCGGGTCAAGTCGGTTCGAGGTATGCCGCCCTGCCGTGCTAACGTTGCCGGTCGCGAGGCACCCCCGATGGGGAGCCAAACACACCCGGTCCGGGTGGCGGAATGGCAGACGCGCTAGCTTGAGGTGCTAGTGCCCTTAACGGGCGTGGGGGTTCAAGTCCCCCTCCGGACACGCTTGTGATGTCTCAAGGCATCGGCAACAGCCCGAACCCTCAGGGTTCGGGCTGTTGCGCTTCTTGGGGTGACTACGTGCGCGCTGGGCCGATTGGCGTACCGCGTCGAGGTCCGGCCACGCTGGCGGTAACGCCTTGCATATCGGTCGTTAAAGGTTAAGATGACTGGTATATCTAGCATATTGAGGGAAGGCGACGCAGCCGTGTCGACGAAGCAGACGCCGGTCCGGGTGGCACGGGCGGCCAGCGAGATCGGCTCCCATCTCGCCGACTGGCGGCGGATGCAGAACCTCACCGCTGTCCAGGTTGCCGAGCGTGCCGACATCTCTCGAGACACTTTGCGCCGCCTGGAGCACGGCGACCCCGGGGTGTCCCTGGGCACCGTCCTCGGGGTGGCTCGGGCCCTGGGAGCTCTGAACCGCGTCGTCGATGCCCTCGACCCCTACCAAACGGACCTCGGTCGGGCTCGCGCCGCTGCTGCGCTTCCGAAGCGGGTGCGCCATTGACCGAGCTCCGGATCCACGTCGACATCGCAGGTCGTACCCTCTCGGCCGGCACGGCCTATGTCAGTGTGCGGCGCGGACGGGTGAGCACGACGTTCACCTACGACGCGGCATACCTGAGCAACCCTGCTGGGTACGACCTGGAGCCGGGCCTACTTCGGCGCTCGGGGCAGCACTACGTCGACGGCCTGCCCGGGTCGTTCGCCGACTGTGCCCCGGATCGGTGGGGACGCAACCTCATCGACCGCAGACGCCGGGCAGCCGAACGAGACTTGGCGCAGCGCCTACCGGGGCTCACGGACGCCGACTACCTCATCGGTGTCAGCGACGTGAGCCGACAGGGCAACCTGCGGGTCACGATGGGAGATGGCCCCTTCCTCGACCCGCATGATGGCGTGCCTCCGCTGGTGTCGCTGCCGCCCGCGACCACCACGGCCGCTTACTCATCGCCAAGTTCCCGCATGCGCACGACGAGTGGGATGTCATGGCGTGGGAGAAGACGATGCTCGACCTGGCTCACTCCGCGGGGCTTGGCGTCCCGGCCAACCGCCTGACCAAGGTCGGTCCGCGCAGCGTCCTGTTGCTGGAGCGGTTCGATCGACAAGCCAACGGTGATCGCCTGGGTTACATCAGCGCCATGACGATGATTGGCTCTCGCGACGGCGACGAGAGGGACTACGGCGACATCGCCGAAGGCCTTCCCGAGTCCGGTGCAGCGGTGCCTGACGACTTGCGCGAGCTCTTCAGCCGGGTCGTGTTCAACGTGGCGGTGCACAACACCGACGACCATCTGCGCAATCACGGGTTCCTGCACCAGCGGGGCGGATGGGTGCTCAGCCCCATGTTCGACGTGAACCCCAACCCGGACCTGGGTCAAGGGCGCATGACGAGCATCCTCGGTGCCGCAGCCGCCGACGAGGAAGTCGCAGCGCTCGTCGCTTTCGCATCGGTATGCCGCCTGAGCCGGACCCAGGCCCTGCCCATCATCCGGCGAGTCGCCTCCGCAGTCGGGCGATGGCGGGCCGCTGCCGAGGCCAACGGCATACCACCAGAGGAGATCGCCATCTTCGCGGACGCCATGAATGCCCAACGACAGGCGCTGGAGAACCTCGCCGGCCAGTGAGTCGCTGGGGCACGTCAAGGCGCCGGCGGCCACTCGATCGCGCTGGCCGACCAACTCGACAGCAGCGACGAAGCCGCATGTCGTCACGCCACGTCGTGCAGGGACCGCCCCGCCGTCAACGCCTGACCGAACCGCTGTCGCGCAACGTCCCCTTGCCCAACCCGTGCTGGATCTGCACCCACCGGGTTACGGTGAGGCATGACGAGCAGCCAGGCGAGCGGCATACGACCTGAGGACGAGGTGACCCGGCTGTGTGCCGAGCTCATCCGCATCCCGTCGGTCAATGCCGGCGACAACCAGGGGCCGGGGGAGCGGGCCGCCGCCGAATGGGTCATGGAGCAACTCCACGAGGTCGGCCTGGACCCGGTCCTCGTCGAGAGCAGTCCGGGCCGGGCGAGTGTCATGGTTCGCATCGAGGGTGCCGACCCGACCCTTCCGGGCCTGGTCGTCCACGGTCACCTCGACGTCGTCCCGGCCAACGGGGCCGACTGGCAGGTCGACCCGTTCGGCGCGGACGAACGCGATGGGTGCATTTGGGGTCGCGGTGCGGTCGACATGAAGGACATGGACGCGATGATCCTCGCGTCGATCCGCGACCTGGCCCGAACCGGAGCCAGACCCGCCCGGACGACGACGTTCGTCTTCTTTGCCGACGAAGAAGCCGGCGGGGTCTACGGCAGCCAATGGGTCGTCGCGAACCACCCCGGATGGTTCGAGGGGGCGAGCGAGGCGATCAGCGAAGTCGGCGGCTTCAGCGTGACGGTGCCGGCGCGGCATACCGGAGCCCCCGTCCGCGCCTACCTCCTGCAGACGGCCGAGAAGGGGATCGCCTGGCTGCGGCTACACGCCCATGGCCGCGCGGGCCACGGGTCGGTTCCTAACGACGCCAATGCCGTCGTGCGCCTCGCCCAAGCGCTCGCCCGGATCGACGCACACGTCTGGCCGCGCGAATATGTCGCCTCGGTCCGCGGCCTCCTGGACGGCCTGTCGGAGCTCACCGGCATCCCGTATGCCGCCCACGACCCATCCGTGCTCCCCGCCGATCTGCTGCGAACCCTCGGGGGCGCACAGGGATTCGTGCTCGGGACGCTGCGCGACACGGCCCAGCCGACGATGCTCACCAGTGGCTACAAGCACAACGTCATCCCGCAGACCGCCACGGCCGCGCTGGACTGCCGGTTCCTCCCCGGGCACGAGGAGTCGCTCATGGCGACGATCCGCGAACTGGCGGGGGAACACGTCGAGGTCGAGGTGATGCACCGGGACACGGCCCTGGATGCGCCGTTCACGGGTTCACTTGTCGAGGCGATGAAGCAGGCATTGCTCGCCGAAGACCCTGACGCCCACGTTCTGCCCTACTGCCTGTCCGGTGGGACCGACAACAAGGCCGTGTCCCGCTTGGGGATCACCGGTTATGGGTTCGCGCCGTTGCGGTTGCCGCCGGAGCTGGACTTCGTGTCGATGTTCCACGGGATCGACGAGCGGGTGCCCGTCGAGTCGCTGCGGTTCGGGGCCAGGGTGTTGCGCCGGTTCCTTGACCTGGCCTGACGCTGGTCGAACCTCGGTGGCCGAATCGTTACCCTGACGCGCTACCGTCAGAGCATGACCGCCGACCCGCGTGCCGCACTCGCCCTGCTTGTCTCCGCGTTGGAGCGTCACCTGGAGGTCGCTACCACTCGCCGTGATCCCGACGACCCCGCGGTCATCGGTGCGGCAGAGGCCCTGGCCGAGGCGTTCGACAACTACGACGAGACCCTCTTCGCGGCCACCGAGGTCGCCACCCCGTTGGCCGTCTATGGCGACATGGACGACGAGGATGACGACTACGACGATGACGAGGTCGACGGGGTCGACCCACGCACCCAGGTCGACGCGGAGTCGGCCGTCTACGCCGGGCTCGACGACGAGGACGTCGATTTCGATGAGGACGACGATGACGACTCCGACGACGATGATGACGATGATGACGATGATGAGGAAGACAGCGACGCGCGCGACTGAGAGCGTCCACCCGGCGGCTCGATGAACCGCCGAACCGGCGAACCCATCAGGCAGACACGTCGTCCAGCGCGTCGCGGACCGGCCCCGGCAGGTCCACCGACTCACTGCCCAACGCTGTCTGGAGTTGCGTGACGGTGCGCGCACCGACGATCACCGACGAGACCCCCGGGCTGTCCCGCGCCCAGGCCAGCGCGACGTGTGCGGGCGGCACATCCAGCCCGCGCGCCGCCGTCACGACGGCCTCGGTGATCGCCACCGCCCGCTCGTCGAGATAGCGATCGAGGAACCGCGGGAACGCTCGCGAGGCGGCCCGGGACTGCGGCGGTATGCCGGTCCGATACTTCCCGGTGAGGATGCCCCGTCCCAGCGGCGCCCAGGACAACACCCCGAAGCCCAAGGCCTGAGCTGCAGGGAGAACCTCGTGCTCGGCGTCCCGGTGCAGCAGCGAGTATTCGAGTTCGTTGGCCACCAATGGAATCCGAGCGGCCTCAAGCAAGGAGAAGGCTCGCGCGCTCTGCCATCCGGAGTAGTTCGAGACCCCGATGTAGCGGGCGCGACCGGACGACACGGCATACTCCAGCGCTCCGAGCGTCTCCGCGAGGGGACCGTCGTCGCTCCACGCGTCGGCCAGCCAAACGTCCAGGTGATCGGTGCCCAGACGGGCCAGGGACTCGTCGAGGTCCCGCAGCAGCGCCCGGCGTGAGACGTCCACCGCCGACCCAGCCGGCCCACGGCGACTCCCTGCCTTGGATACGATGACAACCTCGTCGCGGGCGACCACGCGGCCGGCCAGGAGCCGCCCGAGCATCGTCTCAGCGGCCCCCCCGCCGTAGCCATGGGCCGTGTCGATGAGCGTCCCACCGGCACCGGTGAAGGCGGTCATCTGGTCGCGGGCACCCTCCTCGTCGACCTCCAGACCCCAGGTGAGGGTGCCCAGGCCCAGGCGCGAGACGGTCAGCCCGCTACGGCCCAGGTGTCGGCAAAGCATGAACCCCAACCTATCCGGCCCATGCCGGACACCTCGGGTCTGCCGCGCCGCTAGCCTGACCGGGTGACCCACTCGATGCGGCTCGGCCTCAATCTCGGCTATTGGGGGGCGGGAAACGACAAGCTCAACGTCACCTTGGCGGAAGAAGCCGACCGGATCGGCTACTCGGTGGTCTGGGTGGCCGAGGCCTACGGCTCGGACGCACCGACAGTCTTGTCGTTCATCGGTGCGCGGACCGAGCGGATCGACCTCGGCGCTGCCGTCATGCAGATCCCGGCTCGGACGCCGGCGATGACCGCGATGACCGCGGCAACCTTGGACTCGCTCTCCGGCGGGCGGTTCCGGCTCGGGCTCGGGGTCAGCGGCCCTCAGGTGAGCGAAGGCTGGCACGGCGTGCGATTCGACGCGCCGCTGGCACGCACTCGCGAATACGTCGACATCGTCCGCATGGCGCTGCGCCGCGAGGTCGTCGCCTATCAGGGTCGCCACTTCACCCTTCCGCTGCCCGACGGCCCGGGGAAAGCGCTCAAGCTCGGGGTCCGGCCGATGCGCGAGGACCAGATTCCCTTCTACCTTGCGGCCGTCGGACCCAAGAACCTCGAGCTCACCGGTGAGATCGCCGACGGGTGGCTGGCGATCTTCTTCGCACCGGAGTTCGCGGGGGAACTGCTCGGGTCGATCGAGACCGGCGCGCGCCGCGCGGGCAAGGGCTCCGAGGGCGGGGCACCCCTCACCGGGTTCGACATCGTGCCGACCGTCCCCGTCGTCGTCACCGACGACCTGGACTATGCGTATGCCGCAGTGTCCGGTTACGCCGCCCTCTACATCGGGGGCATGGGCTCGCGGGAGAAGAACTTCTACAACCAGCTTGCCTGCCGAATGGGTTTCGAAAAGGAAGCCAAACTCATCCAGGACCTCTACCTCGACGGGCGGGCCCGGGACGCTGCGGCGGCCGTGCCCCGGGAGTTCCTCGACTCGACGAGCCTGCTCGGACCACGGGAACGGATCCGGGACCGATTGGCGGCATACGTGGAGGCGGGGGTGACCACGCTGTCGGTGGCGCCCTACGGGCCGTCAATGGAGCATCGGCGCGCCATCGTACGCACGATGGCCGGGATCGCAGAAGAAGCGGGGCTAGGCTGACGCCTCGTGTCTGACCTCAGCTATTTCCAGTCCCTCATCCTCGGCGTCGTCGAGGGCCTCACCGAGTTCCTCCCCGTGTCGTCCACCGGGCATCTCACGGTGACCGAGAAGCTCCTCGGGCTGGACGTTGCGGATGAGGCGGTCACGGCATACACGGCGATCATCCAGCTCGGCGCGATCGTAGCGACGTTCGTCTACTTCCGGCGAGACATCGTCCGCTTGCTGCGCGCGTGGGTGGGCGGGCTGACCCGACCGGCCGAGCGGACGCACCCTGACTACGCGCTCGCGTGGGCGGTCATCGTGGGGTCGATCCCGGTCGCACTCGTGGGGTTCGCGCTGCGCAAGGTGATCGCGGGGCCACTGCGCAGCCTGTGGGTCGTGGCGGGGGCGCTCATCGTGTGGAGCGTGGTCATGTGGCTCGCGGAGACCCGGCACGCCAAGCTGGTCCGGGAAGGCGCCGAGCGCGGTGAGTCGAGTGTGACGATGCGCGACGGGTTGGTCATCGGGTTGGTGCAGTGCTTCTCACTCGTCCCGGGGGTGAGCCGTTCCGGGGCGACCATCTCGGCGGGATTGTTCCGGGGGATCGACCGAGTGACCGCGACCCGGTTGTCGTTCTTCCTGGCGATCCCGGCGCTGACCGCCGCGGGTCTCTTCGAGGCGGCGACGGTGGACCTGGGCGGGCTGGGTTTCGGTCAGATGGCGCTGGGGGTCGTCGTGGCCTTTGGGGTCGCCTATGCGTCGATCGCGTGGCTGCTGAAGTTCGTGGCCGGGCACAAACTGACGGCGTTCGTGCTCTATCGGGTGGTGCTCGGCGTCGCCATCGCGGCCGCCGTCGGCGCGGGCGCCCTATCGGCGACCTGAGCCGTCCGACCCGGGTCAGAGCCAGTCGTGTTTGCGGAAGAAGATGAATAGGACGGTGCTCGCGGCCGCCATGAGGGCCATGATCGCGAAGTAACCCCAATAGATCTCGAAACCGTTGTCAAGGGTGACGTGCGCCTCAAGCTCGGGCATGTAGTGGAAGTTCATGCCGTAGATGCCGGCGATCATCGTCGGGACGGCGGCCATAGCGACCCAGGCCGAGATGCGACGCATATCGGCGTTCTGCTGGACCGTCACCTTGGTGAGATGCGCGCTGAGGATTTCCGAGAGCAGCCGGTCGTAGGACTCGACGTGGTCATTGGTGCGCGCCAGGTGGTCTTCGACGTCACGGAAGAAGGGAAGAACCTTCTTCTCACCCTTGCCGACGTAGTTGAGGAACGGGAAGCGCCGCAGTGCCTCCGCCAGCGGGAACGCCGCTCGGCGGAACTCGAGCACTTCACGCTTGAGCCGATAGATCGCGCTGGAGTCGAGGTCGGTGTGCTCCCCAAAGACCTGGTGCTCGATCTCGGTGAGGTCCTCGGCGATGTAACGGTCGATGACCTCATAGTTGTCGACGACGCTGTCCATGACGGCGTGCAGTACCGCGAGCGGGCCCAGGCGCAGTTGGGCCGGGTCGCACTCCAATCGGCGGCGGACGTGATCGAGCGGGTTAGCCTCGCCGCGGCGGACCGTGACGACGAACCGGTCGCCGACGAAGATCATCACCTCGCCGGTCTCGATGTCTGAGGTGCGCTCGACGTAGCGCAGCGTCTTGAGCACCGCGAGCAGGCTGCCCTCGTAGGCGTCGATCTTGGCGCGTTGGTTTCCCATGACGGCGTCTTCAACGGCCAGCGGGTGCAGCCCGAGCTCGGCGTTGACCAGCTCGAACTCCTCGTCAGTCGGGTCTTTGAGCCCGATCCACAGGAATCCGCTGGCGCTGGCGCGTAGCGCGGCCAGCTCATCGCTGAGATCGGCCACAGCAAGGCGGATCCCATCGACGTACATGGCCTGGTCGACAATCACCCGGACAATCTCCCACAGCCGCCTGGGGCCGCGTAACAAGACATGCCGATACGGTGGCCACGTGCCGACCGTCCTGCTCGTCCGTCATGGCCGAACGACCGCCAACGCCGCTGGGGTGCTGGCCGGGTGGTTGCCCGACGTGGACCTGGACGAGGTAGGCCGTGACCAAGCAGACAGCCTGGGCCGCCGCCTAGCCGAGGCCAGACTGGTCCCCGCGCGAGTCGTGTCCTCGCCGTTGCCGCGCTGCGTCGAGACGGCGCAGCGGCTGGTCGCCGAGGTGGACGGCATACCGATCGAGGTCGATGAGCGGCTGGGGGAGTGTCGCTACGGGGCGTGGACCGGGCGGCCACTTGCCGAACTGTCGAAAGAGCCGCTCTGGCGGGTGGTCCAGGACCACCCGTCGGCCGCCACCTTCCCCGACGGCGAAGGTGCGACGGCCGGTATGCCGGGTGAGTCGATCGCCGCGATGGCCGCCCGAGCGGTGGCTGCTGTTCGAGAGCTCGACACGGCCGTTGCTGCGCAGCACGGGCCCGAGGCGGTGTGGGTGGCCGTGTCACACGGTGATGTCATCAAGGCGATCCTGGCCGACGCGGCCGGGACGCACCTCGACCTCTTCCAGCGGATCGTCGTCGATCCAGCGTCGATTTCGGTGGTGCGGTATACGTCCAGTCGGCCATTTGTCGTGCGGACCAACGACGTCGGGGGCACGTTAGCTGGGTTGGTGCAGCCCGCAACGGCGAAGGCCGCTGACCCGGAGGCATCCGGGGATGCCCCGGTTGGCGGAGGCGCGGGCTCTCCGGTGTCAGGGGCCGCGGCGGGAGTCGGGTGAGCGGTTAGGGTTTCGATCATGTCGGTCTTCGAGTTCGACCCGCCGGAGCGCTTCGTCGCGGGCACCGTCGGGCCCCCCGGGCAGCGGACCTTTTTTCTTCAGGCCCGCACCGGACGTCGACTGGTCAGCGTGTCGTGCGAGAAGGAGCAACTCGGCATCCTCGCCGACCGGCTGCTTGACGTCCTGGACGAGCGGGCCGGGGCGGCCGGCAGCGATGCCGCGGCGACGGCATACAGCGACGACGCACCCCTGGACACCCCGATCGAAGACGAGTTCCGCGTCACCACCCTGTCGCTCGGTTGGGATCCGGACCGGGCAGTGGTCTTGATCGAAGCGTTGCGCGACGACGAACCCGTGCCAGCCGCCGAGGGCGACGACTCGGCCGAGGAGGCGGAAGACCCGCCGCCGTTGGGCGTCGTGCGGGTGACCCTGCCGCCGGCCCAAGCACGGGCGTTCGCCCGCCGGGCTCGAGCGCTGATCTCGGCGGGTCGCCCGCCGTGCCCGTTCTGCGGGGGGCCGCTGGACCCGACCGGGCATGTCTGCCCGCGAGCCAACGGCTACCGACGCTGAGCGCGGGCCAACGGTGGACGGTCCGATCACGATCGAGGAACGTGCGGCGGTCGACGAAGCGCTGCGGGCCGGCACGCTGACGGTGGTCGGGCGGATTGTCGACGCCTCGAACGTCGCGTTGCTCGTTGATGTCGGCGATGGCCCTGGCGGCTTGGCCCCGATGCGCGCGATCTACAAACCCGTCAAGGGGGAGCGGCCGCTCTGGGACTTCCCGGAGGGCACCCTGGCCGGTCGCGAGGTGGCTTCAGCGCTGGTCGCCGAGGCCACCGGGTATGCCGTCGTCCCGCCCACCGTTCTGCGCGACGGACCGTTGGGGGTCGGGTCTGTTCAACAGTGGATCGGGGATCCATTTGCCGCCGAGGCTCACGACGGGCCGGTGCGCGTGGTGCCGGCCGGACGGGTGCCCGAAGGATGGCTGAGCGTGGTCGATGGGCAACTGCCCGATGGGACCGACGTGACGGTGATCCACGAAGACTCGGCCAACCTTCGCGACGCGGCCGTGTTGGACGCGATCCTCAACAACTCCGATCGCAAAGGGTCGCACCTGGTGCGGGACTCGCGCGGGACGCTGTGGGGGTTCGACCACGGGTTGACCTTCCACGCAGAGCCGAAGTTGCGCACCGTGCTATGGGGTTGGGCGGGGCAGCCGCTGCGGGAAAGCGACATCGACAGACTTGCCCTCCTTGCTGAACGGCTGGGCGACCCACAGCAGCCCCTGACCCGTGCTTTGGCCGAGCTGTTGCCGCCTGGAGACCTGACCGCGCTGGAAGCCCGCGTCCAGCGGTTGGCGGTGGGCGGCATACACCCTGGCCCTGGTGGGCGCTGGCCGTCCTTTCCCTGGCCTGCGATCTGAGGTCAGCCGCAGCGGTTAGGCTCATGCGGTGCGATCCTGGCCCTCACCCTTCATCCCTGACGTTCCCGGTCGCGGACCGGCTGTTCGGGTGTACGACACAGGTCGGAGCAAGGTGGTCACGCTTGACCCCGGGCCGGTGGCCAGCCTGTACGTCTGCGGGATCACGCCTTACGACGCGACTCATCTGGGCCACGCCGCTACGTATGTCACCTTCGACGTCCTGGGCCGGGCGCTGCGTGACGCGGGACATGAAGTGCGCTATGTGCAGAACGTGACCGACGTCGATGAGCCGCTCTTGGCGCGAGCGGTGCGTGACGGTCTCGACTGGGTGCATCTGGCCGACCGTGAGACGGCGCTGTTCCGCGAGGACATGACCGCATTGGGCGTCGTTCCCCCGGACCACTACTTGGGAGTGACAGAGAGCATCGACCTCATCGTCGCCGATGTCGAGGCGTTGCTCGCCAACGGCAATGCGTATGCCGTCGGCGCGCCGGATGCCGCGGACCCGACGGGCGCGGACGTGTATCTCGACATCGCGCACCGCCCCGGATTCGGTGACCTCTCCGGCCTGACCCGGGCGCAGATGCTCACGCTCTTCGCCGAGCGTGGCGGAGACCCGGAACGTGCGGGGAAGCGCGACCCGCTCGACCCATTGCTGTGGCGGGCTGAACGTGAGGACGAACCGTCGTGGGCCGGTGGGTCGTTGGGTTCGGGACGACCGGGGTGGCACATCGAGTGCACCGTGCTTGCTGTGCACAATCTTGGTATGCCGTTCACCGTCCAAGGGGGTGGGTCGGACCTGGTCTTTCCGCATCACGAGATGAGCGCCGTCCAAGGCTGCGCGCTGACCGGGACAAGCCCGTTCGCAGAGGTGTTCGTTCACCAGGCGATGGTGGGTTTCGACGGCGAGAAGATGAGCAAGTCCAAGGGCAACCTCGTGTTGGTGTCGGCGTTGCGGGCTGCCGGGGCCGACCCGATGGCGATCCGCCTGGCGTTGCTGGCGCGTCACTACAGGACGGAGTGGGAATGGACCGACGCCGACCTGCACCGGGCCCAGCAGCGTCTGGCGGGATGGCGAACCGCCTTATCGGGCAACGGGGGGCCGCCTGCGGAGGGGGTGCTGGCCGGCATACGGGAGCACGTTGCCGACGACCTCGACACGCCGGGGGCGCTGGCGGTCGTCGACGCGTGGGCGTCGCGGTCGTTGGAGCACTGTGGTTCGGACCTTGGGGCGCCCGGTTTGGTAGCGCGGGCGATCGACCGGATCCTCGGGATTCGCATCTAGCGCTGAGGCGCCTGGCACTGCGGCAATGACCGCTCACGGTGATCACGGCCTCGGCGTGACTTCTCATCGGGGTGTTGAGGGTTCCTGGCCGGGCTGGGAGACACCTTGGACGCCCGGGGGACGTGTCCGGGGCGATTGCGGCGACTCCTAGGAGGGCTCGTCCTCGTGGCCGCGCAGGTAGCGCTCGAACTCCCGGGCGATCGCGTCGCCGCTGGCCTCGGGCAACTCGGCCGTATCGGTCGCCTCCTCGAGCGATTGTACGTAGTCGGCCACTTCGTCGTCGCTCTCGGCCATCTCGTCGACGCCGCGCTCCCATGCTTTGGCCTCGTCTGCGATCCCCCGAGCCGGGATCGACACGTCGAGGATCTCCCCGAGTCTGGCCAGCAATGCCAGGGCTGCCTTGGGTGATGGCGGTCCACCGGCGTAGTGGGGAACGGCAGCCCAACACGACAGCGTTTGAAGCCCCGCGGTGCGTGCGGCTTCCGTGAGAATCCCTACGATGCCGGTCGGCCCCTCATACTCGCTGGGTTCGGCCCCGAACCGGTCTTGGACCGACTCGTCATCTGAACTGACGTTGATGGGGATGGCACGGGTGTGTGGCACGTCAGCCAGATAGGCACCGAGGGTGATGAGCAAGCGGACCCCAAGTTGCCGAGCAGCATCGACCAACTCGCCGGAGTAGTCGCGCCACCTGATCGAGGGCTCGATCCCTTCGACGATGACGACGTCGTGCGCTCCGGTGGACTCCCGGCATACGAAGATCCGAGTGGTCGGCCAGGTGACTCGACGTGCCCCGTCGACGAGCGCCACCTTGGGGCGGTTGACCTGGAAGTCATAGAAACCCTCTGGGTCGAGCTCACCGACCAGCTGTGCGTCCCACACCTGCAGCAAGTGTGCGACCGCGGCCGAGGCAGCTTCGCCGGCGTCGTTCCACCCTTCAAAGGCCGCGACGAGCACGGGCTCACGCAGCGGCGGAACGGAGCGCAGGTCGGGCACGGGTCACCTCGGGTGCGGGAAGGGTCGTTACAGACGTCACCCACCCTAGGGCCAGCGCTAGACTCGGCCCCGCTCATCCGACGACAACGAAGGACCCTCCCGTGTCTGCCCGCCTGCCCGCGGCCGTGCTGTGGGACTTGGACGGAACGCTTATCGACTCGGAGCCCTATTGGTTCGCCGAAGAGCAGGCCCTCGTCGAGTCCTTCGGCGGCACCTGGACGTACGCCGACGCCCTCGCCCTGGTGGGGCGTGCTCTGCTGGACTCTGCGGCCTACATTCTCCGGCGCAGCGATGTCGACCTGACCCCCGAGGATGCCGTGGACCGGCTCGTCACGGGAGTGGCTAGGCGGATCCGGGCGAACGTCCCCTGGCAACCCGGAGCGCGCGAGTTGCTGGCTGCGCTGCGCGACGTGGGCGTGCCGACGGGGCTGGTGACGATGTCCTACCGGCCGATCACCAACGCCCTTGCGTCGGCGCTCCCGTCGGGCTCATTCGACATCGTCGTGACCGGCGAGGACGTCACCCAGGGCAAGCCGCATCCGGAGCCCTACCTCACGGGAGCGGCTCGTTTGGGCCTGGCTGCCACGGAGTGCATCGCGATCGAGGACTCCGAGACAGGAGCGCGATCAGCCAGCGCAGCCGGGGCCCGGACCATCGTCGTGCCCAGCGTCAAGGCTGTGCCCCGAATGGCGGGCGTGGTGCAGATCCCTACCCTGGTCGGGGTGACTCCGAGCGACCTGGTCGACCTGCCCGGGTTCGCCGCACGCCCGTCCCGCGGCTGACCGGGGCGATCGGCATAACCGTCAGTCGTCAGCAGGTTCCGCACGGCCGGCAACCGCGGGGTCCAGCGCCCGGGCGGAGGCGTCGGACGGCAGCGGCGGAGGGGTGCCGCCCCACTCGGGGCAGAGCGACTTGTGCTCGCACCAGTCGCACAACCGGGACACCCGCGGTCGCCAGTCGCCCGTCGCTGCTGCCTTCTCGATGGCCGCCCACAACGCCTTGATGCCCCGTTCGGTGGCCAGCAGATCAGCCTCATCGGGTTCATAGCGGACCAGCTCACCGTTGCCGAGATAGACCAGCTGCAGCATTCGGGGGACGACCCCACGCAACCGCCACAGGACGAGGGCGTAGAACTTCATCTGGAAGAGCGACGAGCGCTCGAACAATTCCGACGGTGACCGTCCCGTCTTGTAGTCGACCACCCGCAGGGACCCGTCCGGCGCGACGTCGAGACGATCGACATAGCCGCGCAGGATCAGCCCGTCAACCTCGGCCTCGACATAGAGCTCCCGCTCGGCCGGCTCCAGCCTGGTCGGATCCTCCAGGGTGAACCAGCGCTGGAGCAGCCCGACCGCCTGGGCGAACCACGCGTCGGCAGCGCCGTCGTCGTCGGGGTCGAGCAGACCGGCCAGCTCGGGCTCCTCGGCCACCAGCGTCTCCCACGCCGACGGGACCAGCGCCGCGGCAGCGGCCGGCGTCCGGTCGGCCGCGGGCAAGTCGAACAGCCGCTCCAGCACCGCGTGCACCAGCGTGCCGCGTGCCGCAGCTGGGGACGGCGGCGAGGGCAGCCGGTCGATCACCCGGAACCGATAGAGCAGCGGACATTGCTTGAAGTCCGAGGCTCGACTCGGGGACAGCGCGGCGACCATGGCCCCACCGTATGCCGTCGCCCTGACACCCGGTCAGCACTATCCACAGGCAAGCCGGCGAATCGCTTGCGAGGCCCTCCCCGCTGGGTGGACCCTCAAGGTATGGCCACCGCGATCCGGGTCGAGATGCTGCCGGCGCGACTCGGCGACTGCCTCCTTGTCGAGTGTTTGCGCCCACGCCGTCGGCCGTGGCGGATGCTGGTCGATGGCGGTCCTGCGGACACCTGGCCTCTGCTGCAGGCTCGCCTGAACCGGCTGCCCGCGACCGCTCCGACCATCGATGTCGCGCTCGTCACCCACATCGACAGCGACCACATCGGCGGAGTGATCCCGTTCCTGGCCAGCACCTTCGCCCGCGAACACGTGCGCGACGTGTGGTTCAACGGCCGCCCGCACCTGTCCAGGCCGCGACCTGCCCCACGCAGCGTGACCCAAGGCGAGAACGTCACCGCGACGTTGGCGGGTGCCCCGGGGGCACAACCTGGTATGCCGTGGAACCTCGCCTTCTCCGGCGGCGCCATCGCCACGGCAGCGGGTCCCGGCATCCGCGAGGTGTCGATCCCCAACGGTCCCCGGGTCACGGTGCTGTCCCCGAATGCGCCGCGTCTGGCTGCCCTGGGCAAGGTTTGGTTCCAGACTCTGGACAAGGCCCTGCATCCCGACGGCAAGCGCCCACTGCCCGTGCCCCCCGGCCCCCTGGGTGACCTCACCGTGCTCGCAGCACGTCGGACGGCCAAGGACAGCACTGTCCCCAACGGCAGCAGCATCGCTCTTCTGGTCGAGCACCGGGGCGCCAGCCTCGTCCTAGCCGCCGATGCCTTCGGGCCGGTGCTCGTCGAGTCGCTGCGCGCGGTGGCGCAGGCGCGCGGCATACCTGTCCTCGCAGTGGATGCCCTGAAGCTGCCGCACCACGGCAGCCAGGCCAACGTCATCGGCGAGCTGATCTCCGCGGCGCCAGCGAAGCACTATCTGGTGTCGAGCAACGGGGACACCTTCGGCCACCCGGACGACCCGGCAATCGCCCGTGTGGTCACCGGGGCGCCGCCGGGTGCGACGGTGTGGTTCAACTACCGCAACGCTCGCACGGAGCGCTGGGCCGACGCCGCGTTGACCGGCCGGCACGGGTATGCCGTGCGCTATCCGACCCAGCCCGACACCGGCGTCCTGGTCAAGCTGCCGGTTCGGCTCTGAGCGCTGGCGGCGAACGGGTGCTCAGGGTCCGGGCGCTACTCCGGGTCGTAGCCGAGGTTTGGTGACAACCACCGCTCGGCCTGCGCGAGGGTCCACCCCTTGCGGGCGGCATACTCGGCGACCTGGTCTCGGCCCAAACGGCCGACGACGAAGTACTGGGCGTGCGGGGCGGCGAAGTACCACCCGGAGACGGACGCCCCGGGCCACATCGCCATGGACTCGGTGAGTCGCATCCCGGTGGCAGCCTCGACGTCGAGCAGGTCCCAGAGCAGCGCCTTCTCGGTGTGATCCGGACAGGCGGGATAGCCCGGCGCGGGCCGGATGCCTTGATAGGCCTCGGCGATGAGCGACTCGTTGCCCAGGCGCTCGTCGGGGTGGTACCCCCAGAACTCGCGTCGCACCCGCTCGTGCATCCGCTCGGCAAACGCCTCGGCGAGCCGGTCGGCCAGCGATTCGAGCAGGATCGCGGAGTAGTCGTCGAGGGCCGCTTTGAACGCGGCGACCCGCTCGGGCAGGTCGACCCCGGCGGTGACCGCGAATGCCCCCATGTAGTCGCGCAGGCCGCTGGCCTTGGGTGCCACGAAGTCGGCGTTGGAGCGGTTTGGTATGCCGTCCCGATGCGCCCCTTGCTGTCGAAGATGGTGCAGGACGGCGCGGACTTCGGTGCGGGACTCCGCGGCATACACCTCGATGTCGTCACCCACGGAGTTGGCGGGGAACAGGCCGATAACGCCCGCCGGACGCAGCCAACGCTCGGACTCGATGCGCTCGAGCATGGGCTGGGCGTCGGCGTAGAGCTTGCGCGCGGTCTCGCCGCTGGCCGGGTTGTTGAGCAGGTCTGGGAACTTGCCCTTGAGCTCCCAGGCGGCGAAGAACGGCTGCCAGTCGATGTAGTCGCGCAGCTCCGAGACGGGGTAGTCGCGGAAGACGCGGGTGAACTGGGTTGTCGGTGCGGCAAACCCGCCCAGCGCCGCCGCGGAGACGTCGCGGGCTTGTTGCAGCAACAGGTGGGGCCGGAGCGGCTTGTATGCCGCCCAGTCCACCGGGGTCGCGTTGGCCCGGGCCGCGTCCAACGAGAGCAACGGGCGGGCGTCGGCCTTGGCGGCGTGTCGGATGCGGATCGCGTCGTAGTCGGCGCGGACGTCGGCAAGCAACCCCGGGCGGTGCTCGTCGGACAGCAGGGCGGCGGCGACCGGCACGGACCGTGACGCGTCTTTGACCCAGATGACCGGCCCGTCGTAGCGCGGCGAGACCTTGACCGCGGTGTGGGCCTTGGACGTCGTTGCCCCGCCGATAAGCAGGGGCGTGGTCAAGCCGAGGCGTTGCAGTTCGGTCGCGAAGCCGACCATCTCATCCAGACTCGGGGTGATCAGACCGGACAATCCGATGAGGTCGGCCCGGTGCTCGCGGGCGGCGTCGATGATCCGCTGCGCGGGCACCATGACGCCGAGGTCGATGACCTCGTAGTTGTTGCATTGCAGGACGACGCCGACGATGTTCTTGCCGATGTCGTGCACGTCGCCCTTGACGGTCGCCATGACGATAGTGCCGTTGGTGCGGGAAACCGCGTCGTCCGCGTCGCCGCCGGCTGCGAACCGCTCGGCCTCGATGAAAGGCACGAGGTAGCCCACGGCCTTCTTCATCACCCGAGCCGATTTGACCACCTGGGGGAGGAACATCTTGCCCGCGCCGAAAAGGTCACCGACGACGTTCATGCCGTCCATGAGCGGGCCTTCGATGACCTCGATCGGCCGTCCGCCGTCGGCTTCGAGCTGGGCGCGCAGCTCCTCGGTGTCGGCCTCGATGTGCGCGTCCAGGCCCTTGACCAGGGCATGGGTGATCCGGTCGCGGACAGGCAGCGACCGCCACGCCTCGTCGGCCACCTCTGCTTGCACCCCGGCGACGTTGAACCGCTCGGCGATCTCCAAGAGGCGTTCGGTGGCGTCGGCGCGACGGTTGAGGACGACGTCCTCGATCCGGTCGCGCAGATCCGGGTCGATCTCGTCATAGACGACCAAGGCGCCAGCGTTAACGATCCCCAGATCCATCCCCGCACCGATCGCGTGGTAGAGGAACACCGCGTGGATCGCCTCGCGGACCGGGTTGTTGCCGCGGAAGCTGAACGACACGTTGGAGACGCCGCCGGAGACAAGCGCGCCGGGCAGGTTCTTCTTGATCCACCGGGTCGCGTCGATGAAGTCGATCCCGTATGCCGCGTGCTCCTCGATGCCCGTGGCGACCGCGAAGATGTTGGGGTCGATGACGATGTCCTCGGGCGGGTAGCCGACCTCGTCGACGAGGATCCGGTAGGCCCGGGCGCTGATGTCCTGCCGCCGGGCTAGGGTGTCGGCTTGCCCGTGCTCGTCGAAGGCCATAACGACGATGGCGGCGCCGTATTTGCGACACAGCCGGGCGTGCTCGACAAACGCGTGGACGCCCTCCTTCATCGAGATCGAGTTGACGATCGGCTTGCCTTGGATGGTCTTGAGGCCGGCCTCGATGACCTCCCACTTAGACGAGTCGACCATCACCGGCACCCGGCAGATGTCCGGTTCGCTCGCGACGAGCTTGAGGAAGCGGTCCATCGCAGCGACCCCGTCGATCATCCCCTCGTCCATGTTGACATCGATGATCTGGGCGCCGGCCTCGACCTGCTGGCGGGCCACAGTCAAGGCGGCGGGGTAGTCGCCAGTCTGGATGAGCTTGCGGAAGCGCGCTGACCCGGTGATGTTGGTGCGTTCGCCAACGTTGACGAACAGCGACTGTCCGTCGATGGTCAGCGGCTCCAACCCAGCCAACCGCGTGGCCGACGCCAGGGTCGGGACCGAGCGGGGCGGCATACCGGCGGCTGCGGCGACCATCTGCGCGATGTGCTCGGGAGTCGTGCCGCAACAACCGCCCAGGATGTTGACCAGCCCGGACCGGGCGAATTCCCCGACGACGGCCGCCATCGCTTCGGGGCTCTCGTCGTATTCGCCGAAGGCATTGGGTAGGCCCGCGTTGGGGTAACACGAGACGAAGGTGTCGGCGACCCGGGACAGCTCGGCGACATAGGGTCGCATCTCGTCCGCGCCAAGTGCGCAGTTGAGCCCGATCGCGAGTGGGCGGGCGTGACGGACCGAGTTCCAGAAGGCTTCGGTGACCTGTCCAGATAGGGTGCGACCCGACGCGTCGGTGATCGTGCCAGAGATGACCACCGGCCAGCGGCGATTGCGCTCTTCGAACAAGGTCTCCAGGGCGAAGATCGCTGCCTTGGCGTTGAGCGTGTCGAAGATCGTCTCGATGAGCAGCAGGTCGGCGCCGCCGTCGACAAGCCCGCACGCTTGCTCGTGATAAGCGGCGACGAGCTCATCGAAGCTGACGTTGCGGGCACCCGGGTCGTTGACGTCGGGGGAGATCGAGGCAGTCTTGTTCGTGGGGCCGAGGGCGCCGGCCACCCAGCGCGGCCGATCGGGGGTGCGGGCCGTCGCGGCGTCGGCTTCGATGCGGGCCAACGTCGCGGCGGCCGTGTTGAGCTCATAGGCAAGGTCGGACATGCCGTAGTCGGCCAGCGAGATCCGGTTGGCGTTGAACGTGTTCGTCTCGACGATGTCGCTGCCCGCATCCAGGTAGGCCCGGTGGATGCCGGCGATGATCGTCGGCTGCGTGATCGTCAACAGGTCGTTGTTGCCCCTGAGATCCTGGCCCCAGTTTTCGAATCGTGTTCCGCGGTAGTCAATTTCGCTCAGCTGGTGGCGCTGGATGAGCGTGCCCATCGCTCCGTCGAGGACGAGGATCCGGGTCTGCAGGGCGCGCGTCAGCTCGGCGGTCGCATCGGGGCGCGCAACGGGGGTGAACGTGGGCACGGGAACGCGGGTCACGAAGGTCCTCGGGATGGCTGGGAACGCCGGTCCAGTATGCCGCGGCTATGCCTCCCTGGACGGGGCGGACCGCGGGACGGACGGTGACGTAGTGTTCCGGGCATGAGCCCCACCGCCGAACCCCAGTACGGCTGGTTGTTGGGTCGGGTGGGCGGCATCCCGGTGTATCTGGGTCGCTCCTGGCCGATTATCGCGGTCGTCGTGGTGCTGACCTTCGGGCCGCAACTCGCCGGGGTGCTTCCGGGAGCGACGGGGTATGCCGTCGCCGCGGCATACGCGCTGCTGCTGTTGGTGTCCGTGTTGGTGCACGAGGCGGGTCACGCGATCGCGGCGCGGGCGACGGGCAACCGGGTCGATCGCGTCGTGGCCAACCTGTGGGGCGGTCACACGGTATTCGGCACGGGCAACCGTCGCCCCGGGACTGCGGCGCTGATTGCGGTAGCCGGACCAGCCGGGAACCTCCTGCTGGCAGGGCTCGGGTGGCTGCTGCTGCAGGCCGACTTGGCCGGCATCCCGTCCCTGCTCGCGTGGGCGTTGGCCTTCTCGAACGTGTTCGTAGCTGGATTCAACCTGTTGCCCGGGTTGCCGCTGGATGGCGGCTTCGTCGTGGAGTCCCTCGTCTGGAAGGTGACCGGGGACCGCTGGCTGGCCATGATCGTCGCCGGGTGGCTTGGGCGAATCGTGACCGTGGGTGCGGTGGTCTACTTCCTCGCCGAGCCGATTCTGGCCGGTGATCGGCCGTCGGTCGTGACGATGGTGTGGGTGGCGCTCATCGGGGCGTTCCTGTGGCAAGGGGCGACCCAGGCGATCCGGGGCGGGACAGCGCGTCGAGCGGTTGCCCGAGTCACAGTGGGGCAGCTTCTGCGTCCCGTTGTCGTGGTGCCCGGGCATGCCTCTGCTGCTGGGGCGTTGGAGGCTTTCGGAGGTGCCCCTGGAGCCGAACGGGCCGTTCTGGTCGACCCGCAGGGGACGCCCGTGGGCTTCTTGGACTTGTCCGGTTTGACGGCTGTCCCGGTGGAGCGATTGTCGACCGTGCCGGCAACGGCCGTCCTCGTGCGGCCCCCGACCGGATGGGTTGTTCACGCTGAGTCTGGAGACGACGCCTCGGCTGTAGTGACTGCCCTAGCCGGGCATGTCGACGGCGAGATCGTCAAGGATGCCGTGTTGGTCCGAGATGCCGCGGGCCGCCTGATGGGGACCGTGTCGTTGGCGGACGTCGAAGCGGCGCTGCAGTAGGCCAGCCCCTCTGTTTTCCCCTTCTGGTTATCCCCCTCCCCATGGGTAAGAGAGCGACTGCCCTGGGACGGGCACCCTAGACTCACCCGCCATGACCGCAGAGCGCGCACGTGGCACCCAGGCCCAGCGAGGGGCGTTCGTCGTGGGTGACCGCGTGCAGCTCACCGATGCCAAGGGCCGCCTGCACACGATCACCCTCGAAGCGGGGCGGGAGTTTCATACCCACCAGGGCCGGTTGCCGCACGACGAGCTCATCGGAGCGCCCGAGGGCAGCGTGGTGGCCAACACTGCGGGCGTCGAATACCTCGCGCTGCGGCCACTGCTGGCCGACTACGTGATGTCGATGCCCCGTGGAGCCGCGGTTATCTACCCGAAGGACGCCGGGCAGATCATCGCGATGGGCGACATTCACCCTGGGGCCCGAGTGGTTGAGGCTGGCGTCGGGTCCGGAGCGCTGTCGATGTCGTTGCTGCGCGCTGTCGGTCCTGACGGCGAGCTGATCTCGTTCGAACGGCGGGCCGACTTCGCGGGAATCGCCCAAGGGAACGTCCGAGCGTTTTTCGGGTACGACCACCCGGCGTGGCGGATCGTGGTCGGCGATCTGGTCGAGGCATTGCCTGCCGAGGTCGAGCCCTCAAGCATCGACCGAGTTGTCCTGGACATGCTCGCCCCTTGGGAGTGCATCGAGGTGGTCGCCACGGTCCTGCGGCCAGGTGGCGTGCTCATCTGCTATGTCGCCACGACCACTCAGCTGTCCCGGGTAGCCGAAAGGCTGCGCGAGCACACCGGGTGGACCGAGCCGTCGGCTTGGGAGTCCCTCGTACGGGGGTGGCACCTGGAGGGGCTCGCCGTCCGCCCCGAGCATCGGATGCACGGCCATACCGGCTTCCTCATCTCGGCTCGGAGACTCGCCGACGGGGTCGTCACGCCTCGCCGGACCCGGCGCCCCGCTAAGGGGGCATACGGGGAGACGGGGGCGGACGGCATACCGGCTGAGGTTGATGACAACGGCGGCACGGGTGGGTCCGGCGGGGGAGCGGAACCCGAGTGGACCCCAGAAGCGTTGGGCGAACGCCCGATCAGTGACCGGAAAGTGAGACGGGCACACCGAACTGTGACCGGAACCTCCGCGGACCTAGGGCCGACGGGAGTTAATGTCGAATAGCACCGTTAGCGTGACTCAGCACACCCCTGCGGTGGCCCACTCAACGACAGGAGACGTCATGGCGCAGGAGCCCACCGTGGACCCCGCCCCGGACGACCACGTGAGCAGTGTCGAGGCTGCGGACAGCGCCGAACAGATCGCGGCAGACCGGGCGACGGCGCAGACCACGGCCCAGGTCACGGCCGAGGTTGCTGGGCTCCAGGCGGAGGTGGCCGAACTGCGCCGCGGACGCACCGACCCGACCCGGGTCCGGGAGTTGGAGCACCGGATCGCCGCCCAGGCCAGCTCGATGGCCACCCTGTCGGCGCAGAACGAGCGCCTCGTGCGCACCCTCAAGGACGCCCGCAGCCAGATCGTCAACCTCAAGGCCGAGGTCGACCGCTTGGCCCAACCTCCGAACGCCTACGGCCTGGTGCTCGAGCAGGCGGCCGACGGAGTCGTCGACATCCTCACCTCGGGCCGCAAGATGCGCGTGGCGGTCGGGGCCGCCCTGGAGGCGCAGGTCGTTCCCGGCCGTGAGGTGATGCTCAACGAGGCTCTGAACATCGTGGCGGTCAAGGGCTACGAGAAGGTCGGCGAGGTCGTCCTGGTCAAGGAGATCCTCGACGACGACCGCGTCCTGGTCGTCGCGCACGCCGACGAAGAGCGGGTATGCCGCCGGGCCGAGACCCTGCGCGGCGAGCACATCCGGGTGGGGGACGCGCTGACCATCGATCCGAGGTCGGGCTTCGTTTTCGAGCGGGTGCCTAAGGCCGAGGTACAAGACCTCGTGCTCGAAGAGGTCCCCGATATCGCCTACGAGGACATCGGTGGGCTGGCCGGACAAATCGAGGCGATCCGTGACGCCGTCGAGCTGCCCTACCTTCACCCCGAGCTGTATCGGGAGCATCACCTCAAGCCACCGAAGGGGGTCCTGCTTTACGGCCCGCCCGGGTGTGGCAAGACGCTCATAGCCAAGGCGGTCGCGGCGTCCCTGGCCCGCAAGGTCGCCGAGAAGACCGGCAAGAAGGTCGAGAAGAGCTACTTCCTCAATATCAAGGGCCCAGAGCTGCTCAACAAATACGTTGGAGAGACCGAGCGGCACATCCGGTTGATCTTTCAGCGGGCTCGCGAGAAGGCCTCGGACGGAACGCCCGTGGTCGTCTTCTTCGACGAGATGGACTCGTTGTTCCGGACCCGCGGGTCGGGTGTGAGCTCCGACGTTGAGACAACGATCGTCCCGCAGCTGCTGTCGGAGATCGACGGGGTGGAGCGGCTGGAGAACGTCATCGTTATCGGCGCCTCCAACCGCGAGGACATGATCGACCCCGCGATCCTGCGTCCTGGGCGATTGGACGCCAAGATCAAGATCGAGCGTCCCGACCGTGAGGCGGCGCGGGATATCTTCTCGAAGTACCTCACCGTCGAGCTGCCCCTGCACGACGACGACGTCGCCGAGCACGGCGGCGACCGGGAGCGCTGCGTCGAGGCGATGATCCACACCGCCGTCGAGCGGATGTATGCCGAGAGCGACGAGAACCGTTTCTTGGAGGTCACCTACGCCGGGGGAGACAAGGAGGTCCTCTACTTCAAGGACTTCAACTCCGGCGCGATGATCCAGAACGTCGTCGACCGGGCCAAGAAGAACGCCATCAAGGAGTTCCTCGCCACCGGCCAGAAAGGGGTCCGGGTCGAGCACCTGCTCTCCTCGTGCGTGGACGAGTTCAAGGAGAATGAAGACCTCCCGAACACGACCAACCCCGACGACTGGGCCCGGATCTCGGGCAAGAAGGGGGAGCGGATCGTGTATATCCGCACCCTCATCAACACCAAGGACGGTACCGAGCCCGGCCGCTCGATCCACACCGTCGAGAACACCGGCCAGTACCTCTGACCGGCCCGCTCCCAGACTCTAGGGTGGCTGCTATGACCGATGACTTCCAGGCCGCCGTTGCTGCGGTCGGCACGTTGACCAAGGACCCCGGACCCCAGGTCAAGCTGGCGCTCTATGCGCTCTACAAGCAGGCCACCGAAGGCGACTGCCACGGCAAGCGGCCGGGTTTCACCGATTTCGTCGGCCGAGCGAAGTACGACGCGTGGGCCGGCCTCGCGGGCACATCCGGAGAGCAGGCACAGGCCGATTACATCGCCAAGGTGGCCGACCTGCAGGCTGCCGAATAGTCACTCCGACCGGTCTGGACCGGCTGCAACGACCCGGACCGAGAGCCCGACCGCCGGCGGCTTGCCGCGAGCCTCGACAGGGCGACGCGAGGGTGCCGCCCGCAGATGAGGCCTCGGTTATACGGTCACGGGACGACCGAGAAGCCCTTCACTAGGGCCGCTCGGCCGGTCAGCGCCCGGATAACCGGCACGCCGACGTGCCCGCCCACCGCAGCCTCGGTGAGCACCGCCAGGCTCTGCCGGAGCGCTGCGTCAGGCACCGTGCTCGGGACACCGAGGGCATCCGCCACGTCGATCCCGTGCACAACGAGCTCGAGCGTGCGGGTCGGCAGGTAGTCGGCCAGGCTCATCAGCCCGAAAGGCGTCGGCACCACGATGTCATCGCGCGCTGTGGCCAACGCAGCCTCGGCACGAGCCAACCAGACCCGCAGGGTGGCAGCGGGATTCACGCCCAGTGCCATCCCCGCCTCGACTCCCCGCAGGCGGATCTGCTCGTTGAGCTCCGGACTGCGCGCCCGAGCCGCGGCGCTCACGTATGCCGCCGCCGTGCCGATCTGCGCCACTTCGAGCTTGCCATCCCCGAGGTAGTCCGCGAGGGTCGTCAGCGCCCGTCCGGCATGGCCCACGAGCGCGCGCAGGTCCCAGTCGCCCAGGCCCCGCGTGGACCAGTGCTCCGGCGGGATCCGCTCCGCGAGCTCGACGAACGCCTCCGCCGCAGACCGAAAAGCGTCGCGCGACTGCACACTGTTCATCGGGTCAGCGTAGGTCGTCAACCATCACGCGGTTTGCACGAAACCGTTACCGGGGTTGACCCCCTGGAACTGTTCGTCCGTTACGGTCAGCCGAGGCGGCGGTTGAGCAGCCAGCGGGAGCCGATGAGGAACAGGGCCAGCACGGTTGCCGCGACGAGCACGAAGGACGGAGCGGTTCCCTGGCCGGTCGCGGCGCGCAGCAGCATCCCGACGACGAGCGTGCACAGCCAAACCGGTATGCCGTTCCCGAACGCCAACGGCCAGCGCCCCGAACGCCAACGCACCAGTGCCCACCCCGCCCCCAAACCCACGAGGAAGGGCCACGCCGTCCCCAACGCCCCTACCAGAGCGTTGTCCTCGGCATGGCTGGCCCGACCCAACCCCGCGAACACGACGACGAGCGCCGCGTCGAGCAGGGGAGCCCACGGCATACCGACAGCACGGTTGGCAACCGGCCGAGAAGGTGACGGGGGAGCGCTCACAGCGTCGGTAACGTCGGGGCCTGGTCGCCGAACGGCAACCGGGGTTGCGGGGGTCCATGCGTCGGGTCGACGCCGTCGAAGAGCTTGGAAATCGACTTGCCCGCGTGGATCCGCGCGATCGCCTCGGCGAACAGCTCGGCCACCGAACGCACTTGCAGCTCGGGCCAGCCATGCGGCGGCGGCACCGTGTCGGTGGTCACGACCTCCGTAATCATCGGATGGTCACGCAACCGCTCGACCGCGCGACCGGTGAAGAGGCCGTGGGTGCAGGCGACCGACGCTTCGACGCAGCCGAAGTCCTTGAGTCGGTCGAGCAGCTCGATGATCGAGCCACCGGTGGCGATCTCGTCGTCCAGCACGATGGCCCGGCGACCGGACACGTCGCCGACGATCGAGTCGATGACGACTTTGTCGTCGGCCTCGCGCCGCTTGCTCCCGGCAGCGACCGGCAGGTTGAGCAACCGGGCGAACAGTGTCGCCGTCTTGGCGTTTCCCAGGTCGGGGGAGACGACGATGGCGTCTTTGAGGCTGCGCTGGCGGAAGTGGTCGGCGAGCACTCCGATCGCGGTGAGGTGGTCGACGGGGACCGAGAAGAAGCCGTGCACCTGGGGCGCATGCAACGCCATGGTCAGCACCCGGCTGACGCCAGCGGTGACGAGCAGGTCCGCGACCAGTCGCCCCCCGATCGAGATCCGGGAGGCGTCCTTCTTGTCGGACCTGGCGTAGGCGTAGTGCGGCATCACCGCGGTGATCGAAGCGGCCGACGCTCCACGCGCCGCGTCGATCATGAGGAGCAGCTCCATGAGGTGCTCCTGGGTCGGCGGGACCAAAGGCTGGATGATGTAGACGTCGCGTTGGCGGCAGTTGGCCAACAGCTGGGCCTGCAGACAGTCGTTGGAGAACCGGCTGATGTCGACCCCGGACAGTCTCACGCCCAGCCGGTCGCAAACTCGTCGAGCAAGTTCGGGGTGAGCGTTCCCCGAGAACACCACGACGTCAGACACGGGCACCCTCCCACTGGGCGAATTTGGCGCCTCTTACCCTAGACCGTGGGTCGGTCGAAGGCGCGCGCAGTCAACCGAGCACAGGTTCTGCCAGCAGTTCCGGGATTGACAAATGGCGGCGCAGTTCGGTGACTAGCTCTTGCTGAGCCTGGCGTCCGATGACCGTGGCACCGGGCATGCTCGCGAAGCCGTGCACCGTCTCGAGATAATTCGTGACTCGGACCGGGACGCCCGCCTGGGCGAGGCGCGCGGCATACGCGAGACCCTCGTCACGGATCGGGTCGATATCCGCGGTCTGCACGAGCGCCGGCGGCAGCCCACTCAAGTTCTCGCGCCAATACGGCGAGATCGCCGGATCGCGCAGGTCCATCGGTTCAGGACCCAGGTAGTGGGCAATGAAAGCGTCCATCTTCGCCGCCGTCAGCATGGGAGCATTGGCGTGCTCCCGCACCGAGGGGAACGACTTGGACAGATCGGTCGCGGGGTAGATGAGCGCCTGGTGCGCGATCATCGGCCCCCCGTCGTCGTATGCCGCATGGCACACCAGCGCCGCAAGGTTGCCGCCCGCGGAGTCACCGCATACCGCAAGGCGGCTCGGATCGCCGCCGAGGTCGCTGGCAGCTTTGGCCGCCCACCTGGTCGCATCGACGGCGTCGTGCACGGCCTGGGGAGCGTGATGCTCCGGGCCCATCCGATAGTCGACGCTGATGACCATCGCACCGACCCGAGCACTGATCAGACCACAGAGCGGGTCGTACTGCCTCGTGGAGCCCAACACCCAGCCCCCGCCGTGGAAGAACAGGATGACCGGGTGAGGACCGGCCCCGAGCGGTCGGTAAATCCGAGCCTGCCGCTGAGATCCGTCTCGCACCGGGAACCACGCCTCCGACACCCGAATGCCTGGCGGCATACCCCCTGTCACCCAGGTGAACGGTCGCTTGAGCGGGGGGATACGTGCGCGGGCCGCGGCGATCCCCGCAGCGTCGAGATCGGTGATCTTGGGGTAAGGCCCGTGATCGAGCGCAAAGGCGAGCAAGCGGGTCCGCAACGGCATCCGGGGCATGATGCCAGTGTGTCAAGCCCGAACGGAGTCCACCTCATCCACGGGCACAAGATCCGCGAGGCGTCTCGGGTTGAGGTGGCGACGCAACTCGCTCAGTAACTCGTAGCGGGCCTGCTCGCCGATCGTCGTCGCGCCAGGGAAACTCATGAATCCGTGGACCGTGCGCAGGTAGTTCGTCGCTCGGACAGGCACGGCAGCCTCGGCGAGGCGCTCGGCATAGGCCAGTCCTTCGTCGCGCAGGGGGTCGAGGTCGGCGGTCTGGACGAGCGCGGGCGGCATGCCGCGAAGGTCCTTGCGCCAGTATGGGGAGACGATCGGATCGGTCGGGTCCACGACGTCCGCGAGGTAGTGCTCGGTGAACACCCGGATCTTCTCAGCACTCAACACCGGGGCTGCTCCGTGCTCGGCCGCTGAGGGGAAGGACTGGGTCGCGTCGGTGCACGGGTAGAGCAGCGCCTGGTGCGCGATCGCCGGCCCTCCCTCGTCGTATGCCGCGTGGCACACGAGGGCGGCCAGCCCACCTCCGGCGCTGTCGCCGCAGACCGCGATCCGGGCGGGGTCACCACGCAACTCGGCGGCGTTGGCGTGGGCCCAGACCAGTCCATCGACGCTGTCGTGCAGCGCGGTTGGCGCGCGGAACTCGGGCGCCTGGCGATAGTCGACCGAGACAACAACCGCAGGGATGCTCTTGGCGAGGAAGGAGCACAACGGGTCGTACATGCGCGTGTTGCCCAGGACGTAGCCGCCGCCGTGGAAGAACATCACGATGGGCAGGGGGCCCCGCGCGTGGATGGGGGAGTAGATCCGCACTGGCCGCTCGGCCCCGTCGCGGGTCGGGAAAGACGCTTCTCGGATGCTCACCCGGCCGGATACCCCGCCGGTGACCCACGTGTGCGGCCAACGGGCCGGAGCTGCCCACTGTCGGGCGGTGCGGATGTCGTCCTCGTCCAAGTCGAGGATGGAGGATCGACCGAAGCGCTCCAAGGCAACAGTGAAGACCGTCGTGCGCAGCGGCATACGGGGCCGTGGCACGCGACCCAGACGGGCGGTGGGACGAGGCACCTCCCTATTGTGGCCCGGGCTAGCCCGCCGACCGCGTATTACGGAGCGGTCTCCAGCCCGGGTGCTTGCATCACCCACTCGCGCACCTCGGGCAGGTCCTCCAGGTGCTCCCCGATGTATGCCGTGTGCCGCGCCAGCTGCTGCTCGCACCACGCCTTGAGCTCGGCACTGCCTCTCGGCCGGCGCTTGGAGTTGTTGATCGCGTCGATGACCAGGTCGTAGCGGCTGGTGCGGTTGCGCACCACCATGTCGAACGGTGTGGTCGTGGTCCCCTGCTCGATGAAGCCGCGGCAGTGGAACCGGTCGGCGTCGGGCCGGCCGTGGACGAGCTGGTGGATGGCGCCCGGGTAACCATGGAAACTGAAGATGACGTCCTGGCTGTCGGTAAAGAGCTCGCTGAAGAGCACGTCCGACATCCCGTTGGGATGGTCCTTCGGCCGAGCCATCGTCATGAGGTTGACGACGTTGACGACGCGCACCCGCAGCCCGGGGAGCCGCTCCTTGAGGATCTGGGCGGCCGCGACGGTCTCCATGGTGACGACATCGCCGGCACAACCCAGGACGATGTCGGGAAGCCGCCCGGCGGCCTGGTCGTCGTCCGTCTCGTTGCCGGCCCAATCCCAGATCGACGCTCCGCGCCGACAGTGCTCGCGGGCCTGATCGAGGGTCAGCCACTGCAGTTGTGGCTGCTTGTCGATAACGATGAGGTTGACGTGACTGCGGCTGCGGAAGGCGTGGTCGGCGACCGACAGCAGGCAGTTGGCGTCCGGCGGCAGGTAGATCCGGGCCACATCGCCTCGGTGCTGCAGGACGTTGGTGATCAGCCCAGGGCCCTGGTGGCTGAACCCGTTGTGGTCGTTGCGCCAGGCCGTCGACGTGAGCAGGACGTTGAGGCTGGGCACCTTGGCGCGCCAGGACAGGTGCAGTGCCTCCTCGAGCCATTTGGCGTGCTGGATGGTCAGACTCGCGCTCACCATGGCGAATGCCTCGTAGGTAGCGAACAGGCCGTGCCGCCCGGTGAGGGTGTAGCCCTCCAGCCAACCGTGACAGTTGTGCTCGGAGAGCACCTCCATCACCCGCCCGTCCGGGCCAAGTTTGACGTCGTCGGGAGTGAGCGCCTCCATCCAGGCCCGATCGCTCACCTCGAAGACGGCACCGAGCCGGTTGGAGTTGGTTTCGTCCGGGCAGAACAGCCGGAACGTGTGTGGGTTGCGGACGTAGAGGTCACGGCACAGCGCCCCCAGGGCCCGGGTGGACTCAGCGCGGACCGTCGCCGGTGCCGGCACGTCGACCTCGTATGCCGCGAGGTCGGGGATGTCCAACGGCTCAGTGAGCACTCCACCGTTGGCGTAGGGGGTGGCCGACATCCGTTTGGTGCCCGTGGGGTTGTTCGCCACGACGAGGGGAGAGGGGCCTCCGGTCTCGTCGAAGAGCTCCCCCGGCCGGTAGCTGCGCATCCATGCCTCAAGAACCGCCAAGTGCTCGGGCGAGTCCTTGACGCCCGACAGGGGGACCTGGTGGGAGCGCCAGGTCCCTTCGACGACGATGCCGTCGACCTCATGTGGGCCGGTCCACCCCTTGGGGGAACGCAGGATAATGAGCGGCCACCGTGGTCGAATGTGTTCTCCGCTCGGCCGTTCGCCGCTGCGCCAGGTCTTCTGGATCTCCCGGATCCGCCGGTATGCCGTGGCCTGCGCGGCGGCATACCGCTCGTGCATGCCCGGCAGGTCACTGCCCTCGACCTCGATGACGTCGTAGCCGTGCCCCTCGAACAGGAGGCGCACCTCGGCCGGGTCCTTGCGGGCCAGGACGGTGGGACCGGCGATCTTCGCCCCGTTGAGGTGCAGGACCGGCAGGACGGCGCCGTCGCGGGCCGGGTTGAGGAACGAGATCCCCTTCCAGGACCCCTCCAGCGGACCGGTCTCGGCCTCGCCGTCGCCGACGACCGCGAGGGCGAGCAGGTCGGGGTGGTCCATCACCGCGCCGAACGCGTGAATGAGCGCGTAGCCGAGCTCGCCGCCCTCGTGGATCGAGCCGGGGGTGGTGACCGACGCGTGGCTTGGGATGCCGCCCGGCGCAGAGAACTGCCGGAAGAGTCGCTCGATCCCGCTCGTATCGCGGGTGACGGCGGGGAAGCAGTCGGTGTATACCCCTTCCAGGTATGCCGCGGCGACGAGGGCGGGCCCGCCGTGACCAGGTCCGGCCAGGTAGACGACGTCCTGCCCGGTATGCCGCACGAGCCGGGCCGCGTGGGCGTAGATGAAGGAGAGTCCAGGCGAGGTGCCCCAGTGCCCGAGCAACCGAGGCTTGATGTCGTCACTGGTCAGGGGTTGGCGCAGCAGCGGGTTGGACTTGAGGTAGATCTGGCCGACGGTGAGGTAGCTGTTGGCCCGCCACCAGGCGTCGAGGGAGGCGAGTTCGTCGCCTTCGATCATGGACAGCCGGTCGAGAATGGCGCTGAGGTCGGGGTCGAGAAGGTCGATGCTCACGAGCACCATCCTGCTCTGCCGTGGCGGTGGCAGGTGGCTGGGACGCCGCTCAGCTCGGTGAACCCAGCTCGAATTCCTCAAACCCGCCGACGAACTCTGCGCCAACAGCTCGATAGCGCAACCCGTGGGCCCGCATAGGGTGGAGTCATGGGCGTGCGGCGGGTCATGGGGATCGAGACCGAGTACGGCGTCGCCGCGCCGGGTGATCCGAGCGCCAACCCGATGTGGCTCTCCGGACAGGTGGTCACGGCATACGCGCGAGCCCAAGGTCTGATCACGGGGCGGGGAGCCTGGGACTACGCCGATGAGGCCCCGCTGCGGGACGCCCGAGGCTGGGAGGTGGGCCGGGCCTGGGCTGACCCGAGCCAGCTGACCGATGTCGACGACCCGACGATGGCCAACGTCGTGCTCACCAACGGTGCCCGCTTCTACGTCGACCACGCCCACCCGGAATACTCCGGCCCGGAGGTGACCACACCGCGCGCGGTCGTCACGTGGGACCGCGCTGGCGACCTGGTCATGCAGGAGGCGGCCGGGCTGCTCAACCCCGACCCGGCCCGCCCGACGGTGGCCCTCTACAAGAACAACACCGACGGCAAGGGCGCTTCTTATGGCACGCACGAGAACTACCTCATGCGCCGGGAGACCCCCTTCCAGGACATCGTCCGAGGGCTCACGCCGTTCTTCGTCGCCAGACAAGTCTTCGCGGGAGCGGGCCGGGTCGGCATCGGGCAGGACTCGCGCACGGCCGGCTTCCAGCTGACCCAGCGGGCCGACTTCTTCGAGACCGAGGTGGGGCTGGAGACGACCCTCAAAAGGCCGATCATCAACACCCGCGACGAGCCGCACTCGGCAGCCGACCTCTATCGCCGCCTGCACGTCATCATCGGTGACGCGAACCAGTGCGATGTCGCCAACCTGCTCAAGGTCGGCACGACGAGCTTGGTGCTGTCCCTCATCGAGGACCGGGCGCTGCCGGGGGACCTCATGGTGATCAACCCGGTCGCCACGCTGCATGCGGTGTCGCACGACCCGACCCTGCGCACCCTCATCACCCTGCGGGACGGCCGCAGGCTCACGGCGCTGGAGCTGTTGTGGATCTACCACGATGCGTGCGCGGCATACCTCGCCGATCGGGACGGCGACCCCACGGGAGCCGACGCGGATACACGCGAGGTGATGACCCGGTGGGCCGACGTCCTGACCCGCCTCGGGACCGACCCGATGAGTTGCGCCCGTGAGCTGGACTGGGTGGCCAAACTCCGTCTCCTGCAGGCCTATCGTGACCGAGACGGCCTCGCGTGGACCGAGCCGCGGTTGGCCGCTCTGGACATCCAGTGGAGCGACATCCGCCCCGCCAAGAGCGTCTTCGCCAAACTTCGCGCGGCGGGCCAAGTCACCGAGCTGGTCACCACCGAGGCTGCGGCCGCGGCCGTCACCACTCCTCCCGAGGACACCCGGGCGTGGTTCCGCGGCCAGTGCCTGAGCCGGTATGCCGCGCACGTCGTCTCGGCCTCCTGGGACTCGGTGATCTTCGAGGTGCCCGGTCAGACGTCGCTGCAGCGGATTCCCATGCTGGAGCCGCTGCGTGGCACCCGGGAGCAGGTGCAGGACGTCTTCGACCGCAGTCCGGACGTCACCACGCTCCTGCGTGAACTCATCCGCTCCGGCGACTAGGTTGGGCAGTGTCGATCCGCGGGGTCGACAGGCAGACCGAGCAGGTGGAGGACCCATGGCCAGCCAGGAGCAGAGCCGTCCGCTGCGGCGCGAGGGCGACCCGGAGGGCGCGCCCCCGGACGCGCCGGTGGGCGGTGCCCAGACCCAGGTGTCGAACGCCGACATCGACAGCGTCCTTGATGAGATCGACGAGGTGCTCGAGGTCAACGCCGAGGAGTTCGTCCGCAGCTTCGTCCAGAAGGGTGGCCAGTGAACCGCACCGCCCCGGCGGGGGGAGCGCGGGGTGGGAGTCTCCCGACGGCATACCTGCGCCCGGGGAGTGCGTCCTTCACCGAATTCGTCGCGGGTGTGGCTCCCGAGCTGCTGCCCGGGCGGCGGCCGCTGCCTGCCGGGATGTCCATGGACGCACCGCATGGGACGACCATCGTCGCCGCGGAGTTCGCGGGCGGGGTCGTCGTCGCGGGTGACCGGCGCGCAACCATGGGCAACCTCATCGCGAACCGCGACATGGAGAAGGTGTATGCCGCGGATGAATACTCCGTCGTCGGCATCGCCGGCACCGCGGGCATCGCCGTCGAGCTGGTCAAGCTCTACCAGGTCGAGTTGGAGCACTACGAGAAGATCGAGGGCACGATCATGTCCCTCGAAGGCAAGGCCAACCGGCTCGCATCGATGATCCGGGGCAACCTCGGGCTTGCCATGCAGGGGCTGACGGTCGTGCCGATGTTCGCCGGGTTCGATCTGGACGAGGGGCGCGGGCGGATCTTCTCCTACGACGTGACCGGCGGCTGCTATCCCGAGCGTGACCATCACAGCATCGGGTCTGGGTCGCTGTTCGCCCGCGGGTCGCTCAAGAAGTTGTGGCGGCCGGGGCTATCCGAGGCCGATGTGGTCCGGTCCTGCCTGGAGGCGCTCTACGACGCTGCCGACGACGACTCCGCGACGGGTGGGCCGGACGTGGGGCGGCGGATCTGGCCGACCTTGGCCGTCTTGGACCAGGGCGGGGTGCGGTTCCTGTCCGACGACGGTCTTGCTGGGATCGTGGAAGCGATCGTGGCGGACCGCCGCGGGAACCCAGGCGGCGCGCGATGAGCGCCGACCATCAGGCAGGCGGCGCGCGATGAGCGCCGACCATCAGGCAGGAGGCGCCCGATGAGCATGCCGTTCTATGTCTCGCCCGAACAGCTGATGAAGGACAAGGCCGATTACGCGCGCAAGGGAATAGCGCGCGGTCGGTCGGTCATCGTCCTGCAGTACGACCGGGGCATCGCTTTCGTCGCGGAGAACCCACAGAGCCTGCGCAAGATCTCCGAAATCTACGACCGGATCGCCTTCGCTGCCGTTGGCATGTACTACGAGTTCGAGAACCTGCGCGTCGCCGGCATCCGGTATGCCGATCTGCGGGGCTACTCCTACGACCGCTCCGACGTGTCGGCCCGGGGGTTGGCCAACGCCTATGCCCAGACGCTCGGGACGGTGTTCACTCAGGAGCCCAAGCCCTACGAGATCGAGCTATGCGTTGCCGAGGTCGGCCAGACCCCCGAACGCGACCAGATCTACCGGCTCACCTACGACGGGTCGGTCGCCGACCAACATGGGTTCGTCGTGATGGGCGGTGCCAGCGGGGCCGCGGAGGAGCGCCTGAAGGCTGGCTGGCGGGAGGGTATGCCGCTCGCTGACGCCCTCATGCTGGCGGTGGCCTCGCTTGCCGCGGACCCGGCCGGGGGAGACCCCCGGACGCTCGCACCGGACCAGCTCGAGGTAGCGGTGCTCGACCGCAACCGGCCTCGGCGAACCTTCCGCCGAATCGTCGCGCCGTTGCTTGCCGACCTGCTCAACGCAGACAGCCCGACCGCGCACGCCCCTGAGCTTGATGAGGGCATTCCCGGTCATCACGACACATTGTCGGGACAGCCCAGCGTACGGAGTGACGAAGCGGATGAGGCCGCCGATCACCGCCCCGGGACTGACCCCGCTCCCGGAACCGAGCGCCCGCCGGCACCCCACAGGCGGTCGGAGGATCCCCTCAAAGAGCTCTGAAAGATAAGCGGCGGAGCCCCGGAGTTGGTCAACGGCGACGGGAAGTCGTCGGCACGTTGTGCTCCAATAGTTCCTCGGCCAGGTCGGGGACCTCCGGGATCTTCTCGACTTCGTCGTGGCTGGTAGCGATCTCGACGCCTTCAGCCGGTTCCGGGCCTTCCGCCTGGTCACTCGCTCCCGGTGTAGCGGCCTCGTCCGATGTGGGAGCCACCGCTGGGGCTTCCCCTGCCGTGAACGGGGTCAACATCGATCCTCCAGCCCCACCGAGGGTCGCGAGCATCTGGCGCACGTTGGTCAGCTGGGCGGTGATGGAGTCGCGACGCGCGGTCGCCGCAGCGAGTTCGCGGTCGGAATCACGTTTGATCCGTTCGGCTTGGTCTCGCGCCGAGGCGACGAGCGTCGCCGCTTCAGAGCGGGCCTTCTCGAGCATGCTGGCGACCTCGGCCTGGGCGCTCTGGTGCGCCCGCTCGGACTCTGAGGCGAGCGCCGCCGCGCGGTCCTGGACGGCGACGAGCGACGACTCGTGTTGGGACATCGCGGCAGCGAACTCCGCTGCGGCCTTGTCTCGCCGCGCGGCCAGGGTCGTCTCGAACTCCGCGGCCGACTCGGCGGCTTTGGCGCGCTGGTGCTCGTAGACCGCTTCGGCTTCCTCCCGGCGAGCGGAGGACTCCCGGTCGGCGTGGTCGAGGATCTCGTCTGCCTTGCGCTTGGCGTCCTCCAGGACCCGCGCAGCTTCGGCTTCAGCGCGGGTCCGCACGTCCTCGGCATACCGATCGGCAGCGGCCCGCACAGACGCGGCTGCTGAGTCGGCGGCGGTCCGCACCTCGGCGGCCTCCGTGGCAGCAGTGGCTCGTAGCTGAGCCGCCTCCTCGTCGGCGAGGGTGAGGATCTGACCAACTCGATCACCGAGGCCGGCGAAGCTGGGCGCGACGGCGGCCCTGCTGGCTTCGCGGAGTTTGCTCAGTTGGGTGTCCTTGGCTTCCAACTGAGCCCGCAGGTCGCCATGGCTCGCCTCCAACTTGCTGGCGTGGACGCTGACGGTTGCTGCCTCCTGTCGGGCCGCCTCTGCGGCTGCAGTGAGCTCAGCTACCACCTGGTCGACCTGGGCCGGGTCGTAGCCACGAAGAACAGCGCGGAATTGCGTGTGGTCGGTCATCAAGATCCCATCGAATGAGGTGCGTGGTCGGTCAGGGGAGAGGGTCGATCAGCGTGAGGTCGTCGGCCGGATGGTCGACAGCGGACTGGGGGAGGGGCTGCGATGTCGGTGTCGTCGCGGCTGGAGTCGGCCGGTATGCCGGGTGCTCGCTGTCCTGTGGTGAGTCGGCGGACGCGACGGTGCGTGCCCCATTGAACCGCTCTGGGACGGCCAGCGCCTCGATGACATTGGACAAGTGCCCCAGCTGGATGTTGATGTCGTCCCGTCTGGCAGCCAAGGAGTGGACCTCGGCCCGGGCGGCCTCGACGGCCTCGCGAGCCTGCGCCCTCAAGTGATCGGCTTCGTCACGCGCTTCTGCCAGCGTCTGGACCAACTCCGCGCGCGCTGCCCGTCGATCGGCATGCGCCTCACGGTGCAACTTCTCTACTTCTGCAGCGGTGCGTTCCCGGATGAGCCGGGCCCCGTGTTCCGCCTCAACGAGACGGCGCTCCGCGCGATTCACGGTTGCTTGGGCCTGCGCCTGCGCCTGCGCGAGCAACCGCTCGCTCTCGGACGTCGCGTCCGCAGCCGTCCGTTTCGCGTCGGCCGCGGCCGCCTCGAGGATGGCTTCTGCTTGGGCGCGGGTGCGCGATGACTCGGCAGCGGCCGCATCGAGCCGCTGCCGGACGGTATGCGAAACCCTGGCCAGCACGCCCTGGAGTTGTTGGCGACGACGCCGGGAGTGGTCGGCGAGCGTTCTGGCTGTCACCACGCGCGTGCGATCGGCTTCCGCGTTGGCCCCGTCGATGATCTCGCGCATGGTGCGCTCGGCCCAGTCCACGTGGGATTGAGCAGCAGCGAGCATGCCGTCGGCTTCGGCGCGCGCACCGGCTACGAGAGCCTGCGTCTCCGCCGCGGTGTCACGTCGCAGCTGCGCGGTCTCCGCGATGGTGCGCACGCGGAGCGCTTCGGCCGCCGCTGCCACAAGGTCGGCCTCCTCTTGGGCCGTCGCTCGGCGACGCTCCGCATCGCCAGAGGCGGCTTCGATCAAAGCCGAGGCGCTGGCTGACGCCATCGCCAGCCTCGTGGACTCCTCGCTGGCGATTGCCGCAGCGCGCTCGTCCAACGTCAGAGACCTGGACGACTCGTGGGCCGCGAACCGGGCCATGGCGCCGTCATAGTCAGCCTGCGCGGCCCGGCGGATCTCGTCAGCACTGGCCTGGGCTGCCCGTCTCAGCTCGTCGGCGTCCTTGCGGGCCTCGTCAAGCTCGACCTCGCTGCTGCGCGAAGCCGCATCAGCGACCATCGATGCCTGCGCGGCCGCGTCATTGAGGAGCGACGTCGCGTCTTCGTGGGCCGCCGCAAGGATCTCGGCAGCCCGGTCGCGATCAGAGGTGGCCGCCATGTGGAGGGCACTGGCCTCCCGATGCAGCCGCTCCGCTTCGGTCGTCAGGTCGCGGGCCCGGAGCTGGGCAGCCCTCAGGACCTCGTCGGCCTGCGCCCTGACGCTGTCGGCGTGACCTTGCGCCCGGGCCAGGATCTCCAGCGCGTGTTTGGTCACGTCTCCGACATCGCCCCCGGCGGAGACCGACGGGTTGGCGAATGCCAGACCGTCGGACATGGGGGACATGATCTCAGATTCCGGCGGTTGGTCCAGAACTTGCACAGCTGCTCATCCGTGGACCCCACGGGCAGGTGGCCAGCCGATCAGGGGATGAACGGCATACCGGCCCATAGGGTGAGGGCATGCAGCGGCGCATCTTCGGTATTGAAACCGAGTTCGGGGTGACGTGCACCCACCAGGGGCAGCGACGTCTCACACCTGACGAGGTGTCGCGCTACCTCTTCCGGCGCGTTGTCGCGTGGGGGCGCAGCAGCAACGTCTTTCTCGGTAACGGGTCGCGCCTCTACCTCGATGTCGGCAGCCACCCCGAATACGCCACCGCAGAGTGCGATTCGATCCGCGAGGTCGTCATCCACGACAAGGCGGGGGAGCGGATCCTTGAGGGTCTGGCAGAGGAGGCCCAACAACGGGTCGCCGACGAAGGCATCGACGGTGACATCTACGTCTTCAAGAACAACACCGACTCGGCCGGCAACTCCTACGGGTGCCATGAGAACTACCTCATCGGGCGCACCGGCGAGTTCGGGCTCATCTCGGACATGCTCATTCCTTTCCTGATCAGTCGCCAGCTGATCTGTGGCGCAGGAAAGCTCACCAGCGGCCACAAGCGCGCGACCTACTGTGTCAGCCAGCGCGCCGACCACATCTGGGAGGGTGTCTCGTCGGCAACGACCCGAAGCCGGCCGATCATCAACACCCGCGACGAGCCGCACGCGGACGCAGAGAAGTTCCGTCGATTGCACGTTATCGTCGGCGACTCGAACATGTCCGAGACGACAACCCTGCTCAAGGTCGGCTCGGCGGACCTGGTCCTGCGGATGGCCGAGGCTGGCGTGGCCATGCGTGACCTCGCGCTGGAGAACCCCATCCGGGCGATCCGCGAGATGAGTCACGACATGACCGGTCGCCGCACCGTGCGCCTTGCCGACGGCCGCAGTATGTCGGCGTTGGACATGCAGACCGAATACCTCACCCGGGTCCGGTCCTTCGCCGAACGCGAAGGGATGACTGAGGGTACTCACGGCCGGGTCCTCGAGCTGTGGGCACGCACCCTGCGGGCCGTCGAGTCTGGCAACCTCGCGTTGGTCGAGCGCGAGATCGACTGGGTCATCAAGTGGCGGATGATCGAGCGGTATGCCGCCAAACATCACCTCGCACTCGATGACCCCAGGTTGGCCCAGCTCGATCTGGCCTACCACGATATCAACCGGCGTCGCGGCCTCTTCTACCTCCTGCAGCGGCGCGGTTTGGTCACCCACGAGGCCCCCGACCTGGAGGTCTTTCGGGCCAAGACCGTTCCGCCCCAGACCACCCGAGCACGGTTGCGCGGCGAGTTCGTCAAAGCTGCACAAGCGAAGCGGCGCGACTTCAGCGTCGACTGGGTGCATCTCAAGCTCAACGACCAGGCTCAACGAATCGTCTTGTGCAAGGACCCGTTCTCCAGCGTCGACGAGCGGGTGGCGCGGCTCATCGAGGCGATGTAACGGGCGGGTCGCCACCCGCCCCCTCCCTGATGGTCGGTGGTGAGCACAGCAACGGGGCTAGAGTTGCCTAGTTTGCCGCGCCGCTCTCGACCCGAGGACCTCCCGTGCCCCAGCCGTATGCCGTCCACCGACCCGTGGCCCCTGGTCGAGCGAGGCGCCTCAGGTGGGTGTCCGCGTGCGTGACGTTGCTGGCCGTCGCTGCCTGCAGCTCGACGCCGTCGGGCAGCGAACCCTCCGGCGGCGGGCCGTCGGCCACCGGCGGTGGCGCTACCTCGGCTGCCGCGGCCACGTCCCTGGCCAAGCCCGCAGCTACCGGCCCCATCGGGTCACCGGCAGACCTGGCGGTCCTGGACACCATCAGTGTCGGAACTGCGACCTCGGGCACCGCCCCGTCCCTCACCCTTGCCTCGAAGCCGATCAGTGTGAGCACGACATCGCGCAAGGTGCTCATTCCGGGTTCTGGGGAGCCCAGCACTTTGCGTGGTCTGGTCCGAGCCGAGATCCTCTTCGTTAAAGGCTCCGACGGGACCGTCCTCGACTCGACTTACGGGCGCGCGCCACAGTCGCTGGAGCTCAACCCCGACCGGCCCACACTTTCGGGACTGGCGATCGGCTTGGCCGGGCTGCCGGTGGGTGCTCGGGCGCTGGTTGCGATCCCACCGGCCCAAGGTTTCGGGGCCTCCGGTCGACCGGACCTCGGCATCTCGGCCACCGAGAACCTCGTCATGGTGGCCGACATCCTCGCCGTCAGCACGGCGATCCCGATGGCAACCGGCACGACCGTTGCTCCCTTAGCCGGAGCACCCACGGTGGCCTTCGACCCGGCGAAGGGCCCGACCATCACGATTCCCGCGGGGGTTGCTGCACCCACGACGCTGGTCAACCAGACCCTGATCGAAGGCTCGGGACCTAAGGTCGTCGAGGGGATGGCGGTACAGGTCCACTACACGGGAGTGTTGTGGAAGGACGGCAGCGTCTTCGACTCCTCGTGGACAAGGGGCACCTTCTTTGGCTTCCCGACTGGAGCTGGCGCGGTCATCCCAGCTTGGGACACAGGCCTGCTGGGGCACACGGTGGGCTCCCGGATCATGTTGATCGTGCCCCCTGCCGACGGGTATGGGCCCTCTGGGTCACCTCCCAAGATCTCGGGGACGGACACCCTCGTCTTCGTCATCGACATCCTCGCCTCCGCCTGAACCCCAAAGGAGTTGTCCACGATGTCCGTAGACCGTGAGCGCACCAAGCCTGAGCTCGATTACCCCGGCGACGCACCGCCGACTGACCTGGTCACCGAGGATCTCATCGAGGGCGACGGCCCGGCAGTCCAGTCCGGCCAAACTGTGACCACCCACTACGTGGGCTGGGCTTTCTCCACCGGGGAGGAGTTCGACGCCTCCTGGAACCGCGGCGAGCCATTGACCTTCCGAGCCGGGATCGGTCAGGTCATCCGGGGATGGGACCAAGGGCTGCTGGGCATGAAGGTCGGAGGACGCAGGAAGCTGACCATTCCCTCGCACCTCGCATACGGCGAGCGCGGGGCCGGCGGCGTGATCGGGCCGGGGGAGACCTTGATCTTCATCGTCGACCTCATCGCCGTCCGCTGACCCTCGACGAGTTGCGCGGGATGCCGGCGTCCCTGACGTCAGTGGCGTGCTGAGGTACCGTCATCGAGTGAGCGTCCAGCCGACCACGGCAGCCAAGACCGAACGCCTGCTCAACCTGGTCATCGCGTTGCTCTCGACCCGGCGTCCGCTGACCAAGGCGCAGTTGCGAGCTGCGGTCCCGCACTACCAGCAGACGGCGTCGGACGAGGCCTTCGACCGGATGTTTGAGCGGGACAAGGACGAATTGCGTGACCTGGGGATCCCCTTGGCGACGCAACTCGTCGCGGCGGCCTACGACGACGAACTCGGCTATCGGATCGACCGGCGCGAATACGCGCTGCCCGAGATCGGGTTCGAGCCCGATGAGGTGGCCGCCCTCGCCCTGGCCGGCCGGGCGTGGAACCAGGCCAGTCTCGCGTCCTCCGCGGCCGCCGCGCTCACCAAGCTCGCCTCCGCCGGGGTCGAGCTCGACGAACGCTCGGTCGTCGGCATCGAACCCCGGGTCCGGACCACCGAGGCCGCGTTCGCCCCCGTCCACACGGCCGTCAAGGAACGCCGCGAACTGACCTTCACCTACCGCAAAGCCGACGGCACGACGTCCACCCGGCGAGTGCAGCCCTGGGGCCTGACCCAGTGGCATGGCCGCTGGTATGTCACCGGCCTCGATATCGACAGACAGGCCGAGCGGGTCTTCCGACTGGGTCGAATCGACGGGAGTGTCACCCCCGTGGGCAGGCCAGCGGCATACGCGATCCCCGAGGGACACGTGCCCCGCGTGCTTGTTGCCGCCAGTGAGCCCGCGCAGGCCGACCAAGAACCGGCCGTGGTCCGCGTTCGTCGCGGTGCTGGAAACACGCTGCGCCGCCGGGCGCGCAGCGTCGAGGAGCTCGATGAGAGTTGGTCGCGGGTTCAGCTCGACTTCCGGGACTCCCAGGGTTTCGCCCAAGAGGTCGCCGGATTCGGCCCCGACGTGGTCGTCGAGACACCCGAGATCGTCCGCGACGCGGTCGTGCGACTGCTCGCGGCGGCGCGGGACCGGCATACCTCGTCGGCCGGGGAGGCAACCACCCGGGGAGGTATGCCGTGATCGCTCCTCGTGCGCCACGCCCGGCCCCCGAGAGCGCGACCGCGCGCCTGTCCCGGCTGCTCACGATGGTCCCGTGGCTGCTCGCCCGTCAGGGGGTCGACATCGACGTGGCGGCAGCCCAATTCCACGTCACCCGTGAACAACTTGAGTCCGACCTGCAGTTGCTGTTCGTCTGCGGCACGCCTGGCCATCTGCCCGACGATCTCATCGAGGCGGATTGGGAGGACGGCCAGGTTTACATCGGCAACGCTGACGCGATCTCCCGGCCGCTGCGCTTCACCGTCGACGAGGCCCTAACCCTCATGGTCGGGCTGCGCGCCTTAGCGGCCACCCCCGGGGTGACCGGAGCTGCGGGAGGCGCAGGCGGCGAGGCGATCCTGCGCGCGCTGGCCAAACTCGAGGAGGCCACCGGTGAGGCGGCCGGTGTTGCCTCCCGCATGCGGGTCACCCTCGACGACGGGGCTGCCGAGAGCATCCTCGCCGACGCTTCACGCGCCGTGCAGAACCATCGTCGGGTCCGCCTGCGCTATCAGTCCTTCGGCCGAGACGAGGTCACCGAACGGGACGTCGACCCGATGCGGGTCACCAGCCTGGACGCCCACTGGTACCTCGAAGGGTGGTGCCACCGGGCCGAAGACACCCGACTGTTCCGCCTGGACCGCGTGCAGTCCCTCGACGTGCTGGAGGTCGACGGGACGCCGCCCGGTGGTGCGCAACCCCGGGATTTGGCGGGCCAGACCTATCAGCCATCCCCCGACGACGAGTTCGTCGAATTGGTCACGGAACCAGGGGGGGCCTGGGTCGCGGACTACTACCCAGTCGAGGCAGTCGTCGACCTCGGCGACGGCCGCCGACAGATCCGGTTGCGCGCGGCCGACACCACCTGGCTGCGTCGCCTCGCGTGGCGCCTCGGCGGACAGGTACACATCATCGCACCTGCCACGTTGGCGGCCGATGTCGCCCGCGGCGCGGATGCTGCTCTTGCGGCATACCCACCGGAGGCCCTGCGCGGGCTGGGAGGGGACGGTATGCCGCGCACCCCGCTCTCCGCCCCCGTGTCCGCCCCGGCGGACTTCCCAGGCAATGCCCCATGATGCGCGGGCTGCTGTGGGCCCTCATCTGGCTGGCGCTAATAGCCGGGTCGGGATGGTATCTCTGGCGCCGACTGAGATGGTTGTGGGGTCGTTCCGAGGCGTTGGGGGAGACCCTCGCCGAGGCAGCGGTCGTGGTGTCCGCGACCACCGAACGTGCTGGACCAGCGGTCGACGGCTCCCCGCCAGTTGGCGCGGCCGTCGAATTGGCGGTCTTCCGCAACCCCGCCGAGGTGGCCGTGGAACGCGACCGCTTGCGTGAGACGTTGCGCAATCAACGCGCCGCACGGCGCCGGTCGTCACTTCCCGGGTGGGCGCGACCCTTAGACTCAGCCGACGCCAGCGAACGAAAGGCCTGACCAGCATGTTCCTCAGGGAGCCCAGCCACTGGGCGATTGTCATCCTCGTGCTCGTCCTGCTCTTTGGCTGGAAGCGGCTGCCCGATATGGCCCGCAGCATGGGCCGGTCGATGCGGATCTTCAAGTCAGAGGTCAATGAGATGAAGAACGACGGCAAAGAGGGTCGCCCGAGCCCGGCCGCCGACGACGTCGTCGCGGGCGACATCGTGCCGCCCCGGACGACCGACGACCGTACCGCGGGCTGACGGCGCGGCTGCGGATCCCAGGGGTATGCCGCCCCGCGCGTTCCGCCGTCTGCTCTGACCGCTGGCAGGAGCCTCATCGACCATGGCGCGCTTCAGATTCCGCCGCAACCGTGACCCCGAGGGACGGATGTCCCTCGGGGATCACTTGCGTGAATTGCGTAACCGGACTCTCATCAGCGCCCTCGCCATCCTTGCCTGCTCGATCTATGGCTGGCTCAACTGGGAGCCCTTGTTCAACCGGCTCATCGAGCCGGTGTTGACGGTTGCCAAGTCCAAGACTCAAGGCCAAGGGATCACTGCAGTCACCTTCGTTGGGTTGACCGACTCGTTCTCGACGCTCATCACCGTGGGGTTGTTCGTCGGGGTGGTGCTGGCCTCACCGGTGTGGTTGTGGCAGATCTGGGCGTTCATCGTGCCGGGACTGACCCGACGAGAGAAGGGCCTGGCCCTGGCGTTCATCAGTGCCGCCGTGCCCCTCTTCCTGGCGGGCTGTTTGTTGGCCTTCCTGGTCCTCCCCCGCGCGGTCAGCGCACTGCTGAGCTTCACCCCCAGCTCGGGCTCGAACATCCTGGACGTCTCGCCCTATCTGAGCTTCGTCCTCAAGTTCATCCTCGTCTTCGGGTTGGGTTTCCTGCTACCCGTCTTCCTGGTGGGCCTCAATGTCGCCCACATCCTTCCCGGGCGGCTCATGCTGCGGGCCTGGCGCGGCGCCGTGTTCCTGTGTTTCCTGTTCACCGCGATGATGACCCCGGACCCCAACCCGTTCACGATGATCATCCTGGCCGTCCCCTTGGCGCTGCTCTACTTCGCCGCGGTCGGGGTCTCGCTGCTGCTCGACAAGCGCCGGGCCAGAAAGGACCCGTCCGCCGCATGGCTACAGGTCGCTGACGATGAGGCGTCCGCCCTGTAACCTCACCGCGTGACTCACTTCACCGGCCCCTTGCGCCGGATCGGGCTCTACGCCAACCCCGTTTCCGGGCGCGGCCGAGGCGTCCCCGCCGCGGCCCAGCTGCGCGGCATACTGGCCGATGCCGGACATATCGTCCTAGACGTCTCCGCGCAGTCGGCCGCGGAAGGGCGCGTGCGCGCCTACGACGCCGTGCGCTCGGGCGCGATCGACACCCTCGTGGTCGTGGGTGGCGACGGAACGGCTCATCTGGGAGCCAATGCGTGCGCCGGCACGGACATCCCGCTTGTCGTCGTCCCCGCAGGCACCGGCAACGATAACGCCCGCAGCCTGGGTATGCCGCGAAAGGACCTTCCCGCGATCGCCCGAATGATCTCGGCGGGCCACACCCGCCGGATCGACGCCGGCCGGTGCGTGACCTCCGATGGGGAGCGCTGGTGGCTCGGCGTGCTCGGAGGAGGCTTCGACACGCTCGTCAACACCCGGGGCCGCACCCTCAAGGCGCTGCACGGGACCCCGCGCTATCTCGCGGCCGTCGCCTTGGAGTTGCCGCGGTTCAACGGCATCCCGTATGCCGTGCAGGTCGATGACCAGCGTCGCGAGACCCAAGCCATGCTTGTCGCTGTTGCCAACGGCGGCACATTCGGCGGTGGGATGAAGGTATGTCCGGATGCGTCGATGACCGATGGCCTCTTCGACGTGATGATCCTGCACCAGATCGGGCGAGCGGAATTCCTGAAGATCTTCCCCAAGGTCTTCTCCGGGGGCCACGTCACCCACCCCGCGGTCGAGATCCTGCGTGGTCGGCACGTCCGGCTGGAATCCGACGGTATCGACAGCCAGGCCGACGGGGAGGACTTCCTGCCGTTGCCGGTCGACCTCGAGACCGTTCCTGGAGCTCTCGCCGTCGTCGCCCCGTGACCGAGCTGGCCCGTTTCGCTGCCGGACTGGGCTTCGCGCTCGACCCCTTCCAAGTGGCCGGATGTGCGGCCTTGGAGGCCGGTCGCGGTGTTCTGGTGGCAGCGCCCACGGGGGCAGGAAAGACCGTCGTGGGTGAGTTCGCCGTCCATCTGGCCCTTGCGTCGGGTCGCAAGGCCTTCTATACGACGCCGATCAAGGCGCTGTCCAACCAGAAGTACGCCGACCTGTGCCGACGCCATGGCGCTGATCGGGTCGGCCTCCTCACAGGTGACTCCTCGGTCAACGGCGAGGCACCCGTTGTCGTCATGACGACCGAGGTGCTGCGCAACATGATGTATGCCGGGTCGCCCACCTTGGCCGGGCTCGGCTACGTCGTGATGGACGAGGTGCACTACCTCGCCGACCGCTTCAGGGGGGCGGTGTGGGAGGAGGTCATCATTCACCTGCCCGAGGACGTCCTCGTCGTGTCGCTGTCGGCCACCGTTTCCAACGCCGAGGAGTTCGGCGAGTGGCTCGGGGAGGTGCGCGGCGACGTCGCGGTCGTCGTCTCCGAGGTCCGACCGGTGCCGCTCTGGCAACACGTCATGGTCGGCAAGCAACTGTTCGACCTGTTCGTGGAGGAGTCGCTGGACGCCTCGGGTCGTCCCGAGGAGGGTCGCCGGGTCGAGCTGAATCCCGAACTGTTGGAACGGATCCGGTCGGTCGAGCGGGCCCTGGCCGCCGAGTCGGCCGCCCGGCGTGGGCCTCGCGGCCGGGTCGGAGCGGGGGCGGGCGGGGACCGCGGCCGGGACAGTGGCCTGGACAGGGGGCACCGAGGGCGGGAGGGCGGCATACGGCCGGGTGGTGGTCCCTCCCGGGCGGAGGTCATCTGGGCCCTGGACCGGGAGGGACTGCTGCCGGCCATTACGTTCGTCTTCAGCCGGGTGGGCTGTGACGCGGCGGTCGGGCAGTTGCTCGCCCGGGGCGTCAAGCTCGTCAGCGATGAGGACGGCGTGCGGAACCGGCGCTACGTGCAGGACCGGATCGGTGGGCTCGCCGACGAGGACCTCGGGGTGCTCGGCTATTGGGATTTCGTCGACGGGATCGAGCGAGGTTTCGCTGCACACCACGCGGGGATGCTGCCGACCTTTCGAGAGATCGTCGAGGAGCTGTTCACCCGGGGTTGGATCCGGGCGGTGTTCGCCACCGAGACTCTGGCGCTGGGCATCAACATGCCGGCGCGCACGGTCGTGCTGGAGAAGCTGGTCAAATTCAACGGCGACACGCACGCCGAGCTCACGCCAGGCGAATACACGCAATTGACCGGGCGGGCGGGTCGCCGGGGCATTGATGTCGAAGGACACGGTGTTGTGCTGTGGACCCGTGGGCTGGACCCGATGGTGGTCGGCGGGCTGGCATCCACCCGGACCTATCCGCTGCGCTCGAGCTTCCGGCCGACCTACAACATGGCGGTCAACCTCGTCGCTCAGGTGGGCCGCGAGCGGGCGCGTGAGGTCCTCGAGACCTCGTTCGCCCAGTTCCAGGCCGACCGCTCGGTCGTCGGCCTGGCCCGCGCTGTGCGTCGGGGCGAACGCCAGCTGGCCGGCATGGCGGTTGAATGGCATTGCCATCTGGGTGATTTCAGCGAGTATGCCGCCCTGCGCGCCTCCCTGCGCGACCTCGAGAAGGGCGCCGCCAAAGCCCGCTCGGCAGCCACCCGAGCAGCCGCGGAACTCTCCCTGGAACGGCTGCGTCCGGGGGACGTCATCCGCGTGCCCACCGGCCGCCGCGCCGGGTATGCCGTCGTCGTCGCGGCCAACCGTGGAGCACCCGGCCGGCCGGCCTCACCTGCCGTGGTCACCGAGGACCGACAGCTGCGGCGGTTGACGACTGTCGACGTGCCGACACCTGTTGAGCCGATGCTCAGCGTGCGAATCCCGGCCGGCTTCAACGCCAAGAGCCCCAAGTCCCGCCGGGACCTGGCCGCCACGTTGCGGATCGCCGTCGCACACGAGCCGCCGCGGCATACCCAACGCGGGGGCGAGAACATTGAGCGACGAGAGACCACCCGCGAGGTCGAACGCCTGCGCGCCGCACTGCGGGACCACCCGTGCCACGCGTGCCCGGACCGGGAGGAGCACGCCCGCAAGGCCGAACGTTGGTGGCGGCTGCGGCGGGAGACCGACGGGTTGGCCCGGCAAGTCGACGGGCGAACCAACACGGTTGCGCGGACCTTCGACCGGATCTGCGACCTGTTGGTGGAGTGCGGCTACCTCGGCGAGGACCGTCACACGGTTACCACGACAGGGCAGCAATTGCGTCGAATCTATGCCGAGCGCGACCTGCTCACCACCCAGTGCCTCCACGAGGGGGTGTGGATGCGGCTCGACCCGGCAGGTCTCGCGGCCGTTGTATCGGCGCTCATCCACGAACCCCGTCGCGAGGATCTCGCCGCGCCACCACGGATGCCCACGACCGATGTCGCGGAGGCGCTGACCGCGATGACCGCCCTGTGGGCAACCCTGGTGGAACAGGAACGCCGGCATGGGCTGCCGCCGAGTGCCGCTCCCGACTCGGGCATCGTGTGGATGATCCACCGGTGGGCCAGCGGCCAACGCTTGGAGGTCGTGCTACGTGGGTCGGACTTAGCGGCGGGGGACTTCGTCAGGCGATGCAAGCAGGTCGTCGACCTGCTCGACCAGATCGCCGACATCGCCCCACACCCGGCCTTACGCATCAAGGCACGCAAGGCCGTCGACGCAGTGCGTCGTGGTGTCGTCGCGGCCGATCGGATCGACTGACCGGCGTCGGCTGGCACCTGCGGAACCGCACCGGAGGCGCGGTTCTCGTGCAGTATTCCACGGTGGGAAACCGGGTGGCCGTGGTGCAGGACACTGCCGCCCGAGTGCGGTTGACTGAAATACTGTCAAAGCCTTGATGACTGAAGGTCCAACGATATTCCGCGCCTTTCCGATGCCCGACGAGGAGAGTCATGCAGCAGCTCACAGGTCTGGACGAGATGTTCCTGTCGTTGGACACAGGGCGCACGACAGGGCACGTCGCTGGGATCGCCTTCTTCGACAAACCCGCCGAGAGGCGGGACGAGTTGAAGTTCCTTCGTGATCGGGTGGCTGACCGGCTGCCTCGCCTCCCCGTGCTGCGGTGGCGGCTCAAGAGCGTGCCGCTGGAGATGGACGGCCGCTACTGGGTGGACGGGCCGGTCGACCTGCAGGAGCAGGTCGTCGGGATCCGGCTGCCGCAGCCGGGCACCGACAAGCAACTGCACGCCACGCTTGACCGGATCATGGCCCAGCTGCTGGAGCGAGACCGCCCGATGTGGCGGATCTACGTCATCGAGGGGCTAGAGAATGGGGGCTACGCCTACGTCGTCAAGATGACCCACGGGCTGGCCGACGGCAGCGTCCTGTGGACGCTTTTTGACCAGCTCTCCGACCACCCCAGCGAGGACCTGCCAGAGGTTCCGATCAGCCCCGAGCCACGCGGCGGCACAGCGGAGATGCTCGCTCGCGGGCTGTTCGGGCTTGCCAAGAAGCCAGCTAAGGGCATCAAGCTCCAGGCCGAAACAGCGGCCTGGGCGGTCGGCAAGGTCCGCAAGGAGGGCCTCCGTTTCCTCCCCGACAGCGTCGTGCGGATGCTCCCCGGAGAGATCAGCAAACCGGTGGCCGCGTTGACCAACAAGAGCCGTCCCGACGGCGAGCCCAAGGCCGGGTCGTTGGTGCCCTCGCTCGCGCCGCCGAAATCCCCTTTCAATGGAACGGTGACCAGCAACGTCAGCATCGCCTATCACGACTTCGCGATCGCCGACCTACGCACGGTCGGCAAACTGGTCGGCGGGACCATCAACGACGCCGTTCTCGCTGTGACCGCTGGAGCCCTGCGGTCCTATATGGCCGATCACGGCGGCATCGTCGAACGCCCACTCATCACGTCCACGCCGATTTCGTGGCGCACCGGCAAAGAGAAGGAGCGCTTCGCCAACCAAATGTTCATGCTTTTTCAGCCGCTCGGCACCCACATCGCCGACCCGATGGAGCGGCTGAAGTTCGCCAAGGAGGCGGCCACTGCCGCGAAAGCCAACTGGGACGGCGTGCCGAGCCACCTCACCCGCCGAGCCAGCGAGTGGATGCCCGTTGTCGCCCTCGGCCCGAGCATGAAGGTGATGTCCTACCTGCCCGGCCAATACTCGCCGAAGATGTTCAACGTCTCGGTGTCTAACGTCAAAGGCCCGCAGGTCAAGCCGATCTACGGCGGTGCGCAGATGGAGAAATACGTCATCTTCGGCTTCCTCCCTCCAGGCGTCGGCCTGCTGCTGGGCGGACAGAGCCTTGGCGACCGCATCATCTTCAGTGCGACGGCGTGTAGTGACATCGTCACCCACTATCGCGACCTACCTCGTTACCTGGAGGAGAGCCTGGCCGAGCTGCTCGCGTTGGCTTAGCTGCCCGACGCAGGCGCCACCACCTGAGCAGGTCCGCTTATCCCACACCCAGCGCGCCCAAAACCCGGTTAAGGGGATTGGTGAGGCCGTAGTCGACGGCGAGGCGTGACAACAGCACCGGGTCGGCCACCAGCGTGGGCAACCGAAGGTCGACATCGGGAACGGGTGCGTCCACCGCGACCCGCACGACACCCGGGGCGACGTCCAGATATGCCGCCCCGGCCTCCAACCGGGCCCGCTGGGCACCTTTAATCCGCGGGTCGCCGCCGTCAACCGCAGCCCGTATGCCGGCCAACGACCCGTACGTAGCCAGCAAAGCCGCGGCCGTCTTCTCGCCGATCCCGGCCACGCCGGGCAACCCGTCCGAGGCGTCGCCGCGCAACACGGCGAGGTCGGCGTAGGCGTCGCCGGTCGGCACGGCATACCGAGCTTGCAGGACTGCTTGGTCGATGACCTCCGCATCGCGCACTCCTGCTTTGGCGGTGTAGAGCACGCGCACGCCCCCCGCGTCGTCGACGAGCTGGAACAGGTCGCGGTCGCCGGTGACAATGTCCACCGCGAGGTGGCCGCGGTGGCGGTGCGCCAGCGCGCCGATGACGTCGTCGGCTTCGAAGCCATCCACGCCGACCCGGGCCACGCCGAGGGCGGTCAGGGCGGCCGCAATCACCGGGACCTGGGGAGCCAGGTCATCCGGCGCTTCCTCGGCAGTGAGCCCCGAGACCCCAGCAGTGGCGGGGAACGCCGACGGTGAGGGCACCACATCGGACGTTGCCCCGCCGGCGCCGGCCACGCCACCGGGCGCGGTCAGGTCGCCGCCAGCCGCCACGCGGTGGGTCTTGTAGGACGGGATGGCCTGCACCCGGAACTGTGGTCGCCAGTCGTTATCCCAGCACGCGGCCAGGTGGGTCGGTCGATGCCGGTCGATCAGGGTGGCCAGCATGTCCAGGAAGCCCCGGATCGCGTTGGTCGGCGGCTCGTCGATGCTGTTCCGCTGGTCGGGCACCCCGTAGAACGCCCGGAAGTACAGGCTCGCCGAGTCGAGCAGGAGAAGTCGGCCGCCACGGTCCATGGCGCCTCACCCTAGTCCCGGGCAGCAGCGTCCACGACCCAAGCAGGCAAGCGCGGCCACACCCGAACTGCGTAGGCTGCACTCCATGGAGAAACTCGACCGCAAGCTCGTGCAGTTGCTCGCGGCCGACGGCCGGATGAGCTACACGGATCTCGGCAAGGCGACCGGTCTGTCGACCTCCGCCGTGCACCAGCGGGTCCGTCGGTTGGAAGAGCGCGGCGTCGTCCAGGGCTATCAGGCAATCATCGACCCGGCGCAGGTCGGGCTGCCGCTCACGGCATACATCTCCTTGTCGCCCCTGGACCCCGCGGCGCCGGACGATATCCCAGACCGGATCCGCCATTTCCCGGAGATCGAGTCCTGCCACTCAGTGGCTGGTGACTTCAACTACATCACCAAAGTCCGGGTCGCCACGCCGTTGGACCTCGAGGACCTGCTGACCCGGTTGCGCGCTGCGGCTCACGTGCAGACCCGCACGACGGTTGTGCTGTCGACGGCTTGGGAGGGGCGTCCGGTGACCGGCAAGGAGGCCAGGGAGGCCAAAGAATCTGGACCGAAGCCCTAGCCCAGCGCTTAGTCAGAGCTGGTCGGTCGGCTCGTAGGACTCTGGGTCCGGGGGAGCGACGACCCGGGGGTGGGCGACCCGATGGTGGTAGGCCCAGGTGACCCAACCGGCCGCGCTGAAACTCACCGCGGCCACGGTCAACCCCGCCAGGGTGCGGCTCACCGCAGGCACGAGCGCCCCCGCAACCACCGAGTTCAGCATGGTGTTGGTGAAGGACTGCATCGAAGACAACGTCCCCCGGTGCCGTGGCCTGGTGTCGAGCAGCACCAGGGTGACGATAGGGAAGACCAGGGCGATACCCAGACCGGTCGTCACGGGTCCGACGAGCACCCACGGGAGAGTCCGCACGCCTGCGGCGTCGAGCACCAACTGGGCCACCCCGCCGACGACGGCCACGCCGAACCCGAGGGTGAGAAACCGCGGCCCGCTCACCCGACCCGCTAGTCGTCCAGTCAACCAGGAGCCGAAGATCATCATCGTGACCACCGGGACGAACAGCCAGCCGAAATCCCCAGGCCCCAGGTGCAGGTGATCGACGATAATCGCGGGCGCCGCCGAGATGTAAGTGAACAGGGCCGCGAAGTTGAACGACGAGACCGCCAGCAGCCGGCGCACGCGTGGATCCCGACCCGAGTCGACGACGGCCCGCACCAGGGCGCCCGGCTGCAAGGGGGTCCGCCGGTCCGCCGGGTGAGTCTCCGGAAGGAGTAGCAGGACGGCCGCGAGGATGGCCACCGCGAACAGGGCCAGGAACCAGAAAACGCTGCGCCAACTCGACCACCCGAGCAGCCAGCCCCCGACGATCGGGGCAAGCGCCGGGGCCACCCCGAAGATCATCGACATGAGCGACATGGCCCGTTGCGCGGTGTCGCCGGAGAACAGGTCGCGCACGACGGTGCGAGCAACGATCATCCCGCCGCCCGCCACCACCCCTTGCAGAGCCCGACCGACGAGCAGCCAGGTCATCGACGGTGCCAGCGCGCAGAACACCGACGTGGCGGTGAACAGCGCGAGCCCACCGACAATGATCGGCTTGCGACCCAGCGCATCGGAAAGGGGCCCATGCAAGAGGCTCATCACCGCGAAGGTGAACAGATAGACCGAAACGATCTGCTGGGTCGCTACCGCGTCGACCCCGAACTCCCGCTGCACCGCTGGGAAGCCCGGGAAGATCGTGTCGACGGTGAACGGGCCGAGCATGGTCAGTGCGGCGAGGAGGAAGACCAAGCCCCGATCTGATGGCCGCCGGACGCTCACGGCAGCACGCTACGCCGCAACGAAATGTTGCCGCCGTCCGGTCCACCCCGTGGCCCGGCTCGCTCAACGCTCCCGTGCGATGGAGGCCACTATGCCGTGCGTGAGGGTGAGCAGGTCGGTAGGGGACAGCTCCACATCTAGCCCACGCCGCCCGCCAGAGACGAGGACCGTCGAGTATGCCGTGGCGCTTCCATCGAGCACGGTCGGCAGCGCACGCTTCTGGCCGATGGGCGAGATTCCCCCGACCACGTAGCCCGTGACTCGCTCGGCCACCGTGGAGTCGGCCAGCACCGCCTTCTTGGCCCCAAGCGCTGCCGCCACGGCCTTGAGGTCCAGCTGACTGTCGACCGGGACGACGCCGACGCCGAGCCGCCCGTCAGCCTCGATGAGCAGAGTCTTGAACACCCGCGCTGGGTCGATGCCGAGCGCATTCGCCGCCTCCAGCCCAAAAGACGCCGCCCTCGGATCGTGCGCATAGGTGTGCACCGTGAACGACACCTTCGCCCGATCGAGCGCGGTGGTCGCCGGAGTGCCGGTCGCCTTCGCCACGACGACCGAGTATGGCGCGCTCCCACCCGCAGTACGTCACGAATTGCCGGGCCCCGTTCGACGACGCATGTGACCGCGTGTCGAGGCTCACCCATGGGGGCGATGCGTCGCAAGGGACGCGGCGGCATACTGTGCGGCTGTGTCTCACCAGCGCGTGCTCATCGTGGGGGCGGGGTTCTCCGGCATCGCCATGGCCGCGCGCCTGTCCCAAACCGGGATCGAGGATTTCCTCATCCTGGAGAAGGCGACCGATGTGGGCGGGACCTGGCGGGATAACCGCTATCCCGGCTGCGCCTGCGACGTGCCAAGTCGCCTCTACTCCCTGAGCTTCGCGCCCAAGGTGGACTGGAGCCGCGACTATGCTCCGGCCGGCGAGATCTGGGATTACCTGCGGGACTGCGTCGTTCGGTTCGGGTTGAGGTCGCGGCTCGTGCTCGGTGCGGAGGTCGTCGAGGCGACCTGGGCTGATGGCCGCTGGCAGGTCCTTGCTGCCGACGGACGGCAGTGGACGGCCGACGCCATCGTGCTGGGCGTCGGCGGCCTGCACGTCCCCAAGCGGCCGGACCTGCCGGGCCTGGGGTCGTTCGCAGGGGAGGTCCTACACACCGCCGACTGGCCCGCGGACGACCACCTGGACGGTCGACGGGTCGCCGTCGTCGGCACCGGTGCATCGGCGGTTCAACTGATCCCCGCCATCGCCAGCCGGGTCAGCGACCTCGTGGTCTTTCAGCGCACCCCGTCGTGGATCCTCCAACGCAACGACCGGGTCTGGTCGCGCGCTCGGGCGCAGACCTACTCCCGTATGCCGTTCGTCGAGCGGATCCAGCGATGGCGCACCTATGTCCGGCTGGAGTCGCGGGTGCTCGGCTTCGGGCGACTGGGCCGGGCCCGACGACTCGTCGAATCCCAAGCCGTGCAGCGGCTCCAACGTCAGGTCTCCGACCCGGCGACCCGGGATGCACTGACACCTCGTTATGCGCTGGGCTGCAAGCGGGTGCTGCTCTCGGACGATTACTGGCCCACCTTCGCTCGCCCAAACGTCCACCTCGTCACCTCGCCGATCGAAAGGGTAGAGCGCACCGGGGTGGTCACCGCCGACGGCGCACGCCACGACGTCGACACCATCATCTTCGCGACGGGCTTCGACCTGCGGGGCAGCTTCGACCGGATGCACATCACCGGACTGAAGGGACGGACCCTGTCCGCCGAGTGGGGGGCCAACCGCAGCACCCACCTGGGCATCGAAGTCGCCGGATTCCCCGAGCTCTACCTTCTCCTCGGCCCGAACACGGCACTCGGCCACAACTCGGTCCTCATCATGATCGAAGCCGCGGTCGAGCACATCCTGCTGGCGCTGCATCGAGCCGACCGCCAGGGGCCGCACGTCGTCACTCGGGCCGCCCAGGTGAGGTTTGGGCGCTGGGTTCGTCGGCGGACCCGGCACACCGTCTGGGGATCAGGGTGTCAGAGTTGGTATCTGGACGAGGGAGGCCGCAATGTGGCGATCTGGCCCGCGTCGACGGTGCGCTACAAACTGGTGACCCGGCGACTTCGGGCGCGCGACTATCAAGCCGTGCCAGGACGCAGCGCGCCGGGCCCCAGGGGAGTGGGTCAGACCAGCGCCTGAACCGAAGCCAGCCGACTGAGGGCTGCGGCGTCGATCGCCGCAGCATGTGCCGCCTCGGCGTTGGACTCCCGAGCCCACCACTGTCGCCCACTCTCGGGCAGGGTGTAGATCGGGTCGTAGTAGACATACTCACGCGAGAGCGCGTCGACGTCCGCCGCTTCGATGGACGTGCGGTAGTTCTTGCGCCAGTAGGAGATTCCGTGTTCGCGGTCGTACTCCTCGACCTGGTTGACCCATCGCTTGCCCACGAACGGCACGTCACAGACGATGCGCGGCGTAGCGAACCCGGGCAGATAGCCCATGATCGAGTGCTGCAGGTGCTGAGCCTCAGCCAGCGACAGCCGCCAATGCTCGCTGAACGGGATCATGTCGCACATGTAGAAGTAGTAGGGCGTGATCGACGCGTTGTCCTGCAGCGCGAAACACAGGTCGAGCAGCGCCTCGGGACTGTCGTTGACCCCGCGCATGAGCACGCCCTGGTTGCGGATGTTGAACAGACCGGCCTCCATGAGCGACCGCGCCGTCTCGGCCACCAGCGGCGTCACCGAGTTCGCGTGGTTGACGTGAGTGTGGATCGCGACGTGCACGCCCCGGGCCCGCGCCTTCGCGGTGACCCGGCCCACGCCCTCGACGACGTCTGGGGCGCCCCAGTGCTGGGGCAGGGCCATCAGGGCCTTCGTTGCCAGGCGGATGTCACGGATGTTGTCGATCTCTAAGAGCTTGTCGAGGAAGGCTTCGAGGTTCTTCCAGGGCAGGTTGGCCACGTCGCCGCCGGACACGACGACATCGCGGACCGTCGGAGTGGCGGCCAAGTAGTCCAGCATGGCCTGGTGACGGTCCACCGGCTTCATCGCGAACTTGAGTTTGGTGACCGTCGGCGTGGAGTTGCCGACGAGATCCATCCGGGTGCAGTGACCGCAGTACTGCGGGCAGGTCGGCAGCAGCTCGGCGAGCACCTTGGTCGGGTAGCGGTGGGTCAGCCCCTCGACCGCCCACATGTCGTGCTCGTGGAGCGAGTCACGCTGTGCCTTGGGGTGGCTGGGCCAGTCGGTGCGCCGGTCAGAGAACACTGGCAGCATGTAGCGCCGGACTGGGTCGGCATAGAAGGCGGCGGTGTATGCCGTGCCCGCAGACGGCATACCGGCGTCGCCGTCTCCCGTGGCCGGGACCATGGTGTTGAGCATCTGTGGCGGGACGAGCATCGACATCGTCGCCCGTTCGTTCTGGTCGCGCTCGAGGTCGGCGTAGAACTCGTCGGTGAGCAGGTCACCCATGAGGTCGCGCAACTGGCGGACGTTCTTGACACAGTGGCTGCGCTGCCACTGGGCGTCGCGCCACTGGGCCTGCGTCACGTCACGCCACCCGGGGAAACGAGTCCAGTCGGGCTCGACCAAGGTGCGCATGCGGTAGGCGTATGGCTGTTCCAGAACTGGCGTCATGGGCCTAGAATACAGGAAGATCTACGGCCATACCTAGTCGACACGACAAATCCTGCGCTGCCGATGCCTGAGCGCAGTCGCAAGTGAAGGAGCATTCAGTGAACCAGTCGGTAACGTCCGCCGGTCCGGCCTCACCGGTCGGGTTGCACCGGGTCCTGGAGCCCAGCGGCGACGCGATCACCCTGCCCCAGGCCGCCCGCCGCCTCGACGCCCGCCGGGAGATCTGGCCGAGCGAGGTGCGGATCGAGATCGACACCCTCAACCTCGATGCGGCGAGCTACCGGCAACTGGCCGAGAAGCACCGTGGCGGCGACGGCGTTGTCGACGGGGGAGCGGTCCGCGAGGAGGTGCTGGCCATCGTCGCCGAGCGCGGCAAGATGCAGAACCCGGTCACCGGATCCGGCGGCATGCTCATCGGCACCGTGGAGGAGGTCGGACCGGACAGCCCGCTCGGGCTCACCGCGGGCAATCGGGTCGCCACGCTTGTCTCGCTCTCGCTGACCCCCCTGGCCATCACGGACGGCTTGGCCCGCTGGGACGGGCTGTCCGAGCAGGTCCCGGCCGCGGGTCACGCTGTCCTCTTTGAGCGCTCCATTGCCGCGGTCATCCCTGCTGACCTGGACCCTCGCCTGTCGCTCATGGTCATGGACGTGTGCGGCGCGCCCGCGCTCGTGGCCCGGATCGTCGGCGAGTATGCCGCCCGCGCGGCTTCCTCCGCCCGCGCGGCTTCCTCCGCCCGCGCGGCTTCCTCCGCCGGCTCGGCTTCCTCCGCCGGCTCGGCAGCCCCCTCGGTGCTCGTCCTGGGCGGGGCCGGGAAGTCCGGCTCCCTGTCGCTGGCCGCTGCACGGGAGTCCGGCGCCGAGCGGTTGGTCGCCGTCGTGCCCAACGAACGCGAGGCCGCGCTGCTGCGTCCCACCGGCCTGGCCGATCACGTCGTCATCGCCGACGCGCGGTCGCCCATGGGTCTGCTGGCGGCCGTCGAGAGCGTTGGCGGACCCTGCGACGTCACCGTCGTCTGCGTTGACGTGCCAGGCTGCGAGCAACCGGCGATCCTCGCCACGGCCCAGGGCGGCACGATCATCTTCTTCTCGATGGCTACGTCGTTCGCCGCCGCTGCCCTCGGCGCAGAGGGCTTGGCAGCCGACGTCCGCATGCTCGTGGGCAACGGCTACGTGCCTGGGCACGCGGCATACGCGATGGAGCTCATCCGCCGCAATGCCGCCGTCCGCGCCCTCTTCGAAGGCCGCCTGGATTGACCGACGCGGTCGACCCACGCGAAGATCGCCGAAAGGTGGGAAACGGCGCCTACTCGCCCGGAGAAGGCACCGTTTCCCACCCCTCGACGGGGCCGTCTGCTCCGGACAGCACACCGTCGGCGCTTGAGAGCTGTTTGCCTTCGGTCCGACAAGTGCAGAGTCCTAGAGGCGCTTTGACCGCTGATCTTGCGGCAAGTTGGGTCTTGCGGCGTAAGATCAGCGGTCCCTGCTAGGCTTGAGGCGTGTCGACGACCCCGCTGATCCATCTCGATGCCGCACAGGTCCGCCAGGCCCGTTCGCTGGCCAAGCGCGCTGGCGCCCCAGTGGTGAAGATCGCCAAGAACCACACCACCGTGTCGGTGGAACGAGCGACGCTGCGCCTGGCTGGGCTCACCGGAGCCGACCACGAAGGCCAGCCCTGGGTCAACCACCTCGTCGACGCGGTCCGCGGCCAGGTGGGCTTGGAGCACGGAGTCACGACCCCCGTCTTCGACGCGATCCGCCGCGGCGTTGCTCCCGACCTGCTCATGCTGGCTCAGCAGTCGGCCAGTGACTCGGTGTCCTTCCGGTTGCCGGAGGGTCGCGAGCTCGCGGCCACCCAGCGTGCCGCCCGCGCCCAGGTGGCCCGCGGTATACGGACCATCGACGCACAGCGAGCGGCCCGGGACAGGATGATCCGCCGCCATGGCAACCCGAAGCAGACCCCGTGGATCTACCTCATCGTGGCCACCGGTGACATCGACGAGGACATTCCGCAGGCCCAGGCCGCCGCGCGCGAAGGCGCCGACGTCATCGCGGTGATCCGGTCCACCGGGCAGAGCCTGCTCGACTTCGTGCCCGAAGGCGCGACCCATGAGGGCTTCGCCGGCACCTACGCGACCCAGGAGAACTTCCGCCTCATGCGGGCCGCGCTCGACGAGACGAGCCGCGAGGTGGGCCGCTACGTCCGGCTGACGAACTACGCGTCGGGCCTATGTATGCCGGAGATCGCCACCCTGGCCGGGCTGGAGCGGCTGGACATGATGCTCAACGACTCGATGTACGGCATCCTCTTCCGCGACATCAACCCGATCCGCACGTTCGTCGACCAGCGGTTCAGCCGCCAGATCCACGCTCGCGCCGGGATCATCATCAACACCGGCGAGGACAACTACCTCACCACGGCCGACGCGGTCGACGCCGCGCACACGGTGACGGTGAGCCAGCTGCTCAACGAGTACTTCGCCAAGGAGGCCGGGCTGGCGGACTGGCAGCTGGGTCTCGGCCACGCCTTCGAGATCAACCCCGAGGTGCCCGAGAGCTTCCGTCTGGAGCTCGCCCACGCGCTGCTGGCCCGGACCCTGTTCCCCGACGCGCCGCTGAAGTGGATGCCCCCGACCAAGCACATGACCGGCGACGTCTTCCGCGGCTATCTGCTCGACGGGTTCTTCAACCTGGCCGGGACGATGACCGGCCAAGGCATCCTCCTGGTCGGCATGATGACCGAGGCCGTGGTCACGCCCTTCCTCTCCGACCGCGACCTGGCCCTGCAGAACGTCCGCTACGTCCTGGACGCTGCCGGCGGGCTGCGCGAGGACTTCCACCCGCCCCGCGACGGCTTCATCCAGACCCGGGCCCGGCATGTACTCGGCGAAGCGGTCGACCTGCTCGACCGGATCACCACCGACGGTCTGCTCAACGCCATCGCCGACGGCACGTTCGGGCTGATGAAGCGCCCCGCCGACCACGGCAAGGGGCTGGAGGGCGTCATCACGAAAGCCCCCGGCTACGACAACCCTGCGGTCACCCTGCTGGAGACGGGAGCCACGCGATGACCAACCGCAAGCACCTGCGCGACACCCCGCGCAAGCTCACCCCCCAGATCGTCCGGCCCTACGGCGACACGACCGGCGACGGCATGATCCAGGTGTCCTTCACCCTGCCGCTGCCCCACGACAAGCGGGCCGAGGGTGCCGCGCTGCAGTTGGCCAAGAAGATGGGCATGGACCCGGCCCTCGTCGTCCACGCCAAGCCGATCGGACCAGACTTCACCTTCTTCGTCGTCTATGGCTCGTCCAACCACCTCGTCGACCTGGGCCAGGTCCACGTCCAGGAGCGCGAGTTCCCACTACTCAGCCCCAAAGAGGTCAACCTCGCGATCAAGCGGGGCATGCGCCGTCGGCTGGTCGTCGTGGGCGCCTGCATCGGGACCGACGCTCACACGGTCGGGATCGACGCGATCCTCAACATCAAGGGCTTCGCGGGGGAGAAGGGGCTGGAGTACTACTCCGAGATCACCGTCGTCAACCTGGGGGCTCAGGTGCTCGTCCCCGACCTGGTCGCCAAGGCTCGCGCGGCCAAGGCCGATGCCGTTCTCGTCAGCCAGGTCGTCACCCAGAAGGACGCCCACATCCACAACGTTTCCCAGATGACGGCGGCTTTCCGCGAGGCCTACCCGGCCGGCAAGGTCCCACTCCTGGTCGCTGGCGGGCCACGCTTCGAGGAGGGCTCGGCGGACCGACTCGGCGTCGACCGGATCTTCGGCCGTGGCACCACCCCGAGCGAGGTCGCCAGCTACCTCGTCCACGCAGTCGTTCCCCCCGCCACCCCCAGCCGGAAGAAGGCCTCATGAGCACGCCGCAGCCCGCCACCCGCGCCGAGGTAGGCCGCACGGTCGTGCACCGCCGCTACGTCCCCTACAGCCATGCCCACTACGCCGGCAACCTCGTCGACGGCGCCTACTCGCTGGCTGCCTTTGGCGACGTCGCCACCGAGATGTGCATTCTCACCGACGGCGACGAGGGCCTGTTCGCCTCCTACTCCGACGTCCAGTTCCTCGCCCCGGTCCGCGCCGGCGACGTCCTGGAGATCGAGGCCCGCATCACCCGGGTCGGCCGCCGGTCCCGGGAGATGGACTTCGCGGTCCGTGTCGTATGCCGCGGCACCCCCGAACTCGGGGCCTCCGCCGCTGCCGTCCTGGACCCTCCCGTGCTCGCTACGACCGCGCGAGGCACCGTCGTCGTCCCCTAACGAAATGTGCACGGCGTGTCGCGCACGACACGCCGTGCGTCACCAATTTCCCTTTGTGTGAACGGTTTTCACACATCCTCCTGACCTGCAGTTTTGCGCGTTTATGCAGGTCAGGTTCGAGTTGACAGAGCACCGCCAACAGGCAAATTCGGGCTCGTTGTTCGCCTTGGGTGGCTCTGGCCGCGCGAAGCGCCAACGTCCCGGGGTGGGAGTCCACGGCGGCCTGCTCGAGCGGCCGCCGGGTGGCCAGACTGATCACCCCGCGACGGGGCCGTGGACCGTGGTGTAGTGGCGAACGTCAGTTGTGCCCGTGTGTGCTTAGTAGACAACAACAGGGCAGCTCTCATCCGGAGAGGTGTCGGTTGGTCCCAACGGCGGCACGGGCACGACGGCGTTCTGGCCCGGCCCAGGTCCAGGGGCAACCCGACGTTTCGGAGTTCGCAGCAGGCTGACCTACGGTGGGACCCGTGCGCCGCCTCCCCCTTGCTCTCGTCGGCGGCGCGTTGCTGTCTTTGGCCTTCCCCGGCTATGGCCTGTGGTGGCTGGCTCCCCTCGCCGTCAGTCTGTTGGCCCTGGCCACGACAGAGGTTCGGGCGCGCGTGGGATTGGTCCACGGCCTGGTCTTCGGGTTGGCGTTCTTCGTCCCAACCCTGAGCTGGTCGGGCAGCTACCTCGGCGTCGTCCCCTGGGCCGGTCTGGCGGTGAGCCAGGCGGCGTTCCTCGGCTTGCTCGGCTGGGGGAGTGCCATCCTTCAGCGGCACGCCATCCGCCCCCTGGTCGTGGGCCTGGCCTGGGTCGCCCAGGAGGCGCTGCGCGACCGCATCCCCTACGGCGGGTTCCCCTGGGTCCGCCTGGCGTTCAGCCAGGCCGACAGCCCGCTCGCCCACGTCGCCGCCGTCGCCGGCGCCCCCGCGGTCACCTTCCTCGTCGCGCTGTGTGGCGGTTTCCTCGCGTATGCCGCTCGCGCGGCATACCGGGTCATTCGTCCGGCCCGCTCGGAAGGGGTGGCAGGGACGCAACGGCCCGGTCTTCGACAGCCGGTCACCGCCGCCCTCGCCGCGGTGGTCTGCGCCCTCGTCGGGTTCGCGGTGCCGCTACCGGTCGAGGGCCCGACGGCGCGGATCATGGCCGTCCAGGGCAACGTCCCCCGGCCCGGCCTGGACTTCAACGCCGAGCGCCGCGCGGTACTGGACAACCACGTCGAGGTCACCGTCACCGGGGTGACCCGCGAGCGCGAGGCCGGACATCCCGACCCCGAGTTCGTCGTCTGGCCGGAGAATGCCTCGGACATCGATCCGACTCGCAATCCCGATGCTGCCCAGGCCATCGACCGGGCCCTGAGCGTGGCCAACGCGCCGATCCTCGTTGGGGGCCTGCTCGAGGAACCTGCGCCGCACTTCTCCAACGTGTCGCTGCTCTACCGGCCGGGGGAAGGGCTGGTCGGGCGCTACGTCAAACAGCACCCGGTGCCGTTCGCGGAGTACATCCCCGACCGGTCGTTCTGGCGGTTGGTGTCGACGCAGGTCGACCTGTTGCGCACCGACATGTGGGCCGGTGACCGGCCGGTCGTGTTCCGCGTTCCGGCCCGATCCGGCGGAGAGATCCTCGCCGGTCCGAGCATCTGTTTCGAGGTGGCCTATGACGTGCTCGTCCGGGCCAACGTCGTGCAGGGCGCCACGCTGCTCGTCGTGCAGACCAACAACGCGACCTTCGGGTTCACCAACGAGTCGGTCCAGCAGCTGGCGATCTCACGGATCCGGGCGATCGAGCACGGCCGCTCCGTCGCGCATGTGTCGACCGTGGGTGTGAGCGCCCTCATCCTCCCTGACGGAACCCTGCTCCACCCCACGACGTTGTTCACCCCGGCGGCCCTGGCGGCCGACCTGCCCTTGCGCAGCGACCTCACCCTGGCCAGTCGGCTGGGGGCGTGGCCGGAATACTGTGCAGTGCTCGGATTGCTCATGATGTTCGCGCTGGCGGCGGGGTCGACCCGTCGGGCGCGACAGCGAAAGGACCAGCCCAGATGACCACCTCGACCCGAGGGCCCCTGCGAAGGGTCGTCGTGCTGATCCCGACCTACAACGAGCGGGAGAACCTCCCGCGGATCGTGGCCCGAGTCCGCGCCAGCGTCCCTGAGGCGGACATCCTCGTCCTGGAAGACAACTCGCCCGACGGCACGGGTGCCGTCGCTGACGAGCTCGCGGCAGCCGACGAGCAGGTCCACGTCATGCACCGGCCGGGCAAGCAGGGGCTGGGCGCGGCATACAAGGCGGGCTTCGCCTGGGCGATCGAGCGAGGCTGCGACGCGGCCATCGAAATGGACGCCGACGGCTCGCACCAGCCCGAACAACTCCCCAGCCTGCTGCGGGCGGCGGAGCACGCAGATCTGGTCATCGGCGCGCGGTGGGTCAAGGGTGGATCCGTCGTCAACTGGCCCGCGCACCGCAAGGCGCTCAGTGTGGGCGCCAACATCTACACCAAGGTCATGCTCGGCCTGCCCGTCAACGACGCCACCGGTGGCTATCGGGTCTATCGGACCTCGGCACTGCGGGCCATGGACCTCGCCTCGGTCAGCTCGGCCGGCTACGGCTTCCAGGTCGACATGACGGTGGCGCTTGTGCGTGCCGGGCTCACGGCCGTCGAGGTGCCCATCGAGTTCGTCGAGCGCGAGGTCGGCGAGTCCAAGATGAGCGGCAACATTGTCACCGAGGCTTTCGTCAACGTCGGCAAGCAGGGGATCGCCCACCGGGCCGGACAGGTGGCCGCGGCGGTCCGACGGGTCCGGGGCCCGCGGGAGGGCCGATGGCACAACGCGTGACGCGCATGGCCGGTCGTCGCCGCTGGCCCTGGTTGCTGACCTTGGCTCTGCTGGTCGTGCCCACCGCCGAGCTCGCCATCATCATCTGGGTCGGGCAGCAGATCGGTGGCTGGCCGACATTGGCGTTGCTCCTCGTGGAGTCCGCGCTGGGTGCCTGGCTGGTCAAGCGTGAAGGGGCGCGCACGTGGCGGGCCCTGGCCAGCGCCTTGAACTCCGGCCGGATGCCCTCGCGGCAGCTCAGCGACGCCGCGCTCGTCCTGGTCGGAGGGACACTGCTGCTCACCCCGGGCTTCCTCACCGACCTCGTGGGCTTCTTCTTCATCCTGCCGATCACCAGGCCGCTGGCCCGAGGGGTCCTGGAGACGGTGGTGACTCGCAAGCTGCTCGGCGGGATCGTGACGGTCGGCCGGGCCGGCGGTCCGGGCCGTCGGCCGAACCCGCCGTCGGGTCCCGGGGACGTCATCGAAGGCGAGATCGTCGACCGGTGACCCGCCCGGGGAGGTGGGAGCACGGCATACGAGAGCGACCCGCCCTCCCGACGTGGGAGGTGCGGGTCGCTGTCGTATGCCGTGTGCTCAGCTCACGCGCTGCGCTTGCTGGCCTCACCGCGGGAGGCGCGAAGCAGCTGCAGCCGCTCCTGAAGGAGCTCTTCGAGCTCGGGGATGGAGCGACGTTCCAGCAGCATGTCCCAGTGGGTGCGCGGGGGACGGACGGGCTTGGCGTCAGGCATCGGCCCGCCGTCGAGCAGTCGCGCGGTCGCCCCACAGCGGCACTCCCAGGTCGGCGGGATGTCGGCCTCGATGCTGAACGGCAACTCCGAACGGTGACCCTGCGGGCAAACGTAGACGGTGATCTGGCGCTCGCTCGGGACGACGTTGACGTCGGACTCCATGCTCAAGGCGCCGAGGCGGGTGCCTCGAAGTGATCGGTCGGCCATCTGTGATCCCTCCTGACGGGCGAGCCGGGGTGGGATCCGGTCGGATGCCGCAGCCCCCTGCTCACCTGCTTTGACGCTTCAACGGGGGAAAGGGTTGCCTTTGTTCCCGAACGAAGTGCATGGCCGAGCGACGGGGCTGCCCGCCGAGTGCCAGCCGCGTGGGGGCTGGCTGAGCCAAGCTGGCTGGGTCAGATGACCCGAGGAACCTCGTTGCCGGCCTGGATGATCCCTTCGCGCATCTTCACCCGGGACAGCAGCACGCCACCGAGGAGGAAGAAGACAATGAGGGCCAGGATCGCGGCCCGGTAGGAGAGCGTCGCCTGGTAGACCAAGCCGAAGATCAGCGTGCCGAACCAGCTCGTGCCGCGTTCCATCGCTTGATAAAGGCTGAAATACTCCGCCTCTTTGCCGGCCGGGATGAGCTGGCTGTAGAGCGAGCGCGAGAGCGCCTGCGACCCGCCGAGGACCATGCCGATGAAGAAGGCGAGCGCGAGGAACAGCACCAAGGACTTGGCCGGGACGAAGAAGGCCACCGTGACGATGAGGGTCCAGATCCCGAGGCTGCCCAGCACCGTCTTCCAGGCACCGATCCGGGCGGCGACCTGCCCGAAGAAGCGAGCGCCGAAGAACGCGACGAACTGGACGAACAGGAAGATGCCCAGCACGGTCTCCTGCGGGAACTCCAACTCCTCGATGCCATAGAGGCTGGAGTTGCCGATGACGGTCTGGATGCCGTCGTTGAAGAACAGATAGGCCAGCAGGAACAGCTTGGTCTGTGGGTAGTGCATCGCCAGGTCACGGAAGGTCTCGCGCAGCTGCCGCAGGCTGCCGCCGACAACGCCCTCACCCGGGGCGATCGGCGGGGCGACGGTGCCGGTGACATGGCGCAGCCCCCGCACGGGGATGATCGTGAAGGCCGCCCACCAGATGCCGGCCATGAGCAGGCTCAGCCGAACGGCCCCGCCGCGGTCCAGGCCGAGCAGACTCGGCTTGGCCACGAGGACGAAGTTGACGAGCAGCAGCAGTCCGCCGCCGAGGTAACCGAAGGCCCAGCCCTTGGAGGAGACCCGGTCGCGGTCGTTGGGTCCGGCGATCCGCACCAACAAGGAGTCGTAGATGACCAGCGACGACCCCAGGCAGATGTTCGCGATGACGAACAGCAGCACGCCGAGCTGCCAGTTCGTGCCGGTCACCAGGCACATCAACGTGGCGGCGAGTGCGCCAGTCCAGGCAAAGGTGGCGAACAGCTTCGTGGGGTGAGGGGAGCGGTCCGCGATCGCCCCGACGAAGATGAGGAAGATCGCCGAGATGATCGTCGAGACCGTCGCGGTATAGGCCACGAGCGACCCTGGAGACACCGGGATGCCAAGAACCGACAGCGTCGCCGCACACCGCTGACCGTCGACGAGATCGGGGCAGGCGGCCGCGGTCGCGACCGACGTCAGGTAGGGGGCGAAGAGCACCGTGGCGGTGGTGGTGACGTAGGCCGAGTTGGCCCAGTCGTACCAATACCAGGACTTCTGTTCGCGGGTCTCAGGTGACTTCGGGGCGCGGGCAGTCGCGGCCCCCCCTACGGTGCTCATGGCGTGAAGCGTGTCACACCCGCCGCAATCACGGCAGGGGTATGCCGTGCGCCACGCCGTAGCGGACGGCGGCCCGATCTGTCTGGCTCAGCCGTGCACAACGGTGAGCGACCGGTCGGCCCCCACCAGGGCGGCATACCCGTGGAGCTGTTCGGGGGTCGGTTCGACCAAGGGCAGGGCGGTGGGGCGGACGCCGTGCCTTCGCATCCCGATGATCCGCACCCGCATCTCGGGGTCCACCCCGGCGAGCCACTCGCCGGTGGCCAAGAGCAACTCGTCGGCGTCGTTGTGTCCGGGCACGAGGAGCAGCCGCACCTCATGGAGTTTGCGACGAGCCGCGAGCAGTTCTATGGACGCGAGAACCCGGTCGTTGGGCCGCCCGGTCAGCCGCTCGTGGATGGCCGGGTCGAGGCACTTGAGGTCGACCATCGCAGCGTCCATGACCGGGTCGAGCAGGTCCCAGGTCGAGCGCGGAGCATCACCGTTGCTGTCGACGAAGCAGGTCAGCCGCGCGACCGCTGGGTCACGATCGGCCCGTATGCCGTCGAACAAGGCACGGACGAAGGGCGCCTGCATCGTCGCCTCGCCACCGGACACGGTCACTCCCGAGAGGAACGGCGCGGCTGGACGCAGCGCCGCGAGGAGTTCCGCCACGGCGAGGTGACGGGCCTTGGGGGAGGAGGCGTAACGGCATACCTGGAGGCACTGTTCGGCCTGCGCGCACAGGTGAGCGTCCCAGGTGACCTTCCCGGCGAGGTCGAATCCCAGGGCTCCGCTCGGACAGCCGGCCACGCAGTCGCCGCAGTCGATGCACGGGTTGATCGTCGACGGGTTGTGGCAGACCAGACAGTCGAAGGTGCAGCCCTGCAGGAACACGACGAATCGGTTCCCGGGCCCGTCAACAGCCGAGAACTCGACCGTGCCAGCGACCAACCCGTTCGGTCCGACACCCGGGATTCGATCATGGGTGGACCGGACCGGGCTGAGAGGCAGCGTCACGTGCCCTCAGCCGCGTGGGCGCGGATCCAGCTCATGGGCCCGGATCCGTTTGACCGCGCGCTCGGTGAGGTGGAAGGTGGCCTCCGCACCCGCCGCGAGGTAGTCACTGCCGTGCCGGGCCCCGTGCTCGTCGATGCCGACCAGGTCGCTTTTGCGCACGAGGTAGCCGGTGATCCGGATGAACTCGTTGTCGTCGAGGTTGAAGGTGAAGTCGCGCATCCCGACGGTGAAGGCGCCCCGGATGATGTCGACCATGGCCCGGGGATTGCCGACCGCGGTCTGGTCGACGTGGAAGATGTCGCTCACCCCGGAGGCGAAGTGCTTGTGGTTCGGCGCGCACACCGTGATGTGCTCGCGCATCCCCGGCTCGTCGCCGACCGGGATGCGGGTGCCGGCCGTGACGTCGACGTCCAGGTCGATGCCGCTCTGCGAGTGCAAGTAGGCCGCCCCGGCGCCCCCCGCGCAGTAGGGCAGCGGACGCGCGGCCACCAGCTCGGCGACCCGCTCGACGATCCGGTATGCCGCGTCGTTGGCGACCGCGTCATGGCCGTAGCGCACGCCGTGGATGCCGTCGTGAGCCAGCAGCTCGGCGACGCACTCGGCCATGCCGAACACCCCGAACATCGCCGAGAACAGGTCGAGGTCGACCAGACCCTCCTGGGCCAACCAGTGCGTCTCGAAGAACTGCTGGTGCTCGACGAGTGAGCGGATCCGGGCCTCGATGAGCTCGGCGGTCAGCTCCACCCACATCGGCAGTCCGTCGGCGAGGAACTCGGCCAGCCCGCCGTCCTGGCGAACCGCGGCCTCCTTGAGGTTGAGCCGCACGAGGGTGTGCGAGCCGCCACCGATCTTGAGCGAGTTGTAGCAGCTCACTGCGGCATACCCCTCGCCGTGGTCGCCGACCATCATCGGGTGGTTGACGAAGTGCGGCTTGCCGGTGACGAAGACGGTCTGGACAGCGTCTTCGATAAGGCCGTCGGGGGTGACCGCGGGGTCGACCTTGAGGGTGATGTTGGGGACCACCTGGCGCAGCGAGCGCTCCACGCGCAGGATCGAGCGGACCACCCGACCATCACCGGGGCCGAGGTTGGTGTGGACGAACGCGTCGGGCAGCAGCCGGTCGAGCTGGATCCAGAACCGCCGCAGCTTCCGGTCGAGCTCGGCGTCGGGCAGGTCGGCCGGGACGAACGGCTCCAGGAGCGCGTCGAGGTCGCCGAGGTAGACCGGGTAGGTCGTCACCGAGGGGACGTGGCCGTAGAGGATCGTCAGGAACGACAGGGCGTCGTCGAGGTCGACGGGAGGGTCGAGCTCGAGGTGGCGGCTGCCCTGGCGCAGGGCCTTCGCGTAGTCGGGCAGGACGTAGCGCGGCGCGTAGGGCCGGTGGCCTTCGAACATGTCGCAGATAACTCGCTTGTCCAGCGCCTCCCGGGTGGCCGCCGACAGGGCGGGATAGGGGAGGGCTTCGACCGCGAGGCCGGCCAGGCGGCGCACCTTCTGGTCGTAGCCCAAGGTGCGGCTGGTGACGATAGCGTCCGCGTCGTGCTGCAGTTGCGTGAGGTCCACCCCTCCAGGGTAGCCCTCAGTCAGGAGGCAGCGAAGCAGCCGCTTCGAGGGTCATCCAGGCTTGCAGTTGGGTCGACAGCTCGATGGGTATGCCGTCCGGCTGGCTCCGCTCGGCTGGCACCGCCGGGTCGGGGGAGAAGACCGTGACGGGGGCGGACGGCATACCGAATCGCCTTGGGAAGGAGCGCACTTGGCGACCTGACCAGAACGCATCCGCGGTTCCTTCGACCAGGGCTTGGGCGCGGGCGCGTGCGGTGGGGGAGAGGTCCGGGGAGCGGGCCGCGACCGCGAGGTAGCGGACGAGGATCCCGGTGAACAGGCCACCGTCGCCGTCGCCATGGGTGCGCAGGATCCGGTGGCCCGGATCGGTGGTCAACTGGCGGGCGATGGCGTCGATGAGGGTCTCGGCGCGGGTCAGGCTGTCGGGGTCGCCGAGGGTGACCAGCGCGCCCAGGACGGTGCCTTGGTTGTAGGTGAACACGTCCGGAACCAGGGTCGTGCTGCCGTCGTGGTCGATCCGCAGCCCGTCGACAAACAGGCCCGAGGCAGGGTCCCGCAGATGGTCGTGGAGCCAGTCGAGCAAGGCGCGGGCTCGGTTGCGGTCGCCGATCCGGGCGAAGAACAGCGCTGCAGGCCCGGTGGCCGCGACGTTCTTGAAGTCGTGATGGTCGTTCCAGAACAGCCCCCCGCCGAGGTCGTCGGTGTGGCCGCGGGTGACTGCGGCGCGCAGGGCCCGGCCGGCGCTATGGGTGAGCGCGAGCGAGGCGGTGGGGGAGAGGGTCGCGGTGAGGCGGTCGAGGCGATGGGCGGCCAGCAGCAGCCAGGCCATGTCGTCGTAGTAGTGGTTGGTGAAGATAGCGACGTTGCGCAGCCGGATCGTCCGCAGCAACCGGTGGGCGGTCTGCGCGGTGCGATGGGCTGCCGTGAGCTGGCCGGCGGCATGCTCGCGCAGCGCCTGGTCGACGAGGCAGTCGAGGAAGTGGGCGAGCCACCAGTAGTGCCAGGGGCCCCGCCAGCGGCGCGGCCCGGGTGCCTGGACCGTCGGCAGGAACGTCCCCGGGATCCCGAGCATGCGTCGCCCGAAGAGGGTGGCCACCGAGCTCGCGGCGTATGCCGCCCGCTCCCCCCACGTCGCCCCGTCCGCGCCGGGCCCGGCGTCGGCGCTCGCGTCAGGGCCGCTCGAGATCCCCGGTTCGATCACCCCGTCATCCTGCCAGGGCGAGTTACCGTAAAGGGGTGAGCACCCGGCATACCGCCTCGTGGGCGGCACTAGCAGTGGTGGCCGCAGCGCTGGTCGGTGGCTGCGCGCAGGCGCCTGCGCGCTCGTCCGCGGACGTCACGGGGGCCTGTCAGGTGTCCGGGGGAGCAGTGAACGAGGGGTTCTTCGTCACCCGGCCGGGGGAGAAAGGTGCGGCAACCCCGGAGTTGGCGGTCGCGGAGTATGTGGCAGCGGTGGCAGCGGGCCCTCCGCCGACGCCACCTGCCGATGGGTGGGTGCGCCAGACTCCCTCGCTCTTCGAGCGGGGGCAACGGATGGTTCAGGTGGCGCAGCGGTGGGAGCTCGACGTGACCCGGTATGCCGACGGCACCTGGGGGATCGACGGCGGGCGTCGCTGCGCGTGATGCGGGCGCTCGCGGGATGAGTCAGCGGCCGGTGCGGTCGGTGCTTTCGGGTGCGAGCTCGCGCCGGTCGACGACGTCCCAGAGTTCCTTGGTCTGGACCAGCCAGAAGGCCGCGAACGCCCCGATGAGGACGCCTTCGACCCAGATGACGATGTGGTCCCAGGTCGGCAGCGACAGTCGGATGGCGATGATCGCGACGAGCAGGACGGCCATGACGCCGGCGATGGCCTTGTAGATCCCGACGTAGCTGGTGCGCTGCGACACGCTCTGGGCCGACAGGGCATTGAGGACGACGACCCCGATGATTCCGACGAACATCGTGACGGCGGCGATCGTGTGGCCCTTGGCCTCGAAGCCGGCCGGGAACGCGGCATACCCGATGATCCCCACGCCGATGACGAGCCAGCCGATGAACGTGGCGCGGGTTGCCCAGCTGCTGTAGGGGATTCGGTCGACGTTGCGGTTGATGACCACGCGGGCGACTTCGGCAAGAACGCCGGCGACGATGAGTGCGAGGACGTTGTTGCGGACCCCCGGGCCGACCTCGTATGCCGCGGGCAGACCTGCGCCGCACAGGGCCTCGCGTTGGGTCGGGACGAATGCGACGACGAAGGAGAGGAAGCCGGAGAAGTTGAGGACGACGTCCTCGGTGTCGGTGTTGCCCTTGTAGACGATGAGGCAGGCGCCGATCGCGCACAGGGCAGCGACGAAGACGCTGTGGGCGGCCGTGAAGTAGTAGGCGCTGATCGAGGTCTGCCAGCAGGTTGCGGCGGCCCGTTGAGCTCCGACGGCCACGAAGAGCATGACGACGACGGCGATCATGGCCAGGCGCAGGTAGCGGTAGGTGTTGAGGACGGCGGAACGGTGGGTGTCGTCCATGGCGGGCCTTCCGGGTGCTCGGCGGGGGAGAACGCTGGGCAGGTGCAGGGCCCCAGTGTCCCGCACCGTCACGGCATACGTGGGGGATTATGGCGTACGGTATTCTGTACGTTAGGAGGATGTCATGAGGACCATGTCGTATACGGAGTCCCGCGCGCGGTATGCCGAGACGCTCGACTCGGTCGTCAACGATCGGGAAGAGGTCGTCATCACGCGCGCCGGGCATGAGCCGGTGGTGATCGTGTCGTTGGAGGATTACCAGGCACTCAAGGAGACGGCATACCTGCTGCGCAACCCGGCCAACGCGCGGCGGCTGCTGGCGTCGATCGAGCGGCTTGAGGCTGGCGGCGGTCAGGCGCGCGAGCTGACCGAATGAGGTTGGTGTTCGACGAGTCGGCGTGGGAGGACTACCTCTGGTGGCAGCAGCAGGACGGCAAGGTGCAGCGTCGGATCAACGTGGTGATCCAGGACGTCGCTCGCAATGGCAACGAGGGGCTGGGCAAGCCCGAGCCGCTCAAGCATGGGTTCCACGGCTACTGGTCGCGCCGGATCACGGATGAGCACCGGCTCATCTACAAGATTCTCGATGACGAGGTCCGGATTGCCGCATGTCGGTATCACCACGAGTAAGGCCGCCGACTCCTGACGAGATCGATCAGATGCCAGCGAGGAGTTGGAGGACGTGCCGCGCCTGGTCCTCGGTCGATCCGGGTGGGTGACGTCGCCAGCTCCCGTTGCCGGGGAGCATCTTCGCGAGCCAGAAGCACGCGAAGATCCGTCGATGTCGGACCAGACGGTCCCATTGGTAGGTGCGCAGGCTGAGCGCCGTGAGCAGACCCGCGATGTCCAGTCGTCGCTCCAGCCGTGACGAGGCGTGCTCCACGATGCCGGCGACCTCATAGGCCAGATCGGAGACGCCGAACTCCTCCCAATCAACCAGCCGAGCGGTCGTGCCGTCCCAGACGACGTTGTCCAGGTTCCCGTCCCCGAGGGCGAGCACGGGGTCGACGATCCAGTGCTTATCGGGCGGGTTGGCCTTGAGCCACTGCATCGCGGCCTCGATCGATCTCGCGACCAGAGCAGGGTCCTGACACAGGGCCAAGCGGGGTGGCTCGCGGAGCCGGGGGAGTAGCTGGGGTTGGAAACGCAGCGGATCGTTGGCCCGCACGCCAAGCCCGTCCGGCATGGGAGTGGCGAAGAGGCGGCGAAGTGCGACAACGAAGCCAGACTGTTGTGCGGGGGTGAGCTCTCCGGTCAACGGGCCGCCGGGCAGGCGCGACATGACGATCGTCGGTTGCCCGCTTGTCGTCCCCGTGCTCACCGGCCGCGGGGCCAGATCCGGAGCGTATGCCGCCAGGTGTTGCAGCGCTGTCCATTCGCGCTCGGGTTCGTCCTCGTCCCAGCTGACGAAGGTCTTCTGGACCTCGTCACCCTGGATCCGGATGTCATGCGTGTGCTGCACGCTGATGACGCTAGCGAAGGCTTTCTAGGTAGGGCACCAAGCTTCAGCGGGTGACGGCATACCTGGTGAGCACCACGCCACCGGGGAAGGTGCGGGTCTCCACGAGGCGCAGGTTGACCCAGTTGTCCAGGACCGTGAAGAAGGGTATGCCGCCTCCCACCAGCACGGGCGCCGTGGCGAGGACGTACTCGTCGATCAACCCGGCCCGCATGGCC
>WBZS01000194.1_pt1 | contig 107536 bp, 96 predicted proteins | sample 5204201 | NCBI WGS metagenome assembly WBZS01 (sample SAMN12344357, study PRJNA552823) | activated sludge metagenome | biome: Activated sludge suspended growth; feature: Nitrification reactor; material: Wastewater; isolation source: activated sludge from nitrification reactor of wastewater... | reverse complement strand
AGGTGACACTCCAACACACCGCCGCCTAAAACAACCCAGACCGGCCGCCAACCCCGACACCCCCGGGGCACACAACCACGCCCGCGTCACCAACCGTGGTCACCAACCATTCTCGGACTAGGCAGGGTTTTGTCCGCCGGGCTGGGAGGCGGACTCAGAGCAGTTCGTAGTACGGGTTGTACATCCGGCGCCGGCCGTCCACCCAGGAGACCCGGCCGCTCACTCGGAGTTCCCGCCCGGCGACCAGGCCGGGGATCTCGCGGCGTCCCATCCAGATCAGCGTGATGGTTCCCGAGCCGTCAGTGAGTTCGGCCTCCAGCCACGGGGTGCCGCTGCGCGGCCGCAGGGTGAGCACCGCGATCCGGCCGCGCAGGGTGGCCCGCTGGCGATCCACGCATTCCGCGACGGTGGTGGCCCCGGACGCCTGTGCGGTGCGGACGGCTTCCTCGGAGGCGAGTTCTTCGGACGAGCGGCCGAACCAGCGCAGTGCGCGTCCGATCGGATTGCGGGACACGGTCAGCCCTGCGGCACCGTCGGCATAGTCATCGCGATCACCTCGCCGGGCACCATCGGCCCATCCCCGCGGCGGACCACGACGTTGCGGAAGAACTCGACGAACGGCGCGGACGCCGCCTCGTCGTCCTCGGTCAGTCCCGCCTCACCGAGCAGCGTGCCCCGCAGCAGCCAGCGCGGCCCCTCGGCGAACCACGTCCGGCTGACCTGGAACAGCTGCTCCCCGGCCGGACCCTCGGCCGGCAGGACGCGCCGCAACTCCGGCCCGAACGGGCCAACGACGGTGGTCGCGCTGCCACCCGCCTGTTGCGCCTCCTCGGTCAGATCCTCGAGCAGTTCGTCGGCCAGGCCACCGCTGGTCGGTGCCGCGAGGAGCGCCAACTCAAGACCGGACTGCTCCCAGAACGCGAGCGCCGCCACCACCTGCTGGTTGGCTTCGTTGACCTGCAACTGCAGGCCCATGCCCTCCCAGGGAGTGAGGATCAGCGCGCCGAGATCGAGCCGTTGCACCTCGTCCGCGGACAGGTCGACCTCGTCGTGATCGAAGGGCCCGTCGGCGCGCCAGTCCACGTCCTCGTCGGCGTCGCCCTCCTCGTCCTCGTCCTCGGACAGCTCGGACGGCGTGTCGTGGTCGTCCACCTCGTCCACCTTGTCCTCGGAGTCCGCCTCGTCCTCGGAGTCGACCTCATCCTCGGTCAGCTCCGACGCCGGGTCCACATCGTCCGACGTCGAAACGGCCTGGCCGGACGTCGAATCGGCCTCGCCCGGAGTCGAGTCGGCCTCGTCCGCAGCGGCGTCGGTCAGCTCGGTCTCGGCCGGCTCGGCGTCCGGCTCCACCGCCGCCGCGTCGACCGGCTCGTCCTTGGCTTTTCGGCGAAAGATCACGACTGCTCCTTGCTCGGTTCGGCGGCCTCCAGCCACCCTATGATTCCTCCGGTGGACCCGTGCCCGCCGATGCCCCGGTCGCTGACCGGGAGGTCGTCCACCTCGACAAACTCGGCCTGCGCAACCCGCTGGATCAGCAACTGGGCGATCAGGTCTCCGCGCCGCAGCCGGACCTCCCCGCGGGTGTCGGTATTCAGCAGGCACACCTTGATCTCGCCCCGGTAACCGGCGTCCACGGTTCCCGGCGCGTTGACGATGGTGAGTCCGTGCCGCGCCGCCAGGCCCGACCGCGGGTGCACCAGGCCCACCCAGCCGGGCGGTATCGCCAACGCCACGCCGGTGCCGACCAGCACTCGCTGACCGGGTGCGATGGCGACGTCCTCGGCGGTTGCCAGGTCGGCACCGGCGTCGCCGAGGTGGGCGTACCGCGGCACCGGAATCGACTCGTCCAGCCGCCGCAACAGCACCTGGATGTTCTCGGGCGAGTTCACTCGCCGGAGTCTAGTCGTGAGGGCTCCGCCGGTTCGGCGGCGCCCGAGGGTCGGTTGGCCTCGATGGCACGGACTAGCTCCTCGGGTTCCCTGGTGGACACCAGCCAGCACAGATGCGGGTCGGCGTCGTCGGCGACACCGATCAGAACCAGGCCGCTCGCGTAGGGGCGCAACGCCAGGAACGCGTCCTCACGGGCCAGCACCCGGCCCTTCAACGCCCGGTCGGCCACCGCCACCTTGCCCAGGTATCTCCACTCGAGCAGGCTCGGTCCGACCCGGACGCCGTCGGCGTCCACCACGATCCGCAACGACCCCCAGGCCAGCAGCGTCCAAGCGATCACACCGATGGTCCCGGCCGTGCTGACCACCAGGATCAGCTCCCCGAGCATGAAGGTGACGGCGGTGACGAACGTCAGGCCGAAGAACAGCGCGATCCCCCAGTACGCGGCGGGCACGGTCAGCCGCTCGGAGTAGGCCGGTTGTGGATCGCTGCGAGTCACGTCCAACAACCTAACGGGCGCGCGGCCGGAGCGGCGCGCGGTCCGCGGTGCCGAACAGATCGTGACATCACGCATCCATCTCACAGGCTTCCGCGTTCTTCCGCCGAGCGGCACTAGACTCGCCCCAAAGTCCGGAAGGCCGACGAAGGAACCATCGATGAAGATCTCCCAGCGACTCGTCTGGAACCTCTACGCGGGCGCAATCGGTGCCGTGAGCGCCATGGTCGCCCAGAAGGCAGTCCACGGCGCCTGGAAGCTGGCTACCGGCGACGAGCCACCCGATCCGAGCGATCCGTCCACCCCGATCGGCGAGGCGTTGATCTGGGCGCTCGCGGGCGGCATCGGCATCGGGGTGGCTCAGCTGCTCACCAACCGGTTTGCCGCCACCCGCTGGGAAAAGGCGATGGGGACTCCGGCGCCTACCCACTCGCGGGTGAGCTTCCGCCTCTGACGGACGCGCCACCATGCGGTGATTCCTCACCGGCAGACAGCGAAGCCCCGCCCGGCCGAAGCCGGACGAGGCCTGACGTATCTGGCGGATCGCTTCAGTCTGCGCAGTCCACGCAGTAGGCGTGGCCGTTGCGGGTGACCGCGATCTGGCTGCGGTGCTTCACCAGGAAGCACGAGTAGCAGGTGAACTCGTCCGCTTGGCGCGGTAGCACCCGCACGGTGAGTTCCTCGTGGGACAGGTCGGCGCCCGGCAGCTCGAAGGATTCGGCAGCCTCGACCTCGTCCTCGTCGACCTTGCCGGAGTTCTTGTCGTTCCGGCGGGTCTTGAGTTCCTCGATGCTGTCTTCGCTCTCCTCGTCGGTCTTGCGCGGAGCGTCGTAGTCGGTTGCCATCTTGTTTCGTAACTCCATCCCGAACGCCTGCCGCGGAGCGGCCGCGTTCAGCGGTATCACTGGATCCTCAATGTGTCGCAGGCATACATATCACACAGCTCCAAACATTGGCGTGCCAACAGGTCAGATCTCAGCCACAAGGACGCGGCGGGCGCCTCGCGAGCAGCCGGCCGGCGTCCGACCCGGTAGGTTACGCATGAGCACGAACACAGGAGAGCGATCGAGCGATGCGCACCGCCCACCCACGAGGGTTGAGCCCCGACGGGAGGACCCTCATCGTCGTCATCGAGGGGGGTGAAGAGGTCGCGATCCCCGCCGACGAACGGCTGAGGGCGGCCCTGCGCAACGACCGAGCCCGCATCGGACAACTGGAGATCGACATGGAAAGTGCACTGCGCCCGCGCGACATCCAGGCCCGGATCAGGGCCGGGGAGTCGTTGGAGGCGGTCGCGCAGGCCGCCGGGGTTCCCGTCACGAAGATCGAGCCGTTCGCCGGCCCGGTTCTCGCCGAACGTGAGCACGTCGCGGGCCTGGCACAAACCAACCCGGTGCGGCGCACCGGTGATGCCGTCGCGCACCGCAGCCTGCGCAGCGTGGTCGCCGATCGTCTGCTGCCGCAGGGCGTGGACCCCGACGACGTCGAGTGGGACGCCTGGCGCACCGAGGATCGCCGCTGGACGGTGCGATTGTCGTACCAGGTGGGTTCGACCGCCCATCAGGCCGACTTCAGCTATGACCAGACCGGACGATTCTCCACCGCCGGCAACGACGACGCACGGTGGCTCACCGGGGAGCAGTCGGGTGCGCCGGAGACGCGGCCGGAGCGCGGTGGCGCTGGATCGGACCACAACGACGAGCTGGCGATCGTGCGCGCCATTCAGCCGCAGTTCGCCGTCACCCCCGACATCGACGACGACAATGACGAAGAGACTCTCGACGACGACGAGCTTGACGACGGCTCATCCGACAGCGAGGACGCGTTCGCCGAGGGCGACCTGACCGAGGTGAACGGCGTCTACGACATCGTCCCGGGCGACGGTTCCAACATGGATGTGCTCTACGACATGTTGTCCACCTTCGACGAGGACTCGGTGCAGATCTACTCCGGTCTGGTGCGTCCGCGTCCGGAGCAGTCCGCCGCGCCGGTGCTGCACGACGGTCCGGCGACCATCGAAGTGCTCACCGACGAGATCGAGGTCGAGATAGAGATCGACGAGCCCACCGAGCGTCTGGTCGACGAGGATCTCGAGGTGAAGTCCGCCGGCTCCGTGGACGATGCGGACTCGGAGTCCACCGCACCTCCGGTCGAGCCGGACTCGGAGTCCGCCGCACCGCCGGTCGAGCCGGACTCGGAGTCCGCCGCACCGCCGGTCGAGCCGGACCCGGAACCCGCCGCACCGCCGGTCGAGCCGGACCCGGAACCCGCCGCACCGCCGGTCGAGCTTGTCGAGACCACTCCCTCCGCCGTCCCGAGCGCTGCGCCATCGGTCGAGCTTGTCGAGAGCCCTCCCCCGACGGAACCGGAACCAGAACCCGCCACAGGGCCGGCCAAGACCCAGCCGACGCGGGATGGCGAGGGAGCCGGACAACCACCGTCCGATCGCAACGAGCCCTCCGCGGCAGCCGAGACGAACGGGGGCGAGGAGTCGACTCCCGCGACGCGTCCGGGACGGATCAAGCCCTCCCCCACCGAACCCGAGCAGCCGAGCCTGGTCGATGCGGCGGGCAACGAGCCGTCCCGCTCGATCAAGCGCAAGCGGGCCAGCGTGCCCAGTTGGGACGAGATCATGTTCGGAGCGCCCCGGCCCAAGGAGTGAGCGTCGACCGGATCACCACCGGTGGCCACGAGTTTCTCCGAATGTTCCACATAAACCGGCATGTTTGTGCCACCCTTCCTCCAGACCCACCCTCGCCCGGGGCGCCCTGATCGCCGGCGAGCCCCGATCATCACGGACGGCCGGGTGGCGTCGCTGGTAGCCCGCAGGGGAGCGGGTCGGACAAGGAGGAACCAATGCGGCTCTCACCGGAATCGGAGCAGATCGTCGCCGCGACCGCCGGGGTCGTCGCCGAACACGCGGAGCAGATCACGAGCGTGTTCTACCCGGACATGTTCGCCGCCCATCCCGAGTTGATGCGCGTGTTCAACAAGGCGAATCAGGCCATCGGCGAGCAACCGCAGGCGCTGGCGGCCTCAGTGGTGGCGTTCGCCGTCCAGTTGATCGACCCCGAGGCGCCCGACTTCACCCCAGTGATGCAACGGATTGCGCACAAGCATGTCTCGCTCGGGATCAAGGCGCACGAGTACACGATCGTCGGCCATCATTTGCTGAAGGCCGTCAAGGCCGTGTTGGGCGACGCCGTCACTCCCGAGATCGCCGCAGCCTGGGATGAGGTGTATTGGCTGTTCGGCTGCTCGCTGATCGCCGAGGAGGCAAAGCTGTACGCACTGGCCGGCACCGACCCGGCCCACCCGTGGCGGCAGTACCGGGTCGTGGAGCGCTTCGAAGAGTCCGAGGACGTCTTCTCGCTGCTGCTCGCACCCGTGCACGGCGAGATCCCGTCGCACCGCACCGGTCAGTACGTGGCGATCGCGGTCGATCTGCCCAACGGTGAGCGGCAACCGCGCCAGTACACGATCTCGTCCGGGCCCCGCGGCGATTCACTGCGAGTCACCGTCAAGCGGGTCCACGGCGTCAACGGCGCACCGGACGGCCAGGTGTCGAGTTGGCTGCACGCTCACGCCCGGCCCGGATCGATCCTGGACGTGTCGCAGCCGGCCGGTGACCTGGTGCTCGACGAGTCGGACCGCACTCCTCTGGTGCTGGTATCGGCGGGCATCGGGATCACCCCGATCGCCGCGATCATGGAGGACCTGTCGCGCCGCCAGCCGGACCGTACGATCCGGCTGTTCCACGCCGACAAATCCCACGACCACCACGCGCTGTACGCCAGTCTGCGGCGGCAGGTGCTCGCCATGTCGGATGCCCGCTGCCAGATGTGGTACGAGGAGGAGGCCGAAGAGGCGCCCACCCTGCATCCGGCGCGGTCCGGCTTCATGGACCTGTCCGACATCGAGGTCCCCTCGGACGCCCAGGTGTTCATGTGCGGGCCGCTGCCGTTCATGCGGACGTCCCGGCTGGCGCTGATGGAGAAGGGCATCCACAGCGAGAACATCCACTACGAGGTGTTCGGCCCCGACCTGTGGGCACAGAACCCGGAGACCGCGACCGGCTGAGCCCGCCCCTTCCTCCCGCTTCCACTCAGTGGACGGGCCAAGGGAGGCGAGCGCACAGCCGACGGGACGGGGACCGGCGACGGGCGCGTAGTCAGCCCACGGGGTGTTGGTCGACCTGGGCGTCCGTGGCCTGGTCGGCGAACTGCGTCCGGTACAGCTCGGCATAGAGGCCGCCGGCCGCCAGCAACTCGAGGTGGGTGCCCTGCTCCGCGATCCGTCCTCCGTCTACCACCAGGATCCGGTCGGCGCCCCGCACGGTGGAGAGGCGGTGGGCGATCACGATCGAGGTGCGGTCGCGCAGTGCGTCGTCAAGTGCGTGCTGGACGGCGACCTCACTCTCGCTGTCCAGGTGCGCCGTCGCCTCGTCCAGCACGATCAGCCCCGGGCCCTTGAGCAGCAGCCTAGCCAGCGCGAATCGCTGCTTCTCGCCGCCCGAGAGGCGGTGGCCGCGGTCCCCGACGACCGTGTCCAGGCCCTCGGGCAGTGAGTCGACCAGCCACCACACCTGGGCCGCCCGCAGCGCTGCCTCCAACTCGCCCTGGGTGGCGTCCGGCTTGGCGTAGAGCAGGTTCGCCCGGATCGTGTCGTGGAACAGGTGCGCCTCCTGGGTGACGACTCCCACGCGGTCGTGCAGCGAGGCGAGGCGCGCGTCGCGCAGGTCGATGCCGTTGATCCGGATCGCTCCCGCGGTCGGGTCGTAGAGCCGTGCCACCAGCGACGTGATCGTGGTCTTGCCGGCACCGCTCGGGCCGACCAGCGCCACCATGGCGCCCGGCTCGACGGTGAAGGAGATGTCGTGCAGCACCTCGCCGCTGCCGCGCCGATCACCCGTCGCCGCGCCCTCCAGCGAGACCAGCGAGATCTCGTCGGCCGAGGGGTAGCGGAAACTGACCTGATCGACCTCGACACGCACCGGTCCGGCGGGCAGTTCGACCGCGTCCGGACGCTCGGCGACCAGTGGCTTCAGGTCGAGCACCTCGAAGACCCGCTCGAACGACACCAACGCGGTCATCACATCGACCCGGACGTTGGACAGTGCGGTCAGCGGCGCGTAGAGCCGGGCCAGCAGTGCCGCCAGGGCGAGCAGCGTGCCTACGGTGAGTGCTCCGTTGACGGCCATCACGCCACCCACCCCGTAGACCATCGCGGTCGCCAGCGACGCCACCAGGGCCAGGGCGACGAAGAACACCGAACGGTTGACCGCAAGGCTGACCCCGGTGTCGCGGACGCCGGCGGCGTGGCCGGCGTACTCCCGGTCCTCACGCCGGGGGTCGCCGAACAGCTTCACCAGCAGCGCGCCGGCGACATTGAACCGCTCGCTCATCTGAGCGCCCATGTCGGCGTTGAGCACCATCTGCCGACGGGTCAGCGCCGCCAGCCGGCGGCCGAGGATGCGAGCCGGAATCAGGAACAACGGGACCAGCAGGAACGCACCGATGGTCAGCTGCCAGGACAGCGAGGCCATCGCGACAACGATCACCACGAGGCTGATGGCGTTCCCGACCAGGTTCTGCAGCACCGAGGTGAACGCCTGCTGGGCGCCGATCACGTCGCTGTTCAGCCGGGTGACCAGCGCACCGGTCTGCGCCCGGGTGAAGAAGGCGATCGGCTGTCTCAGCACGTGCCCGAACACCTGGGTGCGCAGATCGAAGATCAAGCCCTCGCCGATCCGCGCTGAGTACCAGCGTTCGACCAGGGTGAGTGCCGCGTCCGCCACGGCCAGCACGGCGACAATCACCGCGAGTTGAATGACCAGCCCGGCATTGCCCGGAATCACGCCGTCGTCGACCAGGCGCTGCAGGATCAGCGGCGAGGCGACGACCAGGAGCGAATCGACCACGGTGAGCACCAGGAACATCGTGATCAGACCCCGGTAGGCACCCGCGTAGGAGAGCACCCGCCGCCACGTGCCGGGCGCGAGCCGGTGCTCGCGGACCGACGCGTCCCGAGTCATGGAGTTCATGACCTGCCAACCGGAGAGACTCACGGTCACACTCAACCACGCGGCACCGACAGAGATTCCCCGCGAGGTCCGACCGCACTGCTACGGGAGTGGCTTGACCTGGGTGAGCCGCCAGTAATTGCCGGACGGATCCCGGAACGCCGCGTCGATGCCGTAGAACCGCTCATGAGGCTCCTCGGTGAACTCCACCCCTCGCGCCCTCAGCCGCTCGTACGTCGCCCGGCAGTCATCCGTGGCCAGCGCGCCGAGGCCGTAGTATCCGCGGGCGATCGCCTCGCGCATGCCCCTTGCGGTGGCCTCGTCCACCAGCGGAGGACCCGGCTCGACCAGCATCAACTGGGTGCGTGACGGCCCCGGAATGATCAGCACCAGCCAGCGGAAGCCGTCCTGGACCTGGTCCATCGCAACCTCGAAGTCGAGCTTGTCGGTATAGAACTCCTTGGCGGCGTCCAGGTCGAGCACGCGCAGGCAGATCAGCGCGACACCGGTGATCATCTCTCTCCTTCCGGCGAGCAGCGGCGAGGCCGGGATCCCGAAGCACATCGGTTCATCGGCCCAGGGCCGCCTGGGAGACGAAGCCGGCCGTCGCGCTGGCGAGGATATCCGGGGCGACGTCGTGGGTCTGTCCGTCGAGCAACCGGAATTGAGCACCCGGAATCGCGGACGCCGCGGCGCGGGCGCCGTCCTGCAGCGACGGCGGGCTCGCCGCACCGGCCAGGACGAGGGTGGGCGCCGTCACGGTGGCGAGAATCCGGGTCGGGACGCTGCCGTCCCCCATCACCGCGGCGTCATAGCCCAGGGTGGGAGCGATCGCGACCGCCTTCGCCCAGTGCGGCGCCTGCCGCATGCCCGCGATCGCGGTTTCCGGCACCCCGACCCTGCCCAGAAACAGCACGAACGCACCCTCTCGATCCCCGGCGGCGAGCAGCTGCCCGAGTTCGGCAGCGTACCTGCGGGTGTCCTGCTGGCCGGCCGGACCGGGGTCGAAGGGCGGCTCCCACAGGACGAGCGCGGCGACGGGCAGGCGCGCGGCGGCTCGCGCCGCCAGCACGGCCCCGGACGAGAGTCCGAGCACCGTGGCGGGGCCGTTGCCGACGGTCCAGGCGTACTCGGCCAGGACGGCGAGATCCTCGATCTCCCGCTCGACCTCGTACGGCGCGGTGTCGGCGCTGTCCCCTCGTCCGCGACGGTCGTAGTTGAGGACGGTGAACTGCCCGGCGAGCGCCTCGGCGTGCCGGCTGTCGACCTGCCGGTCGCAGCTCGCGCCGCTGACCAGAATCAGCGGCGCTCCGCTACCCACCTGGTCGAAGGCGATGACGGTTCCATCGGGTGAGGTGACTGTCTTCATGCCTGTCACGCTAGAAGTCCCTCCCGCCGGACGCTTCTCGAAAACTGCACTATTGACCGACGTCTGAGACGGTCAACAGGCGTCAGACCACCGGGCGGGAGAAGATCTTCACCAGACAGCCGGGAAGCATCGCCAGCTGCTCGTCGCGATCGCGGGCACGGTAGGAACTGGGACTCTCGCCGACGAACCGCCGGAACTGGCTGCTGAACGAACCCAGGCTGGTGAACCCGGCCGCCAGGCAGATGTCGGTCACAGACAACTCCGTCTCGCGCAGCAGCTGCATCGCGCGCTCCATCCGCCGACTGATCAGGTACCGGTGCGGCGTCTCACCGAAGGACTCCCGGAACCGGCGGATGAAGTACGAATCAGTGACATGGGCGCGGGCCGCGAGCGCAGCCGTGTCCAGCGGCTCGGCGTAACAGCGGTCGATCAGGTCGCGCGACCTGAGCAAGTGCCGCGACAGCGGAACCTGGCCAGCCATGCACCCGATCCTCTCACTCGAAAGGCAGCGGTTCGGGATTCATCGTCACCGCAGCCAGCGCCGCCGTCATCCGGCGCCGGTGGTGCCGGCGGCACAGCACCTCGTAGGCGATCACCCGGTCCTGCGACGGCACCACGTCCCCGACCATCACCTGGTCACCCTCGGTGACCATCATGCCGTCGACCGTGCGCGCGTTGTGGGTGGCCGGCGCGCCGCACCAGCAGCGGGGCCGCACCTGCAGCAGCTCCATCCGGTCGGCCAGCTCCACCAACCGTCGCGTAGCCGGGAACAGCTCGGTGCGGAAGTCGGTGAGGATCGCGAAGCAGTACACGTCGAGCTGCAGTTCGTCGACGATCCGCGCCAACTGGTCGATGTGACTCGGCGTGTAGAAGTGGGCCTCGTCGCAGATCAGATAGTCCACCCGCCGGCCCTGGGTGAGTTCGCGAGTCGCGTAGGACCAGAAGTCGAACTCGTCGCTGACCTCGATGGCCGGCTGTTCCAGCCCGATCCGGGACGACAAGATCGCCGCACCGGCGCGGTCGTCGCGGCTGAACACCCGCCCGACCCGTCCGGCCTGGGTCTCGGTGAAGTCGGTCTGCAAGGCCAACGTCGACTTGCCGCTGTTCATCGGACCGGTGAAGAAGATCAGCTGCGCCATCGCTCAACCGATCAGCAACGGCACGGTCAACTCGGACGGCGTCAACGAGCCGTGCATGCCGACCAGCCCGAACTCGTTCGGCTGACCGAGCGTCATCAGCGCCCGGTCGGTGGCCATCGCGACCAGGACGTCGCCGAACCGGTCCGCGAGCCGAGGCGGCAGCGGTCCGAACCAGCCGGCGTCGATCGCTTCGTCGCGGGTCAGCACCCAGGCGTCCGGACCGAGCAGGTCGGCCCACCGCCGGGCGACCGGACGCGGGTCGCCCGGGACGTAGAGCTGCCGGAACCGCCCCTCGCCGCCGATCAGCCGCACGCCCGCCACCAGATCGGGATGCTCCTCAATGGTCAGCCGGCGATCCGGCGCGATGTCGACCATTCCGTGATCGCCGGTGATCAGCAGCCGGACGTCGTCCGGCAACGCCGTCCGCAGGGTCGATGCGAGCGCGTCGACCCGGACGAGTTCGGTGGCCCAGGCCTCCGAATCAGTGCCCTGCTTGTGACCGGCGTGATCAAGGTCGCGGTCATAGAGGTAGACGACGCTGCGCGGCCCCGACAGCGCCGCCTGCACGGTCAGCTCCACCCGGCGGTCGCTGCCGGAGCCCTCGTCGTAGCCGAGGAAGTCGGCCCCGCGCAGCGCGCACGTGGTCAGCCCGCTGCCCCGGAACCGGGACGGCGTCACCGTCGTGGCACGGACGCCGGCCTTGGCGAGCCGCTCGAAGACGGTCAGCTGGGGCTGGACGTCCAGGCCGTCCAGGCCCGGCTCCCACAGCAGCGCATTCAGCAGCCGACCGCCGAGCCGGAAGGTGTAGCCGGCCACGCCGTGCTGCCCGGGGGTCAGCCCGGTGCCGAGGCTGGTGATCGAGGTGACTGTGGTGCTGGGCGCACCGGACGTGATGGTCGTCGAAGCAGAGTTGGCCAGCAGCCCGGTGAGGAAGGGCGCCAGAGGTTCGCGGCCCCGCAGCAGCTCGTGGCCCAGGCCGTCGACCAGCAGCACCACGAATCGTTCGGACGCCGGCAACCCGAGGACGTTGTCGCGTCCGGGCAGTCCGAGGACGGCGGCGATGCTGGGCAGGACGTCGGACAGCGTGGAGCTGCCGTAGGCGGGCGACGTGGGCAGGCTCACCGGCCACCGCCGGCGGCGACCTGCAGCGCCGTCGCGAAGGCCATCAAACGCGCCACGTTGTCCGCGCCATCGGCGGCCGCGCTCATCCGAACGGTGAGGTCGTCGGCAGCCAGGGTGCCGGAATAGCCGTGATCGGCATCGCATTCCGGGTCGCCGCAGTGCGCAGGCTCGAGATCGAGACGGCGGGCCGTTCCCCAGCCGACGGTCAGCCAGGTCTCGACCGTGGCCGACCGGTTGCTGCCGTGCCGCTCCGGGTGCGCGACGACCCGGGTCAGCGCCACGGAGGTGATCCGGTCCAGGCTCACCGACTCGGTGGTCGACATGGCCTGGCCGCTCTCGCCCGGGGCGTCCGACTCGTCGGTGTGCCCGACGATCAAGCGGGTCGGGGTGAGCACCAGCACCGACATGTGGCGCTGGATCTCGTCGCGGGCGAACGTCGCCTCGTGATGAACGACGTGTTCCTCGACCCCCTCACCGGCGATCGCCATGGCCACAGTCTCGGCGATCAGGTCAGGGAAGTACCCGCAGGCGTCGATGTCGCGACGCAGCGCGGCTGGCAATGCGAGCGAGGTCACCGACTCATCTTCGCACCCACGCGGCGAGCGCCCAAGTCCGACCCGATTCTGCGAGGCGGGTGGGTGCGGCAACTCGCCCCAGGCGGACGGGCGCTCTACGGTGGCCCGGTGAGCACCAAGCCGTTCATCGCCGCCCGCGTCGAGGAATTCCTCGACCGGCGGATCGAGGGCGCGTTCCGCGCGCTCGGTTGGCGCGAGCAGGTGATCGCCTACACCGGCTACGGATCAGGCGACTTCCTGCGGGTGATGGCGCGCGTGAAGCTGGTCCCGCAGTGGTCCCGCAGCCAGCTCGGCCGGGTCACAAAAGAGTTCGTCAAACGCCGTGGCTGGCGCAGCTTTCTCACCGCGCCGTGCGTGCGTGCACGCGTCACCATCACCGTCGGCGAGCGGACGGTCACCGCGACCACCGACCGCGGCGGCTACCTCGACCACCGGATCGTGGACCATCAGTTGGCGTCCGGCTGGCAACAGGTCGTGGTTCAGAGTTCGAAGTCGGCACCGGTCGCCTGCGACGTCCTGGTCATCGACGAGGACGCGCGTTACGGGCTGATCTCCGACATCGACGACACCGTGCTGACCACCTGGCTGCCCCGTCCGATGATCGCCGCCTGGAACAGCTTCGTCCGGGACGAATCGAACCGGCAATCGATCCCCGGCATGGCCCGGTTCTACCACCGCTACCTCGACGCGCACCCCGGCGCGCCGATGTTCTACCTGTCCACCGGCGCCTGGAACACCTACGACTTCCTGAAACGCTTCCTGGGGCAGCACAACTATCCCAAGGGCCCGCTGCTGCTCACCGACTGGGGACCGACCAACACCGGCTGGTTCCGCTCGGGCATGGAGCACAAGCGGACCAGCCTGCTGCGGCTGGCCGCCGAGTTCCCCCGGATCAGCTGGCTACTGGTCGGCGACGACGGCCAGCACGACCCCGAGATCTACGCCGAGTTCGCCCACTCGCATCCCACGCATGTGGCCGCGGTCGCGATCCGGCAACTCTCCCCCGCCGAACAGGTGCTGGCCCACGGCACCAACATGCCGCTGGAGGAAGCCGAGGAGTTGGCCGGCACCGACACGATCTGGGTCGAGGCTCCCGACGGACGCGGCCTGATCGCCCAACTGCGGACGGCGCTCGGCTGCTGAGCAGGTCGTTGGTTGAGCTTGTCGAAACCGCTGATCAGCTCTTTCTCAATCGATCAGCAGGTCACTGATCGGCTTCATCGGACCTACCGCCCAGGCCTCGTCGAACGCCGATCGGGACAGCTGTTCGCGCGCTGCGGCCAGCATCTCCATCGTGAGCGGCTGTCGTGGCCAGTCCACGTTCTGTCGGCGAGCTTCTCGGTAGCGAGCGGCGAAGACCTCCACGGCAGCGGGCCAGCGACCGCTGAGCGCCAGAAAGATCCCGTAGGTCTCCACCTGGGGCAACGGAGCAGTCATGCCGATCCGGAGCAGCAGCTCGAGCATCCGCCGTGACCAGCGCAAGCCGGTCTCAGCGTCCCGGGTCCGCAACGCGCAACCATTCACGCTGCTGCATGACCACCACGCGGCCATCAGATTTCCCTGCGCCAGCGCCGCCTCGTAACTGAGTTCGGCCGCCTCGCGGGTGACTTCCACCGCGCGTTCGGGTGCACCAGCCATGACTTCCAGGGCGGCCAGCTTGACGTCGAAATCGCCTTCGCCGATCGCGGCGACGCCGTTCGCGGCGTCCGCCAGCACGACCCGCATGCTGCCGTAGTCGCTCAGTGCCAGCGCACTCGACAGCCCGAGCAGTGCGTCGACGGTGCTGGGGTGGCGCAGGGTCTCCGCGGCCGCCCGACCGAGCACGGTCCGGTATGCGGTCATCGCGCGACGATGGTCGCCGCGCAGCGCGGCCAGACTGGCCAGCGCAAGTCCGGCACGCGCGTCGTCGAGATTGCTGAGTGCCGCGGCGACCTCCGCGGATCGTGCGGCGGCCAGCTCAGCCCAGCGCAGGCCCTCGTCGACCAAGCCACGCAGGTACCACAACGCCGTCAGCCCGCCGACGGCTCGCCAGCCAACCGGCGCCGGTACACCGTTCAGCCGGTGCTGCAGCACGGTGCGAACCACCGGCAGATCGGTGGCGAGCCGCGCATGCCAGTCGGCCTCTTCGGGACGGCCCAGCGCCGGCCGGCGATCGAGCAGGTCATCGAGCCACGCGTCCCGGGCTTGCTCGGTCGCCTGACGCTCGCGAAGGGTGGCCAGGCCGGCGGCGGCGTGCGCGCGTACCGCGGCCAATTGGGCGAACATGGTGCTACCCCCGTCCGACTGCGTAGCCATCAGCATCGAACGACGCGTCAGCCGGGCCAGGGAGGTTCGAAGTGCGTCGCCGTGCCCCAGTCGACTCATCACTGAGCCGGCCAGATCCGCGGAGAAAGGGGCGGCCAGGACCGAGAGCGCTCGATGGACGCGCTGGTCCGGCGTGCTGAGTCGTTGATAACTGCGATCGATGGCCACCAGCAGCGTCCGGTGATGCTGGGCGTGTCCGTGGCCGATCGCACTCAGCTGGCTGGGATCGGCTTCGACCTGATCACGTATCTCGCTTAGGGCGAAGGGGGGATGCAATGCGGCAGCCAGTTCCACGGCCAACGGCAGTCCGTCGACTGCACGGCAAATCCGCCAGACCTGAACGAGAGTTGCCAGGTCCGGATCGTGCAGCCGCGCCAGGCGAACGAACAGGGCCACCGCCGGCGCGAGCGAGGAGTCGCCTGCCACCGGAGCCGACCCGACCGGTAGCGGGTCCAAGCGGTAGGCGAACTCCTCGGCGAGGTCGAGCGGTTCTCGGCTGGTGGCCAGCACTGCGAACTGCAACCCGTCATCGACCACCAGATCGCACAGGGTGCGGACGGACTCGATCACCTGCTCGCAGTTGTCCACGACCAGCAACAGCCGGCGATCCTCCGCGAAGGCCCGCAATGAACTGGGGACGGGGGTGGTCGACGGATTCACCCCGAGTGCCTCGGCTACCAGCCCGATCACGTCGGATTGCTCGTTCGCGCCACTCAGGTCGACGAAATAGGCGCCGTCGGGATACGCCGTGGCCGCTCGGGCGGCGACCTCGACGGCCAGCCTGGTCTTGCCGCAACCGGCCGGCCCGCAGATGGTGGTCACCCCACCTGGCCGAAGTGACCGGCCCACTTTGTGCCGGTCGGCCTCCCGGCCGATCAGGGTGATCCGGCGTGGCAGCCGCAGCGGCACCGGGCGGGCCGATTTGGTCGTCGGCCGCGCCCTGGGCCGCAGCACTGGGTCGCCGGTGAGGATCTGTTGTTGCAGCTTGCGCAGCTCGCCGCCCGGTTCGACCCCAACCTGTTCGAGCAGGAGGGCTCGAACCTGCAGAAACGATCGCAATGCCTCTTCTGAACGGCCGCTGCGATGCAGCGCCAGCATCTTCTGGGTCCACAGCCTTTCCCGGAAAGGATGGTCGCCGAGGAGGCCGGCCACCTCGGCCAAGGCCTGATCGGTACGGTCGAGTCCCAACAGCGCATCGATCCGGCGTTCCCGCAGCTGCATGGACAACTCAGTCAGCCTGGCGATGGGCGCGGTCGCCCAGTCGCGGTCGGCCAAAGCCGTGTACGGCTCGCCGCGCCACAACACCAGGGCCCGATCGGCCGCATCGAGCGCCCGTTCGTACTGTTGGGTGGCAAGCAGGTCGACGACCTCGAGCCCGAGCTGCCCGAACCGGGCCGAATCTACCTGGGCCGGCTCCGCCTGCAGCCGGAAACCCCCGTTGTCGGCGACCAGCACTTTGAACCCCTGGGTACGGCTGCCCTCTGGTTCCAGCAACCTGCGCAGGCGCCAGATGTGCGTTTCGAGAGTGCCGACCGACCCCGGCCTATCGCCCCAGGTGGCATCGAGCAGCCGATCGACCGAGACTCGGGTTCCTAGGTGCAGCAGCAGTGCGGACAAGATCGAAGCCGGGCGGCGACTCACCGACAACTGCGCGCCCCCAAGCTCAAGGTGCAACGACCCCAAATCCATGAAACGCACCTGGGCAGCCTACGATGCGGCCGCGATCCTGTCCCAGGTCTGTAGAGCCGACGCGCGACTGGATCACACCACGGCGCGTCTCGTGGACTCAATGGTGGGCGCGGCATTGGTGTCTTCTGATGTCGTTGCCGGTTTGGCCGGTTGAACATGACCATGCTCGTCCGACGGACTCCAGAACGACTCACATTGTCGATCGACGCCAGCACCCTGGTCCGCCGAGATCTGCTTCAACCCCACAAACACGCCCTGGCCGCCTGCGAGGCGGCCACCGATTGCGGTATGAGCGGACCGCTGTCACGAGATCCGATGGACGGTCGGGGTACCGATCAGCCCACGACCTGCGTCCCGCAGCGTGTCCGCCACCGCCCGAGGCGCCGTCCGGGGCCAGAATCGGGGCGGAACAGTGACCGACTGAAAGCGAGGCAGTGGTGGCGCGTCCTCCGGCCGACGACGATCTGATCGAACGGATCGTCGACATCGACATCTCCGACGAGATGGAGACCAGCTACCTCGAATACGCCTACTCGGTCATCTACAGCCGCGCCCTGCCCGACGCCCGCGACGGCCTCAAACCCGTCCAGCGGCGCATCCTCTACACGATGGACGACATGGGCATCCGCCCGGACCGTTCGCACGTGAAGTCGGCCCGGGTGGTAGGCCAGGTGATGGGTCTGCTGCATCCGCACGGCGACGCGGCCATCTACGACGCCCTGGTCCGGCTCGCGCAGCCGTGGGCGCAGCGGCTGCCGGTGGTCGACGGGCACGGCAACTTCGGATCGCTGGACGCCGGGCCTGCCGCGATGCGGTACACCGAATGCCGAATGGCTCCCGCCGCACTCGCGATGACCGCCGGGCTGGGCGAGGACACCGTCGACTTCAAGCCCAACTACGACGGCAAGGAGACCGAACCCTCCGTCCTGCCGGCCGCCTTCCCCAACCTGCTGGTCAACGGCTCCACCGGCATCGCCGTCGGCATGGCCACCAACATTCCGCCGCACAACCTGATCGAATGCGTGCAGGCGCTCAAGCACCTGATCGCGCACCCCGAGGCCGATGCCGATGAGTTGATGCGGTTCGTCCCCGGCCCCGACCTGCCCACCGGCGGCAAGATCGTCGGGCTGGACGGCGTCCGCGACGCCTATCTGACCGGACGCGGCAGCTTCCGCATCCGCGCCACCGCCCGGATCGAACAGGTGCATGCCCGGCGCAAGGGCATCGTGGTCACCGAACTGCCGTACATGGTCGGCCCCGAACGGGTGATCGAGCAGATCAAGACCGCCGTCCAGTCGAAGAAGCTGACCGGCATCGCCGACGTCAAGGACCTCACCGACCTGGCCAACGGCACCCGCCTGGTCATCGAGATCAAGAACGGCTTCAACCCCGACGCGGTGCTCGAGCAGTTGTACAAGCTGACCCGGCTGGAGGACTCGTTCGGCATCAACGCGGTGGCGCTGGTCGAGGGCCAGCCGCGCACCCTGGGGCTGCGCGAGATGCTGACCGTCTACCTCGACCATCGCCTCGAGGTCACCCTGCGCCGGACGAAATACCGGCTCGGCAAGGCGTCCGACCGGCTGCATCTGGTCGAGGGCCTGCTGATCGCGATCCTCGACATCGACGACGTGATCGCGATCATCCGGGGCAGCGACGACGCGGGTATCGCGAAGGCCAAGCTGATCGAGGTGTTCGACCTGACCGACGTGCAGGCCACCTACATCCTCGACATGCAGCTGCGCCGGCTGACCAAATTCTCCCGGATCGAGCTGGAATCCGAGCGGGACGAGCTGCGTCAGCGGATCGCCGAGCTGCAGGCGATCATCGACGACCCGGCGCTCTTGCGGCAGGTCGTCGCCGAGGAACTCGACGAGGTGGCCCGCACCCACGGGACGCCGCGGCGCACAGTGCTGCTCGCTTCCAGCGGCGGTTCGGTCTCGGCGGCCAAGGCACAGACCACCCCGCTCGAGATCCCCGACGCTCCGTGCCGGGTGCTGTTGTCCTCGGCAGGACTGCTGGCCCGCACCGACAACGCCGAACCGCTCGCCGCGGTCGGCGGCCGGGCGACCCATGACGTGGTCGTCAGCACCTGCGACAGCACCGCCCGGGGCGAGTTCGGACTGCTGACCAGCCTGGGCCGGGTGATCCGCGGCCAGACCATCGACCTGCCGTCGGTGCCAGCCACCGCACAGGCGCCCAACCTGCAGGGCGGCTCGCCGGCGTCCGAACTGTTCGGGCTGGAGGCCGACGAGCGCATCCTCGGCGTGACCAGCCTGAGCGACGACACCTTCGGCTGGGCGCTGGGCACCGAACGCGGCGTGGTGAAACGGGTCAACCCGGACATTCTCGGCAAGGACTCCTGGGAGATCATCCGGCTCGACGACGGTGACCGGGTGGTCGGCGCGGTCGAGTTGCGCGACGACGCCGACGAACTCGTCTTCGTCACCTCGGACGCCCAACTGCTGCACTTCGCCGCGTCCGGGGTGCGTCCGCAGGGACGCTCCGGCGGCGGCATGGCCGGGGTGAAACTGCCCGCCGGTGCCCGGGTGGTGTTCTTCGGCGTCAGCCCAGCGTCCGACGCGGTGGTGGTCTCGGTGGCCGGCTCGTCCACCGCACTGCCCGGAACCGACGCCGGCAGCGTCAAGGTGAGCCCGTTCGAGGAGTACCCGAGCAAGGGACGCGGCACCGGCGGCGTCCGCTGCCAGCGCTTCCTGAGGGGAGAGGACGTCCTCCAACTGGCCTGGGTGGGCCCCTCCCCCGCTGTCGCCGCCGCGGCCAGCGGCGCCCCGGTCGACCTGCCACCGATCGACCCCCGCCGCGACGGCTCCGGCGTCTCCGTCGGCCAACCCATCGCCGCGGTCTCGTCGCGAACCCACAGCTGAATCCGGTACCACCGCCAGCCGCCGGTCGAGCGTGTCGAGACCTCTCCATCCCACCGCTGGTCGGCCGATAGGGTGACCGGCGTGACTGATGAGTTCGCTGACCTACTGGAAGCAAATCGCCGTTACTCCACCTCCTCTCCCCGCAACTTCGACGGCTACGCGCACGCCGGCGTCGCGGTCGTAACCTGCATGGATTCGCGGCTGCAGCCGCTCGAGATGCTCGGGCTGATGCTCGGCGAGGCCAAAATCCTGCGTACCCCCGGCGGACACGTCACCGAGGACGCCCTCAACGGCTGCATCCTCGGCGTCAATCTGCTCCGGGTCGATCGCATTCTGGTGGTCGCCCATACCCGCTGTGCGATGGCTGCCTGCGACGACGCCGAGATGCGGCGCAGAGTGACCGAGGCCAGCGGAAGGGACGCCTCCACCCTCAGCGTGGGCGCCACCACCGACCAGCGGGGGAAGCTGCGCGCCGATGTGAAGCTGCTCAACGAGCATCCGCTGCTCGAGGGCAAGGTACAGGTCGGCGGCTTCCTCTACGACGTCGACACCGGCCTGCTCAACCAGGTCTGCTGAGCAATCCCGATCAGGGACACTCCAGAACTGTCGGCGGCGCATGAGACGGTGACAGGCATGACCGACTCCGCGACCAACACGGCCCGTCCGGCAAGCGATCTGCGCGAGCGTGCGAGCGCAATCCTCGCCGACCTCACCGGACGCCCGGACGCCGCCTTCCACCCCGGGCAGTACGAAGCGATCGAGGCGCTGGTCGCCGACCGTCGTCGCGCCCTGGTGGTGCAGCGCACCGGCTGGGGAAAGTCGGCGGTGTACTTCATCGCCGCGCTGTTGCGCCGTCGCGAGGGTGCCGGCCCGGCGTTGATCGTGTCGCCGCTGCTGGCGTTGATGCGTGATCAGGTGCGCGCCGCCGAGCGGGCCGGCGTCCGAGCCGCCGCGATCAACTCGGCCAACGTCGCCGAGTGGCGCGATATCGAGCAGTTGCTCGACGACGACGCCGTCGACGTGTTGTTCGTCTCACCGGAACGCCTGGTCAACCCGCGGTTCCGGGCCGAACAGCTGCCCCGGCTGGTGACTTCGCTCGGCCTGCTGGTGATCGACGAGGCGCACTGCATCAGCGACTGGGGCCACGATTTCCGCCCCGACTACCGGCGCATCCGTGACCTGATCGGCGAACTCGGCGACGGCGTGCCGGTGCTCGCCACCACCGCGACCGCCAACCAACGGGTGGTCGACGACGTCGCCGAGCAGCTCGGCACCGGCGGACGCGACGTGTTCACCCTGCGCGGCGCACTGGCCCGCGATTCGCTGCGGCTCGGAGTGCTCGAGCTGGGGACGGCGCACCGGCGGCTGGCCTGGCTTGCCGAACACCTCGACACGCTGCCCGGAAGCGGCATCGTCTACTGCCTCACCGTCTCGGCCGCCGAGGACGCGGCCGCCTTCCTGGCGAAGGCGGGGCACCGGGTGCTCCCCTACACCGGCCGCACCGACGCTGCCGAACGCCAGGCCGCCGAAGAGGCCCTGCAGGAAAACGAGGTGAAGGCGCTGGTCGCCACCTCGGCCCTCGGCATGGGATTCGACAAACCCGACCTGGGCTTCGTCGTCCATGTCGGCGCACCCAGCTCGCCCGTCGCCTACTACCAGCAGGTCGGACGCGCGGGGCGCGCCACCGAGCGAGCCGACGTGCTGCTGCTGCCCGGCGTCGAGGACCGCGACATCTGGCACTGGTTCGCCACCAACGCGATGCCCACCCAGGCCCGCGCCGACGCCGTGCTGGGTGCCCTGGCCGAGGCCGACCGTCCGCTGTCGGTGCCGGCTCTGGAGGCTCGGGTCGATCTGCGTCGCGGCCCGCTGGAGCTGCTGCTCAAGGTGGTGGCCGTCGACGGTGCCGTCGAGTATGTCTCCGGCGGCTGGGTCGGTACCGGACGCCCGTGGCACTACGACACCGAACGTTACGAGCGGATCGCCGCCGCCCGGGTCGCCGAGCAGGACGCGATGCTCGCCTACCAGGGTCTCCAGACCTGCCGGATGGCCTTCCTGACCCGGCAGCTGGACGATCCGCACGCGGCGCCCTGCGGCCGCTGCGACGCCTGCGCTGGCGCCTGGTATCCCACCGAGGTCACGGTCACCACCGACCGCAACGCCTCCGATGCCCTGGACCGGGTGGGCGTTCCGGTTGCGCCCCGCGCGTTGTGGCCGACCGGGCTCGACCGGCTCGGCGTCCGGGCCGACGGCAAGACGGTGAGCGGGAAGATCCCGGCCACAGAGCAAGCAGAAACCGGCCGGGTGGTGGCGCGACTCACCGATCTGGGCTGGGGTGGGCCGCTGCGTGAACTGTTCGCGTCCGACGCCGACGGACGTCCGATCGACGCCGAGGTGCCGGCCGAACTGGGCCGGGCCTGCCTACGTGTATTGAAGGCCTGGGACTGGGCCGAACGCCCGGCCGCCGTCGTGTGGGTGCCCAGCGTGGGACGGCCTCGGCTGGTCGAGTCGCTGGCCACCGGCATCGCCGCCGCCGGGCGCCTGCCGCTGCTCGGACCACTCGCGCTGAGCCCGGACGCCGCCGCCGGCCGAGGCGCCAGCAACAGCGCCTACCGGGTACGCGACCTGTGGGAACGGTTCGGGGTGCCCGACCAACTGCGAGCACAGCTACCGGAGCTGCCCGGCCCGGTGCTCCTGGTCGACGACCTCATCGACTCCCGATGGACGATGACCGTCGCCGCCCGGCTGCTGCGCCGCGGAGGCGCCGCTTCCGTGCTGCCTTTCGCCCTCGCCCTGGCCGGTTAGAGCCTCGGCCGGGCTTGTCGAGACCGTGGGCCTACGCCCGCCGGCAAGGGGTTTCGACAGACTCGACCACCGCTGGTTTCGCTGGTTGAGCTTGTCGAAAGCCCGTTTGCCCTACGGTCTCGACACGGCTCGACGACGATGATCAGCGCTCCCTCTAGTGGTCAGTGGAGAGCCCGCCGATCGCGTTCTTGAAGGTCTCGGCTGCCCTCGCCCAGACCGGGTCGTCCGTGAAGAGCCCCGGCAGGATCGGCACCAAGCCGGCCGAGAAGTCCTGGCTGGCCTGCTGCGGCAGCAGCGACGGCAGGTTGTCGATGACGATGGCGTCCAAGGGCACGGGGTCGTCCCAGATCCTCCGCACCGGCACGCCCCAGCTGGTCAGCCGGTTGCTGATCGGCAAGAGGTTGAGATCGGAGGGAACGTCGGCGGTCACGTCGGCCAGCACCCGCAGCCGCCGGCCGGGACGCGTCCGGTCGGCGTCGGTGAGGAACGGGGGCTGTGGCACGTCGGCGTGCACACAGTGCACCAACAGATCGTGCGCGACCAGGGCGTCGGAGTTCAGATCCTGGGTGTCGTCTCGATCCCAGCGCGACACGCCAACCTCGGCCAGCGCCAGTGCGTCCGTGGCACCCCGCCCTGCTCGGCCGAACGCACCGGTCACCACCGCGGTGGCACCCGTCAAGCGCGTGCCGGCGTCCTCCAACTTCCCCGCCAGTTCGTCGAGAGACATGGGAGCCAGTGGCGCCGTGAGAGCACCGGCCAATTGCAGCACGCCGAGCGAGCCACCGACGAAGCCGGCCCAATAGCCGAAGGCGACCACCCGCTGTCCGGACTCGTTGACCAGGTACTCCAGATCGAGCAACTCTCCGCCTCCCGCCACGAACCTCCGCAGCAGCTCGGGTGCACCCTGCTGTCCCTTGTAGGCGTGCCCGAAATAGATGTGCCGATGTCGCAGCTGAGCCGGCTCCTCCGGCAGTTCCTTAATGCCGAGGATGACGACCTCGGGATCGGCATCCAGCCAGGAACGCGCCGGCACCACGTCCAGATTTCGTGCGCGGTACTCCTCATCGGTGTAGACGCGCGTGGTCGATGACTCCACCAGCACCCGGATGCCGGCCGCTTCAACCGCGGCCGCGCCCTCCGGCGTGAGGGGTGTGCGCCGCTCGCTGGCGCGCTCCTCGGAGCGCAGCAGGATCGTGGGCTTCGGTGGCTGCGTGGTCATTGCTGCAGGCTATCGCCCGCCGGCCGCGGGACGGCGATGCACCGCAGCGCCGGACGCCCCACGCCTCCCGTGCGCGTCCGCCTCCGTCTCTCGACCCCCGGGACGGCCTTCCGCAAACCCGCGCGGCAGCCGGACCACCGGTTACCCTCCAGCAATCGGATCCGCACAAGGAGGTGCACATGTCCAGCCCACTCGTCATCGGCATCGACAGCTCGACCACCAGCACGAAGGCCCTGGTGGTCGACTCTGCCGGCTCGGTACTCGCCCAAGGCAAGGCCGAGTTCGCCATGCAAACGCCGCGTGTCGACTTCTACGAACAGGACCCGCGGGACTGGTGGCGCAGCACCAACGCCGCAGTGGCCGAGGCGACTGCCGCGTTGTCGCCGAGCGACCGGGCCCGAATCACCCATCTGTGCGCCACCATCCAGCGTCAGACGTTCACCCTGGTGGACGCCGACGGCGAGCCGTTGCGACCCGGCATCCTCTGGCTGGACGGCCGCGCGACCGAGCAGGTGCGCCGTTTCGGCACCGAGCACATCCACCAGCTGACCGGCTTCCAGCCCGATGTCACCCCGTCGGTCTACAAGATCGCCTGGCTCGCCGACCACGAACCCGAACTGCTACAGCGCGCCCACAAGGTGGTGGGCGTACATGCCTATCTGGTGCACGCGATGACCGGACGCTGGGTGGATTCGGCGGCCACCGCGGACAGCCTCGGCCTGTTCGACATGGCCCGGCTCGACTGGTCGGACGAGATGCTGACCCATGCCGGCCTGCGCGCCGAGCAGCTCTGCGAGCTGGTGCCGGCAGCGAGCGTCATCGGTCCGATCAACCCGGCGATCACCGCGAGCTGGGGACTCGACCAAGAGGTGCAACTGGTGGCGTCCTGCGGCGACGGTCAGGCTGCGGCGCTGGGCGTCGGCGCGATCGGTCTCGACGAGGCATACCTGAACATGGGCACCGCCCTGGTCGCCGGCGTCCATTCACCGCGCTATGAGCACGCTGACGTGTTCCGCACCGATGCCGCCGGAATCCCGGGCCAGTACGTGCTGGAGATCGTGCAGAACTCGGGCGCCTACCTCGCCGGTTGGTTCCGTGACAAGCTCGGTGACCCCGCACTCCAGGGCCGGCCCGATCCGGCCCTCGATGAGCAGGCGGCGGGCGTTCGTCCCGGCTGTGGCGGCCTGGTCACGCTGCCGTACTGGAACGCCGTGCAAAGCCCGTTCTGGAACCCGGTGGCACACGGCGCCATCGTCGGCCTGGCCGGCGCCTACGGACGCGCGGAGCTGTACCGCTCGACACTGGAGGGCATCAGCATCGAGATGGCGCGCAACCTGGCGGGGCTTGCCGACACCACCGGCGTCCCGCTGCGTACGGTGACCGCGGTCGGCGGCGGCCAGCGTTCCCCCTTGTGGCGACAGATCATGACCGACGCTATCGGGCTGCCGCTCACCGAGAGCCCGACCGAAGAGGTATCCGCGATGGGGGCGGCGGTGATGGCGATGGCCGCCACCGGCGAGCACGACTCGCTCGAGATCGCCGCCAAAGCGATGTCCCGGCACGGCAGCACGACCGAGCCGGACGCCGCCAGCCACGAGCTGTACCGGGAACTCGGCGAGATCCAGGCGGCCACCTATCACGGCCTGAAGGCCGTCTTCGACCAGCAGTACGAGTTCGCCCAGCGACATCCGCTGCACTGATCACACCGTCGGTCGAGTTTTGTCGAGGCCAGCCGCGTCGGCTGAGCTTGTCGAGGCCAGGGTTTCGACAAGCTCAACCAGCGTGACAAGCTCAGGCGTCGATGCGTTCAGCGTCTAGCGCATAGGCGCCGGCGATGATGAACTCCTTGCGGGGAGCCACATCGTTGCCCATCAGCTTCTCGAACGTGGCCATCGCCTGCTCCAGCGACTCACCCTCCTCGACGGTGATCCGGCGCAGCGTCCGGTGCCGCGGATCCATCGTGGTGTCCTTCAGCTGATCGGCGTCCATCTCTCCGAGGCCCTTGTACCGCTGCGGCTCTTTGAAGTTCACGCCGCGCTTGGTGAGTTCGGCGAGCTTCCGCTGGTACTCGGCTTCGTTGTAGGTGTAGATGTAGCGGTCCTGCCCCTTGCGGGGGTTGCTCAACTCGAACCGGTGCAGCGGCGGCACCGCCGTATACACCCGGCCCGCCTCGATCATCGGCCGCATGTATTTGAAGAACAGCGTGGTCAACAGGGTGCGGATGTGGGCTCCGTCGGAGTCGGCATCGGCCATGAAGATCACCTTGCCGTAGCGGGCCTGCTCGAGTTCGAAGCTACGCCCCGAGCCGGCGCCCACCACCTGGATGATCGAGGCGCACTCGGCGTTCTTCAACATGTCGCCGACGCTGGCCCGCTGCACGTTGAGGATCTTGCCGCGGATCGGCAGCAGCGCCTGGAATTCGGAGTTCCGGGCCAGCTTGGCGGTCCCCATCGCCGAATCGCCCTCGACGATGAACAGCTCGCTGCGCTCGCCGTCGGTGCTGCGGCAGTCGGCCAGTTTGGACGGCAGCGTGCTCGACTCCAGCGCGTTCTTGCGGCGCTGATTCTCCTTGTGGGCGCGGGCCGCGACCCGGGTGCGGGACGCCGAGACCACCTTCTCCATCACCGCCCGGGCCTGCGGACGTTGGGCCGCCCGGGTCGAGGTCAGAAAGTCGGTCAGCTCGGACTCGACGATCCGGGCGGCCAGCCGGGCCACCGGGGGCGTGCCGAGCACCTCCTTGGTCTGCCCCTCGAACTGCGGTTCGGCCAACCGCACGGTCACCACCGCGGTCAGCCCCTCGAGGATGTCGTCCTTGACGACCTCCTCACCGGACTTGAGCAGGCGAGTGCCCTCCAACGCCTTGCCGAAGGCACGCACCATGCCACGCTCGAAGCCGGTGATATGGGTGCCGCCCTTGGGCGTCGCAATGATGTTGACGAACGACTGCACCTGGCTGTCGTAACCGCTGCCCCAGCGCAGCGCGATGTCGACGTCCAGCGTGCGATCGACGTCGCTCGGGGTCATCGCGCCTTCGTCGTCCAGCATGGGCACCGTCTCGGTGAAGGAGTCGGTGCCCTGCAGCCGCAGCACCTCGGTGACCGGGGCATCGGTGGCCAGGAACTCGCAGAACTCCGAGATACCGCCGTCGTGCTTGAACACCTCGGTGGTCGGCTCGTCGCCGCGGGCGTCGGTGACAATCAGCTCCAGTCCCGGAACCAGAAAGCTGGTCTGCCGGGCCCGAGCCACCAGATGGCTCAGCGAGAGTTGCGCGTCGGGCAGGAAGATCTGTCGATCCGGCCAATACCGGACGCGCGTCCCGGTGCGGCCGCGCGGCGCCCGTCCGATCCTGGCGAGCTGACCGCCCGGGGTGAAGGCGGCGTCCGGCCCGGGACCGTCGAAGCTGCCCGGCACACCGCGCCGGAAGGACATTCCCCAAGTGGCACCCTTGCGATCGACCTCGACGTCGAGCCGGGACGCCAGCGCGTTGACCACCGACGCACCCACACCATGCAGGCCGCCGGTCGCGTTGTAGGAACCGGCACCGAATTTGCCGCCGGCGTGCAGCTTGGTGAAAACCACCTCGACGCCGGACAAGCCGGTCCGCGGCTCGATGTCGACCGGGATGCCACGCGCAACATCTGTCACCGCGATGCTGCCGTCGTGACCCAGCTCGATCCGGACGGAGTCGCCGAACCCGGCAAGGGCCTCGTCGACGGCATTGTCGATGATCTCCCACAGGCAGTGCATCAGGCCACGGGTGTCGGTCGAGCCGATGTACATCGCCGGCCGCTTGCGGACCGCCTCGAGCCCCTCGAGCACGAGCAGATGACGCGCCTCGTAGTCACGTCCCTCGGCGGCGGGCTTGCCCTTGATCGTCACGCGACGAGGCTAGCGCCAGGCACCGACACAATCCCGCAACCTGAAGACGGCGTGCCCGACCTAGCCCGGGTTGGCGTCCGGGGGTAGTCTCGCGCCACGGAACAAACCGATCTGAATACGAGTTGATATTGATAGACTCAACCCGGACAGAAGGGAACGCGGATGAGCACAACAGCTGTTGAGGAACTGACCGCAGCGGACCGTTGCGATCGTTGCGGGGCACAGGCCTACCTGAGGGTCACCCTGCATACCGGCGAACTCCTCTTCTGTGCGCACCATGGCAAGGCCCACGCCGATCGGCTGAAGCAAGTGGCGTTGACCATTCAGGACGAGACCAACAAACTGAGCTGACACAGCAGATCTCGCGAACGCCCCGGACCCGGGTCCGGGGCGTTCGTCGTTCCCAGCCCCGTGGTTCGATCTTGTCGAGGCCCGACCGGAGCAGGTCTCGACGAACTCAGCCAGCACCTGTGAGCGTGGTTCGACAGGCTCGACCCACGGTGGTGCAGTCAGGCTCGACCAGTGGCGGTTCCTACAGGCTCGTCCCCGGGCTCAGCGTTCCGCTGATGTTGCTGATCCGGCCCTGTTCGTCGAACGTCACGGTCAGCACGTCGGGCCCGATGTGCACCCTCAGCTGCTGGTCGTCGCCGACCACCCGCAAGTTGTGCACCGCCGCATAGGTGAGCACCTGGGCACGTGGATTGCCCGGCTGCAGGTCGACGGCGGACATGATTCGGCGCGGGAACGTGACGCCCTGGGCCGCGGGACGCGGGACCGCGGGATCGACGATCCCGAAGTAGGCGATGCCGGCTCCGTAGTCGGCCGAGTAGAACGCGGTGGCGCCGACCAGCGGCGCGACCACCAGGGCAACACTGGCCCCGGCGCCCAGTCCGGTGTCCAACACGCCGGTCAGGCTGAACTGGGGTTCTCCCAGCTCCCACAACCCCCACGGTCCGGCCATCTCCGCAGCGCGGCGAACGGGTGCGATGGCGGGCAGCATCGACGCGAAGCCCTGGTTCGCCCACGACCACAACCAGGTTCCGGTTGCCTTCGAAACCGTGCCGAGCAGCACCACCCGCAGCGGACGCCCGGCGATGGTCACCACGCCTTGCTCGATGTCGGCCTGATAGGCGCCGTTGAGGTCGACCACTCCGGCGAGCGCCTCCTGGGCTTCCATCGCGATCGGAACGTGCGCCACCACGGCCTCGTTGAAGCGCTGATGGGTGAGATCCGGCATGGCGGCCAGACTACTGCCCGACGTCGAACCCCACCGCCATCCGGACGGCAAGTGCAGCCGTCCCCCCGGTGACTCTGGGCAAACCGGAGACGCACTGCGATGGTGGAGGGATGACAACCATCGAAGCTGTGCAGGGCGACATCACCGCAGAGCGGGTCGATGCAATCGTCAACGCCGCCAACTCGTCGCTGCTCGGCGGGGGCGGCGTGGACGGCGCCATCCACGCCGCGGCCGGTCCGCGTCTGCTCGAAGCCTGCCGCCGGCTGCGCCGCACCGATTGGCGCGATGGACTCCCGGTGGGCGAGGCGGTCGCCACGGACGCCTTCGACCTGCCCTGTCGCTGGGTGATTCACACCGTGGGCCCGAACGCCCACCGGGGACAAACCGATCCGAAGCTGCTGGCGAGCTGCTTCCGGCGCAGCGTGGACGTCGCCGCCGGCCTGGGCGCCGAGAGCATCGCGTTTCCCGCGATCAGCGCCGGCGCGTACGGCTGGGACGCCGCCGATGTCGCTCGCATCGCCGTTGAGACCGTGCGCGGCCACCAGGCGTCCGGCATCGACCGGATCCGCTTCGTTCTGTTCGGCAACCGGCTGCTGGAGTCCTTCCGCGCCGCGCTCGGGTGACCGCCCATCGGGCGGCACGTGCGGCAGCGGCGGGCGCACTAGAATGCAGCTGTGGCCAACCCGGGTAGGTACGCGAAGGGCATTGCCAAACGCGAAGAGATTCTCACCCGCGCACTGGAAGTCGTGGGACGCGCAGGTCCACGGACGGCCTACCTGGCTGACATCGCCGATGCGGTCGGGCTCACCCCAGCAGGCCTGCTGCACTACTTCGACTCCAAGGAAGAGCTGTTCACCGAGATCCTGCGCAAGCGCGACGACGTCGACCTCGCGCAGTACTGGCCCGAGACGGCCGAGGCCGCTGATCTGGCCCATTTGCGCGAGGGGTACGTGAAGGCGATCAGCCACAACGCAGAGGTGCCGGGGCTGGTTCAGCTGTTCACCCGGATGTGTGCCGACGCACCCGACCCGGCCCATCCGGCCCATCGGCTGTTCCGCGAGCGCGGCGAGATGCTGCGCGCCTACTTCATCTCGGGCATCACCAAGCTGCAGGCCACCGGTGAACTCGTCGACCGGATCGACCCCGAGATGATGGCACGCATCCTGCAGGCCGTCTCCGACGGACTGCAGTTGCAGTGGATGATCGAACCCGACGTCGACATGGCCGCCGGCGTCGATGCCCTGTTCGCCCTGCTCACGCCATCTCCGGACGCCGCGGCGGGCGCGGCAGACCCGTCCGCCTCCGCCCCGACACTGTCCTGACAAGCGAAAACGCCCGTTCCCCGGGATCGGGGACGGGCGCCTCGTGGTTGTTCAGTCCAGGTAGTCGCGCAGCACCTGGGAGCGCGACGGGTGCCGCAGCTTGCTCATCGTCTTGGACTCGATCTGCCGGATCCGCTCACGGGTGACGCCGTAGACCTTGCCGATCTCGTCCAGCGTCTTGGGCTGCCCGTCGGTGAGCCCGAAGCGCATCGAGACCACCCCGGCCTCACGCTCGGACAGGGTGTCGAGGACGTCGTGCAGCTGTTCCTGCAGCAGGGTGAAGTTGACCGCCTCGGCCGGAACGACCGCCTCGGAGTCCTCGATCAGGTCGCCGAACTCGGAGTCGCCGTCCTCGCCGAGCGGCGTGTGCAGCGAGATCGGCTCGCGCCCGTACTTCTGCACCTCGACGACCTTCTCGGGCGTCATGTCGAGTTCCTTGGCCAGCTCTTCCGGGGTGGGCTCGCGGCCCAGATCCTGGAGCATCTGCCGCTGGACGCGGGCGAGCTTGTTGATCACCTCGACCATGTGCACCGGGATGCGGATGGTCCGGGCCTGGTCGGCCATGGCCCGGGTGATCGCCTGCTTGATCCACCAGGTGGCGTAGGTGGAGAACTTGTAGCCCTTGGTGTAGTCGAACTTCTCGACCGCACGGATCAGGCCCAGGTTGCCCTCCTGGATCAGGTCGAGGAAAAGCATGCCGCGGCCGGTGTAGCGCTTGGCCAGCGAGACGACCAGACGCAGGTTGGCCTCCAGCAGGTGGTTCTTGGCCCGCCGTCCGTCGATCACGATCCACTCGTAGTCGTCGCGATCGGCGGCCGCAATGTCACGCCCGGAGGTCATCGACTCCTCGGCGAACAGACCCGCCTCGATCCGCTTCGCGAGGGTGACCTCCTGCTCGGCATTCAGCAGCGCGACCTTGCCGATCTGCTTGAGGTAGTCCTTGACCGGATCCGCGGTGGCTCCGGCGACCAGCACCTGCTGCTCGGGCTCGTCGGCGTCATCGGCGTCAGAGACGATGAAGCCCTCGTCCTCGGTGAGTTCCTTCTCGGTCACCGCCTCCTTGGCCTCTTCGAAGGTGGAGTCGTCGACGTCGTCGAGCGAGCGGCGCTTCCCCCCCACCGTCAGCACGACATCATCTCCTTCGCGGGCGAACTTGACGTCGACCGTGGTGGGCGCGGCGAGCACGTCCTCGACGGTCGGGGCGGCGGCGTCGGTCGCGGCGGCGGCCTTGGGTTTGCGCGCGCGGCCGGACGTCGTCGACGCGGTCGAAGCGCGGCGTCGGCGGGGAGCCGCCGCCTCAACGGCTGCGGATTCGGATCTGGCTGCGGCAGTGGAGCGTGGTGACACAAGTAGCCTCTCGGATTCTTGGTTTTGGGCACACGACAACCGGGGGTTGTCAATGGCCAGCGCCTGAGCCATTCTGGCACGCCGCCCACCACATTCCAAACCGGAGGCCTCACTCGTCGGTTCGTCACGTGTCGTCCGCCAGAAGCGGCCGCGGCGGGCGCATCGGCACCGCGGGCCTAGGGTGTCGTCATGTCGCAGCCACCGCACCCGCCGGCGCGTCCGGTCGTCCGCAGCCACCACGGCGATGACTTCGTCGACGACTTCGCCTGGATGAGCGACAAGCACGCCGAGGAGTTCCTGGCCCACCTGACCGCCGAGAACGCGTACACAGTGGACCGGACGGCACACCTGGAGGCACTGCGCGAGGAACTCTACGGCGACATCCTCGCCCGCACCAAGCAGACCGACCTGACCGTGCCCGACTTCGTCCGGCACGGTGACGGCTCCACCTGGTGGTATTACAGCCGCTCGGTCGAGGGGCTCGACTACCCCATCCATTGCCGGCTGGCCGCCGACGACCCGGAACAGATTCCCGACGTGACCGAGGCGCCGGCCGACGAGCAGGTGGTGCTCGACGAGAACGAACTGGCCCGCGGCCAGAACTTCTTCGCCCTGGGGCTGTGCGACGTGTCGCCGGACGGCACCCGGCTGGCCTGGAGCGAGGACCTGACCGGCGACGAGCGGTACCGGCTCCGGGTGATCGAACTGGCCACCCGCACCCCACTCGCCAGCCCGGACGTCGACGTCGCCGGCGGCGGCTGCTGGTGCGGCGACGACCGGCTGGTTTACCTGACGGTGGACGCGGCCTGGCGTCCCGACCGGGTGTGGCTGCACACCCTGGGCGGTGGCGCCGACGACGTCCTGCTCTGGCACGAGACCGACGAGCGGTTCTGGGTGGGTGTGGACGAGTCCCGCGACCGCACCCGGGTGCTGCTGGCGGCCGAAAGCAAGCAGTCCGGCGAGTACCGGCTGCTGGAGGTCGCCGACCCGTCCGCCGGTGCCCGGATGGTGGCACCACGCCGCGAGGGCCTGGAGTACAGCGTCGAGGTCGGCACGGACGCCCTCTACATCGTGCACAACGAGGCCGCGTCCGAGTTCCAGCTGGCCCGGGCGCCGTTCACAGCGTCCGATACCGACGCGTGGCAGTCGCTGGTGCCGCAGCGTCCGGGCGTCCGGATGCTCGGGGTGCAGGCCTACGCCGACTACCTGGTGCTCAGCTCGCGCCGCGACGGGCTGCCGCTGATCGAAGTCATCGCGCGCACCCCGGACGGCGGCTGGGGCGCGCCGGCGCCGATCGCCTTCGACGAACCGCTGTACAGCGCCGGCGCGTTGTCGGCCGACGACCCGGCCACCGACCGGATCCGGCTGGTGCACGAATCGCTGGTCAGCCCGCGCCGGCTGGACGAGTACCGGCTGGACACCGGCGCACGCCGCACCCTGAAGCGGAGCGAGGTGCTCGACCATCCGGTGCACGGCGGCTACGACCCCGGCCGCTACGTGCAGCGCCGGGAGTGGGCGATCGCGCCGGACGGCACCCGGGTGCCGCTGTCGATCGTCCACCGCGCGGACGTCGTCGCCGACGGCACCGCACCTGCCCTGCTCTACGCCTACGGGGCCTACGAACACTCGCTGAACCCGTGGTTCTCGATCCCCCGGCTGAGTCTGCTCGACCGGGGCTTCGTGTGGGCGATCGCGCATGTCCGCGGCGGCGGCGAACTGGGCCGGGCCTGGTACGAACAGGGCCGGCTGCTCGCGAAGCCGAACACGTTCAGCGATTTCGTCGCCGCCGCCCGCCATCTGGCCGAATCCGGCTGGACCAGCGCCGACCGCCTGGTCGCGCAGGGCGGATCGGCCGGCGGCCTGACCATGGGCGCGGCGGTGAACCTGGCCCCGGACGCCTTCCGCGCCGTCCACGCCGACGTGCCGTTCGTCGACGCGCTGGCGACGATCCTGAACCCCGACCTGCCGCTGACGGTCACCGAGTGGGAGGAGTGGGGAGACCCGCTGCACGACGCCGAGGTGTACCGCTGCATGAAGGCCTACACACCGTATGAGAACGTCCGGCCCGTGCGCTATCCGTCGGTGTTGGCCACCACCAGCCTCAACGACACCCGCGTCGAGGTCACCGAACCCGCGAAATGGGTGGCCCAGTTGCGCCGCACAACGATCGTCGACGAGGCGCGTCCGGTCCTGTTGCGCACCCAGTTGGTGGCCGGCCACGGCGGCGTGTCCGGCCGCTACCAGGCTTGGCGCGACCTGGCCTTCGAACTGGCCTGGATCATCGACCAGGTGGACTGATTCCCATCGGTCGAGACTCATTGACCGTTGGGCTTGTCGAGACCGCGTCGCCCTGGTGGTCGGGCTCGCCGAGACCCCGGACGTGGCCCGTCGTCATGCGTGGCATCCTGGAAGACGGCACCGGCGCGACCGGACCCGAGAGGCATCCGGCATCGATAGCCTCCGCGGTCGGCGTCCAGGTACGACTACGGTCTTGGTTTGCCCGTCCGGGCTGCGCTCAGGGTTCATTGGGGGCCGTCAACGGAAACAACGGCGCTCGCGCTGCGTTGTACTGATGACGGAGCGAAAGGACACACATGATCTCGACTGCGCACCGCATCCGGAGCACTGACGGAATCGATGGCAAGGACGCCGTTGGCCTGTATCTGGACGGAATCGCCAAGACCGCACTGTTGACCGCCGAAGAGGAAGTCATCCTCGCCAAGCGGATCGAGGCGGGGCTGTTCGCCCGGCAACTGCTCAACGGCACCGTGGACGCCGAGGCCACCCGCCCGCACGGCGCCAGCGCCGAGGAACTGGAACAGATCGCCACCGAGGGTGAGCAGGCGCTACAGCGCTTCATCACCGCGAACCTGCGGCTCGTCGTCTCGGTCGCCCGCAAGTACGGCCGAGCCCAGATGCCGCTGCTCGACCTGGTGCAGGAGGGCAACACCGGACTGATCCGCGCCGTCGAGAAATTCGACTACAGCAAGGGCTTCAAGTTCTCCACCTACGCCACCTGGTGGGTCCGCCAGTCCATCTCGCGCGGCATCGCCCAGCAGGGCCGGATCGTGCGGCTGCCCGTGCACGTCGCCGAGCAGGTGAACCAGGTGTCCGCCGTCCGCCGCACCCTGGAGCGTCGCTACGGCCGCGAGCCGGAACTGGTCGAGATCGCCGACGAACTCGGGCTCACCGAGGAGCAGGTGATCGACCTGCTGCGGCTGGCCCGCGATCACGTCAGCCTCGACGCCCCGGTCGAAGAGGACGGCGACACCGCACTCGGTGACCTGCTGGCCCGCGAGATGTCCCCCGGCCCCGACGAGATGGTGCTGGACGCCGAGGACCGCGCCCGCCTGGACGGCATGCTGTCCGCGCTGGACGACCGCTCCGCCGATGTGGTCCGCCGCCGCTACGGCCTGGTCGACGGCCGGCAGGCCAAGCTGGCAGACATCGCCGCCGTCTGGGGCATCACCGCCGAGCGCGTCCGCCAGATCGAACGGCACGCGATCGCCAAGCTGCGCAGCGCACACGACCTGGCTGCCTGACCTCCCGAAACGGAAGCGGTCCGTCCCCATCCCCCCGGGGCGGGCCGCTTCCTTGTGCCCGGACCCTGTTCAACGGATCAGGCGTCCCGGACGCGGATCAGCCCCTGTTGGGCGCAGGAGGCGGCCAGGGTGCCGTCCGCGGTGAACAGGCGGCCCTGGGAGAAGCCCAGGCCGCCGGACGCGGATGGGGAGGCCTGGTCGTACAGCAGCCATTCGTCGGCACGGGCCGGGCGGTGGAACCACATCGCGTGGTCGATCGAGGCGGCCTGCATCCGCGAGGACATGAACTCCACCGGATGCGTCAGCGTGCTGACGCTGAGCAGCGAGATGTCCGACAGGTAGGCCAGCACCATCTGGTGCAGCCGGGGGTCGTCCGGCAGCCGGGACTCGGCTCGGGTCCACAACTGCAACCGGGCCGGCCCCGGCAGCTCCGCGGACGGCTCGGTCGCATAGCGGACGTCCAGAGCGCCCCATTCCGCTTCCCAGAAGGCGGCCCGGCGTGCCGAGCGCTCCCCCAGCACTTCCGCCGCCGGACGGCAATCCTGCGGCGCCGGGATGTCGACCGGGAAGGAGTCGGCGTGGTCCAGCCCACCCTCGGGCACGTGGAACGAACACACCATGGAGAAGATCGGGCGGCCGTCCTGCCGGCCCACCACTCGACGCTGGCTGAACGTGCGGCCGTCCCGGGTGGGTTCCACCACGTAGAGGATCGGGCTCGCCGGCGACCCGGGCCGCAGGAAATAGGCATGCAGCGAGTGGGCGGAACGCTCGGGATCGACGCTGCGATAGGCGGCGCCCAATGCCTGGGCGAGTACCTGACCGCCGAACGAACGCTGCAGGACCGTCTCGGGTTGCGTGCCGCGGAACAGGTCGGTGTCGAGCTGCTCGAGTTCGAAGGATCCCAGCAGTTCGGCTGTGGTACGCGGCACCCTCAGCCCTGCCCGTTGGACGAATCGTCCTGCTCGGCAAGGAATTGCTCGACGGCCGCACCGATCTCGTCGGCGGTGGGCACCGACGTCCGGCCCGACTCCGAGAGCTGGTCGTACTGCTCCTCGAGCGCGGCCAGGACGGCGGGAAACTCCGCGTCCTCCTCGACCTCGGTCGCGATGGTCGCCAACTGCTGCTCGGCCTCGGCGTCGAGGTCACCCAAGGGGATCCGCAGGCCGGTCGCCTCGTTCATCCGGCGCAGCACAGCCGCAGTAGCCTGCGGAAAAGTCGACTGCGCGAGGTAGTGCGGCACGTGCGCGACGAAGCCCAGCCCCGTCAGTCCAACCTGGCCGGCGCGGAACTCCAGGGCCGCCGAGAAGCTGCCGGGAATCTGGACGCGATCGATCCACAGCGGATTGCCGGTCGCCAGGTTCGGATCGGTGGAATGCGAGGTGACCAGGGTCGGCCTGGTGTGCGGAACGGCCATCGGCACGCCGGTGCCGGTGAGCAGCATCGCCGAATCGAGCCGCTCGGCGATGCCCAGCACGGCTTGCGTCATCCGGCGCCACTGGCTGTCCGGCTCCGGGCCGACGAGCAGCAGGAACGGCGCGCCGGCGGCGTCGGTGACCTTGTAGAGCAACAGCGAGAAGTCCTTCATCGACACCCAGCTGTTGGTGTCGAAGACCATCTGCGGACGGCGGCTGCGGTAGTCGTGCAGTTGGTCGTGATCGAACTCGGCCAGCACCTCGTGCTCGCAGTTCTGCAGGATGTGGGCACCGAGACCGCGGTTGATCGCAGCCGCGTCCACGTACCCCTCGAACAGGTGGATCAGCACCGGACGGACGCCGTCCAGGCTCGACCAGACCTCGGGGTTGAACGTGTACAGCAACCGGGGATCGATCACCCGGCCACCCTAGCGCGGGCGGCTCGAACCGCCGAGTGACTACGCCGACGGCGTACGCGACGGGGCGTTGCGCCCCCGGCACGGCCGAGTTCCCCGTCCCCCGCTATGCGCGGGCGAAGGCGACGCGCAGCCGGTCGGCACCCGGACCGGTCAACCCATCCACTCCTGCGCGGCGACCGGTGAGGGCCAGCAGCACCGCGCTGACGGGTCCGCGAGCGACCGGCTCGGTCCCGATCTCCCAGGCGATATCGGACGCCTCGAGGCGAACCTCGCGCACCGGCAGGGCACGGAACACCCTGCCCTTCCGACCACCCGCATAGGACCAGACCCGGGACGCCGCCTCGCCCGCCGCAACCGGGGCAGCGGCAAGACCCGCCGCAGCGGGATCGCGACGTCCTGGCTGTGCACCAGGATGTCGATCAGGGTCTCGCGGGGAGTGAGGCCGATGTTGTGCCGGCGCGATCCGATCGCGTCGCGCAGTCCTCCGATCAACTCGGCGGCTTCGGCGGACGCCTTGGCCCGCGCCGCTTCGCGAATGGTGCGATTGAGGTCACGGATGCCGTGACGCAGCGCCATCCGCAGGCCGTCGACGAGCCCGACTTGTTGCAGGGTGAGATGCGCCGCCACATCGCGGACCGTCCACCCGTCACACAGCGAGGGCTGGCACCAGTCCTGGTCGGACAGCGTCGCGAGCAGATCGGCGGTGGCGCCACGATGAGTGTCAATGACTGTCCACACTGATCGATGTCCATCGTCGCCGCCTTACCGATATAGTCCTAGTATCGAACCATAATAGTTCGACACTGGGACTATCTACAAGAGGCGTCATGACCGAGGAGAACCCCGGCCTGCCGGTGTTGTTGTTCATCGCCCAACGGGCCGTGGAGAGCCGGGTGATGGCGGCGATCCATGCCGCCGGGCATACCGAGCTGACCCTCGCGCTGGGCCGGGTGGCCGCGCGCATCGGGCCTGCGGGCACCCGTCTGACCGAACTCGCCGAACAGGCCCTGGTGGCGAAGCAGACCGTGACCGCAGCGGTTGATCGCCTGGAACGGCTCGGCTATGTGGAACGGATGCCCGATCCGACCGACGCGCGGGCCAGGTTGGTTCGGCTGGCACCGCTCGGCGAGCAGGTGGTGGACATCGCGCGGGCGGAGGAAGCGGCGGTCCTCGCGGAATGGGCGAGGCACCTCGGCGCGCGTCGGATGGCTCAGTTGAGCGACATCCTCCGCTCGTTGCGCGAGATCGCCGACTCGTACGGGCCCTGATCGCAAGCCGCGGAAGAGACCGGAGGGGCAGCAGTCAGCGAGTGAGTGTCGCCGGTGCCGGCACACTTGCCATCGCCGTCCGAACCCGTTTGGCCGACACCGGCGCGGCGGTGCCCAGGGTCTGGGCGAACAGGCTGACCCGAAGTTCTTCCAGCAGCCAGCCGATCTCGGCGACGGCGTCCGGGAGCGGCCCGGCCGGGTAGCGGGCGCACAACGCGGCGTACTCGTACTCGAGTTCGTCGATCACCTGCGCCCCGGCGCGCTCGCGTCCGGGATTGGACCGGGCACCGGTCAGCCGCAGTTCGATCGCGTGCAGGTAGCGCGGCAGCCGCGACCAGTGCGGCTCGGGCGTCGCCGCGATGAAACCCGGGTGGATCAGGCCGGAGAGTTGCTCGGTGACGTCGGCCCGGGTGTCGGCCGGTGCGGACGGCAACGCCAACTGGATCCGCTGATAGCGCTGCAGGACCTCGCCAGCCGTGGTGACGATGGCCAGCATGCGGTCGGCGGCGCCGGAACGCACCCGGTCGCGGAGGACCGAGAAGGCGGTGGAGTCCCGGATCAGCCAGGGGTCGGTGAGCGGAGGCTGCTGGTTCGACGAGTTCGGCCAGCCGGACGGACCGACCAGTGCGCCCGCGGCGGCCAGCCGGGCGTCGGCAAGCAGGGCCGGCACGGACGGGTACGGGGACGCCGCCAACGCGAACTTGACCGGGTTGCTCAGCCGCGAGACGACCCAGTTCGTCGGGTCGGGGCTGGTCAGCACCACCAGCCGGCGCAGCCCGCGCAGGTGCGATCGGACGGCCTCGTCGGGCGTGGCGTACACCGTCACGCCGACCGCGTCTCTCTCGTCCGACAAGGCCGGATAGCCGACCACCGCACCCTCCACCCGGTCGGCGATGGTGCCGAAGTCCCACTGCTTGGCGCCGGCATGGGTGTGCTCGGCGGCGCCGGCGTTGAGTTCCTGCCGCACCTGCGCGCCAAGTTGCTCGGCCAGCGCAGGCAGGTCCTTCCCGGTGGCCACCTGGTCACCGTCGCGGGTGACGACGAAGCGGACCCGCAGGTGGTCGGGGACGGCGTCGATGCGCCAGGCGTCGTCGGGCACTCCGACGCCGGTGAGCATCCGCACCGCGCGACCCAGACCGTTCGGCAGCGGCTCTCCCGCCACCGGATTCTCGGCGAGCCAGGCCAGGGCACGTTTCGCGGTGCCCGGCGCGGGGACCAGCCGGGCCCGCCACTGCTTGGGCAACGTCCGGATCAGCTCGGTGGCCAGATCCTGCCGCAGGCCCGGAATCTGCCAGCCGAAGTCGTTCGCGGCTACCTGGTTCAGCTGGGCGAGTTCGATCTCGACGGTGACGCCGTCGTGGCCTGAGCCGGGGTCGAAGACGTAGCTGACCGGCAGGTCGAGGTCGCCGGTGCTCCAGTGATCGGGGAACTGCTCGGCGTCCACCCGGTCGTCGGTGAGCAGGTCCGTGGGCGCCAAGTCGAGCAGGTGGTCGTCGCGGCGGCGGGCGTCGCGCCACCAGCGGTCGAAGTGGGCCACCGAGACCACCTCGGAGGGGATCCGTGCGTCGTAGAAGGCGTACAGGGTGGCGTCGTCGGCCAGCAGGTCGAGCCGCCGGGTGCGCTCGGCGAGCTGTTCGGCGTCCGACCGGACGGCCTCATTGCGTGCCCAGAAGTGGTGCCGGGTGTGCCACTGGCCCTCGACCAGCGCCGACTGGATGAACAGCCGGCGGGATTCCTCAGCGTCGATCCGGCCAAAAGAGACCGTTCGTCCGGCGACGATCGGGACGCCGAGCAGGGTGACCCGCTCGGTGGCGACCACCTGACCGGAGCGGGCCGACCAGCGCGGCTCGGAGTAGCTGCGGCTGAGCAGATGGCCGCCGACCTCCTCGACCCACGCCTCCTCGATCGGCGAGACCGTGCGTGCCCAGAGCCGGCTGGTTTCGACCAGTTCGACGGCCATCACCAGCGGCGGGTTGATCCGGGCGGCGGCCGAGCCGGGGCTGATCGCGAACCGGCTGCCGCGGGCGCCCAGGTACTCGCGCGGACCGCGTCGGCGCTTGTCAGCGGGGCGTTTGTCGCCGGGCTTGGACGTGGTGCGTTCGTCCAGCAGGCCGACGTGCGACAGCAGGCCGGACAGCACCGCGGTGTGTACCCGGTCGACGCCGGCCGGTTCGGCGTTGCGGGACATGCCCAGGTCGCGGCAGACAGTCTTCAGCTGCTCGTTGAGGTCCTCCCATTCCCGGACCCTCAGGAAGTTGAGGTACTCCGCGCGGCACATCCGGCGGAAGGCATTGCCGGAACGCTGCCCTCGGGCGTCGCGCAGGTAGCGCCAGAGTCGCAGCAGAGCGGCGATGTCGGACGGGTCGCGCGGGGCGTCCTTGCCGTTCTCGGCAGACTCGCCGAAGAATCGCCGGTGCAGTTGGTCGGCCTGTTCCTGCTTATCAGCGGGACGTTCCCGGACGTCGGGTACGGTCAACCCGGCCACCACCGCCTGCGCCTCCCGGAGGCAGTCCTGGCGCTCAGCCTCGACCAGCATCCGGCCCAACCGCGGATCGACCGGCAGCCGAGCCAGCTGGTGCCCGATCGGGGTCAGCCGGACGCGATCGTTCCGTCCGCCCCGTCGCCGGCGGCCGCTGGTCGAGCGCCCCCCACCGACGGCCGCGACCCCACCACCGCTGGTCGAGACCCCACCCCCGCTGGTCGAGCTTGTCGAGACCCCACGATCCGCAGAACCCAGTTTCGACGAGTTCGACCCACGGGGGTCGGGTTTCGACGAGCTCAGCCCTCGTGATTCCCCACGGTCGGATTCGATCGCGCCCAACTCGGTGAGCAGCCGCAGCCCATCGCCGATCTGAGCGGCGTCCGGTGGCTCGACGAACGGGAACCGCGCGATGTCGCCGAGCCGCGCCTGCGCCATCTGCAGGATCACCGAGGCCAGGTTGGTGCGCAGGATCTCGGGTTCGGTGAACTCGGGACGTGCCGCGAAATCCTCTTCGTCGTAGAGCCGGATGCAGACGCCGGGCGCGACTCGGCCGCAGCGTCCGGCCCGCTGGTTGGCGGAGGCTTGCGAGATCGGCTCGATCGGCAGCCGCTGCACCTTGGTTCGGGCCGACCAGCGGGAGATGCGAGCGAAGCCGGGATCGATCACCGAGCGGATGCCGGGTACGGTCAGAGAGGTCTCGGCGACGTTGGTGGCCAGCACCACCCGCATCGTGGTGTGCCGGGCGAACACCCGGTGCTGTTCGTGTGCGGACAGCCGGGCGAACAGCGGCAGGATCTCCACCTCACGCCGGGTCAGCTGTGACCAGTCCAGCCCGGCGATGGCGTCCGCGGCGTCCCTGATCTCGCGTTCGCCGGAGCAGAACACCAGGATGTCGCCGTCCGGGCCGTCCAGCATCAACTCGGTGACTGCGTCGCAGATGCCGTCGATCAGGTCGCGGTCGGTGCCGGATTCGATCACCGGACGCCAGCGCACCTCGACCGGGTAGGTGCGGCCGGAGACCTCGATGATCGGCGCGTCGCCGAAGTGTTCGCTGAAACGGGCGGTGTCGATGGTGGCCGAGGTGACGATCACCTTGAGGTCCGGACGCCGCGGCAATAGTTGTTTCAGGTAGCCGAGCAGGAAGTCGATGTTCAGGCTGCGTTCGTGCGCCTCGTCGATGATCAGGGTGTCGTAGCGGCGAAGGTCGCGGTCGTGGCCGATCTCGGCGAGCAGGATGCCGTCGGTCATCACCTTGACCTTGGTCTGCCGGCTGGTCTTGGCGGTGAACCGCACCTGATAGCCGACCACCTCGCCCAGCGGCGTCCCGATCTCTTCGGCGATCCGTTCGGCCAGGCTGCGGGCGGCGATCCGGCGCGGCTGGGTGTGCCCGATGCGTTCGCGTCCGGCGGCGAGGCAGAGTTTGGGCAGTTGAGTGGTCTTGCCCGAGCCGGTCTCCCCCGCCACGATCACCACTTGGTTGTCGCGGATGGCGGCGACGATGTCGTCGGCCCAGGCAGCGATCGGCAGCACGGCGTCGACCGCCAGCTTCAACTGCTCCCCGGACACGATCGTCCAGCGTATACGGAGGTCGCTCTGCGACAGGAGTTGAGGAGCGCAGCGACGATATACGGAGGTCGCTCTGCGACAGGAGTTGAGGAGCGCAGCGACTATATTCCGGCGCTTTGCGATGACCAAGGGAACCGTCCCCAGTGACCGAAAGAACCGTCCCCAGTGACCGAAAGAACCGTCCCCAGTGACCGAAAGAACCGTCCCCGGTGACCGAAAGAACCGTCCCCGGTGACCAAGAGAACCGTCCCCGGTGACCGAAAGAACCGTCCCCGGCGTACCACCACCGGACTTGGCGGGCGGGAGTCGCTACTTGACCAAGACGACCGGGCAGCCGGCGTGGGTCATCACGCCTCGGGCGATGCTGCCGACAGTGTAGGTCGGGAAGCGGACATCGGTGCCGAGCGCCAGCACCGACACCGTCTCGCTGAAGGCGGCGAGTTCGTCCACCGGGGAGCCGTAGCGCACCTCGGTGTGGATCGGGGGCGCGGATGGGTGGCGAGCGACCGCCTCCGCGACCAGTGCGGCCTGCTGGGAGACGGTCTGCGCGACCGCGGCGTCGATCTGCTCCTGGCTGACACTGGAGCGGAAGATCCGGCTCTGCGGCGCCTTGCACACTGTCACCACGGTGACCGGCTGGCCGGCGAACAACGGATTGCCGAGCACCCAGTCCAGAGCGGTCACGCCCGCACCACCGGTCTCCAAGGCGACACCGACCGGCCCCTGCGGATAGTCGGCGGCGTCCGCCACGACGGCGAGCGGGCAGCGCACCGACGCGGCCAGACCGACCGAGGTCGAGCCGGAGAACTGGCGGCTGTGGCTGGTGTTGGCGCGCCGTCCGACGACCACCATCGAGCAGTTCTCGCTGAGCTGCGTGAGCACCCCCACCGGTGAACCGACGGCCACCTTCACTCGGATCCGCTTCTTGGCGACCCCGAGGGCGTGGGCGGTCAGCGCCGCCTCGGCGAGCAGCCGGCGGGCGGTCGCCTGCACCTCGCCGGCATCGAAGACCAGACCCCACGGGCTGTTCACCACGGTGTCGTCCGCGACATACACCAGCTGCAGCATCGTCTTGGTCGCGGCCGCCACCCGGGCCGCGTATTCCAATGCCCGCACCGCATCGTCGGACGCGTCGTAGCCGACGAGAATGGGCGGCGGGCCGGCGTAGGGCTTCGGCATTGCGCCTCCTTCAGATCGCCGCGATCGAGCGTCCCGCGTAGTGGTCGGGCAGAATCCCCACCACGATGGGCCGGTCCCCGGGCGGCCAAGGGAAAGGCATGTTGGCGGGCAGGGACGCCACCGGCGACCCCGACATGCCGTGCACCAAGACGCTCCAGCCGGTGGACGTCTCCGGATCCAGGTCGTCGACCTGGAAGGAGACCTCCACCTGCCGGACCAATTCAGCCAGCGGTGAGCCGGCCGCCGTACGAAAAACGATCAGGTCGTCGACCAGCCCGTAGCTGACGGGCAGGATCTGCACACCGGCGGCGGAATTCCAACCGACGCGGCCGAAGCTGCGAGTTGCCAGCAACAGTCGGCACTCCGCCGCATCCAGGGTGGTCAGGTGCCCGTACTGCGCCATGGAGACGACCCTACTGCCTTTCGGACGCCTCCCCCAGTTTCCAGTCCCTGACGTCCGGCATGTCCTCCAGGTGTTCCACGATGTAGCTCTCGTGCCGGGCCAGCTGCCGCTCGCAGAACCGCATCAGGTCGCCGGATCCGCGCCGGGTGACCTTCATGTTGTTCAAGGCATCCATCACCAAGTGGTAACGCGAGGCCCGGTTGCGCACCACCATGTCGAACGGCGTGGTGGTGGTGCCCTGCTCGATGAAGCCGCGGACCCGGAAGCGGTCGGCGTCGGGGCGTCCGTGGACCAGCTGATGGATCGCACCCGGATAGCCGTGGAACGCGAAGATCACGTCGCGGTTATCGGTGAACAACTCATTGAAGTACAACTCGCTCATACCGTGCGGATGGTCCTTGGGCCGCTTCAGGCACATCAGATCGACCACGTTCACCACCCGCAGCCGGATGTCCGGCAGGTGCTTCTTGATCAGTTCAGCGGCCGCCACCGTCTCCATCGTCATGATGTCGCCGGCGCAGGCCAGCACGATGTCGGGCTCGGCGGCATCCTCCGGCGTACCGGCCCACTCCCAGATCGACGCGCCGCGGGTGCAGTGCTCGACCGCCTCGTCCATGGTCAGCCACTGCGGCTGCGGCTGCTTGTCCTGGACGATGAGATTGACGTAGTTGACGCTGCGGAAGCAGTGGTCGGCGACGCTGAGCAGACAGTTGGCATCAGGCGGCAGGTAGATCCGGGAATGCTCCGAACCGCCGTTCAGCACCACCTGGATCAGGCCCGGCCCCTGGTGGCTGAAGCCGTTGTGGTCGTTGCGCCACGCGGTGGAGCTGACCAGGATGTTCAGGCTAGGGATGGCGGCGCGCCAGGGCAGGTGCGCGGCCTCCTGCAGCCACTTGCCGTGCTGGATGGTCTGGCTGGCCGACACCATCGCGAACGCCTCGTAGGTGGCGAACAGACCGTGTCGTCCGGTCAGGTTGTACGCCTCCAGCCAGCCATGGCAATTGTGCTCACTGAGCACCTCCATCACCCGACCGTCCGGGCCCAGTTGGGCGTCGGTGTCGTTCACCTCCTCCATCCAGGTGCGGTCGGACGCCTCGAAGACGGCACCGAGGCGGTTGGAGTTGGTCTCGTCGGGGCAGAACAGCCGGAAGTTGTCCGGATTGCGACGGTACGCCTCGCGCATGAACTCGCCCAGCTTGCGGGTCGACTCCAGCTTCTCGGTGGCCCGCTGCTCGACCGGGACGGCCAGTTCGCGGAAGTCGGGCAGATCGAGCGGCACCGCCAGCAGGCCGCCGTTGGCGTACGGCGTCCCGGACATCGACTTGGGTTTGTCGGGGTTGGCGCTGCGAACCAGTTCGACCGGGTGACCGTTGTCGTCGAACAGCTCCTCGGGACGGTACGACCGCAGCCACTCCTCCAATTGCGCCAGATGGTCGGCATCGGTCTTGACCCCTGACAGCGGCACCTGATGGGCCCGCCAGGTGCCCTCCATCAGTTGGCCGTCGACGATGTGCGGGCCCGTCCAGCCCTTCGGCGTGCGTAGCACGATCATTGGCCAGCGCGGACGTCCCGGCTCGGCCTCGCCGGCCCTGGCCTTGCGCTGAATCTCCCTGATAGAGGCGTAGGCGCGGCCGAGCGCCTCGGCGAAGCGGTAGTGGATGCCAGGCTGGTCGTGGCCCTCGACCTCGATGACCTCGTACCCGTGGCCCTCGAACAGCTGGCGAACCTCTTCGCGCGGCTTGCGGGACAGCACCGTGGGTGCCGCGATCTTGCCGCCGTTGAGGTGCAGCACCGGCAGCACCGCACCGTCGTGGGCCGGGTTGACGAACGAGATGCCCTTCCAGGAGCCCTCCAACGGCCCGGTTTCGGCCTCACCGTCGCCGACCACCGCGACGGTGAGCAGGTCGGGGTTGTCGAAGACCGAGCCGAATGCGTGGATCAGCGCGTAGCCGAGTTCGCCGCCCTCGTGGATCGAGCCGGGCGTGGTGACCGAGACATGGCTGGGGATGCCACCCGGTGCCGAGAACTGCCGGAAGAACCGCAACAGCCCGTCGGTGTCCTGGGTGATCTTCGGGAACGCGTCGGTGTAGGTGCCCTCCAGGTACGACGCACCGACCAGCGCGGGGCCACCGTGTCCAGGGCCGGTGATGTAGAGACAGTCCTGACCGGTGTGCCGGATCAGCCGGGAGACGTGCGCGTAGACGAAGGCGAGACCGGGGCTGGTGCCCCAATGGCCCAGCAGTCGCGGCTTGATGTGCTCGGGAGCCAGCGGCTCACGGAGCAGCGGATTGGCCATCAGGTAGATCTGACCGACGGTCAGATAATTGTTGGCACGCCACCACGCATCGATACTGGCGAGTTCGGATTCGGTCAGTTCGGGGAGAGTTGCTGACATGGCTTCCACGCTAGCCACCATCGACGGATCGCAACTGGAGTTTGCGAGAAGTTCACCTTGCGCCCTGGTTGGTGGAGCCTGTCGAGACCTCGGAGGATGTAGACAGGCTCGATCAGTGGTGATGCGCGCGGGTTGAGCTTGTCGACGCTTGCGGGTTGAGCGTGCCGAAACCGCCCTTGTCAGCGCCGCAAACCCAGGGTCCTCGACAGCTCGACCGGCGGGCCACTAGGACTCCGAGGCGAAGGTGGTGCGGCCCCTCAGCTTCGACGCCAGGTGCTCGTCGATCTCGTCGGCGACCACCGACACGGTTCGCAGCGCCTGCTGCAGGTGGGCGGGCACGAACGGCTGGGCGAAGATCGACAACGAGACGAACACCCGGTCCTTGATCAGCATGAACCGGACGAAGCGGGCCTCGGTGTTGAGGTCACTGAGCACCTCCATCGCCCGGCTGCGTCCTTCGACGTCGTGGACGACGGCCGAGAACACCAGCACCTCCTGCGCGTCGGTGGTAGCCCGGACGAACACCATGGTCGAGCCGACCCGCAGCGCGAAGTCGCCGTCGGCGTCCTGCAAGGGTTGATGCCCCAGCAGTTCGGTCAGTTCGGCTCCGATCAGGCGGTCCAGGCCGGCTTTGGTGGCGACCAGCCGGGCCGCGAGATCATCGTCGTCGAAGGTGGTGGCCGGCGCCTCCCGGGCCCCGGGTGGGGTCAGGATCTCGGCGAGCTGGTCGGGCGCCAGGAACGCCGGATGCGGCACCTGATACACCTCGCGCAGCACCTGCGCGGCGACCAGGGCCAGCTCGGCGGCGTTCTCCTGGCTTCCGGTCCGCCAAAAGTTCGCGGTCGGATGGCTGCCGTCGACGTTGGGCGGCTCCCAGCCCAACTCCTCCAGCGCGGTCAGCTGGCCCGCGGTGAGCTGGAACTCCTCACTCAACGCCGCGTTGCCGGCGGCCTCCACGACCAGGACGTCATCGCCGGAACAGCGGAACACGACGAAGGGCGCGGTGCCCTCCTGTTCCGTGGCCAACGACCCGATCCGCAGCGACGCGCCGGGATCCATGTGCGAGATGACCTCGCCCAGGCGTCCGGCGAACTCCGCCCAGGACTCGTCGGTGCTGCGCTCCAGGTCGAAGCCGTATACCTCACTGGCGTTGTTCGAGTCGTCCACGCGTCCAACCTAGCCCGGCGCGCGGCGGAGGGTCACGTAGCATGACGGCCGATGTCCGCGCGAAACCACCTGATCGACGTTGCCCGGGCTTTGTCCGTGGTCGTGGTGGTCACTTTCCACTGCCTGCTCTACCAGATCGTGCTGGTGGACGGTCGGCCGCAGGTGGTGCCGTGGGCGCCGCAGCCGCACGCGGCCTGGTGGACCGCGAGCTGGTTCGTGATGATCATTCCGCTGTTCTTCATCGCGGGCGGGTTCGCCCACGCGCTGGTCATCGACCGGATGCGTACCGAGGGCCGTGGCTACCCGTACTATCTGGCCGCCCGGGCACGGCGCCTGGTCGGCCCGCTGCTGCTGTTCACCGCCTTCGCGACCGTGCTGAGCAGCGCCGGCGCCTGGCTGTACTCCACGGACGTCAGCATCGGTTTGAGCGTTCAGTTCGCCCAGCTGTTGTGGTTCGTGGCGATCTATCTGGTGATCGTCGGCGTAGCGCCGGCAATGGTCACCCTGCACGACCGGTTCGGAATCTGGCCGCTGCTGGCGCTCACCGCGGGCGCTGCCGCGGTGGACGCCTGGTCATTCGCCACCGGCGACCCGCAACTGCGCTACTGGAACCTGCTCACCGTGTGGCCGATGTGCCACCAACTCGGCATCGCCTACCATCGCGGCTGGTTCCGGAGCGGGCCGCTGTGGGTACCGGTGGCGGTAGTCGTCGCGGCGGCGGCTCTGATCCCTGTGCTGATCTTCGAGCTCGGCTACCCGGCGTCGTCGATCGGCCTGGGCGACATCCCGGTCGCGAACGTGCTGCCGCCCACCGTGGCGATGATCGTGCTGGCCAGTGGCCAGGCCGCCGTCCTGGGGTTGCTGGAGCGTGCCGGGGTCGCCCGCGGGTTGCCGCCGCGGGTCGAGCGTGGCCTCGGCGTGGCGAATGCGCTGGCGGTGACCACCTACCTGTGGCACATCCCCTGCATCACCGTCGCCGGCGTCTTGCTGCTCGGCCTGTCCAGGCTGGCGCCGAGGTTGACCGGTCTGCTGGTCTCGCAGATGGCCGTGGTCGTGGTCACCTGGCTGCTGATCCTGGCCGTCATCCCGCTGATCGGACGCCTCGAGTACGCACTCATTCCCCCCTTGGCCCGCACGCCCGGACGGCAGGCTGTCGGCGCCTACCTGCTGCTCACCACCGGCACCGGACTGGTCTGGATGCACGGCACCGTCATCCACCCCGGGGACCCCTGGTCTGTGGTCGGGTTGCTGTTGCTCACCGCTGGGATGATCTGGCTCACTCGGGCGATGCGGGCACCGGCACCCCACCCCGGACCGTTGGCCGGGGACCGGGCATCCGACCGATAGCGGCGCCGGCCGCGACCGCACCTCGGACCGCCCGAGCAGCCCACCGTAGACTGAAGCCGCGGCAACGGAAGGTGGTGCGGTGGACCCGACCCAGTGGGACGCTCCGTATCCGCTGATCGTCGCGGCGCTGTTCGTCATCGTGCTGACCCGGTCCAACGGCACCTACTGGGTCGGACGGCTGGTGGCGCGTGGGGCTTCCCGGACCCGGGCCGCACGCTGGATGGAGACTCCCGGCTATCGACGTGCCGTCGCCCGGCTGAACGACTGGGGAGCACCGGTGGTGGCGCTGTCGTTCCTGACCATCGGCGCCCAGACGCTGATCAACCTGGCCGCCGGAGCGAATCGGATGCCGCTGATCCGCTACATTCCGGCGACCGTGGTCGGGTCGATCGCCTGGGCGTTCCTGTACGGCTCGGTCGGGTTCGTCGGCTTCGAGGCCCTGTCCCTGCTGTGGGAGCACTCCCCCGCCGTCGCCATCGGGGCCGGGCTGGCCGTGCTGGGTGGATTGGCGTGGTTCGTCGTCTGGCAGGTGCGACGGAGCCGAGCGGACGAGGCACTGGGAACGGCGTCCGACGAGCGCTGACCTCGTCCGAACCTGACTCGCCATCCCGGCGAGCGTCCGAGCCGATTTCCGCCGGCAGCCGCAGTTACAGCGCGGCGAGGGCGTCGGCGAGCAGCCGTCCGGGATCGCCGAGCCGGTGCTGCCGGTCGGCGACGACGGCACGTCCGTCCACGATCACGTCGGTGACGTCGGCGGCGGTGGCGCACATCACGATCTGGGACGGCGCGGCGCCGGCCGTCCGCGCGCTGGTCAGATCGACCGCGACCAGGTCGGCCCGAGCGCCGGGCTCGGTCCGGCCGGCATCGGTCCAGCCCAGGGACCGGTGTCCGGGTTCGGTGGCGGCCCGGATCAGGTCGTCGGGTGCGAACGTGCCGCGGCGTCCGGACGCCAGCCGTTCGTGCTGTTCCAGCCGGCGGGCCTCCCCCAACAGATCGGTCTCGGCGTGCTGATCGCTGCCCAGGCAGAGCGAGCTGCCGGCGGCGTGCAACGCGGGGAAGGCTCCGATGCCGTCGGCGAGGTCGGCCTCGGTGGTCGGGCAGGCGCAGACCGAGGTGCCGCTGCCCCCCAGGAGGTCGATGTCGCGCTCGGTCAGGTGGACGGCATGGACGGCCGTCGTGTGCGGACCCAGTGCACCCGAGCGGGCCAGCAGCTCGGTCGGAGTGCAGCCGTGGTGGGCCAGGGTGGCCTCGTTCTCGGCCGGCTGCTCGGACAGGTGCACGTGCAAGGGCAGGTCGTGGTCGGTGGCCGCAGCGGCCACCACCGGGAGCTGGTCGGCGGGGACGGCGCGCACCGAGTGGATGGCGGCGCCGAGCCGCGCGTGAGCCGGCAATGGCGTCGCGCCGGCGCCGGTGAGCCGTTCGATCCGGGCACGCCAGGCGGCGGCGTCCGTGTCGTCGAATCTGCGCTGCGGGCCCTCCAGCGGCCGGTACCCGGTGCCGTCGAGGCCGCCGGCCAGGTAGCAGGTGTCGAGCAGGGTGATCCGGATGCCCGCCGCCGCGGCGGCGTCGACGAGCGCCAGACCCATGGCGTTCGGGTCGTCGTAGGGCGCACCGCCAGGCCCGTGGTGCAGGTAGTGGAACTCGCCGACACAGCTGACGCCGGCCGCAGCCATCTCGGTGTAGACGGCGGTGGCGAGCCGCCGGTAACCGTCCGGGTCGAGGCGCGCGGCCACGGCGTACATCCGTTCCCGCCAGGTCCAGAAGGTGCCGCCGTCGCCGTGGGTGCGGCCGCGCAGAGCGCGGTGGAAGGCATGCGAGTGGGCGTTGGCCAGGCCGGGGAGCACGATTCCGCGCAGGGTCACCGCGCCCGCGGGCGGCGTCCGGACGCCGTTGGTGACCGTGGCGATCCGGCCGTCGGCCTCCTCGACCAGCACGCCGTCGGCGACCCCGCCCGGCAGCCAGGCATGCTCCAGCCAATAGCTGTTCACGCGTCCTCCCCGGCCAGCGAGTGGACGACGCGCACCAGGGCGTCCACGCCGGCGTGGCAGTCGTCGGTCTCTGCGTGCTCCTCGGGCGAGTGGGAGATGCCGGTCGGGTTGCGGACGAACAGCATTCCGGTCCGGACGCCGGCGGTGGCGAGGATGCCGGCATCGTGGCCGGCGCCGGTGGCCAGCACCGGCGCCCCACCCAGCAGCTCTGACAGCCGCCGCACCAGCGGGGCGTCGAAGTCGGTGGCGTCGGTCCAGGACTCCTCGATCGCCGTCCGCCCGACGGTGCCGGCGAGATGGCTGACCGTGTTCCGGACGGCGCGCGCGTCTGCACCGCGGGCGTCCAGCCAGGTCTGGACCATGGATGGGATCGCGTTCACCCCGTTGGGCAGCACCCGGAGCTTGCCGACGGTGGCGACGCAGCCATGGCTCTGTGCGGCGGCCCGGGCCTGCTGGATCACCTCGGCCGCGATCAACATCGGGTCGTGGCGGTCCTCCAGCCGGGTGGTGCCGGCATGATCGGCCCGGCCGGTGAGATCGAATCGCCAGCGGCCATGCGGCCAGATCGACGAGCCGACGGCCACCGGGCCGTCGGCGGGATGGCCCGGGTCGCCGAGTGCTCGGCCCTGCTCGACGTGCAGCTCGAGAAAGGTGCCGATCCGGCGCAGCGTCTCGTCGTCGCGACCGACGCCGGCCGGGTCGCGGCCGGCGGACCGCATCGCGTCCGCCATGGTGGTGCCGTCGGCGTCGGTCAGGGCCAGGCCGCGCTCGGCGGTCATCGCCCCGGTCAGCAGCCGTGATCCCGCGCAGGCGATGCCGAACCTGGCACCCTCCTCGTCGCCGAAGCAGGCGATACCCAATGGCCGGGCGGAGCGGAAGCCCGCGGCGTCCAGCTGGTCGAGGGCCGCGAAGGACGAGACCACGCCCAGCGGACCGTCGAAGGCCCCGCCGTCGGGAACCGAATCGAGGTGCGAGCCGAGCACCAGGCCGGGCGTTCCCGCTGCCACCGCCACGTCAGGGTCGCCCCGCCAGGCCCATAGATTGCCCACCCGGTCGGTGACGACGTCCAAACCCCGGCGGGCGGCCTCGCCCGCGAACCACTCGCGCAGGGTGGCGTCCTGCGTCGTCCAGGCGAAGCGCCGGTAGCCGCCGGTGCCCGGGTGGCGTCCGACCGGCGCCAACTCGGCCCACATGCGATCGAACGATGCGTGCCCCGGCTCGGCGCTGGGGTGGGCTGCAGTCGGCAACGCGGTCACGGCTCCTCCATCGAGATGAACGTGCGTCCATCTCACACCGCCGGGTCGGAACCCAGGAGACACCCGGAGCCCACGTCTGAAATCCGAGACGCTGCACCGGTGCACCGTTGGTTGAGCGTGTCGACGCTCGCGGGTTGAGCTTGTCGAAACCTCTTTGCCACCAGCGAACTCGGGCCTCGACAACCTCGACAGCGAAGTCAGCCGAGTTCGGCCAGCCAGTTCTCCCACAGCACCAACGTGTCCGGCACGAAATCCGCCGGATCCGATCTGATTCGGCTGCGCAGCTCCGCCACGCTCACCCAGTCGCCCCACGCGACCTCGTCGGGCTGAAGCGTGACCGGGCCGTCCGAGACCGCCGTGTAGCGGAAGGCGTGGTAGCGCGAGCGCTCGTCGGCGTAGTCGGCTTCGCCGATGACCTCGAGTTCGACCCCGACGATGCCCAGTTCCTCGGCCAACTCGCGGATCGCACCGGCGTAGGGATCCTCACCGGCAGCCAGGACGCCCCCGGCAGCGAAGTCGCACAGCCCGGGAAACATGTCCTTGGTCATCGTCCTGCGATGCAGGAAGATCCGTCCGGCACCGTCGCGCAACACGATGCAGGTGGCGGCGTGGCGCAGGTTCTCCGCCCGCATCCGGGAGCGGGGCGCGGAGCCGCATTCCCGTCCCTGCTCGTCGTAGAGCGCAACGATCTCCTCGGCCATCGGTCCTTGTCCTTCCGCTGATCACGGGACGGGTTCCGGCGGTGAAGGAACCGCTGATTCTCGTCGGTCGAGTTTGTCGAGACCACTCTGCCAACGGGCTTGGACAGCCTCAACCGGCGAAAGCCGCAGCGATCAACTCTTGGGTGAAACAGCTGAGCGGGGCGAGGGAACCCGTCCCCCGCCCAGCTCCGAGACCTCAGCTGCAGCCGCTGGTGCTGCCGCAGCCCTCGCAGATGTAGCAGCTGCCGCTGCGCCGCATCTTGGTGCCGCAGGTGAGGCACAGCGGAGCATCGATCGCCATGCCCGAGATCTTTTCCAGCACCTCGGCGGTCGAATGCGGACGGGCCTCCACCAGTGCCGGCTGGATCGGCCCCCCCTCGTGAACCTTCACGTCGTCGCCGGCGTCGTTCTTCAGCGCCTCGGACTCGATCAGGTTGGCCTCGTCCTCTTCGGAGATGTACGAGCCGGTCTCGACGTAGCGGGCTCGCTCGGTCGAGGTGTAGATGCCCAGCTCGGCACGCTCGTCGAAGGACAGGTAGTCCAGCGCCAACCGCCGGAAGATGTAGTCGATGATCGACTGCGCCATCCGGATGTCGGCGTCGTCGGTCATACCCGCCGGCTCGAACTTCATGTTGGTGAACTTCTGGACGTAGCTCTCCAGCGGCACGCCGTACTGCAGCGCGATCGAGATCGCGATCGAGAAGGCGTCCATCACGCCGGCCAGGGTCGAGCCCTGCTTGCCGAGCTTCAGGAAGACCTCGCCCAGGCGCCCGTCGTCGTAGGCGCCGGCGGTCATGTAACCCTCGGCACCACCCACGGCGAACGAGGTCGTCCGGCTGGCCCGCGACTTCGGCAGCCGTTGCCGGCGCGGCCGGTACTCGACCCGCACCTCGGTCTTCGGCGCGGCCTCGACCGCTGCGGGCTCTTCCTTCTTCTTGGCATCGGACAGCGGCTGGCCGACCTTGCAGTTGTCGCGGTAGACCGCGAGCGCCTTCAGGCCGAGCTTCCAACCCTGCAGGTACACCTCGGCGATCTCGTCGACGGTGGCGGTCTCGGGCAGGTTGACCGTCTTGGAGATGGCGCCGGACAGGAACGGCTGCGTGGCGGCCATCATCCGGACGTGCCCCATCGGCTTGATGGCGCGCTCGCCCATCGCGGTGTCGAAGACCTCGTAGTGCCCGGCCTTCAGACCGGGTGCGTTCACCACGTGGCCGTGCTCGGAGATGTACTCGACGATCGCCTCGACGGTCTCTTCGGTGTAGCCGAGTCGCTTCAGCGCGTGCGGAATGGTCTGGTTGACGATCTGCATCGAACCGCCGCCGACCAGCTTCTTGAACTTGACCAGCGAGAAGTCGGGCTCGATGCCGGTGGTGTCGCAGTCCATCATGAAGCCGATGGTGCCGGTCGGCGCGAGCACCGAGGCCTGCGCGTTGCGGAAACCGTTGGCCGCCCCCAGGGTGACGACCTTCGCCCACTCCTGCGTCGCCACGTCGTGCACCGTGGAATCGAGGTCGGTGAAGGGGCGTACCTCGTCGTTGGCCGCCTGGTGCTTGCGCATCACCTTCTGGTGGGCGGACGCGTTGCGGGCGTACCCGGCGTAGGGGCCCACGATGCTGGCCAGCTCGGCCGAACGCCGGTAGCTGGTCGCGGTCATCAGCGAGGTGATGGACGCCGCCAGCGCCCGTCCGCCCTCGGAGTCGTAGCCGCGTCCGACGGCCATCAGCAGCGCACCCAGGTTGGCGTAGCCGATGCCCAGCTGGCGGTAGTCGCGGGTGGTCTGCCCGATGGCCTCGGTCGGGAAGTCGGCGAAGCAGATCGAGATGTCCATGGCGGTGATCACCAGTTCGACCGCCTTCACGAAGGTGGCCGCGTCGAAGGTGTCGTCGTCGCGCAGGAACTTCAGCAGGTTGAGGCTGGCCAGGTTGCACGAACTGTTGTCGAGGCTCATGTACTCCGAGCACGGGTTGGACGCGGTGATCCGGCCGGTCTCGGGGTTCGTGTGCCAGGCGTTGATGGTGTCGTCGTACTGGATGCCCGGGTCTGCGCACTCCCAGGCGGCCTTCGCCATCTTGCCGAACAGCGCACGGGCGTCGACGGTGTCGATCACCTCACCGGTCATCCGGGCCCGCAGGCCGAACTCGGTGCCGTCCTCGACCGCGCGCATGAACTCGTCGCTGACCCGGACGGAGTTGTTCGCGTTCTGGTACTGGACGCTGACGATGTCCTTGCCGCCCAGGTCCATGTCGAAGCCGGCGTCGCGCAGTGCGCGGATCTTGTCCTCTTCGCGCGCCTTGGTCTCGATGAACTCCTCAATGTCGGGGTGGTCGACGTCGAGCACGACCATCTTCGCGGCCCGGCGGGTGGCGCCGCCGGACTTGATGGTGCCCGCCGAGGCGTCGGCGCCGCGCATGAAGCTGACCGGTCCGGAGGCCGTCCCGCCCGAGGAGAGCAGTTCCTTGCTGGAGCGGATCCGGGAGAGGTTCAGGCCCGCACCCGAACCGCCCTTGAAGATGAAGCCCTCTTCCTTGTACCAGTTCAGGATCGAGTCCATCGAGTCGTCGACGCTGAGGATGAAGCAGGCGCTGACCTGCTGCGGGGATTTGGTGCCCACGTTGAACCACACCGGCGAGTTGAAGCTGAAGTACTGGCGCAGCAGCATCCAGGTCAGCTCGTGCTCGAAGATCTCGGCGTCGGCCGGCGTGGCGAAGTAGCCGTTGTCTTCCCCGGCGCGCCGGTAGGCGGTCACCACGCGGTCGATCAACTGCCGCAGGCTGGTCTCGCGAGCGGGGGTGTTCAGAGCACCACGGAAGTACTTGGTGGTCACGATGGTAGACGCGTTGACGCTCCAGAAATCGGGAAACTCAGCACCGCGCTGCTCGAAAACGGTCTCTCCGGTCTTCCAGTTGGTCTGGACGACGTCGCGCGCCTCCCAGGTGACCTGGTCGTAGGGATGCACACCCTCGGTCGTGAATACGCGCTTGATGCTGAGCCCCGGCCGCTTGGCGGAGCGACGGCTTCCGGCGCGAGCAGTTTCGGTCATGAATGGTGCCTTCTCTCGGGTGTGGATCGCGCTGGCGCTGCCAGCATCGGGCGTGTGCTCAGCGGGGTGCGACGAGTTGGCCGCGGAGGTTCTCGATCTCGGCCGCGAAGTCGTCGACCGAGTTGTAGTGCTTGTAGACGGAGGCGAAGCGGAGGTAGGCCACGGCGTCCAGCGTGCGCAGCGGGCCGAGGATGGCCAGGCCGACATCGTCGGCGGGGATCTCGGCCTGCCCACTGGCCCGCAGTGCCTCCTCCACCTGCTGACCGAGGCGAGCCAGATCGGCTTCGGAGACGGGACGGCCCTTGCATGCCTTCCGTACGCCGCTGACGACCTTCTCGCGAGAGAAGGGCTCGACGACACCGGAACGCTTCACCACGACGAGTTGCATCTGTTCGAGAGTGGTGAACCGGCGCTCGCAGGAAGGGCACTGGCGCCGACGACGGATTGCCGCGCCGTCTTCGGCCACACGCGAGTCCAGGACGCGCGAGTCGGTGTGGCGGCAGTATGGGCAATGCACGAGCACCGACCCCCTTTCGTCTTCGTCGATGAACGACCGCCCTGTGGAGCGACGTGTGTACGGGCTGTGGATGAGACTGTGGACGAGACCACAATCTGTGGATGAACCACAGGTCTGTAACTACTACATATAGACGATAGGACGCCGACCACCACAACGCAACAGGGACGCGGCGTGTCGCTCGGAGATCACCGGTCACCCGCTTGTAGCGGCCGCCACGGCGATTCCGCCAGCCATGGGAGCCCGCCCCTGGGCGAGGGAATCGGCTGCCGTTGAGTCGGCGGGACGCCCGACGAGACGGCGCCCCGGGCCCCTTGCTGCGTAGCTCAGCCCAGTCGGGTCATCGCGGGCGCCGGCGGGACAGCCGCCTCATTCGGAACCGCTATGAAGCCGGCCACCAGGGTGAACACACCCGCCGCCACAGCGCCGAGGAACACCGTCATCACCACGGCCAGACCACGGCGGGTCAACTGCAGGCCGTGCCCGACTGCGATCGCAACCGGTGCGGACACGCGGGCCCGCACCAGCGGCGCGATCGGCGCAGCCGGCCTGCCCACCGGCGTCGCGGGATGACTCGGACGGGCGATCGGCCCCCGCCTCTGCGGGACGTGCCGCCACCGCGGCCGGGCGGTCGTCGGGGTGATCACCATCTCCTCAACCACTACCGCACTCATCTCGCACTCCCTTCCTCGAACATATGTTCGATGGCCATTCTTACCCGCGATCGACGCGGGCGCAACCCTTATTCGTACTGTTGTTCTCGATCGTTCGATCGATGCCAATGAGTCAACACGGCCCCACTGACAGTTTTCAACGGGCTGCTGGGACCAGCTCCGACGCCGGCTCTCGCCCGCCACCAGGCCGTCGCCCGACACTGCCGCGCAAGCCGTTCCCGGGGAACCTGGAAACTTCCGCGACACGCTCGAACAGACGTATGAATCACTGTCGTCGTGGCCTAGTCTGTGCGCATGGCAGGCAGGAATCCGTTCGACAAGACCCCGCGGCGCGGCCGCCCACCCAAGCAACCGCCGAAGATGAGCGTCGGGCGCCCTAGCAATGCCGAGGTGGCACAACAGCTCGAGATGGCCAAGATCGCGCAGCTTCCCGACGGCCCCGCAGACGTCGAGGGCCTCACGCCGCGCCAACGGCGCATCCTGGAGTTGATTCACCTGGCGGTGAGCACCCGCGGCTACCCTCCGACGATTCGCGAAATCGGCGAGGCGGCCGGTTTGGCGTCGCCGTCCAGCGTCTCCCACCAGTTGCGCGCGCTCGAGGCCAAGGGCTACCTGCGCCGCGACCCGAACCGACCACGCGCGATGGAGGTCCGCCTGCCCGAGTCATTGTTGAAGGCTGAGTCGGCACCTGAGCCCGAACAGGACGTCGTCGACGTGACGGGAATCGGCGACGCGCTCCCGGAGGCGGTGAACGTGCCGGTCGTGGGTCGAATCGCGGCCGGCGGTCCGATCCTCGCCGAGGAGCGCGTCGAGGACGTCTTCCCGCTTCCCAGGCAGCTGGTCGGCGAGGGCACGCTGTTCCTGTTGGAGGTCAAGGGCGATTCGATGATCGAGGCCGCGATCTGCGACGGCGACTTCGTGGTGGTGCGGCAGCAGCCGTCCGCCAACAACGGTGACATCGTGGCGGCCCTGCTCGAAGACGAGGCGACGGTGAAGACGTTCAAGCGCACCGACGGGCAGGTGTGGTTGCTGCCGCACAACCCGGCCTACTCGCCCATCGACGGCAATCAGGCGTCCATCCTGGGCAAGGTGGTCGCGGTCCTGCGCCGGGTCTGAGCAGCCTTGACGCGGCCACCAGGAGCCGCGGGTTAGGAGGCCAGGCGCTCCCGCGATCGGCGACCAGCCACCTCCGGCTCACCGGCCGCCCGGTGGATCTCTGCCCAGATCGCATCCAAGGAGACGCCGAGGACTCCGGCGATGGCTGCGATGGTGGAGAATGCCGGCGTTGCCACCCGTCCGGACTCGATCTTGCGGAGGGTCTCGGGCGAGACTGCGGCGTCCAACGCGACCTCGAGCATGGAGCGCCCTCCCCGTGCCTTTCGTAACAGCGAACCCAAGCGGCGTCCGCGCTCGATCTCAGCGGGACTCAGCGGCAACCGGACCATGTTCGCGATTCTAATACCGGTATAACATGGCCGGGATAGTTATTGGACCTCGGCCTGGAAGAGGCATCGCATGATCGAGATTCTGAGCCCCGCTCGGCTCAGCCGGGCACGAGTGACCGGCGCCGTGGTAGCCAACACGCTGCAGGCGTTGAGGAACCGATGCACGGTCGGCACGAATCTGCTCGATGTCGACCGGTGGGCCAAAGAGATGATCCTGGGCGCCGGTGCGCAGTCGTGCTACGTCGACTACGCCCCGTCGTTCGGACGCGGACCCTTCGGTCACTACATCTGCACGGCCGTCAACGACGCGGTGCTGCACGGCCTGCCGCACGATCGCGCGCTCGCCGACGGCGACCTGCTGACCCTCGACCTCGCGGTCTTCAAGGACGGCGTGGCGGCCGACGCAGCGATCAGCTTCATCGTCGGCGAATCGAGGCCTGCCGAGAGTGTTGCGCTGATCGATGCGACCCGGCAGGCGTTGAGCGCCGGGATCGCCGCCGCGCGTCCCGGCGCCCACCTCGGCGACATCTCCCATGCCATCGGCACCGTGCTCAGCCGTGCCGGCTACCCGATCAACACCGAGTTCGGCGGTCACGGGATCGGATCGACCATGCACCAGGATCCACACGTGCCGAACACCGGACGGCCCGGCCGCGGCTATCGTCTTCGTCCCGGCCTGCTGCTCGCACTGGAACCCTGGGTGATGGCGGACACCGCCGAACTCGTCACCGACGCCGACGGCTGGACGCTGCGCAGCGCGTCCGGTTGCCGGACGGCGCACACCGAGCACACGATCGCGATTACCCGGAACGGTGCCGAGATCATGACCCTGCCGACAGCGCCCTGAGGAGGCCGGTGGGTTGAGCCTGTCGAGATCGTTGGTGAGGGTTTCGACAAGCTCGACCAGCGGTGGCGGGTTCGACACGCTCACCCACCGTTGATCGAGCCTGTCGAGATCCAGGCGCCAGAGTGCTCGCAGGGGCTCGGCAAGCTCGACCGACGAGAGTTCAGCTCGTGGCGGTCCGAATCACCAGGTAGCCGCGCAGCCGATCCAAAGACGGCTGGAAGCCGGTGACCGTCAGGGTGACGCGGCCCAGCTTGATCTTCGATCCCACCTTGACCGGCAGTAGGACACCAGGCTCCCCCGGTTTGGACAGGCCCGGCCAATGCTGGATCACCGCCGAACGGGCAGTCAGCTCCACCAACGCCATTCGGTTCCCGGTGCCGATCCGGGCCGATGTCGCGGCGTCCTCCGGGCTCGCCGGAAGGTAGATCAGGCCGGCCTCGGAGGCCGGCGACTTGACCCTGGTCAACACCGGGTCGAACCCGATCCTGGCCCGGCCGTAGGCGGGTGCCAGCCGGCTCATCGCCCAGCATTCACCGCCGATGAATGCCCGGTCACCGTCGCGCAGGCTCACCGTCGACCCGAAGCCCGACTCGTCGTTCCCATCGCGCCAGATGGAGATCTGATCAACGCCCTCCATCCGGTTGACGTAACCGACGCGGGCAGAGCCGAGGCCGCCGACCGTGCCCTGCACGATGGTCAGGTACCGCTCTCGTCCGGTCGGCGATGTGGTCGGCGTCGGTGTCGGTTCGACATGTCCTACACCACACCCAGCGGCGAGCAGCGCCACCGCGATGCCCGAGCCGAGGAACAGCAGGTCGCGGCGTCCGATCGGTGTCATGGACCCATTGTCGGGCCCACCCGGCTCAGCTCGCCGTCCGAGTCTCGTGGAGTCGCCGCAGCGCCCCGATCGCGGTCTCCCGGTCGGTGGTCATCCAGAAGTCCGGCATGGACGCCCGCAGGAAGCTGCCGTACCGGGCGGTGATCAGCCGCGGGTCGAGGACGGCCACCACCCCCTTGTCGCTGAGCCGGCGGATCAGCCGTCCGGAGCCCTGCGCCAGCAGCAGGGCGGCGTGGGTGGCCGCCACCGCCATGAACCCGTTGCCGCCCCGGTCGGCCACCGCGCGCTGCCGGGCCTGCATCAGCGGCTCGTCGGGGCGCGGGAACGGAATCTTATCGATGATCACCAGTTCGCAGGTGTCGCCGGGGACGTCGACGCCCTGCCATAGCGAGAGCGTGCCGAACAGACTGGTCTGCGGATTCGCCACGAAGGTGCGGGTGAGTTCGCCGAGCTGGGCATCGCCCTGGCACAGGATCTCCTGGTCGGGCAGTTCGCGGCGGCAATGGGTCGCAGCGGCCTCGGCGGCTCGTTGCGAGGCGAACAGCCCGAGAGTGCGGCCACCGGCCGCCCAGACCAGTTCTGCCACCTCTGCCAATGTGGCGGGCGCGATCCCTTCCCGGGTGGGCGGCGGCAGCGATTTCGCCACGTAGAGGATGCCTTGCCGCCGGTAGTCGAAAGGCGAGCCGACATCGAGCCCTCGCCAGCGGGGGCGTTCTGGTTCGCCGTCGTCATCGCCTGCCGCCTCGTCGCTACCGCGGGAGTACGGCTCGGTGAGGCCGACGGACGCCGCCACCGCGTCGAAGTTGCCTCCGATCGACAGCGTGGCCGAGGTGAGCACTGCCGGGCGCTTGGCGAAGATGCCCTCGCGCATCAGGCCGGCCACCGAGAGCGGCGCCTGATTCAGCTGCCGGCCGAACCGTTCCCGCTCGGATACCCAGATCACATCGTGTGAGGCCAGGGCCGCCATCTGCTCGGCGATGTCGAAGACCTCCTTGGCCGCGGCGGCGGCCTGCTTGCGCTCGTTGTCGGAGTCGTCGCCACCCGACATGCCCGAGACCACCCGGCGAGCCACGTTGCGGACCAGCCGCAAGGTCTCCGCCAGCGGGCTCTCTGCGTCTTCGATGCGGCCCAGCGGCGCGTCGTCCAGCGCGGCCCCCAGCGCCTCACCGGCATCCAGGAGTTCCAGGGCGAGGTCGTCGTCGAGCCAGGGCAGGCAGCGGCGTCCGACCCGCTCGATCAGCTGCGGGCTGAGTTCGTGCGAGGCCGCTCCGGTGACCCGGCTGACCAGCTCGTGGGCCTCGTCGACGATCACGGCGTCGTGCTCGGGAAGGACGGTGCCGCCGTGCATCGCGTCGATCGCGAGCAGAGCGTGGTTGGTGACCACCAGCTGCGACGTCCGGGCCTGGTCGCGGGAGCGTTCGACGAAGCACTCCGAGCCGTACGGGCAGCGCTGGGCGCCGAGACACTCCCGGACCGGGATCGACACCTGTGCCCAGGCCGGGCCGGTGTGGGTCGGCGCGTCGTCGCGGTCGGCGGCACCTTTCGCCTCGACCTGCTCCTCCACCCATTCACGCAGCGCGACCACCTCGGCACCGACCCTGGAACTCGCATCGGTCGCCACCGCAGTGAGCACCTCCGCCAGTTCGCTGCCGCCGAGCAGGCTCTCCTGGCCGGAGCCGAGACTGTCGCGGACCCGGTACAGGCAGGCGTAGTTGGTGCGGCCCTTCAGCACCGCATGGCTGACCCGTTTGCCGGTCACCCGCTTGCATGCGTCCAGGGCGGCGGGTATGTCCTTATGAGCCAGCTGGGACTGCAGGGCGAGCGTCGCCGTGGCGATCACGATCCGTTCGCGCGGCGATTGGACGAGCCGGGCCAGCGCGGGCGCGAGGTAGCCCAGCGACTTGCCGGTGCCCGTGCCGGCCTGCACCAGGAGGTGGTCTGCCCCGGCCAGCGTCTCGGTGACAGCGGACGCCATCTCGTGCTGGCCCGGACGCTGAGCACCCGCGATTCCCTCGACCGCGGCGCCGAGGATCGCTTCGGTCAGGTCAGTTTCGGGCACTGGATCAACTTACTGCCTGGCACCGACGCGGCAGTGGCCGCCGGGAGCGAGGCTCCGGGCGGCCACCCTTGCTACCAAAAGGTCAGTTCGACGAGTCGAGTTCCGATCGAATCGCCTCGACATCGTGGGTCTGAACGACGATGACGTCGGACGCCGCGTTTCTCAGCACCGTCTCCGGGACGATGCCGAGGGCGCCGCCGTCGCTGGCGCCCAGGCCACGGTTACCGACGACGATGAGCGTGTTCGACCCGGACGCCGCCTGCAGCAGTCCGTCGGCCACGTCCCCCTCGTGCAGCACGGAGTCGTAGGTGGTCACCCGGTGGCGGTTCAGGTCGTCGACCGTGCGTTGCAGCGCGTGGCGCCCCGCCTCGATGCCGGACAGCTCCTCCCGCGGACCGGACGAGCCACCCGCCTCGCGGTTGTAAACGGTGACGATGGTGAGCTTGGCGCCGTTCCTGCGAGCGATCGCCATGGCCTGGCGGACGCCGACCAGCGAGCTGTACGTGCCGTCCGAACCCACGACGACGCGGTCGTAGAACGACTTGGCCCGGCCCGGCGCCCCCAGCGGGACGATCTCCGACTCATCGGTGTTGCTCGGCGGCTTCACCCACAGCATGGCCAGCGCGGCGACCAGGAACAGGGCGCCGGCCAGCAGCATGGCATTGGTGGCCTTGCTGCCCAGCAGGTGCTCGTAGACCCATCCGAAGGTGAGCGTCTGAATCAGCATCGGCACCACGATCATCATGTTCAGCACGCCCATGTACACGCCGGAGCGACGAGCCGGCACCATGCTGGCGACCATCAAATACGGGACGCCCACCGCGCTCGCCCAGAAGATGCCCATACCGATCATCGGAAGAATCGACAGCCATTGCTCGGTGATGTTCGAGAGCCAGACCAGGCTGAGTCCGCCCAGTGCCAGCGCCGCCGCGTGGACCACCCGACCACCGAACTTCACCACGACCGGCAGCATGACCAGTGCGACCAGCATCGTCACCAGGTTGTAGCTGCCGTTGAGCAGACCCGTCCAGCCGGCCGCCTGCTGGAATTCCTCTTTCTGATCAGGGGTGACACCGAACACAGATTCGCCGACGCTGAGCGAGACGAACTGCCAGTAGATGAACATCGCGTACCACTGGAACAAGAACACGAAGCCGATCTTGTGCATGGCAACCGGCATGCTCTTGACCGCAGAGCCAAGATCCTTGAAAACCGCGCCCAGGCCCCCGGGTGAGTTCGCAATCTCGTCGAGTTCCCACTGGGGAGGACGCAGCTCGTTCGTCCTGGACATCGCAAATCCGACGGTTCCCGCGATGCAGACCACGCCGAGGAAGAAGCACACATAGGCCCAGTAGGGGATGCCGTTCGGGGCGAGCTGCGGCAACGCCAGCTGGAACGCGAAGATGGAGAAGTTCGAGAGGACGGCGCCGGCACCGGTGAACATGCTCTGGACGAGGAAGCCCCTGGCCAATTGATTCTTGGGAAGTCGGTCAGAGATGAACGCTCGGTAGGGCTCCATCGCCGTGTTGTTGCCGGCGTCCAACAGCCAGAGGGCGAGAACGCCGAGCCAGAGCAGCGAGACGAACGGGAACATGGCCAGGATCACCACGCAGAGCAGCGAACCGGCGAGGATGAACGGCTTGCGCCGACCCCAGCGGTCGCTCCAAGTCCGGTCACTCATCGCCCCGATCAGGGGCTGAATGAGAAGGCCCGTCATCGGACCGGCGAGGTTGAGGATCGGCAGGTCATGGGGGCTCGCTCCCATCGCGCTGAAGAGCGGGCTCATCGCGGTCTGGGTCATCCCGAAGCTGAACTGGATGCCGAAGAACCCCATGTTCATCATGAGGATGCTCCGCGGCGTCATCATCGGTTTGTGATGAACGGCCTCCTCGGCGTCCATCACCTGGTCGAGCGTGTCACTGGACATGGCACTCCTTGGGTAGGAAGGCGGCGGTACACCGCCCGGGTTGGCTGTGGCTCGGCGCGCATGAGGGCAGCGCAAGGCCGAGCCCCACGGACGCCGTGGGTACACCGACGTCCGATGGGTCTCAGGGTGGGTAGATCAGTGCCCGCCGACGCGGGCCGGCCAGTCGTCGACCGCTCGGCGGGCCGGAGGACTGGCCCGCCGAGCTATCGAATGGCTCGCACCCGGCTCAGGCGCCGGCGGGTTCCCGCTTGCCCAGCCGGACCTTCTTCACCGTCTTCTCCGCTTCCAGATCGGCATCGCTGAATCCGAAGAAGTAAGTGAGCGTGAAGGAGACCGCCAGCGCCGCCAGGGAGGCGACGAGGAAGCCGGTGAAGCTGTGGTCGATGCCTGCCGGGTTGACGAAGGATGGGAACCCGACGAAGGCGCCGGTGAAGCCATACATGTTGACGTCGAATAGCCCGGTGAGCAGCCCGCCGACGGCACCGCCGATCGACGCGGTGATGAACACCTTCCCGTACTTCAGGTTGAGGCCGTACATGGCGGGCTCGGTGATGCCGCAGAAGGCGGAGATGGTGGCCGGGCCGGCAAGAGTCTTGATCTTTTGGCTCTTGGTCTTCAACCAGACCGCCAGGGCGCCGCCGCCTTGCGCGATCATCGTCGCCGACACGATGGCATTCAGCGGGGACGAGCCGTCGGTGGCGATCTGTGCAGCGATCAACGGAATCACCGCCCAGTGCAGGCCGAAGATCACCAGGCACTGGTAGAGCCCGCCGATCAACAGTCCGGCGATCGGATAGTTCAGATTGAGGATGCCGTTGATGCCGTTGGCTATGCCGCCCGAGAGGAACATGATGATCGGTCCGAAGAAGACCAGTACCAGGGTGGAAACCACGAATACTTCGATCAGGGGGGCGAAGATCATCCGCACGACGGCGGGAATGTACTTCTTCAGCAGCGGTTCGATCCTGGCCGCCAGCCAGGCGGCCACAATCACCGGGAAGATCGAGTACGCGTACGCGTTTCCTTGCGGAAGCGTCACCGGGATACCGAAGAACTCACCGTTGAAGACGGTGGCCCCGAATTGTGCGACGACGTGATAGTTCGGGTTGCTCGGATCCGACATAGCCACCAAGGACGGAAATACCAGAACGCCGCCGATGATGGCGACGATGATGGGGTCGGATCCGAGCCTGCGGGCAGCGGTGAACCCGATGATGATCGGCAGGAAGTAGAACATCGACGAGGACATCGCGTCGATGAAGGTGAAGGTGTCGCTGTCGGGGTGGACGAGGTCGAACTGGGTCAGAAGCGCCAGGATGCCCTTGAGGATGCCGGACGCGGCGAGCAACCCGATGACCGGGATCATGGAGCCCGTGATCACGCCGATCAGCGAACTGAAGCCGAACTTCAGCCAGCCCACCAGGGTAGTCGGGCGCTCCACGAGTTCGACGTCGGTCGCCTCGTCGCCCGTACTGCCGATCACCCGGTTCACCGCCTCGTACACGTCACCGACCGCGGCACCGATCACCACCTGATACTGGCCACCGGCCTTGATCACGTCGATCACACCGTCGAGATTCGACACCAGATCGTCATTGGCGAGGGACTCGTCCTTGAGGTAGAACCGGACCCGGGTGATGCAGTGCAGCACGCTCTTGATGTTCTCGGACCCGCCGATTCCATCGACGATGTCGTAGGCAAGTGCGTCGAAGCCCGTGGCGGAGGCGCGGGCCGGGTCGACTGCCGGCGCCGCTGCGGCTGCCACCGGCGCGGCGGCCGGCGCTACGGCGGCGTCGGGAGCGGGAAGGCTGACCGTGGCCACGCCGGCACCGAGCGCCACGTCCCCCTCGGCAACGGCGATCTCGCCGTTGCGCGCCGCCAGATTGGTGAAGATCACCATCGTCGTGGTGTCCTTGCCGGCAATCTGGACCGCCTTTCGGTCCATTGTCCCGATCGACTGGCCGGCCTCCACGACATCGCCTTGGGCAAGGGTCAGGGCGAACGGGACGCCCTCCAGCTCGACCGTGTCGATGCCCATGTGGACCAGGACCTCGACACCCGCGGTGGTCATCATGCCGAAGGCGTGCCCGGTGTGCGCGACCATCGCGATAGTCCCGGACGCCGGCGCGACCACGTCGTCCCCGCTCGGCACGATGGCGAAGCCGTCGCCCATCGCCTTGGAGGCGAACATGGGATCGGGAACGGAAGTCAGGTCGACGACCGCGCCGGCCAAGGGTGCCACTATTTCGGTGGCAGAACTCTCTGATTCGGTGTGTTGTGTCATTCAGATCTCCTCGTGGGATGTGGTAAGAATCGCCAGCGCCTCGTACGGACGCAACTGACACCGGGACGTCAGCGGAGCCCGGGATCTTCCATAGTTGGAAATCAGGACGGACCCGGTGATGAATTCCGGAAGAATGTCGACAGCGGTCGGATCACCGTAGAAATTGGTGAGCACCAGCAGCGACTCGCCACCCAGGCGACGTATGTAGCCGAACACCTGCGGATGCTCCAGAGCGAACGATTCGACCTGGCCTTCGGCGATGATGGGATGTGTCTTCCGCAAGCGAATCAGGTGGCGATAATAGGGCAGGATACGTCCGGCGGACTCCTCGGCCGCGACATTGACCGACTCGTGATTGGTCGGACGCAGCCACGGTGTGCCGGAACTGAAACCGGCGTTGGGCCCGGCGTCCCATTGCATCGGTGTGCGGGCGTTGTCCCGCGCCTTCGAGCGGACGATGTCGAATGCCTCGGCAGGGCCCACGCCGGACCTCACCAATTCCGCATACGCGTTGATCGCCTCCACGTCGACGTACTCATCGATGGCCGAGTAGCGAGGATCGGTCATCCCGATCTCTTCACCCATGTACACATATGGCGTCCCACGCAGGAGATGGATCGCGGTCGCCAGCATGGTCGCCGACTCGGCCGGATACCGGAGCGGATCGGCGAACCTGTCCACCGCGCGTGGCTGGTCGTGGTTGTTCCAGAACCAGGCGTTCCAACCCCCGCCGACCTGCATCTGCAACGACCAGTCGGTGAGCAGGCGTTTCAACTCCAAGAAGTCGAATGGGGTCTTTGTCCACTTCCTGCCGTCGACATAGTCGACCTTCAGGTGATGGAAGTTGAACACCATCGACAGCGCTCCCAACTGCGGGTGCGAGTACGCGATGCATCGCTCGATCGACGTGGATGACATCTCGCCCACCGTGATGGACTCCCCGGCCGCTCCGTAGGAGGCAGCGGCAAGTTCCCGCAGATAGCCCACGACCGATTCGCCGTCGGTGTACATCGTCCGGTCGTCGACTCCCGACGGCGCCGAGGGCAGTTCCCAGGGCTTGCCGATCACATTGATCACGTCGAAGCGGAACCCCCGCACGCCCTTGTCCCGCCAGAACCTGACCACGGCGGCCAGTTCTTCCCGCACCCGCGGGTTGTGCCAGTTCAGGTCGGCCTGGGTGCGGTCGTAGAGGTGCAGGTAGTACTGGTCCGTGTTGCCGAAACGTTCCCACGCCGGCCCACCGAATTTCGATACCCAGTTGTTGGGGAGCCCACCGTCCGGTGCGGCCGGACGCAGGTAGTAGTAGTCCTGGTAGTCGCGTTCCCCCGCGAGCGCACGCTGGAACCACTCGTGCTCGGTCGAGGTGTGGTTGAGCACCATGTCCAGCATCACCCCGATTCCCTTGGAATCCAGCGCAGCCACGAGTTCCTCGAGGTCGGCCATCGTGCCCATCGCCGGATCGATTCCGTAGTAGTCGGAGACGTCGTAACCGTTGTCACGTTGGGGCGACGGAAAGAACGGATTGAACCAGACCATATCGATGCCGAGTGACGCGATGTAAGGCACCTTCGCAAGAACACCACGAAGGTCGCCGACGCCGTTTCCAGTAGAATCACAGAACGATTTCGGATAAATCTGGTAAATGGTGCTGCGATGGAAGTCCGCGCCACCCTGCGTGCAACTCGCCGGCCCATGGTAGGGCTCCGACAAAGGCCATGGATACGGGGCGGGAAGGTTCTTGCGCAGCTGTTGCGGACTTGCGCGCAAGCAACCTGGGCGCACGCATTTGCACACCGTGTCATGAGGAGCACCGAGCCGGACGAACCGGTGTCACGCACGGCGACGGCGCCCGCCCCCCGCGAGATCTAGCCGACGGCACTCCGCGCTGTTGACTCGCGGACGATCAGCCGGGTTGGCAAGGTAATCGCCTCTGGTTGCAGGGTGCCGGCCAGCAACTGCAGCGCCATGGTCGCGGCCAGTCGCCCCTGCTGCCGAGCGGGCTGAGCGATGGTGGTCAAGTGCACCAGATCGGCCACCGGATGGTCGTCGACACCGATGATCGCCAGGTCATCGGGAATGCGTACCCCCGCGCGCCGGAAGACAGACATCATGCCCGCGGCCATCTCGTCGGAGCAGACCACCAGCGCCTCGGGCAGCCGCTCGCCCGCGAGCAGCTGTTCCGCCGCGGCCCGTCCCGCCGCGGGTCCGAATGGCACCTGGATCCGCCACGACGAATCCAGCCCGGCCCGCTCCATGCTGGCCGCGAAGCCCTCACCGCGGCGCAACGAAGCGTTTCCAGACGTTCCCTCGTGATCGGTGTACGAGGCGTAGGCGATGCGCCGATATCCCGTGTTGACCAGATAGTTCGTTGCCTGCCTGCCTACCGCCACGTCATCGATCCCCACACTGGGCAAACCCTCGACCACTGCGCCGGCAACCACGGCTGCCACCCCGATGGCGGCCACCTGCGCCGTCGACACGCCCCTGGGCATGGGCACCAGAATCACCACGTCGGCGCGCTTTGCCACGCCTGCCGAGCCGAAGATGCGCGCTCGCTCGGGACCTGAGAATCCCTGGTAGACCGACAAGGACGCGCCGGCCGCAGTCAGAACGTCGTGCAGGCCCGCCAGGATCGAGCCGAAGACCCACCGATCCGGCTCGGGGATGACGGCGGTGATCCGTGCACGCGCGAGGTCCACTCGTCGATCGGCATGGCTCGAGGGATCGGTGAGGTATCCCATCGTCCGCGCCAGTTCGAGAATCTCCGAGCGCTTGGCCGCCGACACCCCAGGAGCACCGCTGAGCGCGCGCGAGACCGTCGAGACGGCGACGCCTGCCGAAGCGGCGATCTCAGCCATGCCCACCGGCGGGCGCGTACCTGGTTCCATGATGCGCTGAGCATAGCGACGGGGCTGCGAACCTGCCTCCGGGCCGCAATTCACCGGCTTGTTATCCAATGCCACTCCCGCCGACTCAGACTTGATGAAGCAAAGGTGCCATCCGAAAACGTCCGGAATCGGCTGCGGAGGACGTCCCGTCGAGTGATTTCGTCGCTTTAGGTGCCAACCCGATATCGAATGGAATAGCCCCTCTCGCGCAACAATTGTTCAAAGTGAGCGACGACTCCGCCACGGGCGCGACGTCGGCGTCGGCGGAGCTGGGCGGACACAGCTGGCAGACGTGCCACCGCCGGCCGGTGTCGGCGGTGCGAGAGCCGGTCTCGGGCTGGGAGGTCGGGTGAGAGATCATGCCTGGGCCTCCGGCGCGAGCGTCGTGGGGTAGCCGGTGCGGTCCTCGTCGGCAATGGCGCGAAGCGTCCGGGCAGGCACGCCGGCGGCGATGGTGCGGGCGGGGATGTCGTGGGTGACGACGCTGCCGGAACCGATGATGGCTCCGGAGCCCACGGTGACGCCGGGGTTGATCGTGACGCCGCCACCGATCCAGACGTCGTCGCCGATGACGACGGGTTCGGCGATGCAGGCCCCCGCGGCACGTTCCGCGGAATCGAGCGCGTGATTGGTGGTGTAGATGCCGACTCGGGGTCCCAGCAGAACGCGATCGCCGATGGTGATGCCGCCGCCGTCGAGCATGACGCAGTCGAAGTTGGCGTAGAAGCCGGCTCCGACGGAGATGTTGTAGCCGAACTCGCAGCGGAACGTGGGCTCGAAGTAGGCACCCGAGCCGGTGTTCCCCAGCACCTCGCGCAACAGCGCCTCGCGGATGCCGGCGGGCTGTCCGAAACTGGCGTTGTACCGGTTCGTCGCGAGCACCGCGCGCCCGCGGGCTCGGACGAGTTCGTCGGTCAGGTCGTTGTACATCGCGCCGGACAGGATCAGTGCGCGCTGCTCGTCGAGGGTCATCCGAACAACGCGAATCCGACGAAGACGCCCGCCGCGTACCCGAACGCCGTCGCGATGCCGGTCACGGCGAGTCCGGCGATCACGGATGTGCCGCCCAGCAGGATGACCGGGCGCGTCCCCGACCGGCGGACCAGCCGCGCGGACGACAGCACACCTGCCATCGAACCGACCGACACCCCCAGCAGGATCAAGCCCATCTGGGCCGTCGGGGCTCCGAGTGCGTCACGCACGGCCGGCGTCCGGGTCACCCAGGACGCCATCGCGACCCCGACGATGAACATGAACGCGAAGAGCGACAACCGCCACCGGCGAACCTCTCGAGCCTTCATATGTACGATCGTACAAGCTATTAGTACGTTCGTACACTTCGGCCGTCAGCGACCCTTCGGATCGATCCGGTCACGTCGGCGGGCGCGGCGCGACTAGGGCAGTTACCTGGCGCCGTGTGTCCGGAGCGCCGCGAGTGCGGTGCCGTCAGTGATCCCGCGAGCACGATTGTCGAGATCGCAGCGAGCGTTGTAGGCGATCATCCACACTGCGGCGGCGCGAGCGCTGGACCAGTCCCGCGCGGCGAAGGTGCCCGTCGACGCTGCTTCGAAGTCATTCAGGTAGGCGGTGATGTCGTCCGGGGTGGGCGTGCCGTCACTCAGGTAGCCGCCGGCGGAAAGTCCGGCGATGATCGGCGCAGTATCGGCCACCAGATCCCAGTCCACGGCGCCGACGAGACGGTCGCCGTCGAAGCGCAGGTTGCCGCAGTACCAATCGGCATGACCGACGACAACCCGCCGGTCCTGCCGCGAGCGATCGCGATTCAGGATCTCGCCGGCCCGGCGGGCGACGTCGTCGAGCCATTCGTAGCCGGCGGGCGTGTGGGTGAAGTCGAAAACGTCGTCGTGCGGCACGGGCCACGGTCCGCCGTGGTAGCCGCACCAGGCGGGCGGCGCGCCGATCGATTCCGCCAACCCCGCACAGGTGCTGAGGATCGCGACATGCTCCGCCAGTCCGGCCGCCATCGCGCGTCGGACGCGGGGCTCGCGTCCGCTCACCACCCTGCCCCCCTCCAGCATGGTCTCGACGCTGACCACGACGCCATCGAGCCTCGCCGGCGCCGCGATCGGCCTCGGGCACGGAAAGCCCGCGCCGGCGAGCGTCCGCTGCGCGTGGGCCACGGCGCTCCGGGCCACAAGATCCGCCGGCGGCCGGTGCAGCTTCACCACCAACCGTCGAGAGTCGGCCGTCTGCACGCCGTAGACGGCGTCGATGCGGCCGGCGCGGAACAGCGTGCGCACCTGCCTCGCCCCCGTCAGCCGATGCAGCGCACTCCTCACCCAGGCATCGATTGCGGCCCTGGAAAGCGGGCCGAGCAGCGTCGTCTCCACTGCGGTCACGGTGTCATCGAGCATGATCTCCTCCCGGATCGCCGCCCAACGGCGCTCGTGTACGACCGTACTACAGTCTGGTACGCTCGTACACGTGGCGGACTACTTCGACGGCGATCCTCGTACCCAACGTCAACGCATGCTTGCCGGCGACCTCTACATCGGCGGCACTGATCCCGACAGCAACCGGGTCGCTCAGCGAGCGGTGCAGCTCGCCGACGCTTACCATCGTGCGGCGGTCGCGGACGAGACGGCCGCGCGTCCGCTGTTGGCCGAGCTGTTGGGCAGCTTGGGCGAGGGCGCCTTCATCAAGCCGCCGCTGTTCGTGGACTACGGCGAGAACATCCACCTCGGCGCCCGCAGCTTCGTCAACTACAACCTCACCGCGCTCGATGTCGTCGCCATCACCATCGGCGAGGACTGCATGATCGGTCCCAACGTGCAGCTGCTCACCCCGACCCATCCGGTCGACCCGCAGCCGCGCCGGGACAAGCTGGAGGCCGCGCAGCCGATCACCATCGGCGACAACGTGTGGCTCGGCGGCGGCGTCATCGTCTGTCCCGGCGTCACCATCGGGGACAACAGCGTGGTCGGGGCGGGCTCGGTCGTCACCAAGGACGTTCCGGCCAACACGGTCGCCGTCGGCAACCCCGCCCGCGTGATCAAGGCGCTCTGAGCCCGATGGCGGAGACCACCAGGCTGAGCGGTCAGCCCGATCCGGGCCGGCGTGACCGAATAATCGACGCCGCCCTGACGGTCATCGCCGCCCAGGGTGTCGCCGGTACCTCCCACCGCAAAGTGGCGGCCGCCGCCGGCGTGCCGCTGGGGTCGATGACCTACTACTTCTCCGGCATGGACGAACTTCTGCGCGAGGCGTTCGGCCGCTTCGCCGAGCGTGGCGCCGACCGCTTTGACGCCAGGATGGCGCGGGCACGCACCCCCTCCGACGCACTCGACGTCGTCGCCGACAGCATCGCCGGCAATGCCGACAGCGGATCGGACGACTTGGTGCTGACCCACGAGCTCTACACTCTCGCCGCCCGCAACCCCGACTTCCAGCAGATCACCGAGAGCTGGATGGCCCGGACCCGCGCCGCGTTCGAGAGACACTTCGACCCGCTCACCTCCCGGTTGCTGGATGCCCTCATGGAGGGGCTCGGCATCCACCAGGCCCTTGATCGGGATCCTGCCGGCGTCGCCCACATCATCGAGGGCATCCGGCGTATCACCCGGCCCTGATCCCACACCGCCAGCGGAAGGAACGTCGATGCCCGAACTGCCTCCCTCCTCGATCCCGGTCACCGGTCAGCAGATCGTTGCAGATCTGCGCGACCTCGGCGTCCCGGCGGGAGCAACGGTGATGGTCCACACCTCGCTGCGCTCCCTGGGCTGGGTGATCGGCGGCGGCCAGGCCGTCCTTGCGGCGCTACGCGAGGCCGTCGGGGCCACCGGCACACCGGTGATGCCGACGCAGTCGTGGCAGCTGTGCGATCCGGCGCTGCTGCAGGAGGCTCCGGCCCGGTGGTGGCCGACGATCCGCGACCACCTGCCCTGCTACGACCCGGCCCGCACCCCCAGCCAAACCATGGGAGCGGTGGCCGAGCTGTTCCGCACCACGCCCGGAGCGCTCCGCAGCGCTCACCCGCACCGCTCGGTCACGGCGGCAGTGCCTCAGGCCGGCCGCGTGACCGCCCGGCACCCGCTGAACTCCCCGGCCGGGGAGGAATCGCCGCTCGGCGCCCTGGTCGCACTCGACGCCTGGATCCTGCTCCTCGGCGTGACCGCCGCCAAGATCACCGCCCTCCACCTGGCCGAGCATCGCGCCAGCTATCCCGGCAAGCGAACCATCTCCAACGGCGTCGCCACGCTCGTCGACGGCGAGCGGCAGTGGGTCACCTGGGACGAACTCGACGTCCACGACCATGATTTCGTGGACGTCGCCGACGCTTTCGCCGCCGACACCGGACTCGTCCGGACCCACCGGGTCGGCGAAGCCGAGGCCCGGCTGATCCCGATGCGTCCACTTGTGGAGTACGCCGCCAACTGGTTCACCGCGCACCGGTAAGCCCGACCGAACGGCCCACCCCCGGCGTGCGGCGGTGGTAAAAGAGCCCGGACGGCAACGGGTCAGCGAGCGTACGGTGCCAGCTCGCCGGCGAGCCCCCGATTCACCCGGGCGGTGACCGCGGTGCCGTCGGCGGTGTGTTCCAGCGTGAGGATCTCACCACTGGTGTGAATCTTGTCGATCAGGTCGCCGCGCGCATAGGGAACCAGTGCGTTGACCTCCACCGCCGGACGAGGCAGCCGCTCCTCCACCCGTCCCGCGAGGTCGGGCATCCCCTCCCTCGTCCGCGCCGAGACGAAGACGGCGTCCGGGAACCGGGTGCGCAACGCCGCCAGGGTCGTCGCGTCCGCCTGATCGATCTTGTTGATCACCAGCTGCTCGGCGATGTCGGCGGCACCGATCTCGGTGAGCACGGTGCGCACCGCCTTGATCTGACCTTCCGGGTCGGGGTCGGAGCCGTCCACCACGTGCAGCAGCAGGTCGGCCAGCACCGACTCCTCCAGGGTGGAACGGAACGCCTCCACCAGGTCGTGCGGCAGGTGCCGGACGAAGCCGACGGTGTCGGTGAGCGTGTACACCCGTCCGTCGGTGCTCTCGGCCCGCCGGGTGGTCGGATCGAGGGTGGCGAACAGGGCGTCCTCGACCAGCACGCCGGCTCCGGTCAGCCGGTTCAGCAGCGACGACTTGCCCGCGTTGGTGTACCCCACGATGGCCACCGACGGGATCTCGTTGCGCTGCCTTTCCTGGCGCTTGGTGGCGCGCACCTCGTCCATCGCGCGGAGGCGTTTGCGGAGCACCGAGATCCGGGTGCGGATCCGGCGCCGGTCGGTTTCGATCTTGGTCTCACCGGGGCCGCGTCCGCCGATGCCGGCACCGCCGGCGGCGCGTCCGCCGGCCTGCCGGGACAGGTTGCCGCCCCAGCCGCGCAGCCGCTGCCGCAGGTACTGCAACTGGGCCAGTTCCACCTGCGCCTTGCCCTCGGCGCTCTTGGCGTGCTGCGCGAAGATGTCCAGGATCAGCGCGGTGCGGTCGATCACCTTGACCTTGACCCGGTCCTCCAGGTTGCGCAGCTGAGCCGGCTCGAGTTCTCCGTCGCAGATCACCGTGTCGGCGCCGGTGGCGATCACCACCTCGCGCAGTTCGTCCACCTTGCCGCGTCCGATGAAGGTCGCGGGGTCGGGGTGGCTGCGGCGCTGGACGAGTGCTTCGAGGACTTCCGAGCCGGCGGTTTCGGCGAGCAGCTTCAGCTCAGCCAGCGCGTTCTCGGCGTCGCGCTGGCTGCCCGCCGTCCAGACGCTGGCCAGCACCACCCGTTCCAGCTGCAGGTCGCGGTACTCGACCTCGGTGATGTCGGCGAGCTGGGTGGACATGCCGGCCACCCGGCGCAGCGAGAGCCGCTCGGCCAGATCGAGCTGGTCGCCGTCGAAGTCGGTGGTCTCGGGATCGGCGGCGTCGTCGTAGCGGAGGTCACTCACAGGTTCACTGTGCCACGAGCGACGGTAACGGCGGGCCCGGTGAGCCTTGCCCCGGCCGGGTCCAGATCCACCAGCAGGGTGCCGCCGGGCGGGTCGACGCGCCAGGTGCCGCTGGTTTCGCCGACAGCACATGCGGCTGCGACGGCGGCGGCCACCGTGCCCGTCCCGCAGGAGAAGGTCTCCCCCACGCCACGCTCCCAGACCCGCATCCGGACGTGGTGATCGCCGACCGGCTCGACGAACTCGACGTTGGCCCGGTTCGGGAACACGTCGGCCGGATAGCCGGGCTCGCGGGCCAGGTCGAGTCCGTCCAGCCGTCCGGCGGACAGCAGGACGGCGGCGTGCGGGTTGCCGACATCGATGGCGCGGCCCTGGAAGCTGTCGGTGCCGACCGTCACCGTGACCGGATCCGGGGCCACGGTGGGAATGCCCATCCCGATCCGAATCTGGTCGCCGTCCAGGAACTCGCCGTGCAGGACTCCGGCGCGGGTCACGATGTCGATCGGGTCTGCGTCGATCAGTTCCTCTTCGAGCAGGTAGCGCAGGAAGACCCGCAGCCCGTTGCCGCACATCTCGGCGATCGAGGCGTCGGCATTGCGGTAGTCCATGAACCAGGCATCGCCGTGCCGCTCGTACCCCGGGACGTGCCGGGCACGGACGGCGCGCAGCGTGCCGTCACCGCCGATGCCGGCCCGGCGATCGCAGAGGAACCGGAGCTGCTCATCGGTCAGGTCGAGAGCACCGTCGGGGTCGCTGAAGCACACGAAGTCGTTGAGCGTTCCGTGCCCCTTGGCGAAGGCGAGCATTCCGGAATTGCACCGCAGCGTGGCCGGGTGGTCAAACCGAGGCTGCCGCGCGGCTGCGGGAGCCGACACCGACGGGCCGGTCACAACTCGGCAACAATCGCCTCGGCGAGCCCGGGGCTGTCTGCGGACAGCCAACTGATCCGTGGGTCGCGGCGGAACCAGCCGAGCTGCTTGCGGGCGAACCGGCGGGTGCGCACCACCGTGGACTCCTGTGCCTCGGACTCGGCGATCTCGCCGTCCAGGTAGGCCAGCACCTGCCGATAGCCCAGCGCCATGGACGCCGTCCGCCCTTCTCGCAGTCCGCGTCCGACCAGCGCGCGCACCTCCGCGACGAACCCGTCGGCCCACATCTGCTCGACCCTGGCCCGGATCCGTTCGTCCAGAACCTCGCGAGGCAGCGTCAGGCCCCACTGCCGGACGTCCTCCAGTGCGTACGACCAGTCGGGCAGGGACGAGTTCCACTCACCGGTGAGTTCGATCGCCTCCAACGCCCGGACGATGCGGCGTCCGTTACCGGGCTGGATCGCCGATGCCGCTCGGCTCGAGCGGGCGGCCAACCGCTGATGCATCGCCTCGGCGCCGACGCGAGCCAGGTCGTCCTCAAGCCGCGCGCGCACGGCGGCGTCCGTGGCGGGGAACTCGAAATCGTCCACGATGGCGTGCACATACAGCGCCGACCCTCCGACCAGGATCGGCATCGCCCCCCGCTGCCGGCAATCGGCGATCGCCGCCCTGGCCAGCCGCTGAAAGACCGCGACGCTGGCGGTCTCGTCGATGTCCATGATGTCGATCAGATGATGCGTGATGCCGCCCCGCTCGGACGGGGTCGGCTTGGCGGTGCCGATGTCCATGCCGCGGTAGACCAGCATCGAGTCGGCGTTGACGATCTCGGCGGGCCGTCCGCCCTCACCGAGCAGGTGCGCGACCCTCACCGCCACTGCGGTCTTGCCGCTCGCGGTCGGACCGTTCAGGACGATCACGGGAGGCACGTTGAGCACGCCGACATTGTGCCTCAGTGGCTGCCTCGGCCCGTTTGGTCGCCGCACGCGCAAAGGAATGATCAATCGGCCGGCCCTGATTCAAACCGCTGCCTGCTCTTGGCAGCACGGTCTCGGCGAGGTAAGAATGGGCACGGAGCCGGACAAGATCCGGGCAGAGCGACAGAGAGGAGGCCGAATGGACTTCGTCGAGAAGATCAAAGCGGCCACGGCCGGTCACGAGGATCAGATCGAAGGAGCCATCGACCAGGTGGGCGATTTCGCTGATTCAAAGACGGACCGCAAGTACGCGGCCCAGGTCGATCAAGCTCAGGACTTCCTCAAAGATCAGGTCCGGTCGCGCTAGGCGTTCCGGAGTATCCGCAGAGTTGATCGACCGATCTTTCGTACGAACAACAACGCTACTCGGTGGGGTCGGGCATTTGCCCGGCCCCACCTGCTTGCTATGAGGGTTGTTGCGGCCCGGCCGCCGCTGCGTGGCGCCTGGCTCAGCGTTGCTGACCGCTTCCCCACTGCCCGGGCTGACCAGGTCCATACGGAGTCTGCTGCGAGGGCTGCGTCCGGCCGTAGAGAGGTTGCTGTCCATACGGTGGCTGCTGTCCATACGACTGCTGTCCATACGACTGCTGCGGGTACGACTGCTGCGGATGATTCGGCGGCGGGAGGGTAGGCCGCGCGGCTCGTCCGACTGCCACGATCAGCAGCACCGTGCCGGTGATGTGCAGCGCCAACACCACCACGTTGATGATCTGGACGACGCTCAGCAACGATCGCTGGATCGCCAGATACGAGGTGACGATGCCCACCAGTTGGGCAACGCTGAGCACCCCGATGCCGCTCCACAGAAACGTGCGAGCCGGCGCATTGACTCGCGGCCCGACGATCGCTCCCGCAACGACCAGCGCGACAATCGTGGGCAGCGCGTAGAACAGGCTGAACCAGTTGAGCATGGAACCTCTTCCTCAGGCTCCGGAAAGGCTAACCGATCACGGGCTCGCTCCCCACGCTGGGAGGCGCTACCGCCAGTCAGCCCGCGCTGGCGGTCGCTCGTCGCGGAAGTCCCAGCCCGATCAGCTTCTTCTGCGGCGTGTGCCGGGCGTCCCAGGCGTCGCCGCCGCGGGTCCGGCGCAGCCCCGTGATGCCGCCGTCGGCGACCAGGTGGTGGGGCGCGGCATAGCTGATATCGACCATGCCGATGTCGCCCGGACGCGGCCGCTCGGCGCCCTCGGGAACCGCGACGTGGACCAGGCGGTTGTCCCGGGCCCGGCCCGACACCCGCGCGGTGGCGGCGTCCTTGCGGCCCTCACCAGCGGCGAACATCACCTCGACGCTCTGCCCGACCAGCGCCGAGTTCTCCGCCCAGGCCAGGTCGCCGACCAACTCGACCAGCCGCTCGTAGCGCTCCTGGACGACGGCCTTCGGTATCTGGTCCGGCATGGTCGCGGCCGGCGTCCCCGGCCGGATCGAGTACTGGAAGGTGAACGCGGCGGCGAACCGGGACGCCTCGACCACCTGCAGGGTCTCGGCGAAGTCCGCCTCGGTCTCGCCCGGAAAGCCGACGATGATGTCGGTGGTGATCGCGGCCTGCGGCATCGCGGCCCGGACCCGTTCGATGATCCCCAGGTAGCGCTCCGAGCGATACGACCGCCGCATCGCACGCAGCACCTTGTCAGAGCCCGATTGCAGGGGCATGTGCAGGCTGGGCATCACGTTCGGCGTTTCGGCCATCGCGGCGATCACGTCGTCGGTGAACGCGGCCGGATGCGGCGAGGTGAACCGGACGCGTTCCAGGCCATCGATGCCGCCGCAGGCGCGTAGCAGCTTGCCGAACGCCAGCCGGTCGCCGAACTCGACACCGTAGGAGTTCACGTTCTGGCCGAGCAGGGTGATCTCTTGGACGCCCTCGTCGACCAGGGCCTCGATCTCGGCCAGGATGTCGCCGGGCCGCCGGTCGGTCTCCTTGCCGCGCAGTTGCGGGACGATGCAGAAGGTGCAGGTGTTGTTGCAGCCGACACTGATCGACACCCACGCCGAATACGGCGACTCGCGCCGGGTGGGCAGCGCCGACGGGAACGCCTCCAGCGCCTCGACGATCTCGACCTGGGACTCCTGCTCGATCCGCGCCCGCTCCAGCAACACCGGTAGCTTGCCGACGTTGTGGGTGCCGAAGACCACGTCCACCCAGGGCGCCTTGGCGACGATGACATCCCGGTCCTTCTGCGCCATGCAGCCGCCGACGGCGATCTGCATGCCGGGGTGCCCGGCCTTGACCGGCGCCAGGTGACCGAGGTTGCCGTACAGCCGGTTGTCGGCGTTCTCGCGGACCGCGCAGGTGTTGAACACCACCACGTCCGCCTGCTCGCCGTCGGCGTGCCGGGCGTAACCGGCGTCCTCGAGCAGTCCGGCGATCCGTTCGGAGTCGTGGACATTCATCTGACAGCCGTACGTCACGACTTGATAGGTGCGGGTTTCGGCGGTAGTGGTCATCTCGGGGCTACAGCTTACCGGCTGAATCGACGAGCGCCGCGGTCAGGGCACGAGGCACCGGTTGAGCGTGACGTCGAAACCGTTGCGGGTCACGACAAGCTCGACCAACGAGAAGCGGCGCTCCTAGAACCTCGATCCACCGATGCTGAGCTGATCGCTCAAGCGGAACCGACCGCTCACTGCTCGGCCAGGTACTGGCCGGGAGTCAGTCCGGTCACCGCTCGGAAGTCGTGGGTGAAGTGGGCCTGGTCGACGTAGCCCAATTCGGCGGCGAGTTCGGCCAGCGGCCGTTCCCCCGCCTTCAGGCCGGCGACGGCGTCGTGCAGCCGTCGCCGTTGGATCAGCCACTTGGGGGTGAGGCCGACTCGATCGACCACCAGCCGTTGCAGGCTGCGTTCGGTCAGCGCGAACGCGTCCGCAACCTCGGTGACCCGGGTCACCTGCGGATGATCGGCCAGCCAATCGATGATCCGGTTGATCAGCAGGCCCGTGTCGTCCACGGGCAGCAGCGGCGCGACCGCGTCCTCGTAGGCGGCGATCGCGGTCCGGTGGGCGGCGGGGGCGTGCGGATCGTCGCCCATCGCCGTCCTGATCCGATCGACCAGGGCAGCGCCGTCGATCGACGACACCGTACCCAGGTCGACGTGGGCGTCCACCAGGTCGCTGACCGGACGTCCCAACAGGAGCCGGCCGGCGGCCGGCCGGAACAGCACGCCGACCGCCCAGCCGCTGCCCTCCAGGGTCACCTGCGACAGCCCGCGGCTCACCCCGTAGCAGCGGGCGTAGCTGTTGCTCACCACGATCAGGCAGACCGGGTACTGCAACGTGCTCTGGGTGGTCGGCTCCGGCAGCCTCCACACCGGAATCCAGTACCGGCCGACCAGTTCCGTCAACCCCGGCGACGGGCCGTACCGATAGATCGGCGGCGAGGGCCGGACGGCGGAGGTCAGGTGGGCGCGGTCGACCGGATCCGCGGGCCGGCCGGTCGGAGACGGATCGGGCATGTGTCGGATTATCACAAGGCGAGCGGCCCGGCGCTTCCTAGCCTGGTGCCATGACCAACACCATCACCACTTTCACCGACCGCGCCGACCGCTTCAGCCGCATCGTGGCCGGGGTCGGCGACCGCTGGGACGCCCCCAGCCCCTGCGCGGACTGGACCGCCGCCGACCTCGTCCGGCACGTCATCGACACTGAGCACGACTTCCTGGTCAAGCAGGGTCTCGTCGATGGCGACGCCCCGAGCGCCGACGATCCGGCGCAGGCCTGGACGGAGCATCGGGACCAGGCCATCGAGGCCCTCGCCGCGGACGGCGTGGCCGAGCGCGCCTACGACGGCTACTTCGGCCCGACCACTGTCGGCGACACCATGGCCGACTTCTACGGCTGGGACCTCACCATCCACGGCTGGGACCTGGCCCGGGCCACCGGTCAGGACGGCGCCATCACCGACGACGAAGCGTCCCGGCTGAGCGAGATCGCCGACGGCTGGGGTCCCGCCCTGCATTCGGAGGGCGTCTGCGGGCCGGAACTGCCGGTGCCGGACGGCGCCAGCCCGACCGAGCGCCTGCTGGCCCGGCTGGGCCGCGATCCGCACTGGACGGCGTAGCCTCGCCGGGTCAGCGGCTCTCCAGGTACGCCTTCAGCTTGCGCAGGTGTCCGCCGTCCTCGCGTTTCATGATCGCCGCGATCACCGGCAGCATCATCCGGCGCAGGCCGGCGGCCTCGAGTTCGCAGGCCCAGTGGAGCCGGGTGCCGTGGGCGTCCGGAGTGAGCCGGTAGTGGTATTCGACGGTGATCCCTTCGGCCTCGGTGCTGATGCCCAGCCGGGTGTTGGGAGCGTAGGCGGTGACCAGGAGGTCGGCGCTGGACTCCTTGCCGCTCACCACACGGGTCTCGCGGAAGACCGTGCCGACGCCGGTGGGTCCGTCGGTGAGCTTCGTGCTCTGGACGATGTTGTTGAGGAACGCGGACGCCCTGGTCGGGTCGGCGAGGACCTCGAAGACCCGCTCCGGCGGCGCGGCAATGTACTGATCGAACTCGAACCCGTTCACGATGCTCCTGTCGGCTGCAGTTTCGTCGGTTCCAGGGGGACGTAGGCGTGGGTCGAGGTCCGCCGGCGTCGTCCCTCGACGACTTCGCAGTGGTGGACCTCGAACGGCGGCGCCGCGCGCAGGCCGTAGTCCCGCGGGGGCAACCACTCGACGCCGATGTAGGCGAAGGTCCGGGCAATCTCCTCGACCCCACCTGTGTGCCGCCGCGCCACGCACAACCCGGGCGGCTGATACCGGTAGCCGGCGGGGTAACCCACCTTCAGCGGGCCGTCGACGATCAAACAGGCGTCGAACCTGATCCGGTGATCCTCGGTGAGGTACGGATCGTCATGGCTGACCCCGACCACCGCGCCCGGGGAGTAGGCGATGCCATGGGCGTCGGCGTAGTCGACGACCGCCTCCCACGGCTGGAGCGGCTGGCCGCCTCCGGCCACCAGGTTCTGAAAGCCGTTGTGCCGCAGGAAGAGCAGGTGCCGACCCGGCGTGCGCTCCACCCAGAACGGCACCTTCCGCATGTCGAAGCGCAGAGTGAGCGGCGTATCGTCGGTGAAGCCGGCGGCGGTGTCGCCGAGCAGATCGTCACCCACGCACGCCCGATAGGCCTGCAGCATGCCGCGGAACTCCGACGGCGTCATGCCGAACTGGCGCACGAATGCCCGGGTGAAGGTCTCGTGGGTTGTGAAGCCCGCTTGGAGCGCGATCTCGAGCACGTTGTCCGGGCTGACCTTGAGCCGGTAGACCGCCCGCTCGAGACGCAGCCGCCGCAGGTACTCCTTCGGGGCCTCGCCGGTGACCTGACGGAACACCCGGTGGAAGTGGTGCGGCGAGAACCCGGCTATGGCCGCCAACTCGGCCAGCCCAAGTGGCTCGTCGAGATGCTCCTCGCAGTGGAACAGCACCGGCAGGACGCGCTCGCGATGTCTGGCGGTCGTCGTCGAGAGTACGGGCCGGAACACCCCCTCAACGTACAAGCCGGCGTTGGTCGGCTCTCGACCTTCTTTGCGAACTCCGGCGCGGACGACGAGCCACCTTCCCGTCGTGCCGCGGCAATGCGGGCGGGATAACCTCCCGCCATGACCCAGCGCGTCCCGGACGGCCCGTTGCGGATCGGCGAGGTGTCCCGCCGCACCGGTCTGACCGTGCGGGCGCTGCACCATTACGACCGGCTCGGCCTGCTGGTGCCGAGCGAACGCAGCTGGGGCGATCACCGGCTCTACACGCCGTCCGATCTGCAACGGCTGCTCGCAATCCAGCACCTGCGGGCGCTGGGACTGAGCCTGGCCGAGGTGGCGGCGGCGCTGGACGACCCCGACTTCGACCCGAACCGGGTGTTGGACGAGCACATCGACCGACTGGAGGCCCAGTTGGCGCTGCAGCGGGAGCTCCTGCACCGGCTCCGGGTGCTGCGGGCGGGCAACGAGGCGGACTGGCCGGACCTGCTGGAGGCGATCGCACTCACCCAGCGGCTGCAGCATCCGGACGCCACCGTCCGAGTCCGCGCGGTACTGGACGGCGACGCCGTCCCGCTGCCGGCGTTGCTGGACCGGCTCGCCGCCGAATCCGACCCGGCCGTCCAGGACATGCTGGCCTGGGCCGTCGTCCAGCACGGCGGCGAAGCTGCTGCGCCGCTGATCGACCTGCTCGCTAGCCAGCAGGACGGCGTCCGTCTGCACGCCGCGCGGGCGCTGGCCAAACTGGGTGACCCGGCGGCCGTCGAACCGCTGCTCGCGCTACTGGAGGACCCGGTCGAGCAGGTTCGCGCCGCGGCGGTGACCGCGCTGGGCAGGCTGGCCGACGAACGCGCACTGCCCGCCCTGGTCGAGCTTCTCGGCGCCACGCAGGGCACCGTCGCCGCGGCGGTCACCGATGCGTTGATCGACTTCGGCGACGCCGCCGCGCAACGGCTGGCCGCCGATCCGCCGAACGCGGCGCCCGCCCGGGCCCAGGCCGTCGAGGTGCTGGCCCAGCTCGCCGGTCCCCTCGCCCGGGACGCGCTGCTGGCCTGCGCCGCGGACCCCGATCCGCAGGTCCGGCTGGCAGCGGTGTTCGCACTCGCCGACGTCCCCGGCGAGGCGGCGGACGCGGCGCTCGCCGACGCCGCCGCCTCTGGGGACCGTCAGCTGGTCGCCCTCGCCGAACGGATCATGGCCGATCGCCGACGCTGATCCGGCGGAAGCCGGTCAGCCGGATGCCGCGTCCGTAGAGCAGCCCGTCGATGGTGACGCCGGGATCGGCGATGCTGACCTGGTTCAGCAGGACGTGCCGGGTCGCGTGGTCGGCGGCGGCACCGGCGACGACACGTTCGTCCAAGGCCTCGGGAACACCCTCCGAGCGCGCCTGACGCAGGCTCGCTTCCCGCACCCGCTCCCACTCGCGCGCCGGGACCTCCGCCGCGGCGAGATGCCGCGGTCGGCCGAGTGCGATCTGCAGGCCCACCTTGGCCAGGATCCGGTCCGTCTCGGGTCCGGGTGCACCGGTATGACCGATCAGGACACCGATCCGCGGTACGCCGTCCACCAGCTGCAGGTAGCGGCTTGACGGGCCGCCCAACCGCTCCACGGACGCGATCGCGACCGCTTCGCCGGCCTGCGCCGAGAGCCGGTCCAGCGCGTCACCGACCCTGGTCCCGTCCGGGAGGACGGCGGCGGGGAGCCCAGCCGCGTCGAGCCCGGGATCGCCTGCGGCCAGCTCGGCGATCCGGCCGGCGAGGCTGGGGAGCGCCCGGCTTTCGGCGAGCGCCGCGTTCTCGCAGGCCACACCGACCAGCACACCGGGAGCCGCGGCCACCACGCCATGTGCCAGCACCCGGCCCTGGGCCGGCACGGCCTGCGCCGCTGGCTCGCTGCGGTGCCGACGGGTGAGCCGAGCGGCCAGCCCGCGCAACCGGGCGTCGTCGGCCTCCGCCGCGGCCCGGATGGCGTCCCTGGCACGGGCCGAATCCAGCTGACCGAGCGCGTTGAGCGCCGCGAAGCCGACCAGTGGGTCTGGGTCGTCCAGCGTTTCCCGCAGGGTGAGGACGGCCGGGTCGGCGGCCGGCGATCCGATCAGCCCGAGGGTGTCGGCGGCATGTTCCCGCACCGCCGCCTCGCTACCCCGGCGGAGGCGCCGGATGAGCGCCGGCACGCCGAGGTCGCCCAGGGCCTCGAAGGCGATGCTGAGCGAGTTACGCAGCTCGCTGTCACCCCGGCCCAGCTGCTCCGCCAGCGCTTCCACGACATCGGCCGAGCCGGTCTGCCCGGCCGCCCACCACGCCCTGGACGCCACGGCGTCCACCGGGTCCGCGATCACCGGCAGCAGGACGTCGGCGTCACCGGCGTCGCCCATCTTGCTGAGCACGTGGCAGGCCTGCATCCGGGTCAGCCAGTTGGCGTCGCCGAGTGCGCCGAGCAGCAGCGGACGGGAAGCCTCGGCGACCCGCAGCAACGCCCAGGTCAGCGTCTCTCTGATGGTGTGGCTCGGTTCGTTGCCCAGCCGCGCGACCAGCGCCGGGGCGGCCTCCGCGGCCCGCCAAGTGCCGAGATCGACGGCAGCACGCAGCCGCAGCTCGGCGTCGGCGTCGCCCAGCAGAACGGTCGCGGTGATGATGTCGGGTCGAGTGATGGTGTCGTTCATGCTGAGACTCCACCACCTGACGTCGGGTCAGGTTCAAGTCCGGTCGGACAGCGTCAGTGCGCGGTCTCGGTGACCCGAGACTCGCGCACCACGGTCACTTTGATGCTGCCCGGATAGGTCAGTTCCGCCTCGACCTGCTTGGCGATCTCCTTGGCCATCACGTGAGTGGCCGCGTCGTCGACGCACTCGGGCTGCACCATCACGCGGATCTCGCGTCCGGCCTGCATGGCGAAGACCTTGTCGACGCCCTTGTGCCCGCGGGCGATCTCCTCCAGGCGCTGCAGCCGTTTGACGTAGACCTCGAGGCTCTCGCGCCGTGCGCCCGGGCGGCCGCCGCTGATCGCGTCCGCGGCCTGGGTGAGCACCGCGATGACCGTCTGGGGCTCCACCTCGTTGTGATGGGCCTCGATGGCGTTGACGATGTCGGGGTGTTCGCCGAACCTGCGGGCGAGGTCAGCGCCCACCTTCGCATGCGAGCCCTCCACCTCATGAGTGAGCGCCTTGCCGATGTCGTGCAGGAAGGCGGCCCGCCGAGCTGAGGCGGGGTCGAGATCCAGCTCGGACGCCATCAGACCGGCCAGGTGCGCGCACTCGACCAGATGCTTGAGGACGTTCTGACCGTACGAGGTCCGGTACTGCAAGGCGCCGATTGTCGGCAGCAGGCCCGGATCGAGGTCGGTCAGCCCGACCTCGGCGACGGCGTCTTCGGCCGCCCGCAGACAGATCTCGTCGATCCGCCGCTTGCTGCGTTCGTACACCTCCTCGATCCGCGCCGGATGGATCCTGCCATCGGCGACGAGCTCGGTGAGGGTCAGGCGCGCCACCTCGCGGCGGACCGGGTCGAACGACGACAGCAGCACGCTCTCGGGGGTGTCGTCGATCATCACGTTGACCCCGGTGGTCTGCTCGAAGGCACGGATGTTGCGGCCCTCGCGGCCGATGATCCGCCCCTTCATCTCGTCGCCGGGCAGCGGCACCGTGGTCACCACCGACTCCGTGGTCTGGTCGGTAGCGAGACGCTGGATGGCGCCCACGATGATCTGCCGCGCCCGCTCATCACCGTCGCGTCGTGCCTCGGCTTCGATCGTGCGGCTCAGATGCACGGCGTCCAGCCGGGCCTCGTGTTCCACCTGAGCAAGCAACTCCGCTTTCGCGGCCTGTGGGGTCATGCCGGCGATCCGGGCGATCTCTTTGCGTTGACCCGCCTCGGCCTCGTCGAGGGCGGCCCGCCGGGCGTCGAGTTCGGCCAGGGTCAACTCGAGATCGCCCAGCCGCTCGTCGAGCTTCCGCTGCAGTCCGGCGTGCTGATCCTCGCGGTCGCCGACCCGCCGTTCGCGGCGTTCCACCTCCTGGAGCAGCATCTCAACCCGTTCGCGCTCCAGCCGGCTGGCCGCGTCACTCTCGTGGCGCGCCCGTTCGGCATCGGCGCGGACGCGTTCGGCTTCGGCGCGCGCCGCCGCGATGATCTCATCGGCCTCGGCCTTGCGCGCCAACGGGTCGACCTTGGCGACCAGCGACTGCAGACGGGATCGTTCCTGCTTCTCAGCCTCGACCGCGCGACGGGCGGCCTGCTTCTGAGCCTGCTGCTGGTTGCGCACCATGGACACCACAACCAGCGTCAACCCCACCAGGACGACGGCCAGGACGACGGCGACGATCGCGAGCAACTGCATCGGATCCATCGGATACCTCCCGTCGTCGGTGAACATGGGTACGCCGAACGGGTCAAATCACCATGGCAATCAGGCGACGCCGGACATGCCGCCAGCACCGCCGTCCGCTCCGCCTGGGGGGATGGACGGAACTCCAATCACGAGTCGTTTGCTAAAACGCTGAAGAAGTCGATCGCTTAGTTGGGATAAATCGTTGACACACCTGTGCTGAGGTTAGGCGTCGGCGGCGCTGTGTTCAAGCGCCGGTCCTTGTGGCGATGGAATTGGCTACCCGAAGTCAGGCTCTGACGGACCATCGTCAACGTGATCGGAGGGCAGCTCACGCAGCGCGGTGGCGATGACCGACGACGAGAACCCGCGGCGGGCCAATTGGCCGGCCATTCGGCGGTACCGAACCTGGTGCGGGAACCGCTCCAGGGAGCGGGCCCGCTTGGCCACCAGTTCACGGGCGACGGCCAGGTCGGTCTCGTCGTCGACCTCGGACGCCGCCTGCTCGATCACCTCGGCGTCGACACCTTTGGTGCGAAGCTCCTGCCGCAATGTCCGGGTCGAGCGCTGCCGCCGCTGCTGGCCGTCGAAGGTCGCGTCGGCGAACCGGCGATCATCGATCAACCCCACCTCGGTCAGCCGGTCGAGCACCTCGCGGGCAGCCTCTTCGGGTACCCGGCGCTTGGCCAACGCCTGCTCGAGTTCATGGCGGGTCCGGTCACGGACGTCGAGCAGCCGCAGTGCGATCTCACGCGCCACCGCGAGCGGATCGGCGTCCGGACCGTCGGGAACCCGGGCCGCCACGCTCAGAACTCGACCTCGCCGGTCACCGGGTCGATGCCGGGCGGAACCTCGGCGTGCTCACCGATGCCCAGGTGCTTGAGGATGCGGGTCTCGAGTTCGTCGGCCACCTCGGGGTTCTTCCGCAGGAACTTGCGGGCGTTCTCTTTGCCCTGACCCAGCTGGTCGGCCTCGTAGGTGAACCAGGCGCCGGCCTTGCGGACCAGGCCGGTCTCGACGCCCAGGTCGATCAGGCTGCCCTCACGGCTGATGCCCTTGCCGTAGAGGATGTCGAACTCGGCCTGCTTGAACGGCGGAGCCATCTTGTTCTTGACCACCTTCACCCGAGTCCGGTTGCCGACCATGTCGGAACCGTCCTTCAGGGTCTCGATGCGGCGCACGTCGAGGCGCACCGAGGAGTAGAACTTCAGCGCCTTGCCGCCGGTCGTGGTCTCGGGCGAACCGAACATCACGCCGATCTTCTCGCGCAACTGGTTGATGAAGATCGCGGTGGTTCCCGCCCCGGAGAGCGCACCGGTCATCTTGCGCAGCGCCTGGCTCATCAGCCGGGCCTGCAGGCCCACGTGGCTGTCACCCATCTCGCCCTCGATCTCGGCCCGCGGGGTGAGTGCGGCGACCGAGTCGATCACGATCAGCGCCAGCGCGCCGGAGCGGACCAGCATGTCGGCGATCTCGAGGGCCTGCTCACCGTTGTCGGGCTGGCTGACCAGGAGTGCGTCGGTATCGACGCCGAGCTTCTCGGCGTAGGCCGGATCGAGCGCATGCTCGGCGTCGATGAACGCGCAGATGCCGCCGGCGGCCTGGGCGCTGGCGATCGCGTGCAGCGCCACCGTCGTCTTGCCGCTGGACTCGGGGCCATAGATCTCGACCACCCGGCCGCGGGGCAGCCCGCCGATGCCGAGCGCCACGTCGAGCGCGATCGACCCCGTCGGAATCACCTCGATCGGCTGCCGGGTCTCTTCGCCGAGCCGCATCACCGACCCCTTGCCGTGCTGCTTCTCGATCTGCGCGAGGGCCGCATCGAGCGCCTTTTCGCGATCCGCAATCGCCATGTTCGCTGTCCTTCCTCGTCCGGCCGTCGCCGTCTCTCAAGCTTTCTGTTGTCACCTTACGAACGGGCACTGACAAAAACGTCAAACTCGTTTCAGGCTGTGGGTAACCGGCCGAGACACCCGGGGCCACCGGGAAAAACACTACCGAACAGATGTTCGAAACACACCCGACACGCCGTCAGCGCTCGGACGCCGGAAGCTCCAGATTGCGCCATACCGCGCGCCAGATCTCCTTGCACGGCACACCCGCGGCCAGCGCCTCGCGCACCGTGCGGCTGCCGAGTTCGGAGACCACATGACTTTCGGCCCAGATCAGCGCCGGCACCCGCCCCATCTGCTGGGACAGCCGAGCCCACAGTTCTGCTTCGCGCACCTCAGGCGGCGACCCGGCCGCGCACCGGAAGATGTGCCACCACGTCGCGATCGTCGTATTTGTCACTCACCCGCCGCAGCACCAGCGACAACGGAACCCCGAGCGCCCCGCAGATGGCGTTGAGCAACTCGCTGGAGGGCTCTTTCTGGCCGCGCTCGATCTCGGAGAGATAGCCGAGGCTGACCCGCGCCGACGACGACACCTCGCGCAGGGTGCGCCGATCCGCGTTGCGCAGTTCACGCAACGATTCACCCAGCAACTCTCGCATCAACTGCGGCCGGTCGGTTTCGGCGGCGATCATGCCCACGACTCTACCCATCCATAGCTCTCATCGACGTCCTGCCTCAACACGCGTCGCGCAGGAAATGTTCCGGATCGCGCCGGCGGCGTCCGTCGCGCGGTTGGGAACCCGCGGGTGCCACACGCTCCGGACGCGCGTCACTCCCGTTTGATCGGGTCGAGCAGATCCAGCAGCATCCGTAGCGCGGCCCGCACGGTCTGTTCCCGGACCGACTCCCGTTCACCCTCGAACTGGAAGCGCAACGCGGTCGGCGACGGCTGCATGGTGCCCACCCTCGGCCCGATCACGGCGATCCACACCTCACCGGGCTGGTGTCCCTCCTGCGGCGCGGGTCCCGCCACGCCGGACGCCGCCAGCGCGTAGTCGGCGCCGGTCAACTCCTGTACGCCCATCACCATCTCGACGGCCGTCTGCTCCGAGACCACCCCGTGCTTGCGCAGCACCGCGGGATCCACTCCCCCGATCCGTGCCTTCTGCTCGGTGGCGTAGACCACCACGCCACCGACGTAGTACCGCGAGGCGCCGGGCACCCCGGTCACCGTCGCTCCGAGCAGCCCACCGGTCAGCGACTCCGAGGTGGCGAGGGTGAGACCACGCTCGCTCAGCGTCCGTCCCACTACTTCGGCGAGCGAACGCTGGGTCATTTACTTCTCCTGTTCGGCCAAGCCACGTCTCCGCAGGGCGATCGCCTCGCGGATGTAGTCGACCGCGGTCACCAGGGTCACCACGACTGCGGCCGCCATCACGATCCAGGCCGTCCACTGTAGCCAGGACGGCATCAGCGGCAAGCCCGGCAGGTACAGCAGCAGCGCGATGCTCTGCAGCACGGTCTTCAGCTTGCCGCCGGCGTTGGCGGCCATCACCCCGTACTTCAGCATCGCGACCCGCATCCAGGTGATCCCCCATTCGCGGGCCAGCACCAGCGCCGTCACCCACCAGGGCAGCTCGCCGACGATGCTCAACCCGACGAACGCCATGCCGGTGAGCGCCTTGTCGGCGATCGAGTCCCACAGCTTGCCGAAGTCGGTGATCAGGTTGTAGCGGCGGGCTATCCGGCCGTCGACGGCGTCGGTGGCGATGGCGAACGCGAACACCGCGGTGGAACCCAGCCGCCAGGCCAGGTCGGAGGGGTGACTCAAGAGCATCCAGGCAAAGACCGGCACCAGCACCAGTCGCAGGATGGTGAGCGCGTTGGCGGCGTTCAGCCGGCTCGGTTGGCTGGTCATGAGACCTCGGACGCGGTCGGGTCGACGGCGGCCACGTTCGCGCGACCCACACCAGCTGCGCGCCGGCCTGGTCCGACACCATCCCGCAGCGGCTCGGAGACGACATCAACGCGCGCGCAACTCAGGATCGACAGATGTACGCGCGCGGTCACGCGCAGCAATCTATCCCAGCGAGCTGGGCGCGCGGCCGGGACCGCGCGCTCGGGTCGGATTGGGCCAGACCTGTTGCAGGGGGCGGGCCGGATTCGGTCAGCTCATTGCCTAACAGAGGTAGGGATTGGTTAACTGTCCCGAATCGGCCGGTCCCACTCGGCCGGAAATGAAAGGCAAGGGTGCCGTGAGTAACAAATCTGTCAGCGATCTTCCGACGGCCGAAGCTGCCGGCGTTGTCCCGCCCGGAGCTTCGCTTCGTCGGGTGGTAACGGGTGCGACCTGGTCCGAAGGGCCGGTGTGGCTGCCGGATCGGTCTGTTGTGCGCTGGAGCGACATTCCTGGCAACCGCATTCTGGAAGTGAACCCCGCCGACGGCGAACTGCGGGTGCACCGCGCCGACGTCGAGTTCACCAACGGCCGCACCCTGGACCTGGACGGCAAGGTCATTCAGGCCTCCCACGGCAGGCGCGGGATCGAACGCGAGACCGCTGACGGCGAGGTCAGCATCGTCGTCGACAGCTGGGACGGACGGCGGCTGAACTCGCCCAATGACGTCGTCGTCGCCTCGGACGGCGCGATCTGGTTCAGCGATCCGCCCTACGGCATCGTGCAGGCCCACGAGGGACATCTGGGCGACCCCGAGTACGGCGGCTGCCACGTGTTCCGCTATGACGAGTCCACCGGCGAGCTGAGCGCCGCTATCACCGATGTGGAGGAGCCCAACGGCCTCGCCTTCTCGCCGGACGAGAGCGTGCTGTACGTCACCGACACCTCCTGCGTGCTGCGCACCGACGGCACCGGCAATCACCACATCGTCGCCTACGACGTCGCCGCCGACCACAGCTGCTCGAACCGGCGAGTGTTCGCGGTGATCGACAACGGCGTCGCCGACGGCATCCGGGTGGACGCCGAGGGCCGGGTCTGGTCATCGAGCGAGGACGCCGTCCTGGTGTTCGCACCCGATGGCGAGTTGCTGACCACGATCCCCTCGCCTGAGCGCGTAGGCAATCTTTGCTTCGGTGGAGCCGACGGATCCACGTTGTTCGTCGCTGCCCACACCAGCATTTACAGCATTGAGACCACGACCACCGGAGCCGCCCGACCGGCTCGCTGATCGATAGGGAAAGCCCTCACGACAACGCACTTCCGATTGAGCGCGTCGAGACCCCCGACATTTGTTGTCGCACCGTCCGGGGTCCCGACCGGCGGAGCCTCTATGACCCAATGAATCAAAGCTGAGTTCTGTCGGCAGTCCGCCGGTTCTTTGGCTATGGTTACTCCACCACCCCCCTTGTCGGCCCAGCCCCACGGAACTGACGCGATAATCCGATTCGTCGTGCAGTTCTTCGTGTTCTCGCTCCTGCCCGCGTCCCTGGGGTCGTGCCCAGGTCGAGGATGAAGGAGTTCCCGTGACGGCTAATCGGTATCACGCACTGGTGATTGAGGACGACGCTGATCTCGCGCACCTCACAGGACTAATCCTGGAAAACGGCGCAGCCATGACAGTTTCGCTCGCCTGCGATGCTGACACCGCCCTCGAGTTGCTGCGTGCCAACGACATTGATCTTGTGGTCAGCGATATCGAGTTACCCGGCCGGTCGGGACTGGACCTGCTTCCCGACATCCAACGGTTCGCGCCCGGCGTCCCGGTAATTTTCCTGACCGCCCACACGAAGCTCGACTATGCGCTCGAGGCGCTCCGCGGCGGCGCCAAGGAATTCCTCTCCAAGCCGGTCTCCTCCGCCGCACTGATCGAGCGCTCCCAGGCACTCGCCCGACACGGTCGAAAGCTGCGTGACGCGGCGCGACACGCCTCGATCGTCCTGGCGGTGGGGGCACATCCCGACGATGTCGAGATCGGTGTCGGCGGTACCCTGGCCGCCCACCAGGTGGCCGGGGACTCGATCGTGATCCTGACCCTCTCGGGTGGCGCGATCGGCGGCGAAACCGGAACCCGTCGCGCGGAATCCGAAGCAGCCGCCGCCATCGTCGGCGCACGGCTTGTCCATCTCGATTTCCCTGACACCAAGCTCGACCCGGCGAGCGGACTGATCACCGCCGTCGAGGACGTCATCCGGGAGATCCAGCCCGATCTGATCTACACCCACAGCGCCCACGACCGGCACCAGGACCATCGCGCGGTGAACGCCGCAGTCCAGGTCGCCGCCCGTTCCGTGCCGAATGTCTTCTGTTTCCAAAGCCCGTCGTCAACCATCGATTTCCAACCCAGCCGATTCGTCGACATCGAGGACCATCTCGGCACCAAACTGCAGATGCTCTCGGCGTTCTGCTCACAGGGACAACGCGACTACATGCAGGAGGACCTGGTGCGCGCCACCGCCCGCTACTGGTCCCGATTCGGCGTCGGCCGTTTCACCGAGCCGCTCGAGATCATTCGAGCCAGCGCGACGCTGTCGGCCGGACATGCGGTTTCCGATGCGACGACCGCGTCGCGCGGCGTCCCGGGCGGCGACACCGAACCGGCCCCGCAGTTCGCGAACTGAGAAGGCCGCGCCACAGCTAGTCGGAGTCGCCGGCCTCGATCGAAACGACGCCGGTGCGTTCCAGTTTGTTCCAGCGATTCTCCGCACCCCGGAGTTCGAGAATGATCGCCTGCAACATCACCAGGCTCATCGCCCCGGAATACACCGGCCACAGTGGCAGCGTCCAGGCGAATCTCAGGTCGGAGAGCGCCCGATCGAGGACCACCGCCAAGACCAGTAGTGCCATCGAGATCGGCAGGCCGACAAAGAGCACCCATTGCCACATGGTCGCGGGCAGCGAACCCGGGGTGCCCAGCAGGGCGAGGACGACCAACAGCACGATGGAGACGACTTGCACCACCGGAACCAGCACCTGGCTCGCGAAATTGATCGCTAGATAGATGCCGAACGGGCCGTAGCGAGGATTGCCGATCATGTCACGATGCAGCCGAACGGACTGCAGCAGACCGCGGGACCAGCGGACCCGTTGCTTCCACAATCCCTTCGCCGTCGAGGGCGATTCGGCGTAGACCAGCGCTGACGGCCGGAATGCGACGCGGTAGCCGGCCCGGTAGATCCGCCAGGTGAGTTCCAGATCCTCGCCCACGGTGTCCTCGCGGAGCAGGCCGGTCCGCTCCAGAACGTCACGGCGGAATGCGCCGGTGTTCCCGGACACTACCGGCAGCGAGCGCAACATGTGCAGTGCCCGGCGCATCAAGCCTGTGCCGACATGACTGATCATCGCCAGGAAGCGGGTCTGCACCCGGTCCAGATTCGCCGGGCGGTCATCGCCACACACGGCGCCGATCTTCTCGTCGTCGAAGCCTCGGATCATCTCGGTGATCGTGTCCGCGCGAAACACACCATCGGCGTCGACCAGCACCAGCACCTCGCCGCGAGAGGCCTGTATTCCTTGATTGAGGGCGGCACCTTTGCCGGCGTTCTCCTGCCGGATCGCGGTCAGCACCGGCAATTCCTCGGCGAGTTTCTGCGCCAACGCAAAAGTGTTGTCACTGGAGCCGTCGTCGACACAGATCACCTCCAGGTCCGGGTAGCGACTGCGGGCGATCGAACGCAGGCAGTTCTCCAACACGACTCCCTCGTTGTAGGCGGGGACAATCACGCTTACCGAGGGCGGGGCGGCAAAGATCGACCCCTGCTCATGGGGCGCATCAGCCGGCAGTGGCCGATACTTGGCCGCATACGCCAGAGCGAACGGCACCTGGAGCAGCCGGATAGCTCCGACCACCAGCACCATCACCCCGAAGACGAGTGCGATCGCGCTGAGCAGGCTGACGATCATGGCCGAAGCCAATCGGTGAGCACGGCGCCGAGCAGTTCCGGTGCCTTGGCCGAGTTGGCCCCGAAACGGGAGTTCACCTCCAACACCACCGGTGTCCCAGCGGCGTCCCGGCGAATGTCCATATCGATCGGCCCGGTCAGGCCGAGAGCCACGGCAGTGGCTCTCGCGGTCGCCACCACATCAGTGACATCATCTCCCTCGACCCGCACCGTGGAAACTGCATTGCCGACCCGGCCCTGCTTCAACTCGGTCTTCTGCAACACCACCACGAGGGTTTCGCCGGTGTGCGGCGAGCGGTAGACCTGCGGACTGTACTCCGTACCACCGGCGAAGGTCTGCACGATCTGCGCCGCACTCGTGGTGTCCCAATCCAGGTCGTCGGGCGATTCGACGAGCACCACGCCACGTCCACCGCGAGAGACTCGCGGCTTCACCACGACTGGGCCGTCCGCCCATTCCAGAGCGTCCTCCACGTTCGCGAAATCGGTGGCGAGCGCGAAGCGAGGGATCGCCACCCCGGCTCGTTCCAGCACCCACATAGTCAGCAACTTGTCGGCCGCTGCGGCAGTCGCCGCCGCGGTTGAGATGACCACCGAGGGTGTGGTTTCCGTCGAGTGGACGCCGAGCACGTCGGCGAGCACGGCCATCTGCGGAAGTTCGTCCGAGACCGTCGGCACGACCAGTTCGGGACGGAACTCCCGGATCGCCGCGCGCATTCCATCCGGATAACCCGGGTCATCGGCACGGGCCACGGTCGAGGTTGTCGGATAATGCGGGTCGGCGACCGTCACGATATCGACACCGGCCCACTCCAGGTCGGCGTCCTCGGCCGCACGCGCTGCCAGTTGTTCACCGAGGGCGATCCCGGCCGGACCGCCGATTCCCGTAATCAGCAGCCGGGTCATCCGGCATTCTCCGCACGCGCCGGGGTGACGGCCGGAAAGGGGACGCTGTTCGCGGACATGGATGTCCTTTCTACCCACGCCGCCGTCCACGGACAGCCGTGCCGACCGGCGTGCTTCCGAGGAGATCGAGAGGGATTTGGGGGTGCCTTCTTCGAATATGACGCCGACTGAGGGCGCCTCGGCGCGATTCTAGGGCAACGTGGGCGGTTTCAGGTACGCGAATCCCGAACGACGCAGGTGACGCCGCGGCTACCCGATCCAAACGGACCTCCGGCACATGCCCCTCCCTAATCAGTTCAGCCCTGCCGTATACGGCAGGGCTGAACTGATTAGGGAGGGCCCAGTCCGACGGGCGGGCCCCTACCCCTCACGCAGGTTGACCAGCACCTCGTCCAGATCGTCGGGCTTGACCAGGACCTCGCGGGGCTTGGAGCCCTCGGAGGGGCCGACCACGCCGCGGGTCTCCAGGATGTCCATCAGGCGTCCGGCCTTGGCGAAACCGACCCGCAGCTTGCGCTGCAGCATCGAGGTCGAGCCGAGCTGCAGGTTGACCACCAGGGTGGCCGCTTCGAGCACCAGTTCCAGGTCGTCACCGATGTCCTCGGCGACCTTGGTGGACGACTCCGGGGCCGCCTGGACGTCGTCGCGGTACTGCGGCTGCAGCTGGGTGGTGACGTGCTTGGCGACCTGACGGATCTCGGCCTCGGTGACCCAGGCGCCCTGTACCCGGATCGCCTTGGAGGCGCCCATCGGCAGGAACAGCCCGTCGCCCTGGCCGACCAGTTTCTCGGCACCGGGCGAGTCCAGGATGACCCGGGAGTCGGTCATGGACGCCGTCGCGAACGCCAGCCGGGAGGGCACGTTGGCCTTGATCAGGCCGGTGACCACGTCGGTGGACGGACGCTGGGTGGCCAGCACCAGGTGGATGCCGGCGGCCCGGGCCAGCTGGGTGATCCGGACGATGGAGTCCTCGACGTCGCGCGGCGCGACCATCATCAGGTCGGCCAGCTCGTCCACGATCACCAGCAGGTACGGGTACGGCTCCAGCACCCGCTCCGAGCCCGGCGGCAGCTTCACCGCACCGGCCCGGACGGCCTTATTGAAGTCGTCGACGTGCCGGAACCCGAAGGCGGCGAGGTCGTCGTAGCGGGTGTCCATCTCGCGGCACACCCACTGCAGCGCCTCCGCGGCCTTCTTCGGGCTGGTGATGATCGGCGTGACCAGGTGCGGAATGCCCTCGTAGTGGGTGAGTTCCACCCGCTTGGGGTCGACCAGCAGCAGCTGTACCTCGTCCGGGGTGGCCCGCATCATGATCGAGGTGATCAGCGAGTTGATGAAGCTGGACTTGCCCGAGCCGGTGGCGCCGGCGACCAGCAGATGCGGCATCTTGGCCATGTTGGCGACGAGGTAGCCGCCCTCGACGTCCTTGCCGAGCCCGACGGTCATCGGGTGGTGGTCGTTGCGCGCGGTCGGGCTGCGCAGCACGTCACCCAGCGACACGATCTCTTTGTCTGCGTTGGGGATCTCGATGCCGATCGCGGATTTGCCCGGGATCGGCGACAGGATCCGGACGTCGGCCGAGGCGACCGCGTAGGCGATGTTCTTGCCCAGCGCCGTGACCTTCTCGACCTTCACGCCGGGGCCGAGCTCGACCTCGTAGCGGGTGACGGTCGGGCCGCGCATGTAGCCGGTGACCATGGCGTCGATGTCGAACTGCCGGAGTACTTCGGTGAGCCGTCCCACCACCGCGTCGGACGCCTGGGTGCGGGCCTTCGGCACCGAGCCGGCCTTCAACACCATCGGCTCCGGCAGCAGGTACTGGACGTCGCCGCTGAGCTGCAACTGCTCAGCCACCATAGGCCGGTGGGTGTGCTCGGGAGCGGGAAGCTCCGCCGGTTCGGACGCCGCCGAAGGAGCCTTCCCCGCGGTCACCGGGGCGGCCGGCTCGGCATCGAGGTGGTCGTCGGCGGGCCAGTGATCGATCTCGGCCGGCTCGATGTCGCCGACCAGCGGGGTGTCATAGGCCTCGTCGACCCCGTACCGGAGTTCCGGCGCGGGCGCAGGTTGGGGCTTGCTCGGCAGCTTCGCCCTGAACTCGGCGAATCGGTTGGCGAGTTCGTGCAGCGGGATCCCGACGATGACCAGGATGCCGAACAGCAGCAGCAGGATCAGCAGCGGCACCGCGACCCAGACAGTGACGAGGTCGGCGAGAATGGTCGAGGCGATGAAGCCCAACGCTCCCCCGGCCGCGCGGACGGCCTCGGCGTCCGGGAAACGGGGCATGCCCTTGGAGATGTGAATCAGCCCGAGCAGGCCCAGAAGTGCGCTGCCCCACCCCACGACCTGCCTGCCGGCCGGCCCGTTGTGGTCAGGGTGCCGCAGGGTGCGCCACGCCATGGCGAGGGCGAACAGCGGCAGCGCCACGCTGAGCGTGCCGAACACGGTGCTCACGCCGACGTGGATCCAGCGGCCGAAGGTGCCGGGGATGCCGAACCAGAACTCGGCGGCGATCAGGATGGCGAGCCCGATCAGCGCCAAGCCGGCACCGTCGCGGCGCAGCGCGGGGTCGAGGTCGCGGGCACCGTGACCGATGCGACGGGCCATCGCGCCGACGCCACAGGCGAGCCCGTTCCAGGCCGCGGCGATGCCGCGGCCCAGCGCCGGCAGCACGCCGGTGCGCTTCTTGGCCTTGGAGCGCCCGCGCGCGGACGAGCGGGCCGGTGGTTTCTTGCTTCCGGACGACCGCGGTGCGGAACTGCGCGTGGCGCTGTTACGCGACCGCGATGGGGAAGACGCGCGGGTCGCCATGGTCGCCACCCTAGGACATCGGGTGCCCCGGCGCCCAGACTCCACGCCGGTTGGCGCTCGTGGGCGCCGACGGCTGCAAACAGGGATCGGTATCGGGCACGGCTGACGGTGCCCGATCCCGATGCTTGTTCACGCGGCCGCGGTCAAGGGCTGCAGCTGACCTCGATTCGGGCGTACCGGTGCCGTCCAATCGCGGCGTGGCGTCAGTTCCGGCGGCCGCGCTCAGGCCGCAACCTGCAGCGACCGGCCACCGAGCAGCGCAACCACCTGCGCCTGCAGCGTCGCATCCCAGAGCGCTTCCACGTGGGTCAGCCGGTTGACCGTATGGCTGGCAGCGAACGGCAGCCGAGCGCAGGCGTCCGCGACCACGACATCGCCTTCACCGTCGCGCAGGGCGGGGGTGAGCAGGGCCAACCGGTCGAGCACTCCGAGCACCTCGGACAGCCCGCGGGTGCGGGCCAGTCGTGTCGAGGCCGACGCGGCACCGTCCGGAGCCGGACCGAGCAGCGCGTAGATGCGGCGCAGGTCGGCGCTGACGCCGCCGAAGGTGTGCCAGGAAGAGGTGCTGGGTGCGGGGTGCCGGGCGAGTGCCTGCAAGGTCGGACTGCCGGGCGCCAGTTCGGCCACCGCCGGGGATGCCGACAGCGAGCAGAGCGCGGCCAGCACCGCCGGACGCAGGCCCAGCGAGGCCACCGCGGACTGCAACCGCCGTGCGGTGCGGTCCAGCCCGATCGCGAGACCGGCCAGGCCCGAACCCGAATGCGGGGTGTGCAGCGTGACGACCTGACCGAGCCGGTCGGCGACGCCACGAAGTCGCGGTGCGGTGCCGGCACGAGCCAGCAGCAACCGAGGCAGCAGCCCGCCTCGACTGTGCGCCACGATGGCCAGCGGCAGTCGGCGGAGCCGAGCATCATGACTCAGCGGACCGAGCGCGATCTCGACCAACTGCTCGAGGTTCGGCGCCAGCAGGCCGTCCGGCGCGGCCTGTTCATAGCTCAATGTGCTGAAGCCCGCGGCCAGCAGCGCTTCGCGCCAACTGCGGCGGCCGGCCGGAGCCCCGGCCATGCTGGCCGGGCCGCCACGGAAGCCGTGCAACAGCAGCACGAGCGGCTCGCCGGGAGTCAGCGGACCGTCCAGGTCGGCCCAGCCACCGTCCGGCAAACGCAGCCGTCGCCCGGAACGGTCACCGGTGCGGAGTGCGGGCTGGGCGGTCATCGGACTCTCTTTCTGCGCTGCCCGGAAGGAGGCGGCAGCGGCCGCACTGATACCCGCGGGCAGGTGGCAGGGGTCTCGACGAGTTCGACCCGGAAGGAGCGAGTCCGTCGTGAGGTTGATCCGCAAGGGTCTCGACAAGCTCGACCAACGGTGACCGAGGCCGTCGCATGGCCGATCAGGAGAGGGTTCGACAAGCTCGATCAGCGGGGCGGCAAACGAACCCGGCGACGGTCAGAAGTGGCGCCAGCCGACAGCGTCGCCCTCCCAGGCGGAGCCGTCGACGGTGACCGCGGGGGCGCCGTCCGACACGGTGCCGATCACCCGCCAGCCTTCCGGCACATCGGAGGCGGCGTAGGTGGCCAGCAGTGCGTGGTCGTCGCCGCCGGTGAGGATGAAGGTGAGCGGGTCCCCTCCGCCGACCGCCGCTGCTACCACGCTCTGCGGCTCGGCGACGTCCAGCTTCGAGGTGTCCACGTCGATCGCCACCCCCGACGCCTCGGCGAGGTGACCCAGATCGGCCAGCAGGCCGTCGGAGCAGTCGATCATCGCGGACGCCCCGGCCTGTTGCGCGACGATGCCCTGACCGTAGGGCGGTTCGGGCACCCGATGCGCCACGACGACGGCGCGCGGCGACCGGAAGCCGCGATTCAGCACGGTCAGCCCCGCCGCCGCCCAGCCCAGCCGTCCGCGGACCGCGACCACGTCACCGGGGCGGGCGCCCGAGCGGGTGACCGGTGCGCGTCCCTGCAGGTCGCCGAACACGGTCACCGACGCCGTGATGTCGCGTCCCCGGGTGATGTCGCCGCCGAGCAGTAGCGCACCCGACAGGTCGCACTCCGCACGGACCCCGGCGTGGAAGCCCTCCGCCCAGGAGACCTCCAGCTCGGCCGGGATGGTCAGCGCCAGCACCACACCGATCGGACGCGCCCCCATCGCCTCCAGATCGGAGACCGCGGCCGCGACGGCCTTGCGTCCGACGTCCTCGGGGGCCGACCAGGTGCGGCGGAAGTGGACGTTCTCGACCATGGTGTCGGTGGAGACCGCGACGTCGCCGTCCGCGGCGAACACCGCGCAGTCGTCGCCGGGACCGACCCGGACCGCGGGGCCGGTCGGCAATCCCGCGGTGATCGAGCCGATCAGATCGAATTCGGAAGTCTCGGCAACCGTGCGTCCCGCCATGGAAGTTGAGCTTAGGACCTCGGTGGTGGAAGCATCCCTGGGTGCCCAAGGAAGCGGTCCATTAGTGTCCGAGATCAGTAGCAAGCAGGCGTTGGCCGCGGCGGCCGCCGCCTATGTCACCTGGGGCTTCCTGCCACCGTTCCTCGCCGCGCTGCGACCGGCCAACCCGCTGGAGATCCTGGCACACCGGGTCGTGTGGTCGTTCGTGCTGGTGTTGCTGGTTCTCGTGCTGCTGCGCGGAGGCTGGACGTGGCTGCGCACCTCGGTGTTCACTCGACGGGCACTGCCCAGCCTGCTGGCGGCGTCCGCACTGATCGGCACCAACTGGCTGATCTACATCTGGGCGGTGAACAACCAGCACGTGGTCGAGGCCTCGCTGGGGTATTTCATCAATCCGCTGGTGATCGTGCTGCTCGGGGTGCTGCTGTTCGGTGAATGGCTGAGCCGCGGCGCGCAGGTCGGCGGAGCCATCGTGCTGGTCGGTGTGTTGATCATCTCGGCCGGCAGCTGGCAGGGCCTCGGCATCTCGCTGGCGCTCGCGGTCAGCTTCGGTCTGTATGGGGTGGTGAAGAAGAGGTCCCGGCTCACCGCGCTGCAGGGCCTGCTGGTCGAGTCGGCCTTCCTGAGCCCACTGGCACTGCCCTACCTGCTCTGGCTGGGACAGGCCGGTCAGTTCGGACACAATCCCCGCGTCACGGTCCTGCTGGTGATGGCCGGCGCGGTCACCGCACTGCCGCTGTGGTTCTTCGCGGTGGCCGCGCCGCGCCTGCAGTTCGGGGTACTGGGCGTGTTGCAGTACGTATCTCCCACCATCCAGTTCCTGCTCGGCATCACCTTCTTCGGCGAGCACGTCAGCCTCAGCTACTGGATCGGCCTGATCGGCGTCTGGATAGGTTCGGCGATCTACCTGGTGATGACGATCCGCAGCCATCAGCCGCCCGAGGCGCTCGAGCCGACGTAGCGTGTGTGTCAGCGCCGCGACCGGACGCCGACGGCGATGATCACCACGCCGACCAGGGTGTGCAGGCCGACCAGCGCCCACATCGCCGCGGTGCCGGTGGCGGCCAGTACGCCTGCGTAGGAGGCGATCAGCACGGCGACGGCGATCACCGTCCAGATGGTGCGCGCTTTCGGAGTGAACCGCTCCAGCAGCCGCAAGCCAAGCAGCCCGATCAGGCCGGCACCGAATGCGGCGAGTGCGACGTCCGCGGCACCGATCTGTCGGATGGTGCCACCGGTGTCCACGGCCAGGTCGAGGCCGCCGAGCAGGACGAGGGTCGTCCACAACACGAGGGCGCAGACAACCGCCGCGCCCGCGCCGACCAGTTCGGTCGACCAGTGCGCCCGGGTCCGACGAACAGCGGGCTGGGGTGCGAAATCGGTGGTATTCATGGTTTCCTCCATCGGCCGGGACGGGGTTTCCGACCTGTTCCCACGCTAGGAAGACCACCCGGACGAGCGCAGGGTGCGCTGTCATCGATACGGTGGGACAAGTGTCATATCGGCGATGGCGACGGACCGGAGGGTCTCGACAAAGCCCGCCCTACGGAGGCTCAGGCCGTCCAACGGGAGGCTCAAGCTCGATCATCGGGAGCCGTCGGGAACATCGACTGGCCGACGGGAGTGGAACGAAAAGAACCGTCCCCGGCGTTCCACGCGACGACCTGAGAGCGCGGGCTGGCAACCCACGCCGGCGATCGAGACTGTCGACAATCCGATCGATCCCCAGGCGACCCGGGCGACGTCAGCGCAGGCCGACCGGGCGCTCCAGTGCCTGCTCGATCAGGTCGGTGATCAGGGTGGTGTAGTCGATTCCGCTGGCCGCCCATAGCGACGGGAACATCGAGATGTGGGTGAAGCCCGGCATCGTGTTGATCTCGTTCACCAGGACATCGCCGTCCGCGGTGAGGAACAGGTCCACCCGGGCCAGGCCCTCGGCGCCCATCGCCTCGAAGGTGCGCGCGGCGACATCGGCGGCCCGCTCACGCACGTCGTCGTCCATCTCGGTGGGCACCTTCAGGATGGCGTCGTCGTCGGAGACGTACTTGGCCTCGAAGTCGTAGAAGGCGCCGTCGCTGCGCATCACGATCTCACCCGGCAGCGACACCCGCGGGGCTCCCCCGCGTCCGCCGAGGACAGCGAACTCCACCTCGCGGGCACCGAGCACACCCTCCTCGATGACCAGCTTGGGATCGAATTTGTGCGCGAACAGCACCGCCTGCTCGAGTTCGCCGAAACTGTCGACCTTGGTGATGCCCATGCTGGAACCGCCGCGGGCCGGTTTGACGAAGATCGGGTAGCCCAGCTCCGCGATCCGGGCCAACGACGCCTCGCGCTCCTGGCTCCACTCCCGCGCGGTGATCGTGACGAACCGGCAGCCCGGCAGCCCGGACGCCGACAGCGTCCGCTTCATCAGGTCCTTGTCCATGCCGTTGGCGCTGGCCGCGACACCCGAGCCGACGTAGGCGACCCCGAGCATCTCGAACATGCCCTGGATGGTGCCGTCCTCGCCGAAGGGCCCGTGCAGCAGGGTGAACGCCACGTCGAAGGGCCGGACGTCGACCAGCCGGTCCCCGTCCACGGTGGCCACTCGTGCACCGGAACCGTCCGCGCCGGGCAGCAGCACAGCGGTCGGCCGGGATTCGTCCAGCCGCGGCAGCGCATCGCCCTGCTTGTGAAGTTCACGTAGTTCGTCCGGTGCGACCTGGACCCAGCGGCCCGCAGGGGTGATGCCGATGCCGACCACTTCGAAGCGTTCGGCGTCGATGGCACGGCTGACGCCGCCGGCTGTCAGGCAGGACACGTCATGCTCGGAGCTGGTGCCCCCGAAGATGATGCCCACCCGGGTGCGCTGAGTCATGCTTCCTCCTGCGTTCGGCGGTCCACCGAAACCCTAAAAGATTCCGCAGGTGGGCGAAAGTCGAGCGGGCCGCCCTGCCTGCGGAACCTCACAGTAGCGGGCTGATCGGCAACCACCGCGGGTTGAGCTTGTCGAAACCCCTTGCCGGAGTGCACAGGTTCAGGTCTCGACAAGCTCGACCAAAGAAGATCAGCGTGCGCGTACCGGGCCGTCCGGCCGAGGCCTGCGGCACTACGCCCAGCACGCGTCAATCGACCGAAGATCGGGCACCCGCCCGTGGTCCCCCGGTCTGCACGGCCGACCCGGCGCCCGCGATGACCCGCGGGAGCGGACCGTCAGACCACCTCGCCGGCCCAGTCCCGAGGGATCCGTTTGCCGGCCCGCCGGTCATAGCGGTCCTTCGGCGGTGTCTCCTGACGCAGTTCGCCGACCAGGCCGGCGATCGCGTCCATGATCCGCATGCTGCCCTCGGCGGCGGCGGTCGGCGAGTCACTGGCGTCGTACAGGTCGTCCAGGTCCACGGGGTTGCCGACGAGCACCTGCATGGTCGAGCGTGGCAGCAGCCGCGGGACCGCGGCACGGCGTCCGGGCATCACCAGGTGCGGACCCCACTGCCCGATCGGCACCACCGGCGCCCCGGTCTGCAGGGCCAGCCGGGCGGCACCCGGGTGACCGGTCATCGGCCAGCCGTCCGGGTCGGCGGTGATCGTCCCCTCCGGGTAGATCACCACGCACTCACCGTTGGCCAGGGCCGCGGCGGCCGCGGCGAGCGAGTCCCCGGCGCGCGGCGTCCGGCGTTCGACCGGGATCTGGGCCAGGGACCGGGCCAGCCAGCCGACCAGCGGGACGTGCCACAGCTCGCTCTTGGCCAATGCCCGGGGCCAACGACCGTGCCAGATCAGGAAATGGCCGAGCGCGACCGGATCGAAGTTGGAGATGTGGTTGGTGACCACGATGACCGGTCCGGTACGGGGCAGCTTCTCGCCGCCCCTCCAATCCTGTTTGGTCACCACCCGCAGCAGCGGCCCGACCACTCGGGCGAGCGCGCGGAACAGCGGCTCGGAGGGCGCATTGTTCACCGCCGACAGGGGCAGTGCTGCGCGAGACATAGTGGGGCTCCTCGGGGCTGGTCGGGCTCAGATTAGTGGCCGGACGGTGAGCCGGGCAGCAGCCCGGAGCGGGACGTGTCCAAACTGCAACAAAGCACCCGGTGACCGGAACCCGCTCGTGACTAGTGCTGTTTGTCGGCAGGAACGGGTTCACGCGGACTTCGCGCGCGGCCCGCGACCGGCCGTCCGGCCGCCGAGCACGACGCCGACCGACGCCGCAGCGAGCACCGAGACCCGACTCGCCGCCCGGACGCCGCGCCGGCGACCGACAGTTCGGTCGGTCTCCGCCCGCGGCTCAGCGATCGCTCTCGCGAAGCGAGACCGGTCGAGGTGGCCGTAGCTTCAGCCGGCGGTCCGGGCCGGCTGGGTGCGCGGCAGGAAGGACGGCCGGCGCGCCTCGAACGCGCTGATCAGGTCGGCGTGCTGCAGGGTCAGGCCGATGTCGTCCAGGCCGTTGAGCAGGCGGTGCTGGGTGTAGTCGTCGATGTCGAAGTCGTAGGACCCCTCGGGGGTGATGACCAACTTGTCGACCAGGCTCACCTCGACGCGGGCACCCGGGTTCGCCTCGACGAACGCCCACAGCTGCTCGACGACGTCCTGGCTGACGGCCGCGATCAGCAGGCCAGCCTTGCCCGAGTTGGAGCGGAAGATGTCGCCGAAGCGCGAGCCGATGACCACCTTGAAGCCGTAGTTCTGCAGCGCCCATACGGCGTGCTCACGCGAGGATCCGGTGCCGAAGTCGGGTCCGGCGATCAGCACCGAGCCGTCGGCGTAGGCCGGGTTGTTGAGCACGAAGTCGGGATCGTTGCGCCAGGCGGCGAACAGGCCGTCCTCGAAACCGGTCCGGGTGACCCGCTTGAGGTAGACGGCCGGAATGATCTGGTCGGTGTCCACGTTGCTGCGGCGCAGCGGAACGGCCACCCCGGTGTGGGTGTCGAATTTGTCCATCGTGCTGCTCCTTACAGATCCGCGGGGGACGACAGGGTGCCGCGGACGGCAGTGGCGGCGGCCACCGGCGGCGACACCAGGTGGGTGCGGCCGCCCTTACCCTGGCGGCCCTCGAAGTTGCGGTTGGAGGTGGATGCCGAACGTTCGCCCGGCGCCAGCTGGTCGGGGTTCATCCCCAGGCACATCGAGCAGCCAGCTTCGCGCCATTCGGCGCCGGCCTCCTTGAACACCTGGTCGAGGCCCTCTTCCATGGCCTGCAGCCGGACCCGGGCCGAACCGGGTACCACCAGCATCCGGACGCCGTCGGCGACCCGGCGTCCCTTGATCACCGAGGCGGCCAGCCGCAGGTCCTCGATCCGGCCGTTGGTGCAGGAACCCAGGAAGACTGTGTCGACCCGGATGTCGCGCATCGGCGTCCCGGCCTGCAGGGCCATGTACTCCAGCGCCCGTTCGGCGGCCGCCCGGTCGACCGGATCGGTGAACGTCTCGGGGGTCGGTACCGCGGCACCCAGCGGGACCCCTTGACCCGGGTTGGTGCCCCAGGTCACGAACGGCGTCAGGGCGTCGGCATCGATGTCGACCTCGACGTCGAAGACGGCGTCATCGTCGGTGTACAGGGTCTTCCAGAACTCGACGGCGGCGTCCCAGTCGTCGCCCTCGGGGGCGTGCGGACGTCCCTTCAGGTAGGCGAAGGTGGTCTCGTCGGGCGCGACCATGCCGGCCTTGGCGCCCCACTCGATCGACATATTGCAGATCGTCATGCGGCCTTCCATGGTCATCTCGCGCATGACGTTGCCGCGGTACTCGACGACGTAGCCCTGGCCGCCGCCGGTGCCGACCTTGGCGATCAGCGCGAGCACGACGTCCTTCGGCGTGACGCCGTCGGCCAGCGTGCCGTTGATGTTGACCGCCATCGTCTTGGGACGGGCCTGCGGGAGCGTCTGGGTGGCCAGCACGTGCTCGACCTCGGAGGTGCCGATGCCGAACGCCAGCGCGCCGAAGGCGCCGTGGGTCGAGGTGTGCGAGTCGCCGCAGACCACGGTCAGACCCGGCTGGGTCAGCCCCAGCTGCGGACCGATGATGTGCACCACGCCCTGGTCCTTGTCACCCAGCGAATGGATGCGGACGCCGAACTCCTTGGTGTTGTTGCGCAGGGTGTCGACCTGCAGCTTGCTCACCGGATCGGCGATCGGGCTGAGGATGTTCAGGGTCGGGGTGTTGTGATCCTCCGTGGCCATGGTCAGGTCGGTGCGGCGGACGCTGCGGCCCGCCATCCGCAGGCCGTCGAACGCCTGCGGCGAGGTCACCTCATGGACGAGATGGAGGTCGATGTAGAGCAGATCGGGCTCACCGGGAGCGCTACGAACGACGTGGTTCTCCCACACTTTGTCACTCAGGGTCTTGCCCATTGCTGCCTCCCAGATTTGGCTGCGGACGAACGACTCGCGTCACGATACGCCGCAAAGCCTTGCATATCATGATTCGAGACGGCAGTATCGTACTATGGACAACTCTAGCGGCGTGGGAGTACTCGACAAGGCGGCCTTGGTGCTGACCGCTCTGGAACAGGGTCCGACGACCCTGGCCGGACTGGTGACCGCCACAGGCTTGGCCCGACCGACCGCGCATCGCCTGGCTGTTGCCCTCGAACATCATCGTTTGGTCAGCCGCGACCTGCAAGGGCGTTTCGTGCTGGGCCCGCGGCTCACCGAACTTGCCTCCGCGGCCGGTGAGGACCGGCTGCTGGCCACCGCCGGCCCGGTGCTGGCCCGGTTGCGTGACATTACGGGCGAATCGGCGCAACTGTTCCGCCGCCAGGGGGACATGCGCGTCTGCGCCGCCGCCGCCGAGCGTCCGGCCGGCCTGCGCGACACCGTCCCGGTCGGTTCGCAGCTCACCATGTCGGCCGGTTCGGCCGCCCAGGTGCTGCTGGCCTGGGAAGACCCCGAGCGCATCCAGCGCGGGCTGCTCAGCTCGTCCTTCTCCGCGGTGGCGCTGGCCACCGTCCGTCGCCGCGGCTGGGCGCAATCCGTCGGCGAACGCGAGAACGGTGTGGCCTCGGTGTCGGCGCCGGTGCGGTCGCCGTCCGGCAAGGTGATCGCCGCGGTCAGCGTGTCCGGCCCGATAGAGCGTCTCTCCCGCCAGCCCGGACGCCTGCACGCCCCGGCCGTGATGGCCGCCGCCGAGCGCCTCAGCGAGGTCCTGCGCCGCTCCGGCGCCGAAGGCTGACCCCGGGGACGGTCCTCCCCGTTCGAAAACCGCACGCCGGGGACGGTCCTCCCCGTTCGAAAGCCGCACGCCGGGGACGGTCCTCCCCGTTCGAAAGCCGCACGCCGGGGACGGTCCTCCCCGTTCGAAAGCCGCACGCCGGGG